>OBLF01002328.1_pt1 | contig 13185 bp, 8 predicted proteins | sample 1519231 | NCBI WGS metagenome assembly OBLF01 (sample SAMEA2602895, study PRJEB22501) | metagenome | reverse complement strand
CGTCAGCTGGAACGCCCACGCACCCCAGAACACCATGGTGGAGGTGCGCTGCCGCGTGTATGCAGGCAACGCCTGGACGGGCTGGATGAGCTTTGGCAAGTGGGCCCCGGATTACCCCCGGTGCAGCGTCAACGCCCAGAGCGAGGACGGCATGGTCTTCCTGATGGGGGACACGGTCACGGTGGCAACCCCCGGCGGCGGCACCGGCGTGCAATTGCAGGTCAACCTCTCCTCCAACGATGATAAAGTCACTCCGGCCCTCCGGCTGCTGGCCGCTGCCGTGCGGCCCGTGACCTGGGAAAAACAGGAGGGCCACCCCATCAACCGGCGGCTCTACCTGCCGGAATACTGCCTCAGCGCCCACGACCCCAGCTTTGGCCGGGAGATGGACCTGCCGCTGGTGATGGCCGCCCTCATGAACCGCTTCGGCGAGGACATCCTCCCTGAGGAGGTGGCCTATGTGATGGAGGATAAGGCCACCAGCAGCACCGGCAACGGCGCGTTCGCCGCGGCCGCGGCAGGCTGCTGCGGCTACCCCTGCTGGCAGGCCTGGATGGACCTGAAAGACCTCCGGGCCCAGATCCACGACGGCTGTTCGGTAGCCGTCCGGGTGGAGCGCCGGGTGCGGGGCCAGCGGGACTCCGTCGGGGTCTGGATGGGCCTGCGGGGCTTCGGGCACGATGACGCCGTGCTGGCGGATTTCGTCCTCCTCAATGACCCCACGGCGGACACGGATGGAGCCGTGAACTGCACCATGGCCGTTACCGATTTCCTGCGCTACTTCACGGGCCGGGCCATCGCCCTGCGGGGCAAGCCCCGGGACGTGGAAGCCGATCGCCCCCGCCGCATCCTGTGCGAGCTGGAAAAGACGGGAGAGCCCGGCGTGTACACGTTCGTGCAGCGGGGCCAGAAAGACCTGCTGCCCGAGGAATTTTCCGGCTGGCTGGCGGCCAGCCGCCACGATGGGATAGCCCATGCCACCACCGCCCACCGGACGTTCAAACGGCTGGAAAAAACCGCTGAGGGCGGCATCCGCTTCAGCGCGGAGCAGCTGGCCGCGGGCGGGCGGTACAGCGTGTACGCGGTGGACCAGACCGGCAGGATGCGGGTGGCCGAAGTCCGGCTCCCGGCGCCGCCCCCGCCGCCTGAACCCGTTCTTCAAAGCACCGCGCAAGCCGCCGGAGCAGCTGCCCCGGCGGAGCCGAGCGCTTTTTGAGAAAAATCCAATTTTTCTATAGGAGGAATACATTATGGCAAAGACGATCATTACGATTGGCCGTGAGTACTGCACCGGCGGCAACTACATCGCAGAGGATGTGGCAAACACCCTGGGCATCAAGCTCTACGACAAGGAGCTGATCACCATGGCAGCCAAGCATTCCGGCCTGTCCGAAGAGGCGGTGGCGGCCAGTGAAAAGCGCCACACCCACAGTCTGCTGTACAGCCTCTACACCATGGGCAACGATCTGCCTCTGGGCGATCAGGTCTTCATCCTGCAGAGCCGGATCATCAAGCAGCTGGCCGAGGAGGGCCCCTGCGTGATCCTGGGCCGCTGCGGCGACTATGTGCTGCGGGAGCGCAAGGACGTGCTGCGCGTCTTCATCTATGCTCCGGTGGAGTGGCGGCGTGAGCTGGCCAAGACCGACCCCCTTGTCAAGGCGAAGGACGAGAAAGGCATCAAGGAAGAAATCGAGAAGACCGACCGCAACCGTGCTGCCTACTACAACTACTACACCCAGAACCGCTGGGGCGACGCGCACAACTACGACCTGGCCATCAACGCCGCGCTGGGCCGCGAGACCTGCGTGAAGATGATCCTGGACGCCGTGGCCGCCAAGGAGAAGACCATGGGCTGAGGCCCGGACACCGGGCGGTCCTGGACGTAAAAAACAATGATGGTTCGTGGGTGGGGCGCGCAAGCGCTCTGCCCACGTTTCCGGTAAAGAAACAAGCATCCCAAATGTCAAAAGGAGTCAACGTGGAAGAAAATCAACAAGTAACGGCCCGTGAGAACATCATGGGCACCATGAACATCAATCCGCTGCTGGTCAAGCTCAGTGTGCCCATGATGGTGTCCATGCTGGTGCAGGCGCTGTACAACGTGGTGGACTCGATCTTCGTGTCCCACGTCAGCGAGAGCGCCCTGACCGCGGTTTCGCTGGCGTTCTCGCTGCAGAACGTCATGATCGCCGTGGGCGTGGGCACGGGAGTGGGCGTCAACGCCCTGCTCTCCAAGAGCCTCGGCGAAAAGAACCAGGAACGGGCCAATAAGACCGCCGAGAACGGCATCTTCCTGTCCCTGTGCAGCTACGCCGTCTTCCTCGTCATCGGCCTCACCTGTATGAAACCCTACTTCTACGCACAGACTTCGGACATGGACATCGCCCGGCAGGGCATCCAGTATCTGCAGCTCTGCTGCGTGCTCAGCCTCGGCCTCTTTACCCAGACCATGGGCGAGAAGCTGCTGGCCGCCACCGGCCGCACCCATCTGAGCATGATAAGCCAGCTGGTGGGCGCTGTCGTGAACATCGTTCTCGACCCCATCTTCATCTTCGGCTACTGCGGCGAGGCCCTGTCCGGCACCACCGGCGCTGCCGCGGCCACCGTCATCGGCCAGTTCTGCGGCGCGGGCATGACGCTGTACTTCAACCTCAATAAGAACCCCGACATCCAGATCAGCTTCCGGGGCTTCCGGCCCAGCGCCAAGGCCATCGGCCGCATCTACACCGTCGGCCTGCCCAGCATCGCCATGCAGTGCGTGGGCAGCGTGATGACCTTCTTCATGAACCAGATCCTGATGGCCTTCTCGGCCACGGCTGTCGCCGTCTTCGGCGTCTACTTCAAGCTGCAGAGCTTCGTGTTCATGCCCATCTTCGGCATGAACAACGGCATGGTCCCCATCATCAGCTACAACTACGGCGCACGGAAGCCGGAGCGGGTCAAAAAGACCATCCGCCTCGCAGTCTTCTACGCCGAGTGCATCATGCTGGTGGGCTTCTGCATCTTCCAGTTCCTGCCGGATAAGCTGCTGAGCCTCTTTGCCGCCAGCGACGCCATGCTGGCCATCGGCGTCCCGGCGCTGCGCATCATCTGCCCCCACTTTCTGCTGGCGGGTGCCGGCATCGTGCTGAGCTCGGTGTTCCAGGCGCTGGGCAACGGCGTGTTCAGCCTGACCGTCTCCATCTGCCGTCAGCTGGTGGTGCTCATCCCCGCTGCATGGCTGCTGAGCCGCACCGGCGAGGTGAACATGGTCTGGTGGGCCTTCATCATCGCGGAGGTGGTCAGCCTTGCGCTGAGCCTCGTTTTCATGGCCCGCATCAACCGTACCGTCATCGTCCCGCTCTCCGAAAAGCAGGACGCGGCCGTATAACCTGAAAGGAACGTGAACTCTATGGCAAAAAAGCTGAAGTGGAACCTTATCCTCATGAGCCTGCTCTATCTGGCGCTGGGCATCTTCCTGCTGATGGTGCCTGGCACGGCCCTCAACGTGGTCTGCTACGCGCTGGGCGGCGTGGTGCTGGCCTGCGCGGCAGTGCAGCTGGTGCGGTATTTTGTCGTAGAGCGCGGCGTGTTCCAGAGCCAGCTCACCCTCATCTCGGGGCTTGTCTGTCTGGCGCTGGGCGCATTCCTCATCATCCGCAGCGATGTGGTGGTGCGGGTGCTGCCCATCGTGTTCGGCCTGTTCGTCATCTTTGACAGTCTGGGCCGCATCCAGAACGCTCTCGAGCTGCGCCGGTGCGAGTATTCGAGCTGGAAGGTCTTTCTGCTGCTGGCCGTGCTCAGCGTCGTGCTGGGCATCGTGATGGTGGTGGACCCCTTCGGCACCATGGAGACGCTGGTGATGGCCATCGGCCTCATCCTCATCCTGGAAGGCGCGCTGAACCTGCTGAGCGCCCTGTACACCATGCTGGCCGTCCGGCGCTTTATAAAGCTGCATCCGGAGACCCAGTCCATGCTGGAAGCCATTACCGGCCAAGATCTGAACGGCGACGGCGTCATCGCCCCGGATGTCTCCCACGCAGATGTGGAGTCTACCGCTGTGGAGCTCGACTATGTGGATGAGAGCGCCGAGGTGGAGCAGGAGAACAAATAACGTTAGCGGGCTTGCCCTCTCCGTCTGCTCCCGATAGGCGAAAGGCTAATCCTCTGCTGAAAAACGAAACCCAAAATCAATTCAACATAAAGGATAAAAAGAGTTATGGAAAAGTACGATCTCATCATCGTTGGTGCCGGCCCTGCCGGCATCTTCACCGCTGTGGAGCTGCTGCGCCGCGGCAGCAAGAAGCACATCCTGCTGGTGGAAAAAGGCAAGCCGGTGGAAAAGCGCCACTGCCCCAAGGCAGAGCTTGGCCACTGCGTCAACTGCCGCCCCACCTGCGCCATCACCACCGGCTTCTCCGGCGCAGGCGCATTCTCCGACGGCAAGCTGAGCCTCTCCTATGAGGTCGGCGGCGACCTGCCCAGCCTCATCGGCGAAGAGTTTGCACAGGAGCTCATCGACTACACCGACAAGATCTACCTCGAGTTCGGCGCTGACCCCCATGTGGAGGGCATCTACACCGGCGAGGACATCAAGGAGATCCGCAAGAACGCCATCCACGCCGGTCTGAAGCTGGTGGACTGCCCCATCCGCCACCTCGGCACCGAGAAGGCACAGCAGCTCTATCTCGCCATCCAGAACTATCTGGCTGACAACGGCGTGGAGATGCTCTTCTCCACCGAGTGCGAGAACATCATCCTCGAAAACGAGGAGTGCAAGGGCGTGCTGCTGCGTCAGGGCAACGGAGAGCCCCGCGCCGTCTACGGCGACACCGTGGTCATCGGCACCGGCCGCCGCGGCGCAGACTGGCTTGAGAAAATTTGTGCAGAGCACCATATCGCCCACAAGCCCGGCACCGTGGACATCGGTGTCCGCGTCGAGTGCCGCAACGAAGTCATGGAAAAGGTGAACAAGGTGCTGTATGAGTCCAAGCTCATCGGCTACCCGAAGCCCTGGAAGAACAAGGTCCGTACCTTCTGCCAGAACCCCGGCGGCTTCGTGGCACAGGAGAACTATGACAACGACCTGGCCGTGGTCAATGGCCACAGCTTCAAGGAGAAAAAGAGCGAGAACACCAACCTCGCCATCCTCGTCTCCCACAACTTCACCGAGCCGTTCAACCAGCCCATCGCCTACGCCCAGAAGGTGGGCGAGCTGACCAATATGCTGGGCGCAGGCCACATCATGGTGCAGCGCTACGGCGACATCCTCGACGGCAAGCGGACATGGCAGAAGGAGCTGGCCCAGTCCAACGTCAAGCCCCCCCTGAAGGACGCCGTGGCCGGCGACATCACCGCCGCCATGCCCTACCGCGCCATGACCAACATCATCGAGTTCATCAAGATGCTGGACATGGTCGTGCCCGGCTTTGCCGCCAACGAGACCCTGCTGTACAGCCCCGAGCTGAAGTTCTACTCCAACAAGGTCAAGATGGACGCAAACCTCGACACCAACATCAAGGGCCTGCACTGCCTCGGCGACTCCTCCGGCTGGACCCGCGGCCTGATGATGGCCTCCGTCATGGGCGTGCTGATGGGCCGCAAGCTGGCTGAGAAGGAAGGCTGCTGAAACGCCTTTCTGCACTAAGCTGCGCTGAATATTTGGTTCCCGATGCCTCTCCGCACTCCGCGGAGGGGCATTTTTTGCGCTTCCTGCGGCAAAACCGTGCAGGATACAAAAATCGGCAGAAAAAGTCAATTTTCGTCAACCCTGAAAATTTATGGGAATTTGAATTGATTTTCTTCGTTCAAACTGCTACAATCTCAAGTAGAACTCAAGAAGAAATTGTGTCTTGCGCATAATGCGAGGAGGGATCACTTATGTGCGAAGCCCCCGGAAGCGTAGTAACGCTGCTATGTTCCGGCATCCAGCTTTACAGCGCCGAGAGGCGCATTGCGGACTGCATCCTTGCAGATGTAAAGCGGGCGTCGATGTGTACGTCAGCAGAACTGGCCCGGCTGAGCTGTTCGTCCGAGGCCACCATCACCCGGCTGTGCCACAAACTGGGGTTCGAGAACTACCGCAAATTCCAGCTGGCGCTGGCACGGGACGCCATGGAGCAGCAGGAAGCCCAGCGTATGCGGGACGAAGGGCAGGACGAGCTGCATCAGGCACTTCTGAACATTCTGGCAAACCGCGAAGAGGAGCTGCGGGCCACCATTCAGGCCATTGATACCCGCCAGCTGCGGCAGATACTCTCTCTGCTGCGCAGCTGCGAGGTCATGGAGGTGGTCTCTGAGGGCGGCGGCCTGCCGGTGGCCTTCGATGCCTCCATCCGGTTCAGCCACCTGGGCAAGCGGTGCGTTTCCAGCGCAGTCCACGAGAAGAACCTTGCCTTTGCTCAGACGCTGACCCCCAAAGACATCCTCATCGTGCTCTCGGCCTCCGGGCAGAGCGCCAGGCTGGAAGAGGTGTCCGCTGTCGCCAAAGGGCGGGATGTACCGGTGCTGGTCATCACCTGTGACAGCCACAGCCCGCTGGCCCAGCTGGCCGACTATGTGATGACGGCTTCCAACCGCGAACAGCGGCTCATCGAGGGCAGCCATGCGGCATCGCTGCTCTCGCCGAACGTCCTTATCGAGGTGCTTTACTACCTGCTGCGGATGGAAAATCTATAAAAAACAAACGCTGGCACGTTCATGCCAGCGTTTGTTTTTATCATTGGAGCTCTAGATCACTGGGCAGGATGACATCCAGCTCCGCCGCAGGCTCTGCCACGAGGCGGCGGCTCTGGTTGAAGATGGCCTTTTCCAGCGTGTTGCGGGCGAGGCGTCCGTTGCCCGCCGTGCGGGCATCCTCTGCCTGGCGGCGCTCGTAGTAGCCCCGCAGCGGTTCCGTGCAGCTCTCGGCCAGCCTGTAGCCCTTGCCCCTCGCCAGCACATTCGTGATGTCCAGCAGCTCATCGGCAGTGTAGTCCGGGAACTCTATCTTGTTCGGGAAGCGGCTGGCAAGGCCGCTGTTGGCGGTCAGGAACGTCTCCATCTCCCTGGTGTAGCCCGCAAGGATGACCACCAGCTCGTCGCGGTGGTCTTCCATCCCCTTCACCAGCGTGTCGATGGCCTCGAGGCCGAAGCTGTCCTGCTCGCCCCGGTAGAGGCTGTAGGCCTCGTCGATGAAGAGGACGCCGCCCAGCGCGCTCTGGATGACGCTGTTGGTCAGGGGGGCGGTGTGGCCGGTGTAGCGGCCCACGAGGTCTCCCCGGCTCACCTCCACCAGCTGCCCGCCCTTGAGGGCGCCGATGGCCTTGAGGTATTTTGCCACGAGCCGGGCGATGGTGGTCTTGCCGGTGCCGGGGTTGCCGGTGAAGATCATGTGCATCGAGAGGCTGGCGGTCTTGAGGCCCGCCGCCGCACGGCGCTGCTGCACCTGAATGTTATCAGCAAGACCGAAAACGTATTCCTTCACCGGTGCAAGACCCACGAGGTCGTTCAGCTCTTTCCTGATTTCTTCCACTGCGCCGGTATAGGCGGCGGGCAGCAGGTCGAAGAGCTTCTGGGGCCCGGCGTCGTTGAGGGCAAAGTCGAGGCCGTCCTCCCGGGCAGTCAGTGTAATCGTTCCGGTAAGCGTGGCATCTGTTTGCAGACAGTATTCGCTCAGAGCGCGGAATATCTTATCGCAGCAGGCCGAAAGCCCCGCCGCACCCTGCTTCGGGCTGCACTGGGCCGCCACATAGTCCCGCACATCCGCGCCCGCCGACAGGGTCAGGCCGAGGCGGGTCTTCACTTTTGCGGCCAGCGCGTTGAGCTGCTGGGCTGCCAGCGCGGCGAGGGCTTCCCGCGCAAAGGCGCTGGTCTCACAGACATCGCCCAGCGCCGAGACGAAGGCCGCACCGAACTTGTCGGCCAGCGCCTCCCGGCCCTTCTGGGAGAAGAAGACAAGGTACTTGCCGCAGGGGGTGATGCGGCTCACAGCCCCGGGGGCAAGCGCCGTTCCGGCGTCCACGAGGATGCCCTCCTTGTTGACAAGATACCGGCTGGACAGGGGCGCACTGCCCTTGACGGCGAGGTCTGCCAGCGTCTTCAAAAAGCCCGGGTAGCAGCTCTCGTAGTGCTCAAAGGCCAGGATCTCGCCCGGCGCATGGAGGGCGGCGTACAGATCCTGCAAAAAGAGCTTTTCAGCCCCTGAGTTGGGGTAAAGCGCCAGATCCATAACGGCCAGCTTATCGCTCTGCAAAAGACCCCGGGCGGCCATGCAGCGGGCCGTCTCCGTCAGAGTGAAATGCCGCCCCGTGCCGGGCGCACCGCAGAGCAGGATGACGTTCCGGGCCGTGGGGGCCTCCGTTCCCAGCACGAAAGGCCGACGCATCGCCCGCACGACGCCGTCTACGAAGGCGTCCTGCCCCAGCACTGTCTTTTTCACCTCAGCGGCCAGCCCTTCGAAGCTGCCCAGATGCTCCTGTTTGACTTCGGTGGTGCCTTTGGCCAGCAGGCCGTCGGCCTCCATATCCTCAAGCATCTTCCGGCTCTGGGCCAGCGCCTCCTGTGTGGTGTCTCTGCGCAGCTCGGCGTTCTGTTTTTTCAGCATTTCGTCCAGCTTTTTCTGCTGCTCCAGCAGGGCTGCGTTCATATCGGGCAGACCGGGCTTTTCCGGCGGCGTTTTCTGCGTATCAAAGCGCAGTTTTCCTCCCGGGCCGAACACTCCGTTCATCAAGTTCTCCCAATCGTCGGTGTATGCCATCTGCCTGCCTCCGTCCTGCGTTTTTTCCCAGTATAGTGTACTTTGCCCCCTTTTGCAAGAAAAGTCTTGAAAATCCACGGGCAGGCGGGTACACTAATTTTATATTGATTTGATATGCGAAGGGAATGGAACGAAATGAAAACGCCCGCAGAGTGGAAAACGCTGTTCGAGAGCAGCGCCTTTGCACGGCAGACAAACTACAGCGGCCCACTGGGGCCGGAATATAACCCCTCCGGCACTCGGCTCCGGCTCTGGGCGCCCACGGCGCAGAAGGTATCAGTCAACCTCTACCGCCGGGGCGACGGCGGGGCCTGCATGGGGACCCTGCCGCTGGAACAGCACGGGCAGGGCGTCTGGTCGGTTTATCTGCCCGGCGACCAGCACGGACATTACTATACCTTTACCGTCGAGGTGGACGGCACAGCATACGAGACGGGCGACCCCTACGCCCGGACGGCAGGCGTCAACGGCCTGCGGAGCATGATTTTAGACGCGCTCCGCATCGACCCGCCCGACTGGAACCACGACCACCGGGTCATCGTCCCAGCCTCCCGCCGGACAGTGTGGGAGGTCAGCGTCCGTGACTTCTCGCAAGACCCGGCCTGCGGCGTTCGGAATGCATGGCGGGGCAAATTCATGGCCTTTACCCAGAAGGGAACCACCCTTTCTTCCGCCGGCACCTTCCCCACCTGCCTCGACTACCTCAAGCGGCTGGGAGTGGGCTATGTGCAGCTGATGCCCATCTTCGACTTCGGCAGTGTGGACGAGAGCCGCCCCCTCACCCGGCAGTACAACTGGGGCTACGACCCCACCAACTACAATGTCCCCGAGGGCAGCTACTCCACCGACCCCACGAAAGGCGAAGTCCGGGTGCGGGAGTGCAAGGAGATGATAGCTTCTCTCCACGCGGCGGGCATCGGCGTCATCATGGACGTGGTGTACAATCATATGTACCGCAGCGAGAACCCGCTGAACAGCACGGTGCCTTATTATTTCTTCCGGCAGAACCCGGACGGCAGCTTCTCCAACGGCAGCGGCTGCGGCAACGAGTTTGCCAGCGAGCGGCCCATGGCCCGGAAATACCTCATCGACTCGGTGCTCTACTGGGCGCAGGAATATCACATCGACGGCTTCCGCTTCGACCTCATGGGCCTCTATGACGTGGACACCATGAACGAACTGCGGGCCGCGCTGGACGCTCTGCCGTGCGGCAGAAACATCCTGATGTACGGTGAGCCGTGGCAGGGCGGCGGGAGCCAGCTCCACCGGTACGAGGCCAACAAGGCGAACCTCGCCATGCTGTCCGAGCGCATCGGCGTCTTCTGCGACAACACCCGCGACGTCATCAAGGGCGGCTGTTTTGACGCCCGAGAGCCGGGTTACGTCGAGGGCAAACCGGGCAGCTTCTGGGACATCGGCGGGGCTGTGGCCGCGTGGTGCCGCAGCGACATACTGCCCGCCCATTCGCCCTCCCAAATCGTCAGCTATGTCTCTGCCCACGACAATTTCACTCTCTGGGACAAGCTGATGCTCGTCCGGTACGCCCGTCCCGAGTACACTGCCGCCGACTCGGCGGCGCTGGCCCAGAACCGGCTGGCGGCGGGCATCTATCTCACCTGCATGGGGATGCCCTTCCTGCTGGCCGGCGAGGAGTTCGCCCGCACCAAAAAAGGTCAGGGCAACACCTACCGCTCTTCGCCCTCCCTCAACCGTCTGGACTGGAAGCGGGCCGCGCAGTTCCACGGTCTTGTGGACTATTACCGGGGCCTGCTGGGCCTGCGGGCGCAGTTCCCCCGCCTGAGCGCCTCGGACGCGGCCAGCCCGGCGGCCATCAAGTTTTTCTCGCTGGAACAGCCCCTCGTGGGCTGGACTTTGCCCGCCGCACCCGGCGACGGCGCGGCATGGCGGGCGCTCTGCGTCTTTTACAATCCCACGGAAGAAGAAAAGCGGGTCCGCCTGCCCGACGGCCAGTGGAAATTGCTGAGCGACGGCGTATCGTCCGCGCTCTGGAAAGGCCCCAGCCGGGTCTGCGGCGGCGAAGTGACACTGCTGCCATACAGTGCAACGATTTTCGGCCAGGTATAATAAAAAAAGCGGCCCGCCGCTTTGCGCGGCGAGCCACCCAATCATGTTCTGATTTAGCCCTGCGGGTTCTGCTGAGGTGCAGACTCGGCAGACTTCTCCTGACGAGATGCGCCGTTGGTGCCATTGCCGCTGTTGGCGGCGTTCTTTTCGCCCAGCGTCAGGCTGACAGTCTGCATCTGACCGTCGCGGGCGACGGTGATGGACAGGGTATCACCGGCAGAGTGCTCCTGCATCAGGGTGCCAAGGTCGGTCTTCTGGGCTACCTCAGTGTTGTCGATGCTGACGATGCGGTCGCCGGCCTTGAGGCCCGCCTTATCGGCAGGGCCGCCGGACACGACGTCCACGACGTAGATGCCGTAGGCGTTGACGCCCAGCTGTGCCGCTGTCTGTGCGTCGGTGACAGCCAGATAGGTGATGCCCATGTAGGGACGGCCCGTGACGTAGCCGTTCTCCAGCAGGTCCTGCGCCACCTTGATGGCGTCGTTGATGGGGATGGCGAAGCCCAGACCCTCAGCGTCGGAGCTGGAGGACTTTGCGTTGACGATGCCCACCAGCTCGCCGTTCATGTTGAACAGGCCGCCGCCGGAGTTGCCGGGGCTGACAGAAGCATCCATCTGAATGAGGGACATGGTGTTGACAGAGCTGGAGCTCTGGATGGAGACACTGCGGTTCAGGGCGCTGACGATGCCGCTGGTGACGGTGCCGCCCAGCTCACCCAGCGGGTTGCCCACAGCCAGCACATTGTCGCCCACGGCCAGCTTGTCGCTGTCGCCCACGATGGCGGGGGTCAGGCCGTCGGCATCGACCTTGATGACGGCGATGTCGCTGGTGGAATCCTCGCCCACGACGGTGGCGGTGTAGTCCTTGTCGCCGATGGTGACGGTGATGTTGGACGCGCCGCTCACGACGTGGTCACAGGTGAGGATGTAGCCATCCGAGCTGATGATGACGCCGCTGCCGGCGCCGCTCTCCACCTGGCTCTGGCCGTACCAGGACCACTGGGAGTAGACCACCTGCTCGGTGGTGATGACCACGACGCTGGGGCTGACGGTCTTGGCCACCTGTGCGGTGGTCATGCCGCTGGAAACAGTCGTGCCTTCGGCGGCGCTCTCAGAGTCTGCCGAAGAGCTGCTAGACCGCTCCACCTGCTGGATGATGACTTTGTTATTGCCGCCGAAGCGTGCGCCCACAAAGCCGCCCATAAAGCCCATGGCTGCGGCCAGCACCAGAGCGACGATGCTCTTTACAGCCTTGCCTGCGTTCTTCCTGGGCTTCTTCGGCGCGGCAGGGGCTGTGTTCTGCGGGCCTGCGGGGGGCGGCGTTGCGCCGCCGGAAGGCTGGGTGCTCTCGCTGAAGGCAGAAGCAGTGTTTGCGGTGTTCATGCCGCTGGAACCCACATTGGGGTAGCCGGTATCACCGGCAGGATTATTGGAAGAGGAATAGTCATATTCCCATTTGTTTTCATCCATCGTGATTACTTCCTTTCTAAGGGATATGGTCGGGGGAAGAGCTTTTTCGCTCCTCTCCGGCACGGTTTTATTCTATCTGCTAATTGTGAAAATCAATCGTTTCCCCAGTGAAGAATGTGTGAAATCAGAAGTTGTTTCCATAGCCAGAGTGCGCCGGATAAACGAGATTTTTTGCCCGCAGGCAAGGCGATTTTCCGCAGCAATCCTGACGGATTGCAAGGGAAAGCAACGCAGAATGCGGTCAAAAAAGCCGTTCAGACGGTGTGCAATGGTTATGGAAACAGCTTCCAAGTCCTAAGGAGTTTCTATGAAAATCAGCGCCACTCAAACGGGCTTTGCCCTTTATAAAGAGGCCGACATCATCGGCCAGTGCGACGTCACGCCCACCCCAAAAGGCGCGGACATCACGGCCCTGTCCGTCCTGTCCCAGTGGCGGCGGAAAGGCTACGGCTCCTACCTGTTAAAAGAGATATTGCGCCGGTTCGGCGGTTATGACCGGGAGGCCGCGACGGTATTCACCGCGCCCCTGCCCGCCGACGAGGGCGAAGGGCTGTTCTGGCAGAAATTCGGCTTTGCGCCTGAGGATGGGCGGCTCGTCCGCCGCCGCACCCCCGATTTGACGGCGGTGCGCTTTGTGCAGGACTATCTTGCCGCCCATCTCCCCCACCCGAAGCTCTGCATCGACGCCACCTGCGGCAACGGCGGCGACACGGCGTTCCTCTGCCGCCTTGCCGGCCCGGAAGGCCGGGTGCTGGGCTTCGACATCCAGCCCGAGGCCATCACTTCCACCCGCGCCCGGCTCAAAAAGCAGGGCCTTACGGCAGAGCTTATCTGCGACAGCCACGCGAACCTCTTACAGTATGTCCGGCCCGGCACGGCGGACATCGTGATGTTCAACTTCGGCTGGCTGCCCGG
>OBLF01002327.1_pt1 | contig 13187 bp, 10 predicted proteins | sample 1519231 | NCBI WGS metagenome assembly OBLF01 (sample SAMEA2602895, study PRJEB22501) | metagenome | reverse complement strand
CAGCAGACCGACGACGGCCATCTGCTGCAAAAGCGGCTCCAGCTCCCCGGCAGGCTTGCCCGTGGCCTTGACCAGCTCGGGCAGGGTCATGGGCTTGCGGACCTTCATTTTTAAGGCAACGTCCGCCATCTCGTCGGTCACGATGGACGCCAAGCCCCAGTATTCGGGGTCATCCTTCGTCAGAATGCCCTTTTTGGCCGGGATGCGGTCCGTGATCATCTGGCCCAGCCTGGCAATTTTCTCGCGGTACGGCTCGTCCCTCGGAATCTCGAAGGGCAGCCTGCTCTCATCCAGCGGGAACGCAGTGGGTTTGCTCATGGTGTGCTCCTTTTTTGTGCCGTTGCTCCGTTTTTTGCACAGTAGGGGCCGGGCATGCCCGGCCCGGTTGTAAATGGCGGACGGGCGATTGCGGCAAGGCCGCGGGCCGCACATGTGCGGCCCCTACAACGCGGCTGGATTATTTACGCCTGCCACGCCTTAACCTGCTCTTTTAGCCAATCGGCCCATTCGTCAATGCCCTCGCCCGTCCGGGCGCAGATCGGGATGACCCTTGCGTTCGGGTTGCGCAGGGCCACATACTCGCGGCATTTGTCCATGTCAAAGTCAAAATACGGCAGCACGTCGATCTTGTTGACAAGAACGACGTCGCAGACCTGGAACATCAGCGGATATTTCAGCGGCTTGTCGTGACCCTCGGGGACCGACAAAATCATCGCGTTCTTCACCGCGCCGGTGTCGAACTCGGCAGGGCAGACAAGGTTGCCGACGTTTTCCAGAATCACCAAATCGAGACCCCCGGTGCCCAGCCCGGCCAGTCCCTGCCGGGTCATCTCGGCGTCCAGATGGCACATGCCGCCGGTGTGCAGCTGAATGGCCTTGGCGCCGGTCTCGGCAATGGCGCGGGCGTCCACGTCGGAGTCGATGTCGGCCTCCATCACGCCGATGTGCAGCTCATTTTGCAGCGCAGCAATCGTGCGGCGCAGTGTCGTGGTTTTGCCGGACCCCGGTGCGCTCATTAAATTCAGCAGAAAGATTTTTTCCTGCTTCAGCTCGGCCCGCAGCGCGGCGGCCTGTTCGTCGTTGGAGGCAAAGATGCTCTGCTTGACCTCGAGAATTTTCACGTTGTCCATGGGGTGCTCCTTATAAATTGGTATACGGTCTCTGCTAACATTTTAACATCGTGTCAAAAAATCCGCAATCGACGAATATGACAAAGAATTGACGAAAGAACGGGCAGGTTGACGAAAAGAGCGCGTAAACTCATTAGCGGCAGATGCCGCGAACTGGCGGCGGGGTGTGGGCACCCCGCCCTACGTATAACGGGGAAAGTGGAACGTAGGGCGGCATGCCCACATGCCGCCGTGGCCGTGTGCGAAAGCAGGGACCTGCCGGTTTGTGGTTAGTCCGGTTTTATAAAGTGCTCCACCACCATCCGCTGCGCCTCCGGCGTAAACAGCAGCACTGAATACGGCGTGCCGCGGGCGCTGACCTTGTCCTCGCTGCGCAGACCGGCGTCCACACCGGCAGGGGTCGGCACGTAGTAAAAGCCCTTCGTCGGCAGACGCTCCATGCCGATGAGCCGCTGCGCCAGCAGCCACTCGTCGATCTCCTTGATGGTCGGTGCCTTCACATCCGGGTCACCGGCGGCCTCGATCAGCGCGGCCTTCAGCTCCGCGCCGGTATAGCTGTCCTGATAGTTGAAGCTGCGCGCGTCCTCCGCCGTCAGGTAAAACGCGGGGCGCTCGGCCTTCGGCGGCTTTTTCTTCTTCTCGGACGGCAGCGGCTTTTCCGGCTCCGGTGCGGGCGGGTCCAGGCTCAAAACGGCGTCAGGGTGGTCGGCGCGGTAGGCGTCAATGACCGCAAAGAACGCGGCACCGTACTTTTCATACTTGCGCTCACCCATGCCGTAGATGCCCAGCATATCCTCCGCGCGGCGCGGCGCACGCAGACACATATCCACCAGCGACTTGTCGCCGAACACGACGTAGGGCGGCAGTCCCTCGCGCTGGGCGGTGTCGAACCGCAGCTGGCGCAGCTGATTGAACAGCTCCAGTCCGGCGCTCGTCAGCGCGTCCATCGGGCTGCGGCGCTTCGGCTTCGGTGCGCGGGCCTGCTCCGGCTCACGCTGCGGCGGCAGCTTGACCAGCACCTGCCCGCCGGCCTTCAGCGGGGCAATATCCCCGATATGCAGCACGGCGTACTGGTCGTCGCTCTGCACCAAATATCCATCCTCCAGCAGCTGGGCCAGCAGGCGTTCCAGCGTCTCGCGCGGGGTGTCCTTCATCCGGCCGTAGCTCTTGAAGCGCTCGGCTCCCAGCTCCCGCAGGCGCGCACGGTTCGCGCCTTGTAAAGTGCCGAACAAAATCGCTTTGCCGTACCGCCCGCGCAGCTCGGCCACGCAGTTGATCATCCACTTGGCGGCGTCGGTCATATCGACCTCGTCAAAATCGTTGTTGCAGCTGCCGCAGTTGCCGCACGGCGCGGTGGGATGCTCGCCGAAATAGGCCAGAATGTAGTTGCGCAGGCACTCTGTCGTCTGGCAGTAGCGCTCCATCGTCTGCAAGCGCTGCAGGTCGCGCTGGCGCAAAAGGTCGGCCTCCTCGTCGTCCATCTCGGCAAAATCCTTTTTGTCCAGCAGAAATTTGTTGATGATGACGTCCTGCGCCGAAAAAAGCAGCACGCACTGCGACGGCAGCCCGTCACGCCCGGCACGGCCCGCCTCCTGGTAATAATTCTCCATGCTCTGGGGCATGTTGTAGTGCAGCACGAACCGCACGTTGGACTTGTCAATGCCCATGCCAAAGGCGTTCGTCGCTACAATGACCGGCGCGGTGTCGTAGATGAAGTCATTCTGATTTTTGCGGCGTGCTTCGGCGGACAGGCCCGCGTGGTACTTTGTGGCCGCAAAGCCGTATTCGGTCAGAAGCTCCTGCAGCTTGTCCACATTCTTGCGGGTGGCGCAGTAGATGATGCCGCTCTCGCCGGGGTGGTCGCGCAGATATTGGATGACAAAATCGTCCTTGCGGCGGGTGCGCTCAACCTGAAAGTAGAGGTTGGGCCGGTCAAAGCCAGTCACAAGCACCTTTGGGTCGTGGAGCCGCAGCGTGCAGACAATGTCGTCCTTGACCTCCCGCGTGGCCGTGGCCGTGAACGCCGACACGATGGGGCGGCGGGGCAGACTGTCGATGAAATCGAGGATCTTTAAGTAGCTCGGGCGGAAATCCTGTCCCCACTGACTAATGCAGTGCGCCTCATCCACCGTGACCATCGAGATGTCTGCCCCCGCGGCAAAGCTGCGGAACACCGGGCTTTCCAGGCGTTCGGGCGCGACGTAGACGAGCTTGTAGCTGCCCTCGGCGGCCAGGTCCAGTGCGCGGGCGATCTGTGTCTCGCTCAGCGACGAGTTGATAAATGCCGCATGGATGCCCGCTGCGTTCAGCCCCTTGACCTGGTCCTGCATCAGCGAGATCAGCGGCGAGATGACGAGCGTCAGCCCCGGCAGCAGCAGGGCAGGGACCTGATAGCAGAGCGACTTGCCCGCGCCGGTGGGCATGATGGCCAGCGCGTCCCGTCCGGCCAGAAGGGCGCTGACGATTTCCTCCTGCCCGGGGCGGAAGGAGTCGTAGCCGAAATATCGTTTTAACGCTTCACGCGGAGTCATGAAGGGCCTCCTGAACTTTTTCTTCCATTATACCACATCCGCACCCCTGCGGCCAGCGAAACGCGCACTTTACACCGCGCACCGTCTGCGGTATACTGGTAGCAAACTATAGCAAACTATAAAAACAGGAGCTGTCGCTATGATTCTGGATATTGTTGTGGACGTACAAAAGGACTTTATCACGGGTGCGCTGGCGAACCCCCAGGCACAGGCCAACGTGACCCGCCTGGCCGAGACCGTTAAGGCCCATGCCCGGGCCGGGCACTGGCTGTTCCTGACGCGGGACACCCACCCCGACAACTACCTTGCCACGCGGGAGGGACGCCACCTGCCTGTGGAGCACTGCATCGAGGGCGAGGACGGCTGGAACTTTGCGCCCGAGCTGGAGAACGCGCTGGACGGTACCGAGCCCGAGGTCTGCCACATCGTCAACAAGCCGACCTTCGGCAGCTATATGCTGCCGAGCGAGATCCTCGACGAGCTGATGGCCCACAACAAGGCCGTGGACGACATTGAAAAGATCGTCATCTACGGCTACTGCACCGACATCTGCGTCATCAGCAACGCCATGGTGCTGCGCGCGGCCTTCCCGGAGACGGAAATCGAAATCCTGTCCGACTGCTGCGCCGGGGTCACGCCCCAGTCCCACCAAACGGCGCTGGACGCCATGCGGGCGTGCCAGTTCACAATCGTATAAAGCGTATAAAGGCAAAATTGAAACCGACGCACTCTTGCGTTTCTCACCGCATTGTGTTATACTTTACACCGTAAAACTGAATACGACAGCAGGTGCCTTTTTATGCCGCCGTTCGGCGCATCTCGTCACTGTGATAAGGGAGCCTGCCGCCAGGGTGCATTTGCACCGGTCACTGGGTTTTGACCCGGGAAGGCGGCGGCAGGCGTTGAGCTTTCAGCCAGGAAACCTGCCTGCTGCCGGGTACGGGGGCGCACCGCCCCAGATCACGAGGAATTGGTTGTACCGCAAAGCACCTGCTTAAAATACGGGGTTTTTTGTGTTGCCATTCTGCACGCAAAAGACCTCGTTTTTTACGGGGTCAATTTCCGTGTGCCCTGCTGTTCTCTCCCGTACTGTCTCCAGTCTTTAAACAAGGAAAGGAAGAAGCAAGAACACATGAGAAGGATCACCTACAAGAAAGCTGCCGCCGTCGCCATGGCCGCAGCACTGTCCGCCGCCCTGCTGGTCGGCTGCGGCAGCACCGCCGCGAGCACTGACAGCGCTGCCGCGAGCACCGTCGCCGACGAAAGCGCCGCAGAAAGCACCGCAGAGGATGCAGAAAAGACCGCAGACGAGGGAGATGCAGACGAAGTGGCCGCCAAGAACTGCGCCGATTTGATCGACGCCATCTACGTGCAGGAGCGCAGCGCCGACACCGATGCCCAGTGCGAGGCCGCCAAGGCTGCCTGGGATGCCCTGACCGACACCCAGAAGGAGCTGGTCGAGGGTGAGAACGCAGACCCCGACTACTTTGGCCGCGACACCGGCGACGCCGGCAAGGACGACCCGCGCAATGCCGACGACATCGGCGAAAATGAGCTGCTGGTCGTCAGCTTCGGCACCTCCTTCAACGGCAGCCGCGCCGCTGACATCAAGGGCATCGAGGACGCCCTGCAGGCCGCCTACCCGGATTGGAGCGTCCGCCGCGCCTTCACCGCGCAGATCATCATCAACCACGTTCAGGCCCGCGACGGCGAGAAGATCGACAACATGGACCAGGCGCTTGACCGTGCCGTTGCCAACGGCGTCAAGAATCTGGTTGTCCAGCCTACGCACCTGATGCACGGCGCCGAGTACGACGAGATGTGCGAGGCGGTTGAGCAGTACAAGGACAAGTTCGACAGCGTTGCCATTGCCGAACCCCTGCTGGGCGAGGTCGGAGAAGATGCCACCGTCATCAACGACGATAAGGAGGCCGTAGCCGCCGCCATCACCGCCGAGGCCGTCAAGACCGCCGGGTATGACGACGCCGCTGCCGCTGCTGCGGACGGCACCGCCTTTGTCTTTATGGGCCACGGCACGTCCCACACCGCCAAGGTCAGCTACAGCCAGATGCAGACCGCAATGCAGACGCTGGGCTATGACAACGTCTTTATCGGCACCGTCGAGGGTGAGCCCGAGGACACCGCCTGCGATGCCGTTATCGAGAAGGTCAAGGAGGCCGGTTACACCAAGGTCATCCTGCGCCCGCTGATGGTCGTCGCCGGTGACCACGCCAACAACGACATGGCCGGTGCCGATGACGATTCCTGGCTGAGCCAGTTCAACGCCGCCGACTGCTTTGAGAGCGTCGACACCCAGATCGCAGGTCTGGGCGAGATCGGCGACATCCAGCAACTCTACGTTGACCACGCCGGGGCCGCCATCGATTCCCTGAACGGCTAAGAAAGACCCATTCTGCCCGGAGGGTAAGCTCCGGGCAGTTTTTTGGTTTTTGGGAAAGCACGGCAGGGGCCGGGCATGCCCGGCCTGCGTCCGATGTGATGCCCTGCCACGCCGTAGGGGCGGATTCTATATCCGCCCGCGCTGCCTCCCGCTAATGCCTGATAAATATGTATAGAATGAGGTAAGGAAAGCATGAAAAAGCTCCAACTCGCATCCCTGACTCTCGCTGCCCTGCTGCTGGCGGGCTGCGGTGCGTCCGCAGCGTCCACCGCCGAGAGCACGTCCGAGGCGGTCTCCACGGAAGAAACCGCCCCTGCCGCTACCGCGGCCCCGGCCCCTGCCGTCACGAAAGCCCAGGCCCCCGCTGCCGCGCTGCCGGACGGCATATACAACGCTAAGTTCAACACCGACAGCAGTATGTTCCACGCCAACGAAGCCGTGGACGGCATGGGCACGCTGACGGTGGAAAACGGCACGATGACCTTCCACGTCAGTCTGCAGTCCCAGAAGATCGTCAACCTGTATCCGGGCATGGCCGCCGACGCCCCCGCCCACGAGAGCGACTGGCTGCAGCCTACCGTTGACACGGTGACCTACTCCGACGGCACCAGCGACGAAGTATACGGCTTTGACATCCCCGTTGCGGCTGTCGATGCCGATTTCCAGCTGGCCATCCTCGGCACCAAGGGCACCTGGTATGACCATACGGTCAGCATCTCCGATGCCGAGCCTGCGGCAGAGGATGCGGCTGCGGCAGCCGTCGAGATCCCCGCCGACGGCAGCTACACCTGCGCTGTGTCGCTGGAAGGCGGCAGCGGGCGCGCCACCGTCGAAAGCCCCGCCGCGCTGACTGTGGCCGACGGCATTATGACCGCGACCATCGTCTGGAGCAGCCCGAACTATGACTATATGCTCGTTGACGGCGAAAAGTACCTGCCCGTCAACACCGACGGCAACTCGACGTTTGAGATCCCCGTTGCCGCGCTGGATACCGCGCTGGCCGTCACGGCGGACACCGTCGCCATGAGCACCCCGCACGAGATCGACTATACCCTGACCTTTGACAGCGCGACGCTGGCCGCCGCCGAATGAGGCGCGCGGCAGCTTTTGCCCTGCCCGCTCTGCTGCTGGCAGGGTGCGCGGCTGCATCCCAGGCTCCCGCGCAAACGGACGCATTGACGATAGAAAACCGCTATCCGCTGGAATATGCGAAGCAGTTCACGGTGGATGTGTGCGCGGGCGGCTATGACCTCATCACGATTGACGGCAGCCGCTATCTCGTCGTGCCGGAGGGGGCCGCTGCGCCCGCCAATCTGGACGCAGACATCACCGTTTTGCAGCAGCCTATCCAAAATATCTACCTTGTGTCGTCGTCCGCGATGGACCCCATCATCAGCATTGGCGGGCTGGGGGCTGTGGCGCTGTCTGGCACACAGGCCGAAAACTGGTACCTCGACGCGGCCCGCACCGCCATGGAGCAGGGCGAGATCGCCTACGCGGGCAAGTACAGTGCGCCCGATTACGAGACGATCCTGTCTGCCGACTGCGGCCTTGCCATCGAGAACACAATGATCTACCACACGCCCGAGGTGAAAGAGCAGCTCGAAAAATTCGGCGTGCCGGTCCTCGTCGAGCGCTCGAGCTACGAGAGTGACCCGCTGGCCCGGATGGAATGGGTCAAGCTGTACGGCATCCTGCTGGGCAGAACCGAGGAGGCCGAGCGCATTTTTGACGACGCTGTGCAGCGCATTGCACCGCTGCTGGACGAGGAACCCACCGGCAAGACTGCGGCGTTCTTCTCCATCACCTCAAACAATCTCGCCACGGTGCGCAAGGGCGGCGATTACGTCGCCAAGATGATCGGGCTGGCGGGCGGCAGCTACGTCTTTGCCGACCTGACGGACAGCGGCAACAATCTGGCGACTGTCAATATCTCGCTCGAGGATTTCTACGCCGGGGCGCGTGACGCCGATGTGCTGCTCTACAACAGCACGATTGAGGGCGAGCTGCGCACAATGGATGAGCTGCTCGCCAAATGTCCGATGCTGGCGGACTTCAAGGCCGTGCAAAGCGGCAGCGTCTGGTGTACGTCGCAGAGCCTTTTCCAGCAGAGCATGGAGCTGCCGGAGCTGATCCTGGATATGAACAGGGTGTTCACCGAGGATGACCCGGACGACAGCGAATTGACATTTTTGACGAAGCTGCACTGAAAATTCAACGCGGCGGCAAAAACGGGCGCACAAAACCGTGGCGCATCCGTAGGGGCGGATTCCATATCCGCCCACACCATTGCCGCCCGCCGCAAAGGAAACCACGCATGCACACCTCCAAACGCATGACAATTGTATATCTCGCCATGGCGGCGGCCCTGCTGGCGCTGTTTGCGCTCAACCTGTTCTGGGGCAGCGTTGCGCTCTCCCCGGCGGACATCGCGGCGGCCCTGCTGGGCCGCGGCACAAACGCGCTGGCGGCCAACATCCTGCTGCAGCTGCGTCTGCCACGCGCCGTCATGGTCGTGCTGCTGGGGGCGGCGCTCTCGGTGGCCGGGTATCTGCTGCAAACGTTTTTTGCCAACCCGATTGCCGGGCCGTTCGTCATGGGCATTTCCAGCGGGGCCAAGCTGGCCGTGGCGCTGACGATGGTCGTCTTTTTGAACCGCGGTCTGCTCACCGGCTCACTGACGCTGATTCTGGCGGCGTTTGCCGGGGCCATGGCGGCCATGCTGTTTGTGCTGGCCGTGGCGCGCCGCGTGCAGCAGATGAGCATTTTGGTTATCTGCGGCGTCATGATCGGCTACATCTGCTCGGCCGTCACCGATATTGTCGTCGCCTTCGCGCAGGATTCCAACATCGTCAACCTGCACAACTGGTCGATGGGCAGCTTCTCCGGCATGACCTGGGGCAATGTCGCCACGGCGGCGGCCATCGTTTTGCCCTGCCTGGCCGCCGCGTTTTTGCTCTCCAAGCCGATGGCCGCCTACCAGCTGGGCGAAAGCTACGCCGCCAGCGTCGGCGTGCCGGTGCGGGCGTTTTCCGTGGTGCTTGTGCTGCTGTCAAGCCTGCTGGCGGCCTGCGTCACGGCATTTGCCGGACCGATCTCCTTCGTCGGCATTGCGGTGCCGCATCTGGTAAAACATACGCTGGGCAGTGCAAAACCGCTGCGGGTGCTGCCGGGCTGCGCACTGGGCGGCGCGGCGTTCTGCCTGCTGTGCGACCTGATCGCCCGCAGCCTGTTTGCACCCACCGAGCTGTCCATCAGCTCGGTCACAGCGGTGTTCGGTGCGCCGGTGGTCATCTGGCTGCTTGTGCGCCGCCACAGCGGGGAGGGCACGGTATGAGCTGTTGTGAAACGCAAAATCTCGCCGTCGGCTACGGTGCGCCGCTGCTGCGGGACATTGCCCTGCACGCCGAGCGCGGCAAAATTCTGGCGCTCATCGGTCCGAACGGCGCGGGCAAATCCACCCTTTTAAAAACGCTGGCAGGGCAGCTGGCGGCGCAGGGCGGCGCGGTGCTGCTGGACGGGCAAGACCTGACGGCCTACACCCCCAACGCCCGGGCGCGCAAGCTGGCGCTGATGCTGCCCCACACGGCCCGCACCGAGCTGACGTCCTGCTTTGAGGTCGCCGCGGCCGGGCGCTACCCCTACACCGGGCGGCTGGGCATTTTGTCCGATGCCGACAGGCAGCAGGTGCATGACGCCCTGTGCCTTGTCCGGGCGGAGGAACTGGAGGACCGCGATTTTGCCAGGATCAGCGACGGCCAGCGCCAGCGCGTGCTGCTGGCCCGCGCGGTCTGCCAGCAGCCGGAGATTTTGCTTCTGGACGAGCCAACGTCGTTTCTGGACGTGAAGGGCAAGGCGGAGCTCATGGACATCCTGCAAGTGCTGGCGCATGAGAAGAATGTGGCCGTCATCGTGACGCTGCATGAGCTGGAGCTGGCCCAAAGGCTGGCCGACGCCGTTGTCTGCGTTGCGCCGTCAGGCGTGTCCGCTGTGCTGGCACCGCAGGACGCCTTTGCACAGGACAATATCTGTGCGCTGTTTGGACTGAGCACCGACCAATACGCGGTGCTATTTGCCGGGAGCGGCGCAAAGCCGAAGCCCCAATTTGAGCACTACATCCGCAGCGGGCAGCGTTTACTGCGCTGCGGCTATACCACCGGCACCTGCGCGGCGCTGGGGGCGGCGGGGGCGGCGCGGCTGCTGCTGACCGGCCACGCGCCGGAAAGCGTTGGTCTGCGCACGCCCAAGGGCATCGTCGTGGAGGTCGCACCGCAGTTCTGCCGCCTGACGGCAGACGGGGCCGCGTGCGCCATCGTCAAGGACGGCGGCGACGACATCGACGCCACGACGGGGCTGCCGGTCATTGCCGCGGTCACACTGCTGCCCGACGCGCCGCGCACCGTTACGATTGACGGCGGGGCGGGGGTGGGCCGTGTGACAAAGCCCGGCCTCGACCAGCCCGTCGGCGCGGCGGCCATCAACCGTGTGCCGCGGCAGATGATAACCGAGGCGCTTTTGCGGGAGGCGGACGCCGTCGGCTACGGCGGCGGGTTCGCGGTGGTCATCTCCATCGAAGGCGGCGAGGCTGCGGCCAAGCGCACCTTCAACCCGCATCTGGGGGTCGAGGGCGGCCTGTCGGTGCTGGGCACCAGCGGCATTGTGGAGCCGATGAGCCAGCAGGCGCTTCTGGATACGCTGCAAATCGAAATCCACCAGGCAGCGTTGAAAAGCCGCCACCTGATTTTAGCCCCCGGCAACTACGGGCTGGACTACCTGGCCGCCAACTACCCCGCGCTGCACGAGATCCCTATCGTCAAAATCTCAAATTTCATCGGCGAAGCGCTGGATATGGCAGCGGCGGAGCACTTCGCGGAGGTGCTGATCGTCGGGCATGTGGGCAAGCTCGTCAAGCTGGCGGGCGGCATTATGAACACCCACTCCCGCTGTGCCGACTGCCGCACGGAGCTGTTCTGCGCCCATGCGGCGCTCTGCGGCGCGGACGCGGCGACCTGCCGCGCCCTGATGGACGCCGCCACGACAGACGCCTGTCTGGACATTCTGGACGCCGCGCAGCTGCGGGAGCCGGTCATGGCCAGCCTGCTCACCGCGATCCAGACGCATCTGGACCGCCGCGCGGCGGGGGCGTTCAAGGTCGGCGCGGTGCTGTTCTCAAACCGGAACGGCCCGCTGGGCCAGACAAAAACTGCCGATACACTGTTGAAATTGTGGGAAGGAGCCTGACATGGTACATTTTGTGGGGGCCGGTCCCGGCGCACCGGACCTGATTACCCGGCGCGGCGCGGCCCTGCTGCAAACGGCGGACTGCATCATCTACGCGGGCAGCCTGGTCAACCCGGCGCTGCTGGGGCTGGCGGGGCCGGACTGCGCCATTTATAACAGCGCCGAGATGACGCTGGAGCAGGTGCTTGCCGTCATGAAAGAAAACGAAGCAGCGCACAAAACCACCGTGCGCCTGCACACGGGCGACCCCTGCCTGTACGGCGCGATCCGGGAACAGATGGACGCGCTGGACGCCATGGGCATCGCCTACGACGATACGCCCGGCGTGTCGAGCTTCTGCGGTGCGGCAGCGGCGCTGAACGCCGAGTACACGCTGCCCGGCGTCAGCCAGACCGTCATCATCACCCGGATGGAGGGCCGCACCCCCGTGCCCGAGGGTGAGCGGCTGGCCGCACTGGCCGCCCACGGGGCGACGATGGTCATCTTCCTCTCCATCGGCCTGATCGACAAGGTGCAGGCCGCGCTTCTGCAGGGCGCGTATACGCCCGCAACGCCCGCCGCCGTTGTCTACAAGGCGACGTGGCCGGAACAGAAAATTGTACATTGCACCGTCGGAACGCTGGCCGAAAGCACCCGCGCGGCGGGCATTGCCAAGACGGCGCTCATCGTCGTCGGGGACTTTTTGGCCGCGCGGTATGACCGCAGCAAGCTGTATGACCCGGCGTTCACGACGGAGTTCCGAAGGGGGACGGACCGATGACCTGCGCGTACATTGCGTTCACGGCGCGGGGGCTGGCGCTGGCGCAGCAGCTGGCAGCGGCCTGCCCTGGCAGCGTGGCCCGCGGCGGTGCGGACGGTGTCCGCCTGAACGATTGGACCGCTGCGCAGTTTGCACAAAGCGACGCACTGATTTTTGTAGGAGCTGCCGGGATAGCGGTGCGAGCCATCGCGCCGCACTGCCGCAGCAAGGCTGCGGACCCCGCCGTCGTTGTGCTGGATGAGGGCGGGCGGTTCGCCATTCCGCTGCTGTCGGGGCATCTGGGCGGCGCAAACGAGCTGGCGCAGCGGCTGGCGGCGGTCTGCCATGCCGTGCCGGTCATCACGACGGCCACCGACGGACGCGGCGTTTTTGCCGTGGACGAGTGGGCCAAGCGCCAGAACTGCGTCGTGGCCGAGCCGGAGCGCATCCGCTGCGTGAGCGGGGCACTGCTGGCCGGGCAGAGCGTTTGCTATGCCGCCGACTGGACTGTTTCCGGCACGCCGCCCGCGGGTGTAGAGCCTGCAGCCGCCGCTGACCGCGCGGATTTTGCGCTGACGCTGACCCCGACGGGGGAGGCGCTGCACCTGATCCCCCGCATTGCGGTGCTGGGCGTCGGCTGCAAGCGCGGCACGACGGCGGAAAAGTTGGAAACAGCCTTTGCGGCCTTCTGCGCGGAGCACCGGTTTGCCCCGCAGGGCGTTATCCGCGCCGCCAGCATTGACTTGAAAAAGGATGAGCCGGGTCTGGCGGCGTTCTGCCAGGCGCACGGCTGGGAGCTGGACTTTTATACCGCCGCTGCCCTGCGCACGGCTAAAGGCCGCTTTACGGCCTCCGGCTTTGTGCAGAGCATCACGGGTGTGGACAATGTCTGTGAGCGTGCGGCGGTGCTGGCTGCAGACGGGGTGCTGTTCATCCCGAAGTGGGCGCACGACGGCGTGACCCTTGCCGTGGCGCTGGCCCCCTTTGCCCCGGATTGGAGATGGAGAAATGATGAACCGTAGTCTTGTGTACGTGGTGGGGCTCGGCCCGGGCGGTGCGCAGTATTTGACCGCCCAGGCGCAGTGCGCCCTGCAGGCCGCCGACGTGCTGTGCGGCTACACGGTCTACATCGACCTTGTGCGCCC
>OBLF01002318.1_pt1 | contig 13231 bp, 8 predicted proteins | sample 1519231 | NCBI WGS metagenome assembly OBLF01 (sample SAMEA2602895, study PRJEB22501) | metagenome | reverse complement strand
AATTATGCTATTTTACATAAAATATAAATATACACTTTTAAAATATATTCTGAAATATATTTTTCAAACTCAGCTACCATAGCTGTGTTTATTTACAAATTAACAATACTACATTTTAAAGGAAATTTCAATACATAATTCAAATATTTTTATATTTTTCGCAATATTTTTTTCAATTCATTGAAAATACATGCCATTACCTATTGTTTTCTCATTAAACTCTAGTCTTGTATAAAAAGTTAATATTTAGACAACACAATATTTAAAGTATTTTTATCACATTATTTCTCTATTCATATCATAAGTTAGATACTTATCTAAAAATTCGCTTATAGTTTTCCAATACAATTTAGGATTAATTTTATTAGACTTACAATGTCCTGCCCCTTCTATAATAAGCATCTCTTTTTCACATTTTGCACTATCATAAACCTTTTTAAGCATATTGAATGGAACAAATTTATCTTTATCTCCGTGAATAAACAACACTGGTATTTTGCATTTTGCAAGCTGATTTACTGACGATGCTTCCTTTAAGTCGTACCTTGCACGCATTTTGGTAATAATATTTGCCACATACATTATTGGAAACTGAGGAAGCTTAAACATACATTTTAAAATATAAGCAAACTGGTCCCATACACTTGTATAACCCGAATCTTCAATTGCAGCTTTTACATTATTCTTTAAATTTTCACCACAAGTCATCATTACAGTACTTGCTCCCATTGAAATTCCATAAAGAATAATTTCACTATTGTTATTTTCATTAATAATATAATCAATCCATCCTAAGAGATCTTTTCTATCATGCCAACCCATTCCAATATAACTTCCATCACTTTGTCCATGTCCCCTAAGATCCGGAATAATAACGTTAAACCCCATATTATAAAAATTTCTTGCACGTCCGCACATTTTAATACTATCTCCATCATAACCATGTACTGCAATTATCCATTTATCTGTATCATAAGAATTTACTATTTTATAACCATGAAGCTTAAGTCCATCAAAAGAATTTATAAATACATCACTGTAATTTGAATTTTTAAAGAACCATTCCTTATCATTTTTTTCTCTTAGTGTTTCTTTCTGAGCAGATTTTGAATTTTCCATATTATCCTTACTTTTGAAAACAGACGCTTTTGAAGTACCTGTAGCAATAGCAAGCTTGTAAAAGTAATTTCCTCCAATAACCAAAACACCTGTCATTAACAATATAAGTACTGTAAAGACCATTAAAATATTTATCATAAAACTCATTCCTTTCATTCTTTATTATTAATAACTTTGCCTTGGTTTCATTTTATCAACTTAATATTAAATCCCATGGTAAAATATGTTAAAATACTTTTAAATTATTTTACTTTATAATTATAATATAAATAAAGCCTTGGATTTCTCCAAGGCTAATATAATCTTTAAATTGATATTAAGAAATATGATATTTTATAATTATTTTTCCATACTATTTTCCACAGCATTTTTTATATTTTTTGCCACTTCCACACGGACATGGATCATTTCTCCCCACTTTATTAGAAACTACTAAATTCAAACCACTAGTTTCTTTTGAATCTTTTTTCATTAAGTCTGCTGGTGTCCATCCTTTATTTATCCATTTAGGAGTATTATTCCCAAACTCTACACATAATTTAAATAGCTTTTCTATATCCTTTTTATTATGTATTTCCATCCCCATGTCATGTAATCTCATAATAGTATTTTGTATATCAAAAGTATCCATTACACATTCTATATTTATATCTTCAATTATACCCTCAACGTCTTTTTTATATTTTAAATGCTTTAACAAATATTCTTCTAAATTATAATAATATACAGTCTTTTTCATATAGTAATCATTACTATAATTTAACAACTCTTCTTTTTCAAGAATACAGTATTCCTTACCTTCTCTTTCTTCAAGAACTTTATCTATATCACCTTCAAACATACATAATGCTTCACATACAAGCATCCCATTATAATTTACAATTTCATTGTTATGTACATTATATTTATCAAGATAATACATTAATTCCTTTAAAGAAAGTCCCTTTTCATTCTCATGTTGTTCATTAAATATATTCAAGAAAAAATCAATCTCAAATATTCCATAAAAATTCTTAAAAGCTCTTAAATAATTGAAAACTTCAGAATATCTGCTTTTTATTAATTGAATTTTATTTTCTTCTATATTATTAATAACCTTCTTTATTTCTTCTGGCATTATACTTTCTATATTTCCATCACCAAGATCATATAAAAAATATAGTCCTATCTTAGCAAGACCTAATACTTTTATTGACTCAGATACAACTTCATCCCCTTTAACAGAACACGTATATTCTTCATGTTCATAATAAGCTGCAAGATTACTTATAAGATAATTTTCATCTGTCATCTTCTCAAAAAGTTTATCTACTAACTCCTGCTTTTTCATTTTATATGCTTTATCTACTTCATAAACTTTTGCAATATTCTTAAGATAATCTAGATTCATGTAATTAAGATTATCTTTTAATTCTGTTTTTATTGGTTTTTTTATTATATTTTTCATGATACTGTTCCTCTTCCTTTATTCAGTTGCTTAGATTTTCTATAGTTTATTATATTATATTTTTTTATAAAATCAAAAAATAGCTACAATCACTGTAATCAACTGATGAATTATTATTTTTTCTATGTTACTATATAATTTAGAGGTGATTATAAAAATGAAAAAAACAGTAAAAGTTGTTGGTGCAATAATAGAAAATGAAAATGGAGAAATTTTATGCGCCTTACGTTCAAAAGATATGTCTCAAGGCTGTCTTTGGGAATTTCCTGGCGGAAAAATTGAAGCTGGTGAGTCAATAGGTCAGGCAATAGTACGTGAAATAAGAGAAGAACTTGGATGCACAATTGAATTCATAAATGAATTCTGTGATTATACACATGAATATGATAAAGTAATTGTAAATCTAATTACCACAAAATGCAGACTACTTAGTGGAACACCTAAAGCAAATGAACATGCAAAATTAATATGGCTTCCTAAAGATTATTTAAATACATTAGTATGGGCTCCTGCTGATATTCCAACTGTTGAATTATTATTGAAGGATGTGCTATAACTAAGTTTATATTATACATAGTAAAAAGATAGAGTTAAAATAAAACCCTATCTTTATTTTTATATATCTAATTTGATTTCCAGAATTTAAATCTTTTTAAAATTCGTATCTACACTTTTTTAATAAATTCAACATAAATATTTTCAGGGACCCTATTTTCAAGAGAAAACATTACTGTAATTGGCTTTTCACCTTCAAAATTTATAGTATTTCCTTTTCCAATATAAATATATGGCTGAACTGCTTTATCAATTTCCTTGTATTTTCTTATAAATAAATGTAAATTTATATTCCTGTCTTTATTATAAATAATATTCTTTCCTCTTTCAGATGTCTGTGATGTACTATTGGGTGTCTGCCATTGAAAAGTTTTGCTATTTATAAATTCATCTTTGTAATTTATGCTTTCTTTAATATCTTCGCCTTTATGAAGATCAATAAATAAAAAATATTCATTTCCATTAGTTATAAGCCCACTTCCTCTAAATGAACTGTGAATCTTTTCATAGTTCGATAAAAGTGCAGTATCTACCATTTGGTACTGTTCATATAATTTTAAAAACGGTACTCCATAGTTTATACTTCCAAAATTCTTTTCATATCTTATAAGTCCGTAATTTAAAATGTCTTCTATAATCTTATTATATTTTTCATTTTTAATAATTTTTATAAAATTCAGCGTTCTTATTAGATTGTCATTGTCATAATTAAATATTTTTATATTATTTTTAAGCTGTGCCTTATCATAATAAGCTTGACTGAGATTTTTAAAGCTGTGTTTAATTGTAACTTCATCTGCTTTTTCTAGATATTTTGATATTTCACATACCGCTTTGTCTAATGACATCTGTTCATTATGTAACAGATACTTTATTATTACAAACTCATGGGGTCTTTTAAGTGGAAGCTTACCACATAATTCTTTAATAATTTTCACAAATTCCTCATCATTTAATAAATCTTTTATATACTCACTTTTTTCTACCTTATCTAAAAATTCTAAGTACGTTTTACTATAATTAATAAATTTCAATGGATCCGGTGCCCCATCATACCTTACATAATCCATCATATCAAATGGAATTTTCCCTCCAAGAAGTGACTTGAAGTCATTATATTCTTCCTTTAAATATTTTAATGTATTGAAGTTTTCATTTTCTAGCTGCTTTAAGATTCTTTCTTGTGCTATTTTATCCATTTGTATATTTGAGCATCCTGGAATATCAGAAAAATCCGTAGCAACCGAAACCTTAAGGCTGTCCTTATCATAATATCTTCCACCTTTTAATGCTATTGACATAAGAAAAGCTTTATTATGGTTTCCTATAAAATCAAGTACAGTAAGAAAACTTTTGCTGCTATGTTTTCTAAGACCTCTTCCAAGCTGTTGGATAAATATCACTGGAGAATTTGTAGGTCTAAGCATAAGTATCTGATTTACAGCTGGTATATCAACACCTTCATTAAATATATCCACTGTAAAAATAACTTTTAAGCTGTCATTATCATCTTCAAGTCTCTTTACATACTCTTGTCTTTTATGAGCAAAGTCATCTCCTGTAAGTGCAATGCTTTCTATACCTCTTTTATTAAACTCATCTGACATATACAGTGCATGTTCTTTAGTTACACAAAATCCAACTGTTTTCTGAAAGTCACCATCATATCCATAAAAGTTCATTTTTTCTATAATAAAATCCACTCTTGAATTTATCATGAGTCTTTTTGAAACTTCTGCAAGGTCATCTAGCTTCATATCATTAAGATCTGCATCCTTTACATCGGTTATTCCAAAATAATGAAATGGTACAATAAGCTCATTTTCCAGTGCTTCATGAAGTCTAATTTCTAATGCCACATTGTTATCATAAACATCAAAAATATTTCCTTTATCACATCTTTCAGGTGTAGCAGTCATTCCAAGCAGAAATTCAGGATTAAAATATTCTAAAATTTTGGTATATGTTGGACTCGTACTATGATGTGCTTCATCAATAACTATGTATTGAAATTCATCTTTTTTAAAATTTTCAATGTTGCGTTCCATTGTCTGAACTGTTGCAAAAAGATAATTTACGTCATCATCCTTTTTATTTCCTGTATAAAATCCCATTTTTATATTTTTATTTCTGCATAGCTTTTTATACGTAGATTGTGCACTTATTAGAATATCTTCTCTATGAACCAGAAACAGCAATTTCTTTGGAGAATAATTTAAAACATCAAAAGCAGACATATAGGTTTTTCCTGTTCCAGTAGCTGCTATAACAATTGCTTTTCTTTCACCACATTTACGTATTCTATCTAAATTTTCTATTGCTCTTTTCTGCATTAGATTAGGCTTTATAATCTCATATTCTGAGAAGTCAGCAGTATTATCCTTTTCTCTTTTGCGTAATGTTCTTATAAAAATTTTATACTTATCAAGGAATTCATCATTAACAAAACCAGTTTCATCATAAATGCTGTTATACTCTTCTAAAACTTCATTTACAAAATCAGTTTCTTTTTTTGATATAATCATAACATTCCATTCAACATTACTTTTTAAAGCCCTCTGAGTTATGTTTGATGAACCAATAATAATCTTATAATTATCTTCATTTTCAAAAATATATGCTTTTGTATGAAATCCCTGTTCCTTATCTGCAATAAATATCTTTAAATCTATATTATCAAAACCTTTAATTCTTTCTAAAGCTTTTGGTTCTGTAAAATTAAGATATGTAGATGTTATTATCTTTCCTCTTACACCTCTATCTTTTGCATTTTTGAAACAATCAAGCAATAACTGAAGACCACTATAATTAATAAATGCTACACTGAAATAAAAATTTCTGCATTCTTCCATGCTAAGTTTTAATTCATTTAATAAATTTCCTCTTTGAGAGTTTACTATTAATTTATTCTTTATAAGGTACTTCTCTTCTATTATTTCTTTTGGATCAAAATTTTCTATATCATTAAAATCAATCTGTTCATATGTTTTTGTTATAATGTCTTTCATATATTGTACCCCTCATAAGTGATTTGAAAAATATCTATATATCTAACTTATTGATTCAATCACAAAGTTATGTTACTTTTTAGAATCGTAACATACTCATATTAATCTTCTCTAGTCTTTATACTATATTATGACACTTTGTATTTTTCTATATTATAGCTTATTTCTTATTATTTTAAAACAAAGATGCTCTTTGAGTTAAGTAAAATATACTCGTACATTCAGCATTATCCTTGTCTTGTATAAATTTTCAAATTCACTCTTGTTCTTGAAATAAATAAAAACTACTACTATCATGTTCTTTGGCAACATGATAGTAGTAGTAATATTATTATATGTCTATTATTCCATTTATAAATAATATTTAATTTATATTACCTATTTTATAAGATATCCTATATTAGTTTTGTTCTTTTCCTGCTCTATCCGTACTTTTAATTGATTCTATAAATTTTTCCTGTGTAGGGTTTCCAGGTACATAAGTCCATTCAACTACACTTGATGCCTTTTCTGCAACTTTTTCAAGATCACTTTCTTTCATTCCTATTTCATCTAATGTAACAGGAAGTCCGATACTCTTATTGAATTTTAATATTCTGTCACGTTCTTCAATCTGGTTATCATACGTTAAAAGGCATAAAACTCCAAATGCAACTATTTCACCATGAAGATGTTTTTCACATTCTGGAATCATTGATGCTCCATAATATACACAGTGAGCAAGTGAACTATTATAATAATAATTGTCCTTAGGATCTTTCTGTGCTTCATGGGTAGCAAAGTTTGAAACTATTCCTGTAGAAATTACAATATCTAATGCAACCTGTTCTAGTTCAAATGAAGGTGTATTATTCTTACAATCTTCAAGTGCCTTTTTACCATAGTTAACCAATGGATCTGTACATATAGATGATATGCATTCTCCCATCAATGGTGTATGGTACATAAATTTATCACGGCATGCAAATTTAACTTCACATTCCTTTGAAAGAGCATCTCCAATACCTGCCCATAATAATTTTTCTGGGGACTTTGCAATTATCTCTGTATTAATAAATGTATGATAAGCTGGTTGCTTTAAATAATAATATTCTTTAAATGTTCCATCACTGTTATACATAACAGTTACTGCAGTACATGCTGCACAGTTTGAAGCCAATGTTGGAAATGAAAAAAATGGTTTGTCCAACATATCTGCAAGAGTTTTTACAGTATCACACGCACGTCCTCCTCCAACACCAAAAAGCATATCTGCTTCTAAAACATCAGGATTCTTTTTTAGCATTTCAACATTTTCATAATTAGAATCTCCACCAAACCATATGTAGTTTGATATTTCCATATGAGAATTTCTGATTCCCTCTATTAGATATTCCTTAGCTTTTTCCATTGCAGTCTTACCACCAATAACTACAGCTTTTTTTCCATATTTTCTTGTGACATATGGAATTTCATTATAACAATCAACTCCTATACTGTAGCTTGGTAAAAAAACACTATAACTTGCCATTTGTATCTACGACCTTTCATATTTATAAATTAATGATTTTCTTCATAATTTAATTTTCAAAAATAAATACCTATTAGTATCTGATTATGTTTTATTGTATAACTTTTTTGTAATAATATCAATTATTTACCTTATTTAAAATAAATCTACTAATTTACCATATCCATTTCATCCAAATATGAGTACTCGTAAATCGTTCACATTAACCAATCCAATAAGTTTATTATTCTTAGTCTATACATTTCAATTCTGTAGCCTATAAATTTAAAAAGCGCTACCACTTTTAGGCAACGCTTTTCCTTTTATTTTATTTATATTAACAACTATGTTCTAACTAAATATATCCTTTTCATTTTCTACTAAATCTTCAGCTAATTTATACAATTTTTCAAGTAATCACTAGGTGAATAAGACATATATTTTTTAAATACTGAACTAAAATGTTTATACTCTCCAAATCCAACCATATCTGATATTTCATAAACTTTATAAGTTCCTTCTTCTAGAAAGGTAATTGATTTTTGAATCCTATATTTATTTAAAAAATCATGAAAGGTCTGTGATGTCTCTGCTTTAAATTTTCTACTAAGATAACTTACGCTTACTCCAAGTTTACATGATAGATCTTCTATACTAATTTTTTCATTATAATTTGAAACAATATACTCTATCATTATTTTTGTGTATTTATCACATATATAATTACTTTTATAATATTCCATATTTATAAGTTCAACCTTTTTATTGTTATCAAAAGAATTCTTCATTTTATCTATCATTTTCTTGTCTTCATAAAAAGATTTAAACTTTATAAGTGACTTAGTTAAATATTCTTCATCAACTGGCTTTAATATATAATCCTGAACACGAAGGTCTATGGCTTCCTTTGCATATGAAAAATCATCGTAGCTTGATAATATAAATGTTTCAAAATCTACTTTTTCTTTTCCTTTTTTAATCATATCTATTCCATTCATTCTTGGCATCTTAATGTCAGTTATAACTAAATCCGGGTTTAAATTTATAATTTTTTCAAGGCCAATAACTCCATTTTCCGCTTCCCCTATTACTGTGCAGTCACAACTAACCCAGTCAAAAGTTCCAATTAGTCCTTTTCTAATAAAATTTTCATCCTCTACAATTAAAACTTTAATCATCATTATTCCCCCTAAAAACAGGAATTTTAATAAGAATACATGTCCCTATTCCTTCCCTGCTATCAATTTCTATACCATACTTCTCTCCGTAAAGTAAGCTAATTCTCTTTTGTACATTGTAAAGTCCTATATGTGAACTTTTATTATTTTTATTTTTTATAATTTCATTAATTTCATGAAGAAGGTCATTACTTATTCCATCACCATTATCACTTATCTGAATAAGCATGTCCCCATCTTTCTGTTCAGCATAAATATCTATAAAAAGGTTTTCTTTATTTTGATATCCATATTTTATGCTATTTTCAATTATAGGCTGTATTATAAGCTTAGGAATTATTGCTTTTTCACAATCTTCATTTATATATATATCATAATCAAATCTCTCTCCAAATCTGAGTTTTTGTATGTCAAGATAATACTTAATATATTTTATGTCTGTATTTAAACAGGTAGACCGTGTCTTATTATCTAAGCTGTATCTAAGTATTCTAGCCATAGCTAAAGTCACCTTCTCACATTTTGGATCATTTGATTTAATCATATATCTAAGCATCTCTAATGTGTTAAATATAAAATGAGGATTAAATTGAGATTCAAGATGTTTTAACTGAGCAAGTGTTGCTATTTTCGCTTCTTCTTCATTCTTTTTAATAAGTTCCACTACTTTATCTATCATTTCATTATAGTATTCTCCTAAAATCTCAAACTCATCACCACTTGTAATATTGACTTTTTTCGTTAAATCTCCTTGCTTTACATATTCAATTCCATTTAAAAGAATATCGATAGATTTTGTGTTTTTAGCTGCAATTTTATTTGCTACACATATCATTACCAAAAATAATAATCCAAAAATGATTCCAAGAAAAATTTCTCCTGTTATAAAGAATTTATTTATAAATGCAGTATTCTTTATTGTATAAATATAAATATTATCATCTAGTATTGAATTAGTTATAACTTGATTCTCACTTTCGTATTCCTTGCTTTTAAATTTCCCTGTTTTATTAAGAAGAAAGTTATTTGTATTTATTATATTATTGTTATATTTATCAGTAATTACAATGTCTTCATCAGCACTACATGAAATTATATTACTTAATTCATTTTCCAATATATCAAATTCAATAAATCCTATTACCCTATCATGATACGTAACTGCTTTTCCAATAGTATAAATAGTTCGTACATTAGGATTAATCTGTATCTTGTCTATTCGCATTATTACATCTTGTGGATATGAATTCATGTTTCTAAACTTTCCCCAGTCATAAATTGACTTACTTTTATTTTCGTCTGACTCATTTACTGAATTAGTAAGTACACTCTCTCCTTTAATATTATATATATGAAAAATACTTTTTATCTTTTTTCTATTTATCTTATCGTAAATGTTTTCAAAAATATTTTTACTATCACTTTGTTTATTTAATAATATGTTGATTGTATCTTCATTACTGCTCAATTCTATTATATCATTTTTATACTCTGACAATTCGTATTCTAATAACTGTGAAATGTATTCATTCATGTCTCTATTGTCTTTATAGGACCACTTGGAGAAACTAATTATGAGCATATTATAAAATATTAACGTTATTATTGTAATTGGAACTAAAGAATATAATATAAAGGATTTTTTTATGACATGTTTAAAGCTGTTCTTTTTATTCTGACTCATATTTTCTCCTCCCTCAATATTTATATACATATTATACCATTTATATTTGAAAAAGTGGCTGCGCCACGCTTTTTAGTTTGCAGTTAACAATTAACAGTTAACAGTTGCGGTAGAAAACCACAGGTTTTCTTTAATTTTTATTTTCTTAGAAATCTCCTTAAGAGATTTCATCCTTTAACTCTCAACTTTCAATTCTCAACTTTCAACTATACAAATTCCTAAGCATGTTGAATTTACTACATTCAAGCATTATATCATGAATATAATTTCCTATACATTAAAAAAGAATGCCATGTTATACAGCATAGCATTCTTTTCTATAATTAAATTATGGGGAAACTATTTTTAAACTTATCTATAAACTTATATCTCTGCTTCCTGTCAATTTGAAGAAAATCAAAAGAGATATTATTGTAGTAAATGTCAATATTGATGAAAGTGCTGCTGCTGTTCCGTAACTTGCCCTTATTACTTCTGAATATATTGCTACAGACATAGTTCTTGTAGTTCCTGTATATAGTATTATTGAAGCACTCAATTCATTTATAACTGTAATCCAGCTTAATATTGCTCCTGATATTACCCCTGGAAGCATCATTCTAGATGTGACATTTTTAAATGTCTGAAACTGAGAATAACCTAAACTTATTGATGCTTCTTCCATGCTTGGACTTATCTGATACAAAATTGCTGCACTTGATCTTATAGTATATGGAAGTCTTCTTATTACAAATGCAATTACTATAATCATAAATGTACCGCTTAAAAGAATAGGCTTCTTATTAAATGCAAGCAGTAATGTTATACCTAGTACAGATCCTGGTATTATATAAGGAAACATTGTCAAAGTATCTAGGATTGAAGTGAATAAATTTTTCCTTCTCACTGATACATAGGATATAAACATTCCAAGTATAATTATTAATATTATGGCTATTATTCCATATACAAATGTATTCCTAATTGAACTTCCAAGCTTTCCTATTACATTTATATATGAATTCAATGAAAATTCTCTTATGAACATGGCTCCTTTTGTCTTTAAGAAAGATGTAAATATTACTGTAACTTGTGGTATAATTGCTAATCCCACAACTATATATACAAATGTGTGTGCAAAAAAACTCTTTATTCCATTTATCTTTTTAGGCTGTATAGGCTTTAATGAACTCATTACAAAGGATTTTTTATTTACAACATATTTTTGTCCAAGAAAAATTATAGTTGTTATGAATACCATTATTGCACTTAAAGCTGCTGCAAAGTTTGCCTGTCCTCCTACCTCACTTATGAACTCAGAGTATATCAATACAGGCATTACTTGGTATCCTTCTCCGATAAGCATTGGTGTACCAAAATCAGCTAACGCATTCATAAATACTAATAAGCTTCCTGCAAGTACTGTTGGTAAAATTAATGGAATTACTACTGTAAATACCTTCTTTACACCTGTACATCCTAAACTTTCAGATGCTTCAATAAGAGAAACATCAAGTTTTTTCAATGCTCCTGTTGTGTACATATATATAAAAGGAAATAATTTCAATGTGAATACTAATAATATTCCTGAAAAACCATATATGCTCGGTAAGTTAATTCCAAATGTATCTGAAAGGAAAGTTGTTATAACTCCACTTCTTCCAAGAAGTAAAATCCAAGAATAAGCTCCGATGAAAGGAGGTGAAAGAACTGATATTATAATTAAAATTTCTATTAACCCTTTGCCCTTTATCTTACATGTAGTCATTACATATGCTAAGGGAACACCTATTACTATTGTTAATATTGTAGTGATTATTGTAACTGAAAAACTTCTCCATAGACTTTCGTAGTAATATTTTTTAGTAAAGAACTGTACAAAATTGCTTAAAGTAAACTCACCTGTATTTGAATCTTTTAAACTGCTAAAGAATAAAGAAAATAGAGGATATATCAAACATACTGCAAATATTAGAAATATTCCTATAGTTACAACATTCCAGAAATCCAGCTTAAACTTTTTACATTTTGATGCTTCCATAAGTTACACCTCACTTATCAAAAGATTTTTAGATCCATCTTCATTGTATATATTGATTTTTTTGGTGTTAACTTTAAGATAGACTATATCACCATTTTCGTAAACTTTATCATTATTGCTCAAATCATGTGATAATTCTATTTTCATTCCATCTTCTAATTGGACTACATAATCCATATACTTTCCTAAAAATGTTGCAGTAATAATTTTACCTTTTAAACCTTCATCACCATCACCTATTATAAATTCCTCAGGCCTTACAGTAACTTTAGTTTTCTTCTTTAAATTTCCATCACATAATATATCAACATTTACTGTATAACCATTATCAAACTCTATATAAGACTTTCCATTTAAGGATATTAGTGATGTATCAAATATATTGGATCTTCCAATAAAAGTTGCAACAAAAACATTTCTTGGTCTTGAATAAATATTGTAAGGTGTATCAATCTGCTGTATGACACCTTCCTTCATGATTGCTATCCTATCAGAAATTGCAAGTGCTTCTTCCTGATCATGTGTTACATAAACTGTTGTTATGCCAACCTGCTTTTGGATATTTCTTATTGCTGATCTCATTTCAATTCTAAGTTTTGCATCAAGGTTTGATAAAGGTTCATCCATAAGTAATACATCTGGATGGATAACTATTGCCCTTGCAAGTGCCACTCTCTGTTGCTGACCTCCAGACAGGTTTTCTGGAAGCCTGTCTTTATATTGTGTTATTT
>OBLF01002317.1_pt1 | contig 13245 bp, 9 predicted proteins | sample 1519231 | NCBI WGS metagenome assembly OBLF01 (sample SAMEA2602895, study PRJEB22501) | metagenome | reverse complement strand
GCATTTTGGCAACGCAGATGCCGTGCCGCAGCCGCCGGAGCGGTGCTTAAGCCGTAAGGCGGGAATTGTGCGGTGTTGCCTTAAGGCTGCTGCACAGGGTTTTGTGCAGCAGCCTTTTTATGTGGGATGATTTTGAATGCGCTCCGCGACATCTTCCCCCGGAGCGGGTGGAAGTCTTTCCTCAAAGGGAGAGCCAAGAGCACTGCCGAAAGTCTCCTCATGATGCCTAATACTTTAGCAATGGGCTTTAAACCTTGGCTACCCCTTCGGGGGAGCTGGTGCTGCCCCTCATCCGGCGCTACGCGCCACCTTCCCCCGGTGGGTGAAGGCTTAAGCGGTGGCGGTACAGTTCCCGGCTGACCCGTAAAGTTTCCGGGCGTGTCCGCTCTCCCCTTGGGAGAGCTGGCGCGGGAGCGCCTGAGAGGGCGAGGCAAAACCCTGACGGCTTTGCCTGAGAGGGTAAAAAAAGTGGGTCAGAAGCGCCCACAGGCGTTTCTGACCCACAAATAGAACGATATTTTTGTTTTACAGCTGGCAGGCGGTATCGTAGCCGGTGCGGATGGCGTTGGAGATATCCGCAGCCTTGCCGGCGGCATCGCCAATGGAATACACCGGGATGCTGGCAGCTTCCAGCGCAGCAGCGTCAAATTCGTTGGAGCGTGCGCCCATAGCCAGCACGATGTAATCGCAGGGGATGGTCACCTCTGCGCCGTCCTTGTTCTCGCAGACGACGGCGTCCATGCGGAACTCCTTGACCTTGTGGCTGGGGTACTGCTCCACGCCGTAGGTCTTATAGTTTTCCAGCAGGGTGGGCAGAATGGTGGAGCTCTCGCCTGCGGCGATCTTGTCCATCATCTCGATAACGGACACCTTGCAGCCGCGGGCAGCCAGGTACTCTGCGGTCTCGCAGCCCACCATGCCGCCGCCGATGACGGCAACCGTGCCGTACACCTGCTGCTCACCAGCCAGAACCTTCCATGCATCTGCCACGTTCACGCTGTCGATGCCGGGGATGCGGGGTGCGGCGCTGTGTGCGCCCACAGCGTTGATAACGGCCTCGAAACCGGCATCCTTCAGCTGCTCTGCGGTGCGGGTCTGACCCATGCACAGGTGCACACCGGCGTTGCAGACCGCGTGGATCAGGTCCTGTGCGGCGCGGCGCATCTCCTCCTTGCGGGGAGGTACGCAGGCAATGTTCAGCTGGCCGCCCAGAGTGGTGGTCTTTTCAAACAGGGTCACGTCATGGCCGCGCAGCGCTGCCACACGGGCGGCTTCCAGACCGGCAGGGCCGCCGCCGAGGACGGCGATCTTCTTTTTCTGCGCTGCGGGCTGGATGCTGCGGGTGTTCTCGTAGCCGTTCTCCGCGTTCAGCACGCAGGAGAGGAACTGACGGTTCTGGATGGCATCGGTGCAGCCCTTGTTGCAGCTGATGCAGCGGCGGATATCGCAGGCCTTCCCGGCAGCGATCTTGGTGCCCCAGTCGGGGTCTGCCAGCAGCGGGCGACCCATGGCAACCATGTCGGCCATGCCGCTCTCGATGACACGCGCAGCCATTTCGGCATCCACGATACGACCCACGGCGCTGACCGGCACATTGACGGCCTTTTTGATGTCCCCGGCGATTTTGACGAAGAAGCCGTAGGGCTGTACGCCCATGGGAGGAATGGTGTCGGCCATGTTGCCGGTGTGGTTGGCCTGCGCAACGTGGAACATATCCACGCCGTCCTCTACCAGCCACTGGGCAAACTGCACGGCGTCGGCTTCGTCAATGCCGCCCTTGCCGCGCTGCGGGGTGACGATGGACAGCTTGTAGTCGATGACCATATCCGGCACAGCCTTGCGGATGGCGCGGGTCAGCATGCGGGCAAAGCGGACGCGGTTCTCCAGACTGCCGCCGAACTTATCGGTGCGGTGGTTCATGCGGGTGGAGCACAGGCAGCCGTTCAGGCGGTCGCCGTGGATCTGGATGACGTCCACACCGGCCTTCTGTGCACGCACTGCGCAGGCGCACATCTTATCGATGATGGCCATCAGCATTTCCTCGCTGACCTCATCGGTGAAGAACATCATGTCGTGATGCAGGCGCTGACGCATCTCATCAAACTTTTTCTGCATAAACAGACCGTTGATGACGTCTACATCGTACTCCGGGTGGAAGAGCTGGACGCCCAGCTTGGTGCCGTAGGCGTGTACGCTGTCGGCCAGTGCCTTGAAGGCAGGGATCTGGCTGTCGTCAAACAGCTTGGGGGTGGGAGAAAAGCTGTTGATGGGCGCCACATCGCCCATAACGATGTAGCCCACGCCGCCCTTTGCCAGACGGGTGTAGAAGCCCATGTCCTGCTCGCTGATCATGCCGTTTTTCTCGTAGCCGGTGGTCAGCGGGGGGAACATGATGCGGTTTTTAAAGGTCTGTCCGCCCACCTCGATGGGCTGCAGAATCACGTTTTGCATACGAAAGCCTCCTTGCAGATACGCTTTGCTTTACAGATTTGCTTTGATGAATGCTGCGGTCTTTTCCTCCACGGCGGCACGGGCTGCCAGAGTGGCAAAGTTGTGGCCGCCGCCTGCAATGGTGTCCACCTCGGGTGCGGTGTACACCTGTGCGTAACGGCTGCAGGTGCCCTCGTCCACCAGACGGTCATCATCGGCGCGCAGCAGCAGCACCGGGCCGTTGTAGCCCTTGGCCTCGGTAAAGGGGTCGGGGTGCTTGGCCATCTCGTAGTTAAAGGCCATCTTGTAGCACAGACCCTCCATGTCGGTGTAGTCCTTGCCGGTCTGCACAACGCCGTCGGCGCGCTGTGCGCAGCCAAACCACATCCCGGCGCCCGGGCACAGCAAAATCAAGCCGTGGGGCTGGATGACCGGTGCGCAGGAGGCGGCAATGTAGCCGCCCATGCTCTGGCCGGAGAGGAACAGCTTTTCGCTGTCCACATAGGGCTGCTCAGCGGCCCATGCAAAGATATCCTGTGCATCGGTGTGCAGGCCGTCGAAGCTCATATCCTCGAACTCGCCGTCGCTCTCGCCGTTGCCGTAGAAATCGAACCGGGCGCTGCCGATGCCCTGCGCTGCCAGAGCGCGAGACAGATGGGTGTACATGGACTTGTAGCCGCTGCAGCTGCCGGCAAAGCCGTGCAGATGCACCACAAAGGGTACCTTGCCCTCGGTGTCGGGCAGGGTCACGATGCCACGCAGGGTGTGGCCATTGCGGTTTTTAAACTGAACCTGTAAGATCTTCATGGTTTACTTGCTCTCCTTTGCGGCGCGGCGAGCCTTCAGCTCGGTCAGCATCTCAGCAGTCTTCTGCTTGGTCAGGGGGTAGACGAAGAACAGGATGGCAACTGCAATGCCGTAGCCCAGAAAGTAGACGCCGGTGTAGCTCTTCCAGATGGCGTTCACAACGCCTGCGGTCTGCACAGCGCCAGCGGTAACGTTGTAGCCGATGGCACCCAGCACAAAGCTGGACAGGCTGCCGGAAATGGCGCTTGCAAGCTTGCGGAAGAAGGAGTAGGTGGAGTAGACGATGCCCTCGTTGCGCTCGCCGGTCTGCAGCTCGTGGTAGTCGATGGCGTCGTTGACCATAGCCCAGATCAGCACCTGCATGCCGGAAGCGCCCAGATAGCAGATACCGTTGATGACGATGAAAGCCACGGGGTTGTGGACGGGGAAGAAGAACAGGATGCCGAACACGATGGCGGCAAAGCCGGCGCCCATGCAGCACCACTCCTTCTTGCCGAACTTGTTGGCCAGAGGCTGGGTGATGGCAAAGGACAGCACAGCGTACAGCACGCTCAGCATACCGGAGACAGCCTGAATTTTAACGTTGCCGAAGAAGTCCTTATACAGGTAGGTGTTCAGACCGTTGACCACGGAAGCACCGATCATGCCGGTCAGGCTGAAGAACATAACGCCCAGCAGAGCCTTATTGTGAGAGATCTCCTTGAGCACATGCAGGTAGTTCAGCTTTTCGCCCTGCGGACGCTCGGGCACTTCCACGCGCTCCTTGCACCATACGCAGGTGATCTGCAGGCACAGCAGACCCAGCATAGCGCAGATGCAGGCCAGCATCAGGAAGCGGCCAGCCACGGGCTTGTTGTCCACATACAGGAACAGGGGGCCGATCATGACCATGACGGTCATGAAGATGGTGCCGCCAAGGCTGCGGTAGCGGGACAGTGCGGTGCGCTGGCCGACATCATCGGTCATCACGCTGGACAGAGTACCGAAGGGCACGTTGACGCAGGTGTACAGCGCCTCGTACAGAACGTAGGTAACGAACATGTAGGCCAGACGCAGGCCGTAGTTGATATTGCCTACATTGACAAAGCCAAGTATGCACAGCACTGCCATGGGGAAGGAGAAGGCGCGGATCCACGGGATGAACTTGCCGCCCTTGGTGGCCTTGCGGGAGTCCACCAAGGCACCGATGATGGGGTCATTCACGGCGTCCCAGATCTTGGTGATCAGCAGCAGGATACCCACGTGGAAGGGGTTGACCTGCAGGATCAGGGTGTAGAAGATCGACAGATACATGGCGCGGTACTGCTCGGTGAAGCAGCAGCCCAGATCGCCCAGCGTATAGCCGATCTTGTCCTTCATGGAGAAGGGTCGGATGGTCTTTTTCTGGTCCATTGTGTTTTATCCTCCTTAAAAACAGTGAAACCACGAGACTTTTCGCACAAGTCTCTTTTCTACGTTTACATTATACGTTGATTTTTCATCAATACATATCCAAAAAATGATTGAAAACTATCGCAAATTGATGTATTATGCAATTATAACAGTTGTATTTTTCTGTTGCGTACAACAATTTGTTACATATGACAGTTTTATGGAGGACTTTTTGGTGAATTATACAGCCAAGAGTTATCTTTTTGAGCAGAGCGCCGTCCGGGAATTTTATTCCGGCGCGTATTATGATTTGTTTCTGGTCATGCGGGGCAGCGGTGTGTTCCGGTGCAGCGAGGTGGTGCTGCCCGCACAGCAGCAGAATCTCATCATCTTCAAGCCCGATCAGGGCGGCAGACTGGAATTGGCCGGTGCTTACGGCCCGCTGGAACTTATTCGGGTGCAACTGTCCCCCCAGACGCTGGCGCAGCTTTCGGACGCAGATACCGACCTTGAAAAAAGCTTCAACGTGGTGCCCTCCCGGCAGGTGGCTGTGCGCCCGGACAGCCAGATCTATATGCTGCTGAAAAACCTTGCCCGGAAGCTGCTGATGCTCCCGCAGGAGCGCACCCAGTTCGGTGCAGCGGTGTTCGAGCACGGTATTTTGCAAATGTTTGTGGTGCTGGCGCTGCGTGCCTGCATCCATGCGGAGTTCCACACCGCATCGGTCAGCCGCCACTACCTGATGCTGGACGAGGTGTTTTTGTTTATTCAGGCGCACCTTACCGAGGAACTGACGCTGGAGCGGCTGGAAAAGGAGTTTTTCGTCTCCCGGGAACATATTGCCCGGGAATTCAAACGCCAGACCGGGCAGACGGTGCACCGCTATATCGTAAAGGCGCGGTTAGACCGCTGCTGCACCCTCATCGAGCAGGGGTTGCCCATCACCGAGGTGTACAAGACCAGCGGCTTTGGCGGTTACAACCACTTTTTCCGCGCCTTTAAAAAGGAGTACGGCATGACCCCCAAGGAGTACTTCCACACCACCCGGCAGGACGCCCGGGGATGAATCCGGCAAAAGCAGCGCCGTCTGCGCCTGTGAAAAAAGCCGCCCGGGAAGATCCGCAGATCCTCCCGGGCGGCTTGCTTATCCTATTTTTTTCTTTTACTTGCGGTGGGTGAGGCAGTTCAGCGCCATCACAACCAGCACGAGAAAGCCGATGACCAGCAGAATATTGGTCATGCCGATGAGCATACGGTGAAAGAAGTCCGGCCCCGGTATAGCTGCTTTTATAAGATCCGGCATCCGGGTGACTGCGATGGGCAGTCCGGCTATGGTGTTTCTAAGCTGGATTCCATTGTGGAAGAAGTTGTCCGGCAGATCTTCGCACAGTTCCGGGAGGTTTCCCGGAAGAAGCTGCTGGAATCGGTCAAGACTAACGATGCCGCCCGCATCCAGAAGAAAATCAAGAAAATCCAGAAAGACTTGGAAGCCAAGCAGAAAGAGTTGGACGACCTGAAAGCCGAAACCATTCTGGTCATTCGGGGCGTAAGTGCCTTGGACAAAGAACTGCTCGGCACACTGGTGGCCGAAGCAAAAGATGCACTGGAACCCCTGGAAAAGCAGCTCGTGCAGGCACAGGAAGAATACGAAGAAGCCACCAAAACAGCAAAGCGCAGCAACTACATCTGCAACGAGCTGTTTACATGGGCGGATGTTTACGACACCGCCAACCACGATGAACGCCGCGCCATTTTGCAGCAGTTCATTAAGGAGATTCGCGTCCGAAAAGACTATGAGATCTCGATTACGCTGAACGCCAGCTTCAATCAAGTGGAGCAGCTCAAGGCTGTATCAACCTACGATGGCGCGGAGATTTTTGAAGGAATTTCCGAGAAGGGGGCATAAAAGCGATGCGCTTGCCCGCAGCACTCTGCAAAATGCAAAGAAAGAAGCGTGAAACCGATGGATTTTCAAAAAGTACATTGATGACCCCGCCCGGTTCGCATCCGACTTCAGGGTTCGGAGCCCGGCACGGTCTGCCAAAGTTTTTTAGGCATAAAAAACGCCGCATCGTACAAAACGATGCGGCAAATTGGTGGACTCGAAGGGGATCGAACCCTCGACCTCTCGGATGCGAACCGAACGCTCTCCCAGCAATATCGCTTTTGTGCACACCTTATGCACTGCGAGAAAAGAAAAATCAACGTATATTCGTCCATATAGAATATTCTGTCATTCAAACTACCTTTCTTGGTCACAAATATGGTCTCCAAGCCGCTGATTTTCAAGATGAAGCTGTTTGGGGCGTAATATGGTTGGCGGACAAGTGAGCTACAGGCCATTGAGATATAACTCACTTGGGGTTCAGATGTATCGCATCCTGATTCGAAATAAAACACGTTGTACCGTAAAAGCGCAACTTCTGCTCTGAATGAATGGAAGATGCGCTTTTTACATTTGGCATCAAGTTATAGATTGACAAGAGTACGCATACACGATAAACTTTATATAGTATCATGTAAATCAGAAGGAGGCCAAACCATGAGCGTCAAGTACACTACCCCTGCCCAGCACAAGAGCAACCTCCGCAATGTGTATGGAACCTTTGCCATTGAGGGCATGACCATCAGCAAAGATACACGCAGCAACCTTGACCGCATTGGCAGCGGTCAGGCCAGCTATCAGCAGGTCGTGAATGAACTGCGCGCAAAGTACGCGAAGAAGGGCTGATTATGTTCTCAAAGTATGATGTCTACACCACAGTGCAGTCCATGTACTGCTATCCTGATACGGATATTCTGATCAACAAGCTGGACATCCGTGACAAGACAGAGCTTAAACAGGCTGAAGAAGAATTTACGGCGGTAAAAAAAAAGGCTCTGTTGCAAGAGCCAATCAAGGGACGTTTTACCAAAACGCACCTGTTTCGAATTCATCGCTTCCTTTTTGAAGATGTGTACCCCTTTGCTGGGCACATCCGCAAAGAACAAATCAGCAAGGGAGACACGATGTTCTACCCACCAGACCTGATTGACCGAGAATTGGAGCGAGTGTTCAAAAACATCCACTCTAAGAAGCTGCTTGCCGAGCAAGATGAAGAAAAGCAGATTCAGAATCTGTCGCAAACGATGGCAGAACTGAACATCATTCATCCCTTCCGCGAGGGAAATGGCCGCAGCACCCGTGAACTGATTCGCTGCATGGCGTTAGAATACAGTTTGCACATCAACTGGGGCAACACTGACCGAGAGACTTTGATCGACTCTGCAATCGCTGCTGTAGATGATGATATGGCGTTCTGCGATGTTCTAAAGCAGTGCATTGAATCGCCGAATTAGCATACAATAACCGCGAAGCGCAACTTCTATTCTTCAGAATAGGAGCTGCGCTTTTTTAATACAACTGTTATTTGTCCAAGAAAATCGACCGTCCTACATGGAACATTCAAAATTTCAGATGTACTTTTTTATTGGAAATGGTATACTTGATTCGAGATATACCCTGCTCTCAGTCGTTTGCTCAAAAGGCTAGGACTACAGTTGATTTTCAATTGGTACGAAATCTTTAGTGAGAGGATGTTGTAGGATGGAGCGGCCTCTGTATATAAATTGGCTTGTCAACGAGGAAGGAGTGACCTTTGAAGATGGTGTTGCTTTAAAGTGCTATAAACTTTCCTATGAAACCGATGAAGCGGTCTTTGACGACTGGGCACTTCATATCAGAAAACATTATGTTGAAGACGATGAACTGACAGATGACAGTGTTGCAACAGGATTATCTATAGAAGATTATCTGCGCAAATACATTGTTCCTCAAAAACAGGAAGAGCTTGGTCCAACTGCACGTTCAAATGATATTAGTGAAATTTTATTCGCAGATTTATTTGAGTTTGTTCTGCATTATGAAGTACCCCGTTGTAAGCAATATAACAGATCGGGAAAAAATGAGTCCGAGCACGGAACCGATATAATCGCATATAAATTCCATAGTAAAGAAAAAACTCCTGCCAAAGAAGATGAGCTGATTGCAATAGAGGTAAAAGCACGTCTGTCGTCAAAAGAAATATGTAAAACCATTCAAGAGGCTGCTACTGATTCTAAAAAAGATGAACACCGAGTTGCTCATACATTAAATTACTATAGAAAAAAGCTCCGTAATATGGGTAAATTCGATGAATCAAACTGCGTTGAACGTTTTCAAAAAAAGACAGAATCGCCCTATAAAATCTCTTATGTTGGAGCTGCTATCTCAAGCCAGCCAGAGATTGAAAATAAAGTAATAGCAGGAATTAAGGGAAATGATTTGCAATTAAAAGTTAATCAGTCCATTTTTTATGTACATGGTGCCGATTTGATGAATTTGACCCACCAAATCTTTGAGAGGTGTACAAAATGATTTTTGGAACGAATTCCAACTATATGCTTAAATATCAAAAAGCAAAAGCGAAGTTGGTAGAATATGATATTTCACAAAAAGACTATCCAAAATTTCCGCTAAACTCAAATGAACTTTCCTATCCTGTCATATATATCCTTTCTCGATATGCAGAGAGCATTATAGAAAATGATGAAACTGGGAAGGCAGAGTTCGCACCCTATATGGTGAAGGCTTCTCAATACTTTGATGCCTCCGTTGGAGCTAATGATAGAACAGCATACGATACGGACTTTTTATTGTCCGGTGCAGCAGCCTATTTCTTATCCAATGATTTTGGTAGTTCCAAAGTATTATGTGCGGCCCTTTTCGAAAAAATAAAAGATACGCCCACTATGGGTACATCTCAAATAATACTTAGAAATCTATTAGGGTATCTCCTCTTGGATAAGGTTTTCCCTATAAGTTCTGATACCTTTGGCGGTGAAGAACTCTGCCGGGCATTACTATTCTACTATATCAATGGAGAAGGCTTGCCTAACATAGAACAGGCGATTCGGGAATATCGAACTGCAATTTATAAAAACAATGATCCTATGGAGATATACTATGTCGATATACTCCTTGCAGTAATTACGATAGCGTTATCAAAAGCCGCATGGAAACTGATTCCTCAATATTCAAAATTGGAACCCGGACAATGGGAAGAGTATTTAAAAAGCTCAAAATCTCCTAAAATGTTGTGGCCTGCACAGCAGCTTATAGGAAAGAAAAATGTGTTAAGCGGAGAAAATGCAATCGTTCAGCTTCCAACAGGCGTTGGAAAAACCAAAAGTATAGAACTAATCATTCGGTCATCCTTTCTCTCGAACCGAACGGCTACTGCTATTATTGTTGCACCACTTCGTGCTTTATGTAACGAGATTGCAAGCGATATGACTTCAGCTTTTGGAGAGAGTGTTTTAATAAACCAATTTTCAGATATTCTGGAAAATGATTTTTTCGTGGATTTTACTTTGAAAGCGACAATACTAATTTGTACGCCAGAAAAGCTCAGCTATATTATCCATCATCAAGTTGAGTTTTTAGATGAAATCGGTTTGTATATATTTGATGAGAGTCATATGTTCGATGATGGAAGACGTGGAACAGCTTATGAGCTGTTGATTTCTGAAATTCGAAAACACATAAATACAGAAAAACAAATTGTGCTTCTTTCTGCGGTGCTTTCAAACGCCGAGCAAATTAAGCAATGGCTTTTTAATGAAAATGGAACCTTGGCTTCTGATCCGGCGATTAAAACAACACCTAAAAGCATCGGATTTTCTTCACAAACACGAGATATTCATTACTACTCAGAAGATCCTGAACGTGAAGATTTCTATGTTCCACGCAGCATAGAAGTCAATTTGCTAAAAAAACTTGGAAAAGAAAGAAAAAAGCGTTATTTTCCGAATTTGACAGATTCCAAGGATATTGCAATATATTATGCAAATAAACTTTGCAAAAATGGTGGTGCTGCAATTTTTGCCAATCGAACTCGAAGTGTACAAACCATAATTCAGCAAATTATTGACCTTGATAGTCGAGAATATGATCTTTCTGGAATTCAGAAGTATAGCAACACATTGGAAATGAGTCGTGTTGCCAAGTTAATGGCCGATTATTACGGTTGTGATCATCCATATACAAAAGCTTGCAATTTGGGTGTTGCACCACACTATTCAAATCTTCCGAATGGTTTGCGCCTTGCTATTGAATACGCATTTCGTAAGAAAGACCTGCACCTTGTGATATGTACATCTACACTTGCTCAAGGAGTGAACATTCCTATAAAGTACCTTTTTATGACTAGTTTCATGCTTGATCAAAATAGTATGAAAATTCGAAATTTTCAAAATTTAATGGGAAGGACAGCACGTTCGGGAATGTACACGGAAGGAAGTGTTATTGTTACAGATTCAAAGCTATTTGACAATAAGAACAATCGAAGTAACGGAGGATTTTACAAATGGGAAAACTGTGTCAAAATGTTTGACAGTCACGCAGCAGAACCATGCGAAAGCTCTATTTTATGGCTTGTCCAAGATATTGAAATCAATCATGATGACTATGTAAAAGGCGTATATATTGCTAACTATATTATCAACAATTATAGCCATTGGGATTGCTTTGAATCGTGCTACGAAAAAATTCTGCAAGCATATGAACGAAAAAACCAGACGCCGATGAACCAAAAAAGTGTTACCGTACTTAAGACTGCTCTAACGGTTCGGCAGCATGTCGTAGAGACAATCGAAAATCATCTATGCTTTGTCCTTTCTAATGATGAAGGTTCCGATGCGCAGGTTGTGGCATTAGAACTTTGTAAAGAGACTCTCGCTTATTTTATGGCCAACGATGCAGAAAAAACGTTGTTGGAAAAAATATTTGATGTCATTGCACAAAAGGCAAAGACAGTTGATCGTGTGAAGATCAAACGATACTCCAAAAGTATGCTTGGAATAGATGATGCTTTAATAATTGAAGCATGGCTAGCAGAAACTCAATTCATGGAGCAGCAACTTTCAGATTCAGAAATTTTTGAAATGTTGTTATCCTTTTTTATCGATACTCATAAAATTGGTAAAACAGAAGAATATTTTCCAGATATTTGTCGAATGTGGCTTGATGGATACTCCTTTATAGCAATGCAAAAAGCGACTGGACTTTTGATACCGGACATTGAGAGCCTGTGCAGCAAGCTCATTTCCTATGAATTCAGCTTTTTTATAGGAAATATCATTGATGTGATTGATGCTGACGATGATGAAAACAGAGTACTTCTTGTATCAAAGTTACTTCTTTTACAAAGGAAATTAAAATATGGAGTATGTTCAGAGACGGCCATCTCAATCTGTGAAAAAGTATTTAATGATCGTCTTTTGGCTAATTCTATTGCAGAACAAATTGGAGCGGAGTCGATTGACACCAATCATATCATCGATGCTTTAAAAATGTGCAAAGAAAAAATATTAGGATTTCTATCTGTGTATCCAACATATTTCTCGGTGAGAATCAACTGGATTTGTAAATAATAAAATTATTATTGCGGGCATCCATAAAAATGGCTGTCCGCAATTTTTATATGTAAAATCAAAAGGAGGATGCCAATGGATAAAGACTTTATGCTGAACTACTACGACAAAATGGTGCGTCCTATATGGACGGAACTGATGAAAACACCTCGCTACCAGCGGGCTGCCTGTGAGCGCGACAAAATTGAACGTGAGTTCCGGCGGCTGTTGGATGAAAAACTGGGGCGGAAATATCTTGAACTGGACGATGCACTGTTCCGGGTGATGGATGACATCGCAGAAGCTATGTATATGAAAGGTGCCGCAGACCGTGAGTTGATGATTCGCTAATACCATGAGTTATGACTACTTCTATGGTCAGTCGGGCGAATTGTTCTCCTATTTCCGCATCCCCAAGGCACTGTTCCAAGACCACCGCTTCCGGCAGCTCTCCACCGATGCCCGGACACTGTACGGCATTCTGCTGGACCGCATGAGCCTGTCTGCAAAGAACGGCTGGCTGGACGAGCAGGGGCGAGTGTATATCATTTACACCGTCCGGGAAGTGCAGGAATCTCTCTGCTGTGCCGAACACAAAGCGGTCAAGCTGTTCCGGGAACTGGAGGACATGAACCTCATCGAGCGTAAACGCCGTGGTCTGGGCAGACCCAGCCTGATCTACGTCAAGGACTTTTCCTCCGGCTTGCCAAAAGCGCAAGTACAGAATTGCCCAAACAGCAATTCTGGTGCTGCTGAAAGCGCAATTCTGGTGCAGCCAAAACCGCAAGCAAATAAGACTGATAAGAATAAGACAGAGTGGAACGATCCTGACCCCATCTATTCCGGGGACATCCGGGAGCAGCTTGAGGATTATTTTTCTCAATCTTTGGAGGTAGACCTTCTGCTCCGGCTCTGCCCGGACGATGAGGACACCATCTACCAGATCGTAGACTTGCTTGTGGATACCTGTTCCACCAAACGCAAGATGTTGCGGATTGCCGGAGATGATAAGCCTGCCGAGGTGGTACGCAGTCGGCTGAAAAAGCTGAACGCTGACCACATCCGTTTTGTGCTGGATTCTCTGGCAGAAAACACCGCCCCGGTGCGGAACATGAAGCAATATCTGCTGGCAATGCTCTACAATGCGCCCACCACCATGAACCTCTACTATCAGAACAAGACGAACCACGACTTTGCGCGTGGTTC
>OBLF01002316.1_pt1 | contig 13249 bp, 12 predicted proteins | sample 1519231 | NCBI WGS metagenome assembly OBLF01 (sample SAMEA2602895, study PRJEB22501) | metagenome | reverse complement strand
TTATAGTATTTGCTATGATCACTTTGGGGCATCCCAATGAAGGTTTATTAAAAGCTTCCTTAAGTGCCTTATGGTTGTTTCCATCTTTTACATTAATAGCAGTCCATCCAAAGGATTCCCATTTATCTGATAAAGGATCTGTATTTAAGACATCCGAACAAAAACCCATTGCTTGCATATGATTTCTATCGACTATAACCGTAAAATTATCAAGATGATACTGTGCAGAAAGAGCACCATTCCCACAACCGTCACCTTCATCACATCCACCATCACAAACAATAGAATAACTTTTTTTTTTTTTGCTTTTTATTTAACAATAAAGAGCCACGCCGCAGCCTCCTCCTCCCCCTTGACCCAACCAACAAGAAGAGTTTCCACCACCTGGTACATTATGATAAAAAATATGGAAGAAAAAAATACCGCCATTATCTCCATAAGTTTTCAACGCATCTTTATCAAAAAAGCCTTTCTCTGCAAGTGCCGCATAGATTGCAACCCCATTATGGCCTTTGCTCAAAACAATGCGATCTCTTTCCGGATTTTCTGGCTCCTTTGGGAAAACATTGGCCACATCATTATATAAAACTGCTACAATATCGGCACAGGAGAGTATTCCGCCAATATGGGATGCATGAGCATGATGTACCATTTTTATAGCATCAATACGTATTTTATTTGCTAATTCCTCACTGGTCATATTTAACTCCTAGATATCAACTAATAATTTGTTCGATAAAAATAACATTTCCAAATATTTGTCCGGACTGATATTAACTCCTATTTATCTGTCTAAAGGTCAACTCATTTTTTCAAAAATGAAGTAATCTGCTTTTCCATGCAAGACTTAATATCGTTTCCATCTTTGTAAACTTTCGCCCATTCTACAGTCTGCTCTATGGTTTCTCCAATATGATAACGGGGCGTCCATCCAAAAACTGATTTAAGTTTAGAGCAATCTAGCTTCAAGAAATTTGCTTCATGTGGAGCATTGGCCTGAGATTTATCAATCCATGTAAGACCATCGCCCCAAGATTTACAAAACAGATTTACTAACTCACCTGTTGTTACACAATCTTCCTCATCTGGGCCAACATTGTAAGAGCCTATATATTTTTTATCGATATACTGTGCTTCTGCTATCATCAGATATACATAAAGTGGTTCCAGGACAAACTGATATGGACGTGTTGAATATGGATTCCTTACTTCAATTTGCTTTCCACCATAAGCTGCGCGAATGCAGTCAGGTATAATTCTATTTTCTGCAAAATCTCCCCCGCCGATTACATTACCTGCTCTGGCTGTAGAAATTGCAGTAGAATTATCCTTGAAAAAACTCCTTCTATAGCTGGCTGTAACAAGCTCAGAACAACTCTTACTATTTGAATACGGATCATATCCATCAAGAGGTTCATTTTCCCGATAGCCCCAGAACCATTCGTTATTACGATATACTTTATCTGTAGTCACATTCAGGAAAGACCGAACGCATCCTGTCTGGCGTACGCATTCCAACACATGAACTGTCCCCATGACATTTGAAGAATATGTTCCCACTGGGTCTCGATAACTTTCAAGAACAATCGGTTGAGCAGCTAAATGGAATACAATTTCCGGTTTTTCTATTTTAAATACAGAAAGTAATTTTTCATAATCCCGAATATCCCCTATCACAGAGTGCATATCTGCTTCAGTTCCAGAAAGGCGAAACACTTTATCCCCTTCTTCTGTAGGAGATGGCAGGGAATATCCTATAACCTCTGCCCCAGCCATTTCAAGCATTTTACAAAGCCAGGTACCTTTAAACCCAGTATGTCCTGTAACCAGAACCTTTTTCCCCTTATAGAAGTTCATATCAAGTTTCATTTATCCCACACTTTCCAGGGAGCTTTACCAGAATCCCATAATTCTTCAAGAATATCTTTTTCACGTTTAGTATCCATACACTGCCAGAATCCCTTATATTTATAGCTCATAAGTTGTCCTTCTTTGGCTAATCTCTCAAGAGGTGCTCTTTCAAAAATACAGCTATCTCCATCCAAATAATTAAAAACTTCAGGCTGAAGTACCATAAACCCTGCATTAATAGGAGCACTATCTCTTGCTGCTTTTTCGCGGAAAGAATGAACTGCATTATCTGCTCCAATATTAAGAACACCCTTGGACTGTTCAAGCTGAACTGCGGTAAGTGTGGCCAGCTTCCCATGTGACTTATGATATTTAACAAGCTCAGCAATATTTACATCACAAAGTCCATCGCCATATGTCATCATAAATGGATGGCTTCCAACATATGGCTGAATTCTCTTAATTCGTCCTCCAGTCATAGTATTTAATCCGGTATCAACGACAGTTACTTTCCATGGTTCACTATGTTGATTGTGAACAATAATCTTATTTCCCTGAGTAAAATCGAATGTAATATCAGAAGTATGCAGAAAATAATCCGCAAACCATTCCTTAATATAGTGTTGTTTATATCCTGCACAGATAATAAATTCATTGAAACCATAATAACTATAGCATTTCATAATATGCCAAAGTATTGGCATTCCACCAATTTCAATCATTGGTTTTGGTTTGTACTGACTTTCTTCAGAAATTCGTGTACCAAATCCACCTGCTAATAAAACCACCTTCATAAATAAAGCCTCCTTATTCTCGGCACAATGCCTTTTTAATTAATGGTTTAATATAAATTATAAATTTTGCAAGAGAAACTGGAATCAGGCAATAAAGAAACATTAAGTAATAAAAGTAAGTAATATGGGAGATTTCTGATTTATATTCATTTATTAACTTAAGATTCAAATTGCCTATACTCCTCAAATACATAAGATAGCTGTAGCTAACCAATGCATCCTTACGAAAATTAATTATAACTCTTTTTTTTACAGAATTTGGATATAGGTCTGACAACTTTGCTATGCCCTTATCAAAAAGCACAAATGTATACTCATAATATCTTTTATCATGAGTCCACCAGTGATCCTTTTTCATTGGATTTAACATAAGTGCACTACTATATAAAACCCCCATCTTCCCCGTAACTCCACACTTAGAATCATAGGCAATTAGATCAAAAATAATACAAGCTATCCACCAAGGAATGGAATCCTTAACATATTTATTTACCAACCCATTATAATACGCCCGTTGAAAAAAATCTGTTTTTAATAAAGCTGCGCCCCAATATGTTAAATGAGAAAAATATTTTACGATATATTCCGTTGGGCTTGTAATTGAATAAATCATTTCAGATTTGAGCCCCACATCATTATTTAAATGAGCTCTGCGTGATAAAATTTCTAAATTTACCACGTTATAATCCCAAAACTGATTTTGACATAAAATTCTATCAATCTTATTAAAATCAGTTAAATTCCCATCTCCATAAAGCCAAAAATATTTAGTTTTTACTCTATTTATTGCCAAAATAGCCTTTTTATCAGCTGAAATTTCAGAACTATAATGAAAATACCTAATAGGAAAATCAGGATTGTTCGTGATGAAACTTTGTATTTCTGATTTAATTTCCTCATCTAAGCTACTATCGTGTATTTCAAAACTAAATAATTTACCCTTATACAAATAAATTGAATTTTGAAGAAGATAATTCACACAATTAGCCCTGTTTGTGGGAATAACAACTGTTATTTTAGGTTGATCACTATTAACTGTTAACTCATTATTTTTATTTATGCAATCTCTACATTTTTTTATACTCATTGCAAATTTTTTCCGTTTCGCCAATATCCTTCACAATTCCATGATCCAACCATACTACCTTTGTGCATAATCTTTCAATCATCCCTATATCATGAGATACAAGTATGATAGTTACTCCTTCATCAATCATGGACTGAATTCGCTGTTCACATTTCTGCTGAAATTTGTAGTCCCCTACAGATAACACTTCATCTACAATTAATATATCCGGATGAACCATAGTGGCTATTGCAAATCCCAGCCTGGCATACATACCACTGGAAAAATTTTTAACTGGAACGTCAATAAAATTTCTGAGTTCAGCAAAATCTATAATTTCATCAAATTTAGAGTCCATGAATTTCTTGTCATGTCCCAGGATAGCCCCATTCAAATATATATTTTCTCTTGCTGTTAATTCAGAATCAAAACCTGCCCCTACTTCAATTAAAGGCGCAACAGATCCAATGACACTAACAGAACCTTCTGTTGGCGTAAGAACTCCTGCCAGAATTTTTAGCATAGTTGATTTTCCTGCACCATTAAAACCAACTAAACCAACAATTTCCCCTTTTTCAACCTGAAAAGAAACATCATTTAATGCGATAAAATCATTATAAAGCAATTTCCCTTTTAGAAGCTTAACCACATATTCTTTTAAAGAGTCCACTTTTTCAACCATTAGGTTAAAATGCATGGAAACATGGCTCACATCTATCACTTTTTCAGACATTGCCCCTCCTTAAATATAAAGAATAAAATGATTTTGGAATTTCTTAAATACCAAAATTCCTAAAACAATAGCCACTATAGCTAAACCAAAGCAATAAAACATAATGTGTAAATCAGGAATACAGTTCTCATATAAAGCCTGTCGTATAGCTTTAAAAAAATAGTACAAAGGATTTAATTTCAAAAGAAGGCTGAATTTATCCGGAACAATCGATTCCGGATAAAAAATCGGAGTGGCATAACTAAGCAAATTAATCAGAACCCCATAGAGATGAAACATATCTCGAAAATAAACCGCCATTGTAGCTAATATTAACCCTACGCCAAGACAAAAGGCAAAAAACAGAGCAAGCGGAAACACAAAAGTCAACATTCTCCAGTTCAACGGCTGTCCTGTAAACAAAATAATAATAAATAAGGCAGGAAGTGTGAATAAAAGATTAACCCCACTGGATATTACTCGAGAAAGAGGGAATAAATATTTAGGAATATAAATTTTGCGAATGAGTCCACTGTTATCTATAATTGAGCTCATGGCAAAATTAGTACTTTCGGAATAGAAAGTAAATAAAATCTGCCCGATTAAAAGATATAACGGATAGTTTGTTATATCAAAGCGAAAAAGAGTAGAGAATACCATAGCGGTAACAGACATCATTAGCAGTGGATTCAAAATACTCCACAAAATGCCAAGTACTGACCTTCTATATTTTTTCTTGATATCGCGAACAACCAGCTCATGAATCAGAAATCTATATTTATACAATTCTGATATAAAATTATTCATTTTCTCCTCTTATGCCCAAAAAAACTTTCCAAAATTGATTAGATTTCAATAAATTTTGTCTAAAATCAATGTAGTCCTTGTGTGATTTTTTGTAATTTTTTAGAACACTCACAAAATTAAATAGTATATCCTTGTATACTGACCATGACACAGGTTCTTTAACCATGAACAAAATCTGGCTCATTTTTTCTTCTGAAGAAACAGTTGTAATCCCTGTTAGTCCTTTATTGTAATCAATTAATGCTTGATTTAAACAACGAATTCCAATTTTATTCCCTTCTAATATTCTTCTTATTACCCTTCCAATTACTGCCAAAATAAATGTCCAATAATCGCAATCATCCGCATAATTATTAATCATCAGCATATTGCGGTCAGAATAATAATTCACTACAGGATTTATTTTGGACTGAAGGGATTGGTGCCATACCCCGATTCCATTCATAGATATTACTTCTCTATGGTTGCGTATTCCATACTCCAAATCATCCCCTTTAATAAATATAGGCAATGGGTATCCAATATCCTTAATTCGTTGAACAGGAATACAACAGAACCACCAGGCTCCATATCTGTTTTTCTGAGGAGGAACAATTTCATTTTTCAGTAGATTATTCACATTTATAAGATTAAGATTTTTTCCTTCTCCCTGAATTCTTATTTTTTTCCAAGCAGCAGTATTTTCATACTGTATGCACGGATTTTCCAGAGATAACATAGCTCCACTCAGAAAACTATCCTTATATTCGTTCTTTAAACCAGAAAGTAGAGCGAATGCCCTCTCTAAAGAAGATGCTTCAAGCACTATATCATCATCCATAAGAAGAACATAATCCACTTTATTTTGCTCTACATATTCTATCATTCCTCGGGTAAAACCGCCTGAACCTCCAAAATTCCTATTATGAATCAGTTGGAACTTCGGTTTATCAAATACTGGAAGCGTACTCCCATTGTCTACCACAAGCACAGAAAGCCAAGAATGGTCTCGCTGAAAATCCTGAAGAACTTTCATAGTTCTTTTAACATACTTTTCACGTTTGAAAGTGGTAATAGAAATCCCAATTTTCTGATCATTCCATTGACAGAACTGTCCTTCCCATTCTCCACCAGAATATACTCCGGTATCACTAAAACACTGAAGAGTAAATCCCAAAAGTACACCATCTAATTCCGCCATGGAAAAAGAATGTACAAAAACGGAGTCACACGTTTCTATTGAAATTTTATGAACAGTTCTATTTTCATCATACAAATGAAAAGTAATCTGAAAACTTCCTTTTAAATGAAGTACCAACTGCAATCTCTCAATAGTGGTATACCTTTTCCATTTTTTCAGACTTACTGAATTAAAATAGGTTGTAAAATCAAGCACCTCTCCTTTATTTAAAAGAATGGTCCCCCCTGATCTACGGTTTACACCCCGAATGTAGAGAGGTTCTTTAGTTTTGACTTTGGTATCTACTAGCGAATAAAGCTTATGTATCATTTATTCCCGCTTTCCTTACAAAATATAATCATTGTTTTGTAGATAATGACAATCTGAATTCAATATCTGTTCTCTTCAAGGCACTATCAATGACCGCATCCATATCGTAATACCTATATTCACCCAGACGTCCTCCAAAGATAACCTTAGATTCCTTATCTGCCAATGCTTTGTATTTCTTATAAAGATTTCCATTCTTTTCGTCATTAACAGGGTAATAAGGTTCGTCTCCCACTTTCCATTCTGAGGAGTATTCCCGGCTGATAACTGTTTTGGGCAGATCATTACCTTCTGCATCCTTCCCAAACTCGAACCATTTATGTTCGATAATACGGGTCCATGGTGTTTCTCTGTCTGTATAGTTAACTGCGGCATTGCCCTGGAAGTTTGGCGTATCCAATACTTCGGTCTCAAAGCGAACACTTCTGTATTCTAACGGTCCCAGATTATAATTAAAGTAGGCATCTATCGGCCCGGTGTAAACCACCTTATCAGCCAGCTTATCCAAATCCTCCTTGTTTTTCAGATAATCACAACTAAGCTTTACATCGATTCCTTTAAGCATATTGGCGACCATATTGGTGTATCCACCCACAGGAATCCCCTGATAAAGAGCATTAAAATAGTTGTTGTCAAAAGTCAGACGAACCGGCAGACGCTTGATAATAAAGGCAGGAAGTTCTGTACATGGTCTGCCCCACTGTTTTTCTGTATATCCTTTAATCAGTTTTTCATAGATATCTGTACCAACCAGAGAAATAGCCTGTTCTTCCAGATTCTGTGGATTTGTGATTCCAGCAGTTTTTCTCTGCTCTTCAATCTTAGCCGCTGCTTCGTCCGGAGTGACTACGCCCCACATTTTATTGAAGGTGTACATATTGAAAGGAAGAGAATATAATTCGCCATGATAATTAGCTACCGGCGAATTAGTGAATCGATTGAATTCTGCGAACTGATTTACATAATTCCATACTATTCTATTGTTAGTATGAAAAATATGGGCACCATATTTGTGTACATGAATGCCTTCCACATCTTCGGTATATACATTACCGGCAATATGCGGTCGTTTATCTACTACAAAAACGGTTTTTCCTGCTTTTACTGCTTCATGGGCAAAGACAGCTCCAAAAAGTCCTGCACCAACTATCAGATAATCATATTTCACAGTTATTTACCTTTCTAAACCCAATATATTATTCCTTATACCCCTCAGGATTCTTAGCCTGCCAGTTCCAAGTATCCCGGCACATGTCTTCCAGAGTTCTTTCCGCATGCCAGCCAAGTACTTTCTGCGCCTTGGTTGAATCGGCCCAGAATTTCGGAAGATCTCCTGCTCTACGCGGCCCCATTTCGTATTTCACTTTAACTCCGGTAGCCTTTTCAAAAGCGTGAATGATATCGAGAACGCTGTAAGGAGTGCCTGTTCCCAGATTAAATACTTCAACGCCCTTGTGGTTAGCTGCATATTCTACTGCCTTTACATGACCATCGGCTAGGTCCATGACATGAATATAGTCGCGAAGACAGGTTCCATCTGGAGTGGGATAGTCTCCTCCGAATACGGTGAGATGATCTCTTCTTCCTACTGCCACCTGTGCAATATAGGGCATCAGATTGTTTGGAACACCCTGGGGGTCTTCGCCAATCAGCCCACTTTCATGGGCTCCAATTGGATTGAAATAACGGAGCAAAATGACGGATAATTTTGGATTCGCTTTTGCAGCATCTTCCAGAATCTGTTCCATCATCACTTTGGTCCAGCCATAAGGATTGGAGCAGCTACCTCGATGCATGGTTTCCACATAGGGTGGCCTATTTTCTTCTCCATACACCGTAGCTGAAGAGGAGAATACAAACTGATTAACTCCTGCTTCTTCCATGCATTCCAGAAGTGTCAGAGTAGTATCAATATTATTACGGTAATACTTCAGCGGAAGACGGACCGATTCTCCTACCGCCTTAAGGCCTGCAAAATGAATGACACAGTCAATGTGATTTTCAGAAAAGATATGACGCATCTTTTCCTTATTCTTGACATCCACTTCATAGGAGATCACTGACTTTCCCGTAATCTTTTCTATTCTGTGGACAGCTTCCGGACTGCTGTTGCTGTAATCATCCACAATCACTACCGCATGTCCAGCATTTAGCAATTCCACAGCCGTATGAGAACCAATATATCCGGCGCCGCCGGCAAGTAATACATTCATTTCTATATGCTCCTTTTTCATCTTTGCACATTATACACTACAGGATGAGTAATAAACTCCTCATCAATACGCACCACGGCTTTGAATTACTGCGGCTGCAGTGCGCCAGAGAAGCACCAGGTCAAGCCATACACTCCAGTTATGAACGTACCACATATCCATGGCCACGCGCTCAGGATATGTGGTGTCACTTCGACCACTCACCTGCCAGAGGCCTGTGATTCCAGGGAGTACCATGTAGTATTCTTTAATATACTGTTCATACCTAGGCACTTCTTTCTGTACAATCGGACGGGGACCTACCAGAGACATTTCCCCCTTCAGTACATTGAGAAGCTGTGGAAGTTCATCCAGACTGGTCTTTCGAAGAAAAGCTCCACTTTTTGTAATACGTGGATCATTTTTCAGTTTAAAATCCCGTTCCCATTCTTCTTTTGCCTTTGGATCTGTGGCCAGAAGTTTTTCCAGTCGTTCTTTCGAATCTACGACCATAGAGCGGAATTTGTAGCAGTCGAATTCTTTTCCATCCTTGCCCACCCGGCGCTGTTTATAGATTGCCGGTCCTTGCGAATCCGTTTTTATCCATACACAGATTCCAAGAAATAATGGGAGCAGGAATAAACCTCCACTAAGCGTCAGAACAACATCAAATATCCGCTTAATAATCTGATTCGGCAGAAACGCCAGATTATTTTTAATATTTAAGATCATAATCCGGGTATCAAAGAAAGATTCCACTTCCACATTGGACATGGGTACGCCTACCAGATTTGGGACTACGCTTACATAGGGAACCATTGTCTGTGCCCGATAGAGGAGATGATTCAGCTGGTCCTGTGGAAGTCCCGGTGCTGTGATGATTACATCCTGAATCCCCGTCTCGGCAATTACCCTTTCCAGATCGTTAAACCCACCAAGAATTGGATATGTATCGGCATAGGCAGACGATGGTTCAAAATCTTCAAGGAAGCCAGCCACCCAATAGTTGATGAATACGTTGTTTCTCGCTTCATCAATCGCCGCATCTGCCGTCTTTCCGGCACCCACTACTAAAACAGGAATCTGAAGTCCTGGCATCTTACGGATACATAAGGCGGTAATATATTTTTCAACTACCAGGAACAGGTAAACGATGACCGCAAAAAGTCCTACATAAAGACGGGATACCTGTCCGGATACCTGGGTAAGGAACATAAGGATGATGGAAAAGGCGATACCGCCCAGACAGGCTTTAAACAGTTTTTCCAGCATCTGTGTGCTAGTATAGTGCTTGGAGTATATCCCGGCAAATACCAGCGCCAGAAGGAATACGGCAGGTGTCACTATATAGATGTAAATGGCACTCACCTGGAAAACATTGCCCATCAGAAAATTCCTGATATGAAAAGCCAGCCATTCGGCCAATAAAATTCCCACATAATCCCCGCAAAGGTATATACCTTTGCTTATAAGGCGAATCAGAGAAGCACTGCGAGGCTTCTTTTTCTCTGTATGGTTAATCCACTGCTGCATGCTTTTCTCCGTTGTAAACTAGATATACAAATTTCGATATTCCCATTATAGTCAAATAGGTATCCCCTTTCTTTGAGTTGGAGATACCTATTTCAGTTCGTATTCGTATTGCTTTCCAGCATATGGTCCAGTATCTGGACGATTTCGAGTGCACTGTCTTTTTTATCATTGCCACAGGCATGTGCCATTTGCTTGAGTTTATTTTCATTTTTCAGCAGACCGTCGACGGTGTCGGCCAGTTCATTTTTCCTGATCCAGACGGCACATCCCTGCTCTTCCAGATGCTGGGCATTGGCCCGTTCCTGTCCGGGAAGTGCATTCACCAGAACCATGGGCAGATTCATAGTCAGCGCTTCTGTGCAGGTAAGAGCACCCGGTTTGGTGACAATGAGTTCGCTCTTGCTCATCATTTCTGCCACTTTATTGGTGTAGCTGTGCAAATCCACCGGATGCCGGAGGCTTGGCCGGATAGATGCCACTTCTTCATACAGATTGATATTCTGGCCAGTGGCTATGATAAACTGGCTCACGGAATCAATCTTATCCAGACGGAGAAGGGTATCTGTAATATTTCCGAGTCCCAGCCCCCCGCCCATAATGAGCACGGTCCCTTTTTCCTTAGGCCTTGGATTTTTCAGTTCTTCATAGAAGGATTTACGAACTGGAATTCCCGTGGTGTGAATAATATTTCTTGGCACATTATGGGATTCCAGTTTGCGTGCCAGATCCTCTGAAGGGACGCAGTAGGCATCCAGATGTTTATACACCCAGAGCTGATGAATGTCAAAGTCTGTGATGACTCCAAGAAGCGGGGTGTTAATGTCCCCCTCCTTCTTCAGCAGATTGGCGGCACAGGCCGGAAATGGATGAGTAAATAACAGAGCATCCGGTTTCAAAACGGTAATCAGCCTCTTCATCCGCTTTCGGAAGCTCCAGGAAAGAAGACTCTGAAACGTCGCACCTAAATGCCTGTTCTGTGAATTGCTATATAGACTATCGTACATTTCAGGAAATATACGAATCATTTTCAAATAAGATTCTTTTAAGACGTGATCTATGGAAAGAACATCCCGGGACAGGAAGTCCAGCACGCGAACCGCATCATCCGGATGCACCTGTTTGATGGTCTCCGCAATAGCCCGCGCCGCCTGAGAATGCCCTTCTCCAATAGAAGCGGTCATTATAAAAAATTTACGTTTTTTCTGCATATTTCTCCTCGTTCACATTTATCCATTTTAACATAAAAGTAAGGTTATGTGCAGGAGAAGATGAGCGGAGTTCAAGGTCGGTACAAATTCCTAAAGAAATTTGCAGGTCGGTATGAGCCGCAAGGCTCATAAGTCGGCGTCTTAACATACTATAGACGGGTCGGTGTGCTCCTTAGGGGAGCACAGGGGGGTGGATGTTGCACATGGTTTTTTGTAAAAAGACGAAACACTACTTACAACAGGAATTTTGCTTAGTTTCTACCATAGACGAAATCCATCGGAGCAAAACTCATTGGCGGCAAGGGCTTCTATACGATTCTCCGTATCCGTATGTTCCACCGGGATAATAAATCTTTATCAAATTCTCCGCTGTATATTGTCGTTATATATACAAAAAAATTAAAATGAGCAGAGTATATTTTCTGCTCATTGGCTTACCATTATTCTTCTCTTATTGGCATACTTTTTATCAGACGTATTAATTTCCAACGGATTTTACCCAGGTTTCCCGTGAACTGCTTATACAATGCATCTGATATAAAATTCTGCCTTATTGCAATTTCAGCTATGGCCTCTATTTCATTTATTGATCCTAAAGATATCCGCAAAAAATGGACATAATCCCTTGTTGATTGTCTCCCATTGCCTTCGGCAATATTGAGTACTATGGATGTGCTTGCTCTTCTAAGCTGATCTGACAAGTTGTTCCATTCCCATTTGGGAAAGTTTTGAATCATTGCATATGACATATCCACCAGATTCAGGGCATCCTGATATACTGACAGTTTCTTATAGTATCCCCTCATAGTATTCTCCCCTCTTTAATATTAAAAATAATACCCCTGTGTGGAGTAGAGCATGAAAGATGAGCGGAGTTCAAGGTCGGTGCAAATTCTTAAAGAAATTTGCAGGTCGGTATGAGCCGCAAGGCTCATAAGTCGGCGTCTAAACATACTATGGACGGGTCGGTGTGCTCCTTGGGGGGGAGCACAGGGGGGAATTCTGCGAATGGCCTCTTTTATGGATAAGGCAGACGGAGCTATCAGCACGCTTTCCTGTATCCCAACATACAGCATTCTACTTTCCACCAGCCGCAGGCTGGTCCCCCTTTCTCTCCAGAACGGGAAACGTGCTGCATGCTTCCGTTAATCAGCTTTTGCATTCTTACCCTTTGCAAGAAGAGGACATTTGGTATCCAGGTCCGTATTAAAGCTTGATAAGGGTAAGAATGCAGATTGCTTGGTACAATAATCCCAGAACAACAGCATGCTTTCCTTCATTCCAACATAGTGGATTCTACTTTCCACCATCCGTCTGGGGTCGGATGGTCCCCCTCTCTCTCCAGAGAGGAAAATATGTGATATCCTTCTACTTTCCTTTATTCAAACAAAGTGGAATCAACTATCCACCGACTTCGTCGGTCCCCCTTTCTTTCAAGAAAGGAGCATCGTTTCTCATGCTTTCCTTTAATCAGCTTTCGCATGCTTGCCCTTTGCAAGAAGAGAACACTCTGCTTCATTCCTGTAATCTGCAAGGATTGCACCATCCTGAGCCGAGAATGGCATAACCATTCTTGCGGCCTTATGGTCTGCTTTAA
>OBLF01002313.1_pt1 | contig 13259 bp, 20 predicted proteins | sample 1519231 | NCBI WGS metagenome assembly OBLF01 (sample SAMEA2602895, study PRJEB22501) | metagenome | reverse complement strand
TTATCTTTCGCGCCGACAACGTCGACCAGGACGTGATATTCGGATCCGAGATCAGTGCGGATATTCGACCCGCCGTTTGGCCTGAATACCATGATTGCCTTCGACAGGTCTCCCGGGTCGTCGTACATCAGTTGCTGCACCGTGAAACCGGTAGTTAGCCCGGCGTCGCCGAACATGTTGCGCACCCGCTCGTGCATCATGGGTGTCATAGCGAAAGCTCCTTGCGCATCACCGCATCAACGTTATCGCGCTCGTCATTTGCGCCTTTGGTCAGGAATTGCGGCTCACCATGCGGATCCCAGTAGTTGCCCTTTCCTGTCCCGCCACCGAATTCTTTCGGTTTCTGCGGGCCGAACTCAGACCTGTTGCTGGTCACGCCGAAGTGCGCGCGCGGATGGCCTTTCAGTTTGCCTGATGCCTCATGAACGTACGCGGCATAGTTGGCTGAGTAACCGATGCGCCCGGTGATGAGCACGCCGCCAGCGTCGATTTCCCGGAACTGACTGTTAATCAGCGTTGAGGTGTCGATCGGGGTGTAATATGCCGCCCGAGTGCCGATAAGCATCATCGCCGACTGCAACGCGCGAATTACCTTACGGCCCTTAACGTCGTTGATGACATCATTCAGGTGCTTCTTCGCCTGGCTGATGCCCTTCACTTTTATACCCATGGCTACACTCCCGTCAGGATGGCGTAATCATCCGCCAGGCGCTCGAACGTGTCGGCGTAGCGGATAACCTGTCGCACCTCATCGGCACCGGCCACAACCGGGTCCGCTTCGGTCGATACGCCAATCAGCAGATAATCACCCGCAGCCGCCAGCGAGAACTCCGTCCAGACGGTATTCTTCACGACGATTTCAGCGCCCAGGCTGGCTAATTTCTTGCTGAGCCCACCCTCGTAATCGCAGAGGATTTGCTCAGGTTCCGCATAGCCCAGCGGATCGCCGTATTCGTCATTGCCTTCCAGCTTGCGCCAGATGGTCGCTGTCGCGGTATAGCTCCAGTTAGCTACCGATGACATCAGCCCTCCTTCCACCTCAGCACCTTCGCGCCCGTCGCCCGGATGCGCGGGCAGTTGATGAACCACTCGCCGTCCGATTTTACGTAGCCGGTAGTTTCCCGCCCCGTGTCGGTCATCACCCAGACTCGGGTGAACGCGCGCGGCAGACCGTGCTTAACGGATTTGTACGTCATCAGCAGCCCCCGACCACCATGAACAGACCCACGCTGTTACCAGCGCTGATTGGCAGCTCACCGGTGCAACCGCTGGTATCAAGCCGGGCCAGCGAGTCTCGCAACCAGGGGATGCTTTCAGCATCGTAATCGAACGAGCGTGACGCGCCAGACGGCGCACCCTGCGATTTGATGCGGCGAGCCCCGGACGACGTAGCCATGAGCGCCGCGGCGTACATCAGGATCAGCTTCGCTGTACAGTCGTCATACCCCGCGCCATCGAGGCACGGGATAATCTTGTTCACCACGCAGAGAATCGGATCCAGCAGCGCTCCCGGGATGGAGTAACCCAATTCACCGAGGAACGCCTGCACGTCTGCCGCTGTGATTGGGTCAGCCATGGTTATTTCGCCTTTTTGATTGCTTCCGCGAGTGCGGCTTCTGCTTCATCTGCGCGTTTTGTTTCTGCTGCCAGCGCGTCGGCGTGAGCCTTATCTTTTGCTTCACCATCGGCGATTAGCTTTTGGTTCTGCTCCAGCGCGTCGGCGAGTTGCTTTTGCAGGCCAGAAAGGTCTGCCGCCTGCGCGGACGGAGTTGCCACTTCGAAGGAAAGCTTCTCGCCTTTCTTCTTGTCAGTGTCCTTTGCTTTGCCAGACGCCTTCCAGCGCGCTGCTGTTGCATCGTCCACTTCTACGATCGCACCAACCTCCAGTTTGCGGAGGTTGGCACCGGCGAAGACGTTACCTGCTGTGATTTCTACCAGTGCCATTCAATTTCTCCTTAGCTGCTCGCGAAGAGCACGCCATGTTTGAGGTTGATATCCTGCTTGACCATCAGGCCCATAGCGCCCCAGGTGCGCCAGATGTAGTCGCTGTTATAGAACTGACGAGGGTCAGCAACAGTGCCCACAGCCTGACCAGTGATCGGAGCGATAACGCCGGCAGTCAGAGGAACCACCAAAATCTGGTTACCTGTGAGTTCGGCGTCTTCTTTCACTGCGGAAATGCCGGACAGCTTCAGGATTTCCTGCAGGATGGTGCCGGACTGGTAATTGTCGCTGAAATAGCGCTCCCAGTTGGACATGATCTCGCTGGATACGTACCAGGTCTGCGGCGCGTACTGGTTATTGGTGATCTTCATGGTGTCACGCAGCGCGATCGCACCGTTTCGGTTCTGTTCTGCGGTTGTGGTGCGGCTGGAGAAGTCGATGTTCAGTCCAGATGCGCCCAAATCAACCTGGCCGACGCGTTCATCGTTCTTCAGGCCTTTCCACGTTTTGCCATCGAAGGTAACGAAGTTGCCTTCCGAGTCGCGGAAACCGTTGAACATGTAATCCACGATTTTACGGCGCACATCATCAACAGAACCGCGCTGCGCATCGGCAAGTGATGCCAGCGCTGACCCTTTGTTGAAGATTGGATCACGCCAGTGGAACTTGAAGCCGCTGTCGTGCACCGGAACCATGGTGCCGTCAAAGCTGTACGCGCGAGCATCCAGCGCCGCACCGATCTGGCCGGACATGGAAGTGTGCGCCCAGCCACGACCACCGGTACGCGCATATTCATACACTGACTCTTCCAGGCGGACAGAGCGTGATAATGGCATCAGGTCGTTGAACAGGGTGAATTCGGTGTTCGGCTCGAACTGTGCCAGCACTGTCTGGTCGTACGCACGGTACATGCGGCGGATGTCATCAACCGCGTTCACCGCGTCCAGGTGTCCGTTTTCACCGAAGCGAGCACGGGCAATGAAGTCAGCGACAGACTGCGCACTCATGTTGCGCGCCATCTCCAGCTCGCGGAACTGCGCCTGGTTGACTTCGAGGTTACCGGTGCGTTCACCGATAGAGCGAGAAAATACAAGCATTCAGGTGCTCCTTACTTGATAACGACGCGCAGCAGATCGCCTGCAGCAACGGTGTACGCCGTGTCTTCTTCGACATATGCGCGGATGGACTCGCCAGAAGCGTGGGCTTTCACCTGGCCGTTTGCGATGGATAAAGGTTGGCCTTTTTTGTACGTGCCGGCAGCGGCTCGCACGTTCAGGAACATGCCCGGCATCGGATGGATGCCAACCACCAATTCATTCACAGGGATTGAGTCGTCAACAGTCTGGCAGCGCAGATAATCAAAGTCAGCGACATATAGGATCGCCTCTTCGTTGCCATCAACCGATGCCGTGAACTTGGCGGAAGAGAAGAAGCCAACAGTACCTGGCTTAGTGGCGGCCGCCGCGGCACCTTCACGGTTGAGCAGCGGATTAGGGAATACGCCACCGGCGTGAATTACGTGTTTTCCGTCTTTAGCCATTTTTTTACTCCGGCATTTCGCTGACTGATTGGGTGTTGGTAGCCTGGCGGAATGCACCGTTCAGGCCGAAGGAGGTCTGACACTTGGCGTACATAGCGTCGAGGGCCTTACCGTCCAGATCTGCGACTTCTTCATCGCTCATGTTCATCGCCAGCTTCACAGCCGCGCGCTTTTCGCCTTTCTCTTTGTCGGCGTTCGCGTTCAGGCTGTTGAAAACGACGTCCACACGATCGGCAAGTTTCTGCGCCCACGCTGGCATTTCTTCGTTATTGGTGGCCTGCTCTTTTTTCTTTGGCTTGCCGGTTTCCGGGTCGATTTCTTCATCGCCTTTTTTCTTGGCGGTGGCTTCTTCGGCCTTCATCTGGTTGTATGCGTCCATCAGCTCTGCGTCGGACTTGCCTTCAGTCGGCTTACCAGCGGCTTGCAGCGCATTGATAATCAGTTCTTTCATCGGATCGTTCTCTCCGTTGGTTTTAATCTCGTACTCAGTGGGTTTGCGCACGACTTCTACAGGTTCGCCGACGAACACGGCCTTGCCGTCGTCATCGATGAGGTACTTCTGCTGCAGGTATTTGGTGTCATTGCGGTAGATGAAACTGTCAGGCCACACCGTTTCAGGCCAAAGCCACTTATCTTCGGTATCACCCTCGCGCAGCTTGTCGCTGATAGCGCGGGAGATGTCGTCGAAAGAGAAGTTGGAGGCATTGGTGAAGAAGAATTTGGTTTTGTTGAGCAGGCCGTCGCGGGTGCAGTCGATACCATCAGCAAGGCGGGCAACTTCGATCTGCTGCTCATCACCTTCTGAGTTAACGAAGATGCCCACACCCTCTTCCGGCGTTCCAGCGCCAGGCTCATCAAGCAGCACCGCCACATGGTCAAACATCATGTTGGTGGCGATCTCGTTGTACTTCTGGCCCTTCGACTCGCCATTGGCGGCGATGCCGGAATACAGCAAGCCTGCCGAGATATGAATCGGGTCGGAGTTGGTGCCCGCCAGCATCTCGTTCAGGCGGCTGATGAGGCGCTTGCCCTTCTCGCTGGACTCGGCGTACTGGCGGTTAACGTACATGTCGCCCGTCACTTTGCCGTCATTGTGACTGACGTTCTGCAGCCAGGCCCCGACGTGGTACTCATTCACTGCCCGGACATCTCGCGCCGACACATGCTTGCCGTCTACTTTCGGGTGGGCCAGCGGCATCGGGTTACGCTCAAGCGTGTTGTAGGCCTTTTCGATTTCTGCTGCCGGGTACAACTTCCGGTTCATCACAATATCGTCCACGACAGGCGTGATGCCGCGAACCACGATATGTGGCTTGCCGTCGATGGTTTCAGTGGTGATGTTTGAAGCGGAGTTGACGACGGTCAGCACGTTAACGCGGTTGCGTTTCATGCTGGGTCCTCATTGGTGGATTTCAGGCAATAAAAAAGGCCGCCTGAGCGACCTTAATAAGGAATGCAATTATCACGAGAGTGATGACTCCCAGTCGAAGCTAATTTTAAAGCCACTTCTGGATTGATAATCCCTCAAAACCCGAAGGATCTCGGCTTGTTCAGTTTTTGATGCCACTTTGAAAGATGGCTTATAACGTTCAGCAAGTTTGTTGAAAACAAGGCTTGAATTCTGCATACCACGCTTGGTCAACTCAGCCTTTACTTCCTTTAAAACAGCGTCAAAGTCTTCCATGTTAGCCTCACTTAACGTTCGGAATTAATACTAATACCCCGTTATGCTGAAACTTTCCACTGCTTCCGTTCTTTCGCCAACTTATCCGATAGCCCTTCGTTGAAAATGCTGCCGTCGTCGTTGAGCAGCGCCGGTATCTGGCTGCAGTAGCAGTTGTACCGGTTGCCGTTCTCAGCGTAGAAGTCGCGTACCTCATCGGTGGTATAGACCTTTCCGTGGCGGCTGGCGTGCCAAGTGCGCGTCGTTGGCTTGAGTGCAGACAGCCACAGCAGGCCGGTGTTCAGCCCCAGCCTGTCAGCAGCCCAGTCCGTCTCATTCCATTGCGCCTGCCTCAGCGCGCCAACCTGCTCAGTTTGAGCGATGGTCTTCGCCTTCGACATCGATACATCGAGGCGCTTACTGATTACGCTGGCCGTCTCGCGAGGATTCACGCCGCGCGCTACCGCATCGGTGATGATATTCGTAAGGTCGCCTCGGGCGGTGTCACTGATGACTTTCCAGTCGCTGAACGTTGTCAGTCTGGTCGCCGATATCTGGTTCAGATAACCGGGGCTGCTTAAAAGTTGCTGTAGCGTCGTCTGGCTGGAGTACACCTGCGACTGCACCGAAAGGTTGGTGAAGGCGTTTAGCGTGCCACGGTCAAACTCAGCAATGACGTAGTCCATCGCCCATAGATTCTGGCTGCCGCCATCGAGAAGCTCATCATCCAGAATCGACTGCACAACCTGCAGCAGGTCGGCCAGCTCGGCAGATGTCATGTCATAGATGAACTTACCGGCATTGACCTGATACAGCGAAGGCTCTGCGCCCTCGTTGTTACACATCATCCAGGTCCGTTCGGCGTTAGTTTCTCGCTGCTGTCCGGTAAGACGCTGATTAAACAGCGTCTTAAGCCTGCGCTTGATGTTCAGATACCGGTCTTCGATATCATTGAACATCCGGCTTACCTGCCGCGATGACTGCGTGGGGTCAGTTTTGTTGCGCGGTACGATTGGCGTCCCGATCCTGGTTTGCGCTGTCATCATCATCTGTCAGCGGATCCTTATCGGTTTGCTTTACATCAGGGTTAGGTGGCTGAACGACCTTGCGAGGCTCCAGCTCGCCGACTGCGCGGATTTCGTTTTCATCCACCGCCGGTGTGCCGTATGCCTGCTGGGTATCTTTCGCCACGACAGCCATTGCCTGCATGTTGGCAATCTTCTCTTTCTCGCTCGGCGCGAGCAGATCAGACCATGCCAGCGTGACCTCTCCGGATGATGGCGGGTCAATGACACCAACCGTCCAGAAGCGCTCAAGGACGCTCTCGACCACCATCGACTGGAATCCCCAGCGGCGACCGTTACAGCGCTTCGCCCAGTCTGTCTTGTCCTCATCTGAGGCAAGCCGCCCGGTCTGCTGACCGAACAGAATGGTGAACGGGCATTGAATCGAAGATGCAAACTCGTTGGCGGCCACCGTCCACGTAGGAGAAGGATCGGCTGCTGCAACGGAGAGCACCGACGGCGTGCCAGCCTGCATTACCAGGGCGGCATCAGTGCCACGGTTCATCTTGGCAACTTTGTCGTTAAGCGCCTCGCCAAGGTCTTTGTAGCCAGCGTCCGTGGCTTGCTTTGATAGATTCGTTATGCCAGTTTCTTTATCAAAAGCTATCGCAAGTTGGCGACTAGCGTTCTTAAGAAACCCTTCTGCACTACCACCAGAAACCTTTTCGAGGTCGAGCAGTTTGTTGAAGCCCGCGCGCAGGAATGGCACGCCTGAGAGCATGTTTTCGTCTTCAGACCCTTCGCAAAGGATGATGATTCGCTCGGGGTGTACGGTAACGCCGCGCACCGGACCGTACGTGCCATCATCACCAACGGGCTGCTCGTTGAAATTGTACGAAACTGGCTGGCCGTACGTTTCTGAAAGCGTGTCGGTGTCGAAGTTCCCAGGCTTTATCTGCGATTCCCACGCGGGGATCAGCTTAACAATGGCCTTGTCTTTCAGTCGCGCCACAACTGACCTGTCTACCGGCTCACTCCACTCTCTTCCGTCCCGAAACTGAATGAGCAATGCCGAGTATCGGCCAACGAGATTGCGGCGATCCGCATCCTTAATTTTCGGCCAGTGTTTCTTCAGCAGCTTAGTGGCTGACTTCTCCCAGTCCGTTGTCTCAGTTGACTCCTTACCGTCGTCGCCGTCGATGATCGTCGGGTTATCAACCCAGCACGAATCAAGAAGCTTATGAACGGCGGCAAACGCCACCGCGTTGCGCTCGTATGCCCGGTAGTAGCGGTCGAACTCGAGACTGTTTGGATAGCCGAACTCATCCCACAACTTCGTGCGCTTGGTGTTTCCCGGCTGGCCCGCGTACAGCATGCGCTGCCGCCCGATAGCTTCAGCAAGGGCATTAACGAGGAACTGTTCCCCGGTGCTTAATTCACTCACTGATGAGCTCCTTAGAAGAATACTGCGCCGACCTGCTTCGGCGAATGCAGTACGCGATAACGTGTTCCATCCCAGTCGTGGTCTTCTTGCTGAGTGTCGATGTCATCAGGGTTTTTATCGTCACGAACGAGCACCGGGATGCGGCTTATCCAGCCACGGCAGTAGTCAAAAACGTAGAATGCTGGCTTCTCAGGCATGCCTGATTCCAGCTTCACGCCTTCAATCACCGCTTCGAGCATATCCGCAAAAAGAGATGCGCCATTGATACGGGAGCCAGGCTTCTTATTAGCTGGCAACCAGGTAACGCCCTGCGCTTCCATCTTCTGAGCTATCGATAACTCGTTATCGCCGGTGTTGAATATCGCCCCGTCAGCTGGCCCGGGGATCACTTCGCCACAGATGCCCGGCATAATGTGAAGCTGGCCCTGCGTGACACCGTCGATTTGAATCTCTTCCGGCTCGTCGGCTTCTTCGCCCACCAGCCGCTTGTCAATCCACGCCACGCCTTTCGCGACGTTGGTGGATGACATATTCAGGCCTTTGTTCAGCTCGTCAGGCGGGCAGCCGTACCACTCGCCGATCAGGATTATCGAACCTGCCGGCGGGCAGAACTGTCGACCATCTGGCAGCTCGGCGGCAGTACCATCAGCCTGCGCCCACCAGAGGTTAGAGAACGGCTTTGACTCACCCCAGTCATGGGAGCGGTCGACGGTCCAGCTATCCGGTATGCGGAACGGCTTAATGACGTGCAGCGATTCATTCCAAAGGTGGTCAAATCGCCCGCCGCTGGTCACATCCCAGGAGCCCTCTACCCACGCTTTGCGTCGGTTAGGGTCTTTGATGGCCATCAGGGTAGCGATGTACTGCGGGTCGAGGTACGGGTTCTCTTTGAACGATCCGTGGATTGCCACGCGGGTCAGCGTGATTTCCTCTTCTCGCTCAGTCTGAGGGTTGAATACCATTTGCCGGTCGCGCTGTACGGTTCCGCGCGGCGCTGGCTCAATGAATCGCTTCTTCACCCAGGTATGCCCGATGCCGAACGGGTTGGTCGTGCTGAACGTCTCCAGCGGGATTGGCCTCAATAACTTGCCATTCTCCAGCGGGTAGTCTTCCGGCCTGAACGATGAGCGGCGGCAGGAGAACATCATTTCGTAGAATTCCGGGGACTGCTGCTTAGTCAGCTCGTTAAAGCCAATGAACGGGAATTCCTGCCCGTGGAAATCCCAGTAATCGTCCGCCTCTTTGCCGAAGCGGAAGAGCAGTTCCTCGCCAGTAGGCCATACCCATCGCAATTCGCTCGCAGATGACAGATAGCGCGCGCCGTCGTTGAACAGGCGAAACATACGCTTAGACTGCGTAATGATGTCGGCAAGGTTCTTATATTCGGTGTCGAAGATGACGCCGCGCCAGAACGAGCCATAGCCCACGCCGACATTGCGCCGGAACCTGGCTAACTGCGCGGCGGTTTTACCCGGTCCACGAGTGCCTTCGAACAGAATTTCGTTACACGGGCAGCTCAGCGCCAGAGACTGAGATCCAGGCAGTGGCTTCCATACAGCTTTGTAATTCATCCACCGAGCACCCCGCCCTGTTGTTTCTGCGCTGCCGCTTCCCAGTCATCCACGCTGTCACTGGTTGGGACCAGCATGACGTTATGCGTTACCTCTTTCGTTTCCGCCTTATTCTCGATGCTGTACGCCTCACGCTCGAGGCCGATCAGCGTCTTCAGGCTGTCACTCAGGTCTTTCATGGATTTAACACGGGAAGGCAGGCTGATTATTTTGTGGTACAGATCGTTGAGCTTATCCTGACCTTTATCGTCCTCACGGCGCATCAGGTCACCGAGCATCTCAAGCGCGGCCACATCGCCACACTCACCGGCCAACTCATCGAATAGCATGTTTGTCAGTTCGCGAGCCCGTCGGATGTCTCCCCGGTGCTCCATGCGTACCGTGGCAATCACCTCGGCAGTCGCCTCTATCAGTACGCGTTCGGTCAAAGTGCTTTCGTTGCGTACCTGTTTGCGTACCTCCTGTTTGCGTACCAGATCGTCAGCCTTTTGCTGAATCTTCGCATTGAGGTCACGCGACCAGTCGTCACGCTTGGCGCGCTTACGGATAGCGCCTTCACTTATACCGTGTTGTGATGCTATTTCGCGGAGGGACATCACTCCGGCCCGGTACGCCGTCTCGATGGCCTCCCAGTCCGGTTTGCTCATTCTTTACTCCGTTGTTACTTCCTCTGTCTGCTCTACCGGTACTGGTGTGAACTGGACGCGCTTCACATCGGCAGGAGCGAAATACAGCCACTCGCCCGTCTCTGTCGCCAGGGGCACAAAGCCGTTAACCAGCTCAGGCTGACGTCGTGACATCTTGCCAGTGAAGGTTTCGCCGGTTTGGGTCGTTAGCGTGATTTGGTAGATGTCGGACATTGATAGCCTCTTTATCCGCTTAAAGGGATATTATGTTATTTATCCCTTGCAAGGGATATTGTCATTACAATGAGCCTACCCATGGTGATGACAATAAAAAACCGCCCGGAGGCGGCTTGTTTATTTAATTGGTCTTATTGGTGGGGATGATTTTTTTGCAAGACCTAAGGCTTGGAGCATCGCGGACTTATATTTTTCGTCGCTAGATAGGTCAGCTATGAAGCCAATTTGCCCTACATAGTGGGCCCAATTATCTTCAGGCGTCCCGTTAACCCAAATGGCAAAATGTTCATGCGCCTCTCTTATTGATTCTTCCATTTTCGGCTTAAGTGATTCCAAAGACTCACCCATCTGATGCTTTGCCGCTAGTTGCTTGATCTTAGTAAGGTAACCATTTACCAAACCTTGTGAATTATCCATTGTAGCTCCATCTATTAACCATGGGGAATGCACGGCTTACAGTCACTACTTGGGGTCTCGTTTCGCAATATCAACTGCAGCACTAATCATTTCAAGCACTGATCTTTGATGTAGTCCTGCAAATATCCGACCTGCTTCGTCACTGTGACGATTCGCTCTCTGAGGGTGAAATAATCCCGTTCAGCGGAGTCAGTAAGTCTGGGGCTGGAAGCATCGCCCATGCCGCCGGAGCTGGTCGCTCCGTTCGCGGGACAGTTTGCGTTGACGTGCAGCCCACACTTGCCAGTGCGAACACAACGCTGCAAATCATCAAGCTGCTTTTTCGCATCAGCCAGTTCTCCGGTGTATTTGGCATCCAGCGCAGCCACATCTCGCTGGCGCACCTGCATATCTTTGATGGTGGCGTTAGCTAAGCTGAGATTCTTGGTGGCTTTGTCGCGCTGGTCTTTGTAGGTGATGGCGTTGTCGCGGTAGTGGTTCACGAAGAACGCCAGCACGCCGATTAATGCCGCCACCATTAGCTGCAACCAGTAACGTTTAACCACCGCGCCAATCATGACAGGAACAGAGCCCGCTCTGCCTCCCGGCGACGGGTCAACCCGTTCAGGACTTTGCCACCAGCTTTATTCCAGCGCAGGAACTCGTCGGCAGCGCCCGCGTAATCACCGATGTTGAGTTTGCGCAGCAGTGTAGATGTCGACAGTGACCGGGCGCCAAGGTTATACGTGAACGACACCAGGGCATCGAATTGCCCCTGAGTCAGGCCAACTTTTACCAGTCGGGACACGTCGCTTTCGTAGCTGACAAGTCCGGTCTTCAGTAGACGATCAGCCGTTTCCTGCTTAATCGTCATCCCGGCGCGGATTGGTTTGCCGTCGACTGCCTGAGTCCAGCCATAGCCAATCGTCCACACTCCGACGCTGTCCTGGTACGCGGTGAGCTTGCAGCCTTCGAACTGCTTGATCAGGGCAATGCCTTTATCACTGGTTTGCATGGACTACTCCGTTATAACGACCTTAGCCAGGTTCCCACGTGCCAGCCACACCGCTATGCAGATGACGGAGTTCAGAAGCAGATCGCCGAGGTTAACCTGTACGTAGTGGCCGAGCAGAATGTTGAAGGCGTTGAATCCTGCGGCAAGGATGACCAGATAGGCCAGCACCGCGACACTCAGGCGATGACGCTTTCCCTCTTTACGGAAAAACATCAGCCTGACCATTATTAACAGGCAAACTATGGCGTTTGCATCCATCAGAAGAAGCTGCCATGTCATTTATCTTCCTCCCCCAGCCCCGGCATCTTCCCGCTTTTGGATTTGCGGAGAATGCGCAGCAGGACTGCCACGGAAATGGAAGCAGTGACAATTGCACCGACAGCTGGCGATACTTCAATGCTGGCCGGTGGCTTCATCAGGCTTAACGGCGTGTTGATGATTCCGGCCATGATTTTCGCCATGGGCACGGAGAAGAACACGCCACTGATAAACGATATCAGCGCAAAGATAGCCTGCTTCCAGAGTTGATGGGGATCTGAGGTCAGAACGTATAGCGCCGTTCCGGCGAGTGATCCGAGCATCACTGCTGGAGTCGCCTCCGGAAACAGCGTGGCAAAGGTTACACCGACTGATGACGATGTAAGACCAACGCCTACGATAGTGAAGGTCTCAGACATATTTATTCCGTGTGTAGTTGGTTCAGGCCCTCGGGACGGTTAAACAACAAGGCATGTCGAGGATGTTTCCCGGGGCCTGAAAATAAAAAAGCCAGCGACAGGCTGGCAATGTGAGGGTAAGGCAATGCTGGCTCTCTGGCCGAAGGGTCCCAGGTAGTGGGTTTAGTTTGTGGTGGCTGAAGTCGCGTTTTTGCCGTCCCCATTAGACCCGGCTCAAGGGTTTTGATGCCCCCGATTCATCAGCACTGTCATCTTGTGCTTCACCACAACGGTCAGAGCACTGCGCGGCACCTTTCACCAATCCGCGAGGTCTACGGGTTCAATGCTCTTACCTGTTGTGTAGATACGAAAAAGCCCAAGGCGTTAACCTCAGGCTCTTAATTCTTTTTCGACCTACGAAGCTATGGCGACGATATCAGATTTACATGAAATATATGCGTTTCAGTTCGGTTTTGCAAGACTTACATCTAAATTTGTCGCCTTTTGTTGTGAACGTGATCGCGTTACGGAGATAAGCGCGCCACTATCGAGTCGCTTAAAGCTGTTCCGCATCGCCAGCCAGTGAGGCAGATACGTTTCCGTCCAGGTCGATTTCGCCACGCCAGCCAATTTCGCCAGCGCCTGGTATTCGTACGTCTCACGCCCTGACAGTTCCGCTTTGACGTCCTGCGCCGCCAGCCAGATAAGCTTCTTCAGGCGCTCCATCGTCTTGCCGGCCACTTTCTTCGTGCCGATCTGCTCCCGGAACTCTGCCCACGCCCACTGTGTGATCGCCACCTGGTACTCGAAGCGGATATTCTCGCTGTAGCTCCACAGCAACCACGCTTTCTGGTGCTCTTCCAGCGAAAGCACAGCGCGGCGCCACGACGCTGTCACGAACTCAACCGGGCCAACCAGCGCGATGGATGAGCCCTTAGCGCGTGACTGGCTGCCACTCATCGGCGGACCATCCGGGTTGACCATCCGCTGCTTATCCTTGTCGAATACTTTTTTCCGTCCCCGACTGCGCGCCGTCGCGGTAAACTGCGCGTTCTCGGCGAAAGCTACCAGTTGCCCTTTCGTCGCTCCGCTGAGGTCTGCGGTCGCCACAATGAGCTGCTGACGTACGTATTCCAGTTGCTGACTGTTCATGCGGCTTCCTT
>OBLF01002311.1_pt1 | contig 13267 bp, 10 predicted proteins | sample 1519231 | NCBI WGS metagenome assembly OBLF01 (sample SAMEA2602895, study PRJEB22501) | metagenome | reverse complement strand
ATAATAATGTTTATCCTTTATTTGTGTTATTTCAAAATAAAATATTTGGAAATATATACATGAATAAAATTTACGTTTATAAAAATAGGCTGTATCAAATTGAATTTAAAAAATTTCAATTTGATACAGCCCCTTTTTATATAAATATATATTTTGAATTATTCAATAAAAACAGCAGATGAAAATTTTTCTCTATAATTTTTAGGGCTTTCTCCTTTTACTTTTTTAAAAATCTTTGAAAAGGTAAGAGGATCAGAGTATCCTATAGATTTTGAAACTGCCTTTACGGACAAATCAGAACTTTTTAATAAAGCACATGCTTTATCTATTCTATAATTTAATAGAAATTCCTGAGGTGATATATTTATATTTTTTTTAAAAATATGGGTAAGGTAACTCCTATTTATACCAATATAGTTTGCAATATCATTGATTTTAATATTATCAGCATAATTCTTATCTATGTATTCTATGGATTTTTCTAAATAAATTTCAGTGCTTCTAAATGATTTTGTACTTCCTTCATCTTTTTTACAACTGACAAGTGATGACATGAACATATATAATAATCCTTCTAATTTTAATTCATTTGAAAAATTTAATTCTTTTAATTTTAACATTTCATTAATATACGTTTTTAACGTATCATCCTTAGAATATTCAAAAATTAAATTGCCTTCATTAAGATTTGCATAATTTAAGTATGTTTCAGCTTTAACTCCATTAAAACCTATCCACATATAATTCCAAGGTTCTTCTTTATCAGCCTCATAATAAGTTACTGTATCGGGTGGAATAAGAAAGCCTTGATTTTTATGAAGTGTATATGTTGTGTTATTAATAGTATAGGAACCTTTTCCGGATATTATATAGTGAAGTACGTATTGAGAACGAACTGCAGGTCCATATGAATATCCTGCTGCACAATGCTCTTTTCCACAAAAACATAAAAATAAATCTACAGATTGCTTTTTTATTGGTTCGAGATATTTACATTTATTATCTTCAAAATATTTTACTTCAATCAAATTCAAACCCCCTTATATTTTTGTAAAAATGTGAAAAATGACATTTCTACATATGTAATTTACATAATACCATATAATTTAGTATTATATCAGATTATAATTGATTCATACAAAAATAATTGTTATATAAAGTATTTGTATATTGGTTACACATATGTGAAAATGATTACAAAATGGAGGGGAATTATGTTAATAAATTTTGAAAAAAATAGTAAAACATTTCATATTAAAAATAAAAATGTGAGTTATTTAATTAAGATATTAGAAACAGGCCATTTAACGCACCTATATTGGGGAAGAAAATTAAATACAAATAATTTGGATTATTTAATAGAAAAAAATCTTTGGGGAAGTTTTTTAGCTAATACTGATAATATAGATACGTTTCAATTAGAAGCAACTGCACAGGAATATCCGGGATATGGAAGTACTGATTTAAGAAGTCCAGCTATAGAATTACAATTTGAAGATGGAACAAGTGTTACAGATTTTAGATATGATGGTCATAAAATAATAAAGGGAAAACCTAGAATTGAAAATCTTCCTGCAACTTATGTTGAAAATGATGATGAAGCAGAAACTTTAGAAATATATATGAAGGATTCTCTAAAAAATATAAAACTTGTTTTGAGTTATACTATATTTAATGAATTTGATGCAATAACTAAAAATGTAAAGATAATAAATGATAGTGAAGAAAAAGTTAACATAAAAAGAGTATTAAGCGCAAATGTTGATTTTAAGGATGATGAATTTGATTTTATTCACTTATCAGGGGCATGGGCAAGAGAAAGACATATTGTAAAAACTAGTCTTAGAAGTGGAAGTCAATCAATTGAAAGTAGACGAGGAGCAAGTAGTCATGCACAAAATCCATTTATGGCTCTTACAAGAAAAAATTCAACAGAAAGTATAGGGGATGTTTATGGATTTAGTCTTGTTTATAGTGGTAACTTCTTAGCTAATGTAGAAGTTGATATGTATTTTAAATCGAGAGCACAAATTGGTATAAATCCATTTGACTTTAATTGGCTTTTAGAAAGTAAAGAAGAATTTCAGAGTCCAGAAGCGGTATTGGTTTATTCAGAAAATGGATTAACTGGTATGTCACAGACTTATAATAAGTTATATGAAAAACGTTTATGTAGAGGAACATTTAGAGATAAAGTAAGACCTATTCTTATAAATAATTGGGAAGCTACTTATTTTGATTTTAATGAAACTAATATAAAAGAAATAGCTAAGGAAGCTAAAAATTTGGGAATAGAACTTTTTGTACTAGATGATGGATGGTTTGGAACAAGAAATAATGATGATTCATCTTTAGGAGATTGGTTTGTAAATGAAGAAAAATTAAAAGGTGGTTTAGGAAAACTTGTTTCGGAAATTAATGAAATGGGTATGGAATTTGGATTATGGTTTGAGCCAGAAATGGTTTCGCCTATAAGTAAATTATATGAAAAACATCCAGATTGGTGTATACACATACCTGGTAGAGTTAGAAATGAAGCTAGAAACCAACTTATACTAGATTTATCAAGAAGAGAAGTTTGTGATTATATAATAAAATCTGTAAGTGATATTTTAGAAAGTGCTAATATTTCTTATGTTAAATGGGATATGAATAGGAATATGAGTGAAATTGGTTCTGTAGGATTAAGTTCAGAAAGACAAAGAGAACTTCCACATAGATATATGCTTGGTTTATACAGAATATTAGAAGAGATAACAAGTAAGTTCCCTAATATATTATTTGAAAGCTGCTCAGGTGGTGGTGGAAGATTTGATCCGGGAATGCTTTATTATATGCCTCAAACATGGACTAGTGATGATACTGATGCAATAGAAAGATTAAAAATTCAATTTGGAACATCTTTAGTGTATCCAAGTTCATCTATGGGATGTCATGTATCAGCAGTTCCAAATCATCAGGTTCATAGAAATACTTCTATTGAAACAAGAGGAATAGTTGCTATGGCTGGGAACTTTGGATATGAACTTGATATTACTAAATTAAGTAATGAAGAAAAAGAATCAATAAAGGAACAAGTAACTTTATATAAGAAAATAAGAGAAACAGTTCAATTTGGAAATTCTTATAGATTATCAAGTCCATTTGAAGGAAATGAAGTTGCGTGGATGAATATTTCTAAAGATAGATCGCAAGTAGTTGTAAGTTATGTAAAGCAGTTTGCAGAACCTAATATGTGGAATAAACCATTAAAATTAAAAGGATTAGATTATGATGAAAAGTATGAGATTGATGGAACACAAATCGTGTTAGGGGGAGATGAACTAATGAACATTGGTTTGGTTATTCCTGAGCTTAAAGGTGATTATGCAGCAAGTCAATGGATATTAAATAAAGTTGAAAAATAGATAATATAAGAAAAGTATTGCTAAAAATATTAGCAGTACTTTTTTTAAAGTAACGAGTTATAAAAAAAGTATTAATATTCATTATATGGAAATGTTTCCTTATAGAAGATTCGATGTGAATCACATTTAACCATAAAACGATTACATAAAACCATTTCAAAAAACATGAATATATAATATAGTTATATTGTACTAAGAAACAAATATATAACTAAAATATTAGAAAATAGAATATATAAAAAAGCGGGGGTACAATTATGATAAAAAATATTAAGAAAATTATTAGCTGTATTGCAATGACAACAGTTATTGGGAGTATGCTTGTAGGCTGTGGTGGAACTGGTTCCTCAAAGAGTCAATCTGGTGATACTACTATAACATATAGTATTTGGGATAAAATACAAGAACCGGGTATGAGACAAATTGCAGATGAATTTGAAAAAGAAAATCCTGGAATAAAAGTAAATATAGAAGTTACTCCTTGGGATCAGTATTGGACAAAAATGGAGGCGGCTGCAACAGGAGGAAGTCTTCCAGATGTATTTTGGATGCATGCAAGTCAGGTTGAAAAGTATATAGGTGGAAATGCAATAATGGATTTAACAGATAAAATCTCATCAAGTTCATTGGTTGATTTGAATAAGTTTCCACAAGACTTAGTTGATTTATATAAGAGTGATGGGAAAAATTATGCAATACCTAAAGATTATGATACTGTAGGACTTTGGTACAATAAAACTTTATTTGATGAAGCTGGAATATCATATCCAGATGAAACTTGGACATGGGATACATTATTAGAAAATGCTAAAAAATTAACTAATAAAGATAAGGGTATTTATGGATTATCAGCACCATTAAACACTCATGAAGGTATATACGATTATGTATTCCAAAATAATGGAAAGATTTTATCAGAAGATAAAAGTAAATCGGAATATAATTCACCAGAAACAAGAGAAGCTCTTCAATGGTATGTAGATTTAAGTTTAAAGGAAGGTGTTTCGCCAAATCAAAGTCAGTTTGCAGAAAACCCAGTAATAACTTTATTTGAATCAGGAAAAACTGCTATGGCATTATTTGGTTCTTGGATGTCAGCAGAATTTGCATCAAATGAATATACATCAGCTAATTGTAATGTTGCAGTATTACCAGAAGGAAAAACAAGAGGAACTGTATTCAATGGGCTTGGAAACTCTGTATCAGCTAAGACAAAAAATCCTGAAGCTGCTTGGAAATTTGTTGAATTCCTAGGATCTGAAAAAGCTAATAAGATTCAAGCAGAAAGCGGAGCAGCAATACCTGCATATGAAGGAACATCAGAGGCTTGGACTAAATCAAACGATAAATTTAACTTATCAGTATTTACAGAAATGTTGGATTATGCAACTATAAAACCATACATTAAAAATAATTCTAAATGGGAAACAGAAGAAAATAATATCCTTAAGAAAATTTTCGCAGGAGACATGTCCGTTGATGAAGGGTGTAAACAATTAGAAGAGAAGATGAATTCAATTATAAATGAGAAATAATTAAGAAAAAATGAAAAAGTATATATGTGTTTATGTATAAGTACATAAACACATATATACTACTATAAATTTAAGAAAGGTATGAATTTATGGAGTTTGGATTAGATAATAAACAAAAAAAGAAAAATAGTAAGCTACTATTTGGAAAATATTCAAAGAAAGAATGTGCATGGGCATATTTTATGATCGCACCAACACTTATAGGATTACTTATACTTAATATAATTCCAGTAATTCAAACATTCATGTTAAGCTTTCAGAAAGTTGGAGCTTTTGGAGATGGACAGTGGGTAGGGATTAGCAATTATACTAAAATGCTTAAGGATCCAGCAGTTTTAGGAGCTACTTTTAATACTTTTAAATATGCTATTATAGTAGTTCCTGTAACTGTTATACTTTCATTGATTGTAGCAGTCCTTTTAAATAAAAAGATAAAAGGAGTATCGCTGTATAGAACAATTTATTTTTTACCAATGGTAGCAGCACCAGCTGCAATTGCAATGGTATGGAGATGGCTTTACAATTCAGAATTCGGACTAATTAATTACTTATTATCGATAATAGGAATTAAAGGACCACAGTGGCTTAGTGATCCTAAAATAGCAATGATATCTATTGCAATAGTAGGAATATGGAGTAGTGTTGGATACAATATGGTACTTTTATTAGCTGGTTTACAAGAAATTCCTAAAGATTATTATGAAGCAGCAAGTATTGATGGAGCAAGTCCAATAAGACAATTTTTCACAATAACATTACCATTAGTTTCACCAACTATGTTCTTTGTAGTAGTTACAAGCATAATAAGTGCCATGCAGGTATTTGATGTTATATTCATGATGATAGACAAAACAAGTGTAGCACTTGAAGGAACACAATCATTAGTATATTTATTCTATCAATATTCATTTGTAATGAATGATAAAGGTTACGGCTCAGCAATTGTTATGTTACTACTAGTAATTATTATGATAATTACAGCGGTACAAGTTAAAGTACAGGAAAAATGGGTAAATTACTAGAGGAAGTAGGGTGATAATCATGAAAGCAAAGATTAAAAATAGTAGCTTATTAATTCATATAATTTTAATAATTGGAGCTGTTATTATGATATTACCATTTTTATGGATGGTATTGACATCATTAAAAACAGTAGGTGAAGCAGTACAAGTGCCACCTAAAATTTTTCCTGGCAGCCCACAATTTAATAATTATTCAGAGGTTTTAAATATATTACCTTTTTCAAAGTTCTATATTAATACTATTTTAATGTTGATAGGAAGAGTTATTGGATCAGTATTTTTCAGTGCTATGGCAGCTTATGCTTGTGCAAGATTAAACTTTCCAGGGAAAAATATATTCTTTGGTTTAGTACTATTTCAAATGATGATTCCTTCGCAAATATTTATAATACCACAATTCTTGTTTGTACAAAAATTAGGATTATTGAATACAGTATCAGCATTGATAGTTCCTGGAATAGTAAGTGCTTTTGGAACATTTCTTCTTAGACAGTTCTTTATGGGACTTCCAAAAGATTTAGAAGAAGCAGCTAAACTAGATGGATGTAACACATGGCAGACTTTTTATAAAATAATGTTACCTCTTTCAAGATCAGGATTAGTAGCTTTAGGAATATTTACAGCATTGTTTGCATTCAAAGATTTAATGTGGCCTTTGATTGTTAATATGTCACTTGATAAGATGACTTTATCAGCAGGACTTGCATCACTTCAAGGCCAGTTTACAACAAATTATCCACAATTAATGGCAGGTTCCTTACTTGCAATATGGCCAATGCTTTTAATTTTTATTGTATTCCAAAAGAAGTTTATAGAAGGTATTGCAACTTCAGGTGGAAAATTATAATTCATATATTTAGAAAATGTGAATTCCTTAGTGGATTCACATTTTTTTGTTGCTATTAATTTTATTTGTTAAAAATTCAATAATAAGTTTAAATTTATGCAGAAAATTGATAATTAAATAAATATTTAATGGATATATTGTGAAATTAATTTTTTTTTTTAAAATCTATAATATTGGTTTATATGGAAAATATAGAGTGGTTTTGTTATACTAAAAATAAATAATAATTAGTATTTATTCGTTATTATTATTATAAGAATATTTTTTTATTTATTAAAACAGAAAAAAAATAATTACAGGAGAGGTGTTTTATGAAGGTCTTAAGAAATACAAAAGTTAAAACGAAGTTGTTGGTATCTTTTATTACGATATCTTTGTTAATAGCATTAGTTGGAACAATTGGTATTGTATCCTTAAAATCTGTAGCTGAAAATTCAAATACCATGTATGAAAATAATCTTCAAAGTATATATCTTCTTGCAGATATTAAACAAAGTCTAATATCTGTAAAAAGTGATGTCATTGAACTTGTTTTCATAAAAAATGAAGATAGAAAAAGTGACTTGAAAGATGATATAGAGATTAATGTGGATAAGAATAATAAAAATGTTGAACAATATGAAAATCTTCCAATGACTCAGGAAGAAAAAGAAATAATGCCAATATATAAAAATAAACTTAAAGAATTTAGAAGCTCGAGAGATGAGGTTCTTAAACTTATTGATGAGAGTAAATATGATGAAGCAGCTCAACAATATCAGCAGCTTGTGGCTGTATTAGATGAAGTAATGAATAATATCAATAAGTTAATAGATATAAATCTTGTTAATTCTAAACAATTTAATTTAGATAATCAGGCTATGTATTTAAAGAGTAATAACATTATGAAAGGCTTAATGTTGATTGGTTTATTAATAGCAATTGGGACTGGCTTTATAATATCAAATTATATTAATAAAAATTTATCTAAAATAACAGCACTTGCTAAAAATCTGGCTGAATTTGATTTTTCAGTACCTATGGTTGTAACAGCAATGGATGAGTTTGGTCAAACTGGAACTGCTCTCAATAAGTCAATAGAAAATGTAAGTAATCTAATTAAAATTATAATAGAAAAGTCACAGGATATGAGTTCATCTAGTGAAGAATTATCGGCTACTGTGGAAGAAATTACATCAAAAACAGAAGAAATATACGAAGCTGTAGTAGATATAACAAATGAAATGGTCGAAGCAAGTTCTTCTTCAGAAGAAATAACTGCATCTATTGAAGAAGTAGATACAACAGTAAATGAACTTTCAGAAAAAGCTATGGAAGGTAGCAATAATGCAAATGAATTTAAAGAAAGAGCTCTTATAGTCCAAAAGCAAGGTGAAAAAGCTATAGAAGAGGCTGATAATTTATATTCAGAGAAGAAGAGTAAAATGTTAAAAGCCATTGAGGATGGGAAAGTTGTAAATAATATAAAGGTTATGGCTGATACTATTGCAAGTATATCAGAGCAAACAAATTTATTAGCATTAAATGCCGCTATTGAGGCTGCGCGTGCAGGAGAACAAGGAAAAGGCTTTGCAGTTGTAGCAGAGGAAGTACGAAAGCTTGCAGAACAGTCTTCTCAAGCTGTTGCTAATATACAGGAGACTATAGTCAATGTGCAAAATGCATTTGATAATTTATCAAATAACGGAAATGAGATTTTGTTATTTGTAAATGAAAATGTAAATCCTAAGTTTAAGGAATTTGGTAATATGGGAAATTCATACTATACAGATTCGGATTTCGTAAGTAAAATGTCAGAAGAAATAGCATCAATGTCAGAAGAATTGACTGCTACCGCTGGACAAGTTACTGAAGCGGTAAGGGGGATGTCTGAAACTACGCAAAAATCATCTGAAAATATTGAAAGAATAAAGATAAGCGTAGATGAAACATCAAAAGCTATAGAACAAATAGCTGAAACAGCACAAAGCCAGGCAGAATTTGCACTAAATTTAAATGATATAGTAAATAAGTTTAAGATATAAATATACACTTAATTTAATTAGCTATGACTATTTTTATTAATATAGTCATAGCTAATATTACTTTTATTGAGAAAATGGTTTAATAGATAATTTCATGTGCTTTATAATATTTATATATTTAAGAGGTTTCAAAGATATGCTTCCAGTATCTTTTAGGCATCATTTGACGTTGAAGACGTAAATTTTTACGTTCTTCTATTGTAGTAGATTTAAAATAGCATCTCCATAAAGAAGAGTATTCATCATTATGTTCCAAGAGTTTTTTACAATCATCTTTGAAGAGTTCAATCATTTCATATTTATTAGTATCGTATATAATTGCTTTATTTCTAGATATATCATGAATAATCCAGTATTCATTAGAAAAACGCTTCATGAAATGATCTCCTATAAGTTCCAAGATATTATTATCAGGCTCTATAGAACAATATAAAAAATTATTATCTATTGATTTAAATCTTACAAAACCTTTAAACTTATGAGCCTCAAAAGAGACTCTTTTTTTTATTTCATCTATTTGTCTAACTATATCTATGTGAAGGAAGGCGTGAATATTTTTTTTGTATTTAAAAGCAATTTTTAGATATTTAAATATAACCATACCTTTATCTTCAACATTACTTAAATAAACCATGTAAATTTTTTGAAAACATAGCAAATCTATTTTATTAATTATGGAATTACGTACTTTTTCAAATTTATTTAAATCTGTTTCTATATTTTTAATTTCTCCAAGGAGAAGAGGCGCATTATATTGAGACAATCCGTAAATTCCATCAATTTCATGTTTTGAATAAAATGCATCATATATTGATGTTAATAAACCTTCAAAAGAATCATCATATATTAATATACTCATAGCTAAAACTCTCCATTAATTGATGTTAATTTTTCAGGTAAAGTCAAAATATTTTTTGGAATTATTATTCCTGATTTTGAAGTTTCGTATGATGATTCATCAAAAGAATTTGAATCAAAAAAAGATATTTGATCCGGGTTTATAGAATTTTTTTTAGGTAAATTGTTTTCTATAATTTTCATTCTAATAGATACATCATCAAAAGCTACCTGTCCATAGTATTTACCTGAACATGTTATGAAATATTTTGATCGTTTAAGAACTATTCGAAGTTTTTTTAAATCATCAAAAGTTAATTTATGAACTCTTCTTATTTTTAGAATTTTTTTTGCAGATGTTACACCTACTCCAGGAATTCGAAGCAACATTTCATAAGAAGCTTTATTTACATCTATTGGAAAGTGATTTAAATTATTTAAAGCCCATTGGGTTTTGGGATCATAATTTAAATCAAAATTGTCATTGCTATTTTTTAATAATTCATCAGCTTTAAATCCATAAAATCTTATAAGCCAATCAGCCTGATATAGTCTGTGTTCTCGAATCATTGGAGGATGGCTTATTTGAGGGAGAAATTTATTATTTTGTATTACTGGAACATATGCAGAGTAATACACTCTTTTTAAGTTAAATTTATCATAGAGATTTTGAGAAAGATTTATTATTTTAAAATCACTTTCAGGGGTTGCACCAACAATTAGCTGAGTACTCTGACCACCAGGCACAAACAAAGGTGTGCTTTTTATTGTTTTTTTCATATCAGAATAATGTATGATATTGTTTTTTATTGTACTCATTGGTTTTAATATTTTATCTTTACTTTTTTGAGGTGCAAGTAGTTTTAAGCTTTCATTTGATGGAAGCTCTATATTTACGCTCATTCTATCTGCATATTTACCTGCTTCAGTAATGAGTTTTTCGTTAGCACCAGGTATTGCTTTTAGATGTATGTAACCATTAAAGTGTTCTTCTAGTCTAAGTTTTTTAACTGTTTTAATTAGAAGTTCCATGGTGTAATCAGGATTTTTTACAACTGCGGAACTTAAAAATAGTCCTTCTATATAATTTCTTTTATAAAAATTAATTGTGAGTTCACATACTTCTTCAGGGGTAAATGTAACTCTTTCAAAATCCTTTGAGGAACCATTTATACAGTAAATACAGTCAAATATACAATCATTTGAAAATAGAATTTTTAATAGTGATATACATCTGCCATCTGGTGTATAGCTGTGACATATCCCACTTACGGATGCATCTCCTATACCTACTTTTGTATTTTTTCGTTTAGATCCTGAAGATGAACAAGATACATCGTATTTTGCGGCATTAGAAAGAATTTTTAATTTGTTCATAAGATCCATTTGACAGCACTTCCTTAATTAAAAAATCGAACATACATTCTATAATATTATACACGAATGTATGTTCTTGCACAAGGGAAGATATATCATATTATTTTTACAAAATAAACTTTATGTAAACTGTTTTTGAGATAGGCGCATTTTACGCCTATACAATCAAATTTATCTCTTTCTTTGAGGGATATTTTGATTATTATTCATCATTCTGTTGTTTCTCATAGGGGTGTTATTCATTCCCATATTTCTGTTACCCATAAGCATACTCATTAAAGGATTTAGATTGCCCATATTCATATTATTGTTCATCATAGGAGCTTGATTATTACCGGGAGTTTGAGTATTCATATTGTTAGGAGCCATTTGTCCATTGTTACTTTGTCCACCCATAAGCATACTTATTAATGGATTCATATTGCCCATGTTCATGTTATTCATGTTAGGCATATTGTTCATGTTAGGCATATTATTGCTTTGACCACCCATCATTTGAGTTAGTTGATTCATTGGATTTCCCATCATTGGATTCATTCCACCGCCCATCATTGGGTTCATACCTCCTCCAAGACCACCCATAAGCATGCTCATTAAAGGATTTCCGCCCATATTTCCCATACCGCCCATAGGATTATTCATCATACCTCCCATTCCAGGGAAAAGTGAGCCTAATATCATATTTAATAATGGATTCATTTAATCACCTTCTGTATATTTCTTTTTACTACAATCTATTTTGAAAAACATCAATTTGCTACAGTCATTTGAAAAATAATAGAAATAGTTTATTCATATAATAAAATTTTAAATTATGGGTTATAGATTTTAAAATATTAAATATACAATGGAATTAATTTTAGATATATTTTATTGTGTAATTATTAGAATAATTGAATATAAAATAAAGTGTAGTTAATATGAATATATAAATTTAAATGGGTATTTTTTATTAATTTGTTTATAATAACAAACTAATACCTATGATAAATTTAGTAAATAATAAAAATAAAAAATAATAAAATATAATAACAATTCTGTAATTGTATACAACTTGTAATATGGTATAATAATTATTGTAAATAAGATAAGAGCTTTTAAAGTCCTTAAAATCGGGAACATAAATGCTGTATATAAACAATGTTAAAAATATTAAAAAAATTAAGGTAAGGGGAATCACAAAAAATGAATTATATTGGTGTTGACTTAGGCGGAACAAATATTGTAGTAGGTTTAGTTGATGAAGAAGGAAAAATGATAAAGTCAATCAGCAGACCAACAGTAAAAGAAAGAGGTGTTGAACCTATTTTCGATGATATTTTTGATATGTGTAATGAGCTAATAACTGAGTTCAATTTAAACAAGACAAACTTAAATGGAATAGGAATAGGAATTCCTGGAACAATTGATGATAAAAATGGAATTATTGTATATTCAAATAATATTAGAATAGATAATTTCAATGTAAGAGAATATGCTAAAGGAAAAATTGATTTTGAAATAAGAATGGCTAATGATGCTGACTGTGCTGCATTAGGAGAAGTTGCTGCAGGTAGTGCTAAAGGTTGTTCAGATGCTATAGTAGTAACTCTTGGAACCGGTGTCGGTGGAGGAATTATTATTGATGGAAAAATATTTGCAGGATTCTATCCAGGTGGAGCTGAAGTTGGGCATCAAATTATTGAAGTTAATGGAAGACAATGTAGTTGTGGAAATAAGGGCTGTTTTGAAGCATATTCATCTGCAACCGCTTTAATTCTTGCAGCTAAAAATAAAGCTGAAGAAAATAAGGATTCACTTTTATACAAATTAGTTGAAGGTGATATGGAAAAAATGAATGCAAAAGTGCCATTTGATGCAGATCAAGCTGGAGACAAAGCAGGACATGAAGTAATTGAAGAATATTTAGATTATTTAGCTGTAGGTGTTGCAAACCTTATAAACATATTTAAACCAGAAGCTATTCTTTTAGGTGGAGGAATATGCAAACAAGGTGAAAACTTAACAACTCCTTTAAAAGCAAGAATCAAGGATTTAGCTTATGCTGGAGACTTAAGAACAGAAATTAAGATTGCAAGTCTTGGTAATGATGCAGGATTAATTGGAGCTGCAATGCTTAATAGATAATTTAGTGTAATGAATTTTATAGTTTGAATAATTGCTCAACATTAAAGTATATTTAATATTATACATATTATGATTATTTGTGAAGTAATAG
>OBLF01002296.1_pt1 | contig 13352 bp, 14 predicted proteins | sample 1519231 | NCBI WGS metagenome assembly OBLF01 (sample SAMEA2602895, study PRJEB22501) | metagenome | reverse complement strand
GGGCACATGGATTCTGTTTTCAGTAATGAGGGGAATCTGTTCTTGAAAGTGTATTTGAATCTAAAGGAAGCAAATCGGAAAAAAATCAGGGCGGTTAGGGATGAATACCAAGCCCCCAGACGGGCAAAGCCGCCTCTGAAAAAGAGAAGTCCCGCCACCATTTCCCCCCGCCCGCCGGGACATTATGTAGGCCCTATGATTAAGGGATGCGACCTTATGGGGTTTGCAATCGGAGATGCTCAGGTGTCCACTAAGCATCCTGATTTTGTGGTTAATAATGGCAAGGCCAGCGCAGCGGACATCCTGGCTGTGCTTCATGAAGTACAGCGCCGTGTACAGGAAAAATACCATGTACACCTTCCGCTGGATGTACGAATGATGGGTGAAGATTTTCCCCAGGAATAAGCGGATACCGTAATAAAAAGCTCAATATGGATTCGGAAATTACTGAATCCATATTGGGCTTTTTTGTCATTTTGGGAAAGAGAAATCAGTAAACACGTTCCCGGGCGCCGGTGAGACGGTTATCCAGATAAATGGGGTCCAGTCTCACACCGGACGGGGTAAAGTGGAACCCATCCGTGGTTACATCGCCCAGCGCAAGACTGATAACTACATCATGAAAAGCAAGGACGCCGTTTTTCTTATCAAAACGCCCGGAAATCCGGTTAAAGGGAAGAATAATGTATTTCCCTGGGCCGGAGAAAAATGCACCTCCTATTTCCTGATGACGTATAGGATCAGAACTCATCCACATGTCCAGTGTTACCAGGCAGCGGATATGACTGCCTTTTGCAGCCTGGCTGGCTTTTAGATTGGCACCCCGGATGAATGCTTTATAGGTTTTGTGATCAATGTCGAAATTGCCATGGGCACTGACCTGGCCATCGAATACGCTGGCGGTTACGTTATCAGCATCCAGGCGGCCGTTATGATAAATGAAGTGGCCATTTACGTTTTCAAATGGAAGTCCTGGCAGTGTCATGCGCGACAGCATGAGCTTTCCGGAAATGATAGGATCTGGCAAATCGCCATCTATCCGGGCACGGACGGAAGCCGGATCATCAATATCGATGCCCACGTTCAGGGATTTTGGATTGCAGTCCTTTATAAAGAGGGCAAGATTATACCGGGGAACCGGCGGAGCAAAATCAATGGTTCCATCCAGGGTAAAGCCGGCGGCAGAGACTGTTCCTTCAAAATGGCCGGTAGAACACTGAATGGAAGACATTTTTCCGGTATTTATATCCATGGCTGCGTTGAAATTAGTGATGACCAGATGACGGTCAGGAGATGTAGTTTCTACAATGAAATTGTTCAGATTTAGCTGGCAGATAAACTTATGATTACCTTTCAGTCCGGTAATGCTCAGCTCCTCTTTTTCATTAGAGGAGGATGAGGTTTCTTTCGTATCCGGAGTGATTCCAAGCAGCTGCATATGATCATTGAAGTACAGATGGACATACCCGCCATTCAGTGTTGCAGATTTCAGTGTGGTTGTCCCAATTCTACCGGTAAGCATATCCCAGATGCTGACACGGAATTGACCTTCCGGGATGGTAGCCAGTCGTCTACCGGAAGTATCCCTCCATTCCAGATTTTCAAAACTGACCTGGCCAAGCATATTGGCCGATAATCTGGATACGGTAATAGTTCCTGGAAACAGTTGACGGTGGTTTACCGTGTAATTAAATATACTGGCAGCCTGTGAAGTCAGAAAATACCAGAATCCTATAATGAGGCAGCCGGCAATGGAAAGCATAATGGTAATGCCGTAGGCAGTACGCCCATGCGTTTTATAGAGATGTCTGATTTTTATACACCAATATTTTATTTTTTGGGGGATTACGGATATAAATGACCGCATGGTTGCGTATTCCTCCCTATGAGTAATTGAACATATAAACTATATACATATTATACGCCTTATACGGTTATATACCTGTACATGGTGTGACGGTGTACCGGAAGCATCATTTTCTGTGTGCCATGGAAAAATATTCTCCAGATGAAATTTTGAAAAAAACTTGCATTTACAGAAAAAGGTGGTATGATAAGTAATGTAAGTTAGCACTCAGTCGATGTGAGTGCTAATAAATGAAAGAAATCGCAATGAAATAAAAGGAGGAATAGAAATGTTGAAGCCATTAGCAGATCGCGTATTGGTTAAAGTTGAAGAAGAAGAAACAAAGACTATGGGTGGTATTCTGCTGCCAGATACAGCACAGAAGAAGTCCCAGAAGGGCGTAGTTGTTGCTGTAGGTTCCGGCAAAATGACTGAAGAAGGCAAGCGTCTTCCTCTGGAAGTTAAGGAAGGCGACGAAGTACTCTTTGCTAAGTACTCCGGCACTGAAATTGAAGACAAGGGCGAAAAGTATCTGCTTCTGTCTGAAAGAGACATTTTAGCTATTCTTTAATACAGATGTGAATCAGGTTTATTTTGTGAGATAGAAAGAGGAGCATAGATATTATGGCAAAGAAAGTACTTTATAATGAAGAAGCTCGCGCAGCCCTGCTCAGAGGTGTAGATCAGCTGGCAAATGCAGTTAAGATTACATTGGGACCAAAGGGCCGCAATGTAGTACTGGATAAGAAGTATGGTGCACCAAACATTGTCAATGATGGTGTTTCTATTGCCCGTGAAATTGAACTTCCGGATCCGATTGAAAATATGGGGGCTCAGCTGGTAAAGGAAGTTGCAACCAAGACCAATGATGTAGCTGGCGATGGTACCACAACTGCAACCCTGCTTGCACAGTCCATGATTCATGAAGGGATGAGAAACGTTGCTGCCGGCGCTAACCCGATGGTACTCAAGAAGGGTATTGAAATGGCAGTTAACAGACTGGTTGAAGAAATCAAGAAGAAGTCTGTTTCGGTTAAGACTAAGGAAGCCATTGCTCAGGTTGCATCCATTTCCGCTGCAGATAAGACAGTTGGTCAGCTTATTGCTGATGCCATGGAAAAGGTTGGCAATGACGGAGTTATCACTGTAGAAGATTCCAAGGGAATGGGAACCAACCTCCGCGTAGTAGAAGGTATGCAGTTTGACCGCGGGTATATCAGCCCATATATGATTTCTGATGCAGATAAGATGGAATGCGTCATGGATGATCCGCTGATCCTCATCACCGATAAGAAGATTAATGTACTTCAGGACATTCTTCCACTTCTGGAAAAGGTTGTTCAGTCCGGCAAGGAACTCCTTATCATCGCTGAAGATGTAGAAGGCGAAGCTCTGGCAACCCTGGTAGTTAACAGACTCCGTGGCGCACTGAAGTGTGCAGCTGTTAAGGCACCAGGCTTCGGCGATCGTCGTAAGGCTATGCTTCAGGATATTGCATGCCTCACCGGCGCAACCGTTATCAGCGAAGATATGGGTCGTAAGCTCTCCAGCGCAACCCCGGCTGATTTGGGCAGCGCTCATCAGGTTCGCATTACCAAGGACAACACCGTTATTGTCGGCGGTGCAGGAGATAAGGCTCTGATCGCTCAGAGAGTATCTCAGATTCGTGAACAGATGGCCAACACCACATCTCAGTTCGACAAGGATAAGCTTCAGGAACGTCTGGCTAAGCTGTCTGGCGGCGTAGCTGTCATTGAAGTAGGCGCAGCAACCGAAGTAGAAATGAAGGATAAGAAGCTTCGTCTGGAAGATGCACTCAATGCAACCCGCGCAGCAGTAGAAGAAGGTATCGTTGCCGGCGGCGGCACAACCCTGGTTAATATCCAGAAGAGCCTTGACAGCCTGAAGGCTGAAGGGGATGTACAGACGGGTATCAATCTGGTTCGCCATGCCATTGAAGCTCCGGTACGCCAGATTGCCGATAATGCAGGCGTAGAAGGCGCAATCGTTGTAGAAAAGATTAAGGAAGCCAAGGAAGGCATTGGCTACAATGCAGCTGAAGATAAGTATGAAGATATGATGGCAGCTGGTATTGTAGATCCGGCCAAGGTAACCCGCAGCGCACTGCAGAATGCAGCAAGTATTGCTGCCCTGGTACTCACCACGGAAGCTGTAGTTGGGGATATCCCGGAAGAAAAGCCAGCAGTTCCACAGATGCCGGCAGGTGGCATGGGTGGAATGATGTAATCTGAATCATTATCAGATTACAGAGCTAACAAAAAACTGTGAATCCAATGGGTTCACAGTTTTTTGTTGGAAAATTACAGGCAAAGAGGAAAAGAAAGCGTATGCTACAATAGAAATATGACAGGAGGATAAAAATGGAAATACAGATAAAGCGTATCTATGATGCCCCTGATGCGACAGATGGATTTCGTATCCTTGTAGATCGGGTCTGGCCACGGGGGGGGTTCCAGGGAAAAGGCAGCATTAAAAGAATGGGATAAAATGATTGCTCCATCATCGGAGCTCAGGAAATGGTTTGGTCATGATCCGTCCAGATACGAAGAATTCAGGAAGCGATATTGGAAAGAACTGGAAGATAATCCGGAAACGGAGTCGTTTATAACTTTGATAAGGCAGCATATGGATGAGGGACCGGTTACCCTGTTATTTGGTGCTAAAGACAGGGAACATAATCAGGCTGTGGTGCTTAGAGAGTTTTTAGAAGAAAAAATTTAGTAGGAGCCAAAACGTGCGGAGGTTGTATGGAGTTTAGAGTTATCCGGTATTTTTTGGCGGTGGCCAGAGAGGAAAATATAACAAAGGCAGCGGAAAAGCTGCATCTGACACAGCCTACATTATCCAGACAATTAAGGGAACTGGAAGAAGAGCTGGGCACAGAACTCTTTGTACGTGGGAAAAGACGGACTACACTTACAGAGGCGGGCATCCTTTTTAAGACAAGAGCGGAAGAAATTATGTCTCTGGAAGAACGAACCCGTAATGAATTTGCCCATCTGGGGGAAGCGGTAGCCGGGGATGTATATATAGGCTGCGGGGAAACAGAAGCCATGCGTGATGTAATCAAGGCACTGGCACCTGTGCTTCGCCAGTATACCGATGTACATCTTCATCTTCTAAGCGGAAATACCAGGCAATCTCTGGACTATATGGAGAAGGGACTTCTTGATTTTGCTCTCCTGTGCCGCAGTATTCCACCGGAAAATTATCATTATATTCAGCTGCCCTACCGTGATACATGGGGACTTCTGCTGAGAAAGGATAATCCGCTGGCGGCAAAACCGGGAATCCGTGCTGTGGATCTCAGGAAAGAACCCGTCATTGTATCGTCACAGTTGGCATCTCGAAATGAGATACAGCGATGGATGGGAGAGTATACGTCGCTTCATGTTACAGCTACCTATAATCTGGCTTATAATGCGGCCTTTCTTGTGGAGCAGGGGATGGGAAGTATGATTATCTATGATCGACTGGTTCCCTGTGGCACCGATCTCAGGCCGGACCTGGTATTTCGTCCTTTTATACCGGCACTTCATAGTGGTAATTTTTTTGTCTGGAAAAAGGAACATACCCTTTCCCGGGCGGCAGAAATACTGAAGAAACAAATGGAAGAATGTTTTAAAAATGCCTGAAAGGCATGATAATAGAAAGATAGTGGGTATTGGCTATTATTTTACCTCCTGCCCTATAATGAAATCATTAGAACGACAAAGGTTTCACTATAGGGCAGGAGGTGTTTTGAGTGGATAAAAAAGTGGTTATCATATCCGCCAGTCTACGAAAGGACAGCAATTCAGAACGGCTGGCAAAAGCCTTTGCACAAGGGGCGGAAAGGGCTGAAAATGAGATAGAATTCATATCTCTTTCCGGGAAAAAACTGGGATTCTGTACCGGGTGTCTGTCCTGTCAGAAAACGCTCCGTTGCTATATGCAGGACGATGCGGCAGTCATTGCCGAAAAGATAAAAAATGCAGATGTGGTGGTATTTGCTACGCCGATTTACTATTACGGGATAAGTGGTCAGTTGAAAACTTTGTTGGACCGGTGCAATCCCATATTCCCACAGGAATACAGGTTCAGGGATGTATATCTTCTTATGGCGGCAGCAGATGATAATCCCCACACTACGGATAAGGTTATCAGCAGTCTGGCTGGTTGGGTCGAGTGTTTTCCCAGGTGCAGGTTGGCAGGAACAGTCTTTGCTGGTGGAGTGACAGCACCAGGGGATATTAAGAATCATATGGCGCTCATAGAAGCTTTTGATGCAGGAATGCATATTTAGGTACAAAGAGGAAACTAAAATGAAAAATCTGAAGAAGAAGAGCTTATCTCTTGTCCTGGCGGGGCTTACCCTGGCAGGTCTGGCAATGACGGTAGATGCGGCGGATGTAAGCAGCAAGTCCGGAAAAGCCGGTGCTGTGCATCAGATTTCTTCTACCCCATGGGAAGGAGAAGAACATCTCAAGCTGACAAGCGTATGGGATAAGACATTTCCAGAGAGCGATAAGGTTGACCATACCAAGGTAACATTTCATAACCGGTATGGGATTATACTGGCTGCTGATCTGTACATGCCAAGGAACAGACAGGGCAGAATGCCGGCTCTGGCAGTAGCCGGCCCATTTGGCGCAGTGAAAGAGCAGGCTGCGGGAATTTACGCGCAGAAACTGGCAGAAATGGGATTTATTACCATGGCTTTTGATCCTTCCTTTATCGGGGAAAGCGGCGGAAATGTCAGAAACGTGGCAAGCCCGGATATTAACACGGAAGATTTCTGCGCGGCAGTGGATTATCTGTCCAATCGCAGTGATGTTAACCCGGATAAGATTGGCATCCTGGGTATCTGCGGCTTCGGCGGTATGGCGTTAAATGCGGCAGCCATCGATACCCGGATTAAGGCCACGGTTACTTCCACCATGTATGATATGAGCCGTGTAACTGCTAATGGTTATTTCGACTATGAAAAAGACAGTGATACACTGAAGAAAGAACGAATGGAACGCCGTAAAGCCCTCAATCAGCAGCGTACGGAAGACTACAGGAATGGAACGTATCAGCGGGCCGGCGGTGTGGTAGATCCGCTTCCGGAAGATGCACCGCAGTTCGTTAAGGATTATCATGCTTATTATAAGGGAAGAGCATACCATCCAAGATCTCCAAATTCTAACGATGGATGGAACACAACCAGTGCACTTTCATTTACCAATATGCCTCTCATTTACCAATATGCCTCTCCTTTCCTATGCAGATGAAATTGAAAATCCGGTGTTGATTATCCACGGGGAAAAGGCACATTCCCGTTACTTCTCTGAAGATGCATTCAGGAAACTTAAGGGAAATAATAAGGAGCTTCTGATTGTTCCGGGGGCAAACCATACGGATCTGTATGACAATATGAATAAGATACCTTTTGATAAGATAGCTGCGTTCTTCCATAAATACTTGGGCTGAGTGGCTTTCGTAAAAAGGACATAGGAACAGGATTTGTTATTTTCACCATTATGAGGAGCATGCATAAAAACACCTGGCAGCTCTGTGAAAGAGCCTGTCAGGTGTTTTTGCGTCTGACGAAAAGGCCGGAGAAAGGTATATTTCTTATCAATCTATGTAACCTGTGGTAAAATAGCAGGAATGTGAGATCTATATTTTACTGACAGGAGAATTGTATGGAAGCATTAAAAACGGTAACAATCAGTAAGCGGGCAGAGCTGGCAGCCAAAGGGGGACATCCTTGGATTTACGGGTCTGAAATTAAGGGGAAGGACGAGGGGATTGAACCAGGTGAGATTGTCCGGGTACTGTCTGGAAAGGGGAAATTCATAGGCAGCGGCTTTTATAATGAACACTCCAAAATCACGGTTCATATTATATCCACAAATGCCAATGACAGATTTGACGATGCCTTCTGGAAACGCAGAGTTTCCTATGCGCTGGATTACCGTCTCCAGGTTATGCGGCCGGAAGATTATGATAATATGCGAATCATCTTTGGTGAGGCGGATCAGATTCCGGGGCTTACCGTGGACAGATTTGGAGATGTTCTGTCTGTGCAGGTCCTGTCGCTGGGAATAGAAAAGAACAAAGATATCATCCTTAACAGCCTGATTGAAGTGCTCTGGCAGCATGGGCTTCCGGTCAGCTGTGTATATGAAAGAAATGATGTGAAGATACGCGAACTGGAAGGACTCACGCAGTATAAGGGGTTCTTTGACTCTCCGCTTCTTAATCCGGAAGACAGAAAGACCATAACGCATATTGTGGAGAATGGGATTCACTATGATGTGGATGTGGAAAATGGACAGAAAACAGGATTTTTTCTGGATCAGAAATTTAATCGTCTGGCAGCGGGGAGCATTGCCCGGGGAAGGCATGTTCTCGACTGCTTTACCCATACCGGGGCCTTTGCGCTCAATGCGGCCTGGGGTGGAGCTGCTTCTGTAACGGCGGTGGATATCTCAGCCGAGGCGGTGGCTATGGTTAAACATAATGCAGAATGCAACCATTTGGAAATAGAGGCAGTGGAAGCGGATGTATTTGAATATCTTACGGAACTCGACCGGACACATAACCATACGTATGATTACATTATTCTGGATCCGCCTGCCTTTACCAAATCAAGACAGACTGTGCATGAAGCGTTCCGGGGCTATAAGGAAATCAATTATCGGGCGATGAAGATTCTGCCACGCGGAGGGTATCTGGCTACTTGTTCCTGTTCTCATTTTATGGGGGAGGAACTGTTCATCAAGATGCTGAAAGAAGCAGCCAGGGACGCGGGAGTGACATTAAAGCAGATTGAATCCCGGCAGCAGGCGCCGGATCATCCGATTTTGATGTCGGTTCCGGAAACCTATTATCTTAAGTTTTTCCTGTTCCAGATTGTATAAGTATAATCAGAAATTAAAATAATAAAGAGGCCGGCATCCATTTTGGATTCCGGCCTCTTTGTTATTCTGCCTGCGTATTACAGCAGAGCTTCTCTTTCTTTGATATAGTCTTTCAGATTAAGGATGCGGGTAGCGCACCAGGTCCCGTTTACATCTTTTTCCATAAGTACTTTCCAGGTGAAATCGTGTTTTAATTTCCGGTCATGAACACGTACACTTACAATAGCCTGGTCACCTTTTTCTTCAATGGAAAGGCATTGAGTGATGGTTAAGGTAGTAAATCCAAGATAGGAAGTAATGGCATCTACCGGTTCATCGAACAAGGATGATTCTTTCTTCTTGCCCTGGAAACGTAGCTGTGTCTGATGAACCAGTTCGTCAGCAATAGGGCTTTTCAAACTGCGGAGGAGTGAAGCGGCGGTTCTATGGTCCTTTTCTCTATCCTTGGAAAGTACATCCGCAGAATCATCAATGGCGGCTGAATAGACTTTGTTTAAATCCACCCGGTAGGCAAGCAGGTCATAATCATGGCTCTGTACTGCCTTCTGGATTTCTCCGGCTGCATAGGCAGGAGTGTTCATCCAGTAAAAATAAAACCAGGAAGCAGCACCGGCAATGAGTATGGCGAAAAGGATGCCGGCTTTTTTCAGTTTAGACATAATATTCTCCCTGTATAACTATATGTATTTACATGAGTTTCCTATATGGTATTGTACATGGAGGAGCCCAGGTTATTCAAGCGGACCATACAGGTTATGATATAATTAAACAGTAAATAATATTCAGGAAAAGACACGGGGAGGGGCGGCCATGCCATTCCCCTTTTTTATAAGAAAGGATAAATATGGGATTATTAGAGGATACATTAAATCGAATTGTCCCTCTGTCCTCTGAGACAGAAGAAGAAATCCGCACCCGGTGGAACCGGCTGTATTTAGGACTGACCTATATGGGGAATGCGGTGGATATGATGGTGCATTACGCGCTGTCGGTTGGGGAAACCATGCCGGAGGATCCGGAAAAGGTCCTTATTGCGCCGCTATCTGAGCATGGTGCGGCCCGATCTTTTATAAACAGGGAAACTCCGGATAATCCGGCGTATGCTCAAATGATAAAAGAGGCGGAGAAAAATGCGGCATTTGCAGGGGCTGAGCTTTCCCTTGTGGATACGGGACTTTCCGGTGAGGGGCTGAGCAATCCGCATATAAGCAGACAGCGTGTGGCAGAGGGAACCGCTGATTTTACCAAGGGGGCGGCAATGACTCGACAGCAGGCCATTCAGGCCATTGAGTCGGGGATTGAAATGGCCGGAGAATGGATTGAAAAAGGGAAGAAACTATTTTACCTGGGGAACCTGAGTCTGGGATCTTCTATGGCGGCGTGCGGAGTCATTGCCGGGCTGAAAAAGTGGAATGCGGCGGAAGTATATCGCCCCGAATCCTGGATGAGTAAGGAACAGGTGGTGGATGCCATAGAAAAGGTGCAGCAGGCACTGGATGCCAATCAGCCGGATAACCACAGTCCGATCGATGTATTAATGAAAACAGGTGGTGTAGATATAGGATTCCTCACCGGAGTGATTCTGGGGGCGGCGTCCCGGCGCGGCGCGGTTATTCTGGACGGCCTGTCCGGCGTGGCCGCAGCCTATCTGGCTTTTGCGTTGTCTGAAAGTTCACTGCAGTCAGTGATGGCTTCTGAATGCTTCAGCGGAAACAGGAGACAGAAAGATTTGCTGCAGGGACTTTCCCTTACCGGGGTATCTACCCTGAACCCTGTGTGGGAAACCGGTATGGCTGCCGTTATGGCCGGCGATATGCTGGAAACGGTGCTTCACATATATAAGGAATGTGCGACTAAGGAAGAACTGGGGGTAGAGGCATGAAATTTGACCGTAAGGAAAGCCATAAAAGCGGATGGGATGTAATGCAGGACAAGGTTTTTTCTCTGTATAAGGACAGGGGACAGGAACCACTCAGGAAAGCCCTGGTTGTTTTCTGCGGGGATACGGCAGTGGATGGAGTCAATAAGACACAGGGGCGCCTGAGCTTTAATGAGGCGGCTGTGATTTCACAGGGATATGGGCCGGTTAATGCGGCGGCGCGCAGAATCAATGCGCCAGTGTATCTGATTGATATAGGTTTACAGAAAGATACCACGGCAATATCCGGCATACTCCATCAGAAGGTTATTCATGGTACGCATCATGGATACCCGGCTATGGATAAGGAAACGGCAGAACGTGCGGTTTCCGCCGGTATGGCTGTGGCCCAGGCGGTAATCAGGCAGGGAATCGAGGCGGTCGGCCTTGGGCATGTGGGAGAAAGATATATGCTGTCGGCTCTTGCTGTGACAACGGCGGCTCTTCATCAGCGGCTGGAAAATGCGACCAGAAAGAATGGATATCGTCTTCACCTTAAAGAGGTCGGAAATCTGGCTGAAAATCCACTGGAAGTACTGGCCGCGACAGGTTCCACGGAAATTGTGGCGATGTTCGGATTTATTACCGTATGCGCAAAAAACGGTGTAGCGGTTGTGTTTGATGATGCGGTGTCCGGGGCGGCGGCACTGGCGGCAACGATTGTGTACCCGGACGTTCTGTCGGGAATATTCCCGTCCCTGGCTTATGATGAACCGGTGCATAAGATGCAGATGCAGGCACTTCATATGGAACCGATGCTGCATTATGGTATTACCGGCGGCGCAGGGCTTGGAGCGGCAGCAGGACTTTCCTTTCTTGACCGGATAATGATGAATTATGGAAAGGCAGAGTAACTATGAAAGCATTATTTATTAAATGTAATGGGGAACTCACTCCGGATATGCTGGCAGGAGCACTGGTTAATATGGGGGTTCCGGAAATATATCTGCAGGCCGAAGGGAAAAAGGCGGGACTGTATACCCGACCGATAATCAGGAATAATCCATACGCGCAGATTGGGGCTACTTATTTTTATCAGCCACCGGTAATGGGCGAGGAAAACCTGACCATGGAAGGATTGAAGGCAGAGTGGATGGACCTTTGTGAAAAAGGATGCCAGGACTTTCTGATACAGGGGAATAAGGTTATGGATGCGCTGCAGGCCGGCCTGAATGAAACCGGGGATTCCTTGCAGGACCTTCACGTGGTGCCTGAAAATCTGATATCCCTTTACTATATTCTGCTGGGAATATCCTACCTGGAAGCAGATGCTATCTTCACATGCCCTCTGGATATTACGGCAGGGAAAACAGAACAGGGAAGGGCCGTATCGGCCATTTTAAAGCGCAAGGGGGCAACGGCAGGTCTTCCCATACCTGTGGAGGGGATTTCGACATTTGCAGCGGCCATTCTGGAAGGATTATCCGAAGAATTCCAGTCAATGGACGGGCGTTTTATAGTGGATGCCACGTCCTATGGTACAAGCCAGATAGAAAATCTGGCCGGTGAGAATACAGTAACTCTGTATCTTGGGTATTATACGGAAAAGAATAATTCTATTTTTAACAGAAGATTGCAGATTTTCGGCCGGTAATCTGGAAAAAGTAAAAAAGTTAACAGGATTTCCAACGCATAAAGTACAGATAAAACCACTGGACAGTATAAGAGATTTTAATGCTGTCCGGTGGTTTTACTGTCTTTTTATGAAAAAACAGAAATTATAAGAAAAGAAGATAAAGTGTAAAAAACCAGATTTTATCGAAGAAGATGGACATACAAAACTGGAGTCTGATGCGGATTTAAAATATTTCTTTAAAAAGTTGTTGACATATGATGACGTGTCTGGTAAAGTATTGAACATGACGTTGCGATTGAGCGGCATCGAGAGATGCAAAGACTGCAGCGTCAAACGTTGAAAGAAAAGTTTCTTAAAACAAGGACTTGACAAACAACGTTGCAGTGATATAATAATATCGTTGCTGAAATGCGGAAGTAGCTCAGTGGTAGAGCACGACCTTGCCAAGGTCGGGGTCGCGGGTTCGAGCCCCGTTTTCCGCTCCAATTTTCCTGAATAGCTCAGTGGTAGAGCAATCGGCTGTTAACCGATCGGTCGTAGGTTCGAGCCCTACTTCAGGAGCCATAGGGGTATCGCCAAGCGGTAAGGCAACGGACTCTGACTCCGTCATGCGTAGGTTCGATCCCTACTACCCCTGCCAATTATGATCCAATAGCTCAGTCGGTAGAGCACCTGACTTTTAATCAGGGTGTCCCTAGTTCGAGTCTAGGTTGGATCACCACGATGGCCCGTTCGTCAAGTGGTTAAGACACCGCCCTTTCACGGCGGGTTCGCGAGTTCGAATCTCGCACGGGTCACCAATGTGGGCGATTAGCTCAGCTGGGAGAGCGTCTGCCTTACAAGCAGAATGTCGGCAGTTCGAACCTGTCATCGCCCACCAAGTACGGCCCGGTGGTGTAGTGGTCTAACATGTCGCCCTGTCACGGCGAAGATCGTCAGTTCAAATCTGATCCGGGTCGCCACTTTTGCCTCGGTAGCTCAGTTGGTAGAGCAAAGGACTGAAAATCCTTGTGTCAGCGGTTCGATTCCGCTCTGAGGCACCAACTTTTGCGGCTGTGGCGGAATGGCAGACGCGCTACTTTGAGGGGGTAGTGATCTTTC
>OBLF01002288.1_pt1 | contig 13394 bp, 9 predicted proteins | sample 1519231 | NCBI WGS metagenome assembly OBLF01 (sample SAMEA2602895, study PRJEB22501) | metagenome | reverse complement strand
CTTTTTGAATGATTTTTTCGCATTAACACACGCATAAGTTTCCAACTAAGGCCTGTATAGAATACAGCTGACATCTGTCTGTACGACACTAAATATCTACTGTTCCCAAGTGGAGGCACGCTGTTGTGAAAAGACAAAAAAAGACTCCGGAGCAGACAGACCGCAGAGGGTCTTGTGCTTCGGAGTCTTTGCTTTCAGGAATGTAGAAAGGTGTATCGGGATATCTGGTCTGCAGGACAGATTCCCTGCCTGCCTGATGTGGCGGCTGTGCCAAAGACGGACGGGAAGGATTATTCCTGCCGGCTGGTCATCGGGCTGTTTGATACACCTGTGGACTGTTATCTCGGGCTTGCTTATTCAAACGCCCATATCTCGCTCACGGCAAAGAGGGGCCTGCTGCTGGTATGGAAGGAGGAGAGAATCTTTACCTTCGCATACTTGCAGGTTACCGGTGCAGAGAAGACGATGGGCAGCGGGTTGTCGTCGTCATAGGGGGTTGCTGCCGTAGCCGTGCCCTGGCTTGTCCATTTCGTACCGTCCATGCTGGTGAATACCTCAACTTCCTTGACACCGTAGTTGTAGGACGTGAATGCAGAAAGAACGCCGATGCCGGTGAGGCGGGTCTCTTTCTTGAACGCCATGGTGAACACCGGACCGTAGGACATATAGGTGTAGATGTACGTGTTTTTGCTGCCGTCGTTCAGCTTGCTGGCATTCATTCCTCTGAGGTTGGTCGACATGGTGTACTGGTCGTAGCTGATGCTCTTGTCGTAGTTCAGCTCGCCGGCGGGATTGATGTTCTCGAAACTGAAACGGGTCGCCACCAGTGCTGTGTTGTAGGAACTGCCGGCGGCCGCACCGTCAACGGATGTGATGGCTACGGCAACGACACCGTTCTTCAGCATGGGGACTTTCTTCAGGTCGTCGCCCGCCTTCAGCTTCACGACGACAGGATCGGAGGCTGTCACTTGCCCTTTGGGTACGGTGACGGTTGTCCGGTTCAGCTGGATGGCATTCGTGCCCATCACTTCCTCATTGCCTTGCGTCTTGACATTCTCGGTGCTAGCAGCCACGCTGACGGTAACGTCCTTGTCTGCCGGTGAGGAGAGGCGTACGTAGATCAGCGCACTGTCGTTTGCCAGGGTGACATCCGTTGCCGATTTCACCCCTGATAGCGTGACCTTATTGTCGTCGCCAGTACCGGTGTAGAGATAGGCCTTTGTGTCGTAGTTCTCTTCTGCAGTAGGGTAGAGCGAGCTTCCCACTTCCGGTTCGCTCTGGCAGGCTGTCAGTACGGCGGCTACCATTGAGCCTGCCAGCACTGTCTTGATGATATTCTTGTTCATGATTGGGTCTTGTTTTAAAACTTATTTTCCATCGATTCTTACATTCTGTTCCCAGTCAGGAACAGCCACGCACTTGCCGGTGTTGCCGTGGCCTGTCGCATCGGCGAAGGTGTCGCCCTGTCCCTCGTTCAGTTTCCAGTAGGCTTCCAGACCGTCGCTCTTCGGGTCGCAGGCGTACATGTTGTTGAGCACCTGTGCCTGTGTGCGTGCCTTGGTCCAGAAGCGCAGCTCACTGACTTTTACGTCGGCTCTGAGGTAATCGGTGTTGCCGAAGTTGATCGGGCTGGCGATGTTGGTCGCATTGCCGGGCAGCGACATGGAGTTGTCGAGTACGCCGTTGACGTAGAGGTAGAGCTTCGTTCCTGTGCAGACGAAGGCGATGTGATACCATTTTTTCGCATCGAAGAGCATCTTGCTGTTCATCTGCGTGCCCTGCGTCTTTATCTGCAGGCGGTTGCCCTCGATCGGAGCGTCGCCGAAGCGGGTGTAGATTTCACCGCCGTTGCTGCCCCATGCACCGAAGAGTGCCTGGTTGTTCAGCTCGCCCAGGCCCTTGCCCAGCTCGCTCATGTTGACGTTGAACTCCAGTGCCCACTCGTTCAGGTCGTATGCCTGGCGCATGGTGAAGTGGATGTTGTGCGATGCGTTGATGGTCGGTACTGCCTGGTAGATGACCTGGTCGAGCAGGTAAACCATCGTGCTGCCGGAGTTCAGCACGTCATATTTCCCGTCCTTGCTCTTCAGGCGAAGCGCGACGGCATACTTCTGTCCGCTTTCCTTCAGTGCTTGTGTCAACGGGTTGATGGTCAGTGTTACGGCCGATGAGGTTGTCTTCCCGGCTTCAATGGTCACTTCAGAACCTGACAGGCTGTAGAAATCCTTCGGCAGAATCTTGTAGGAAGTCTCGTTGCGCTGGTTGTAAGCATCGAGTGCGCTTTCGTCTGTCACGACCTCGAATGTGCTGTTTCCCATAGCCGGGTCGGACAGGCGCACGTTCACAGAGGTGGTTACGGCGGTGTTGCCGATGGTTACCTTTTCGTTGGAGTTGCCGTTGGTATTGGTCTGTGCGATGTAAGCCTGGTTGGAAAGTGGAGAGTATTCCGCATTGTTGCAGGCTGTCAGCAGCATCAGGGAGGCTGCTGCGAGCCCTCCCATGACGTGCTTTGAAATGTTGTATTTCATCATTTGATAGTCTTGATTAATGGATAGATGGGTTCATGATCTGGATGGCCTTGCGCAGGAACGGATAGTTGCCGGTCTGTCCGGAAACGTTGTATTCGTATTCCATGTGGTAGGTGCCGACGCCGCCTTTGCTGTAGGACACGCCGTCATAGGTGGGTCGCCAGTAAGCCATACCCCACAGGGAGGGAACGACCGTACCGTTGTCCAGGGTGAACCTGGCGCCGCCTGTGCCGGCAGAACTTTCAAAGTTCTCGCATACGATGATCTTCCTGGCCACCTGTGCCGGTGTAAGATGATCCTTGAAATGGTCTGCCTGTACGGCGAAACGTTCGTTCAGGCCGTAATTGCTTGAGCTTGCATAGGCCTGGAGAATGAAGTAGTTGAGGTCGTTGCCATACTCTGCCGGGATTCTTTCAGGCTGTCCGTCGACGACGAACATACGTCCTGTACCCGACTTCGGGCCGATGCGCTTGGACATGGTCTTTACGAAAGCCTCCATGACTTTGGGGTTGACCCACAGCTCTTTTTCTGTAGCGAAAGGCTGTGCATAGTCTGGCTCGGCATCGAGGTCGAAGCCGTCGTAACCGTACTTGTCGATCGTGTCGCAGATGGCATTGGCATACTTTTCGGTAGCGGCAATCTGTGAAGCCTCGTCGTCGCCCCATCCCCAGAACTTGTGCCGCCATTCCTTCCAGGTGATGGACTTGTCTGTCTGTGTCGGGGTGATCTGGTCGCCGATGTCGAAGACAAGGCAGGAAATGAGCACCTTCGTGCCCTTGGTCTGCTGAACGAACCGCAGGTCGTTGAGCATGGCCTCGGTCGGGTTCTTCCAGTTGCCCCACAGAGAAACGAAGTCGGTGCTGTCAGGAAGGCCTGCCAAGGAGTTCTCATACGTCACGCCAGTTCCTGTCCAGTTGCCGAACCAGCCGAAAGCTACGGCATGGTCGGTCTTCTTGTAGTTGCGGAGCTGTGCGTAATACGCCTCGGACTTGTTGGAGTGGGGGAGGTCGGCTCCGTTCTTTGTCTCTGTTTCTGTCCAGTCGCCACAGGCTGTGAAGGCCGTTGCAGCGCAGGCAGAAAGCAGGAATATCTTGATTATATTCTTCATTTTCTATCGAATGTTTGTTGATGAATGATGTTTTATCTGCGCTGCCACCACATCTTGGTAGCGTAGTCGTCTGCTCCGTTCAGCAGCTGTACGGCCTTGAGGTAGTTGTCCTTGTTGTTGGTAGCCTCGTCTATGTCGAAGGGAATGCGGTTGGCAACCTGGATGCTGTAGTCGGTCGGCTGTGCCAGAGGGAACACCTTCGGATAGCCTGTACGACGGATTTCGCACCAGCCTTCCTGCCCGTTCGGGAACATGGCGATCCACTTCTGTGTGGCAAGCCGCTCCAGCTTCTGGTCATCGGTAGCCGCATCGTCCCACTTGATGGTAATGTTGCTTACGGCACTAACATTGCCGCCGTATTCGCTGATGGGGTCGACATAATCGGCTTCAGTGGACGTGTTGTCGGCCAGGTAGCTTGTCGCATCGCCTGCGCCCCACTGCTCGAAGGAAAGTTTTACGCCCTCCTCGTAGAGCGACTGGGCTGTTCCGCCCATGTTGCTCCAGCCTGCCAGCGCACCTTCCGCACGGCAGAATGCCATCTCGGAAGCGGTGAGCCATACGCCCTCGCTGTTCTGGTTGATGTTGGCGGCAGAGTAGGCTTTGTCGGCTGTGGTCTTGTTTCCGATCTTGGCAGCAGCCCGGCAGCCGATGATGGCACGTGGGCCTGCTTCCTCGGTCGGCTTAAAGAACTTGGCAAGACGCGGGTCGTTATAACCTGCAAGATAGCATTCGAGGTCGGCACAGGCACGGCTGTCGCCCCACTCAACGGAGGTCTTGTACTGTCCGTTTGGTATGTAAGCGATGGTGCAGTTGTCCTCATTGCTCGTGATGACCCCATCCTGTACGGCCTGTTCGCCCAGCTGCTTTGCCAGTGCAGGAGCAACGAAGCGGATGCGGATGGCAATGCGGAGTTTCAGCGAATTGGCATACTTCAGCCACTTGGCAAACTTGCCCTGATAGACCTTGTCATGCTCTGCAGAGACGGTAAGGTCGGGGTTGGCAGCCACCAGCGGGCTGATGATTCCGGTTGCTTTATTGAGATCGGCAATCAGACTCTTGTAGACATCTTCCTGTGAAGAGTAGGCGTTGCCGTCGTTGGAATCTGCCCCGATGGGAATCGGACCATACATATCCGTGAGCCGCATGAACGACTGTGCGCGGAGAATCAGTGCCCAAGCATAGTTCAGTCCCTGTCCGTTGGTGACGCGTGCAATCTCCTTGAAGGCCGATACCGTCTTGGGCATGGAGTCCTTGAACGGATAGCGCACCCATCCGTTGGGAGCATTCAGGCGGGCGAAGTTCTTCTCGGCAAAACCGTTGTTGGCATAGGTCATGTAGCGGCTCAGGTAGTTGCCGATGAGGTCCTGGTTCATCTGGTAGGTGTTTTCCTGCTCAGGGAAAGCTTCGTTCTCCATCTGAACGATGAACGAGGATGTCATGTAGTTGTCACGGTTCAGATCCTCTGCAGAGGCTCCTGTTCCCGGACGGTTGGCCTCATGGAAGCCATCCGTACAGGACGGCATTGAGAATAGTACCGCACTCGCAAAGGTGCAGGCAGTGACAGCTCTGTATATATTGTTCTTTTTCATTTCGAATTGATTAAATCAGTGTGATAGTTAGAACTTCAGTTTTACGTTGAAACCAAGTGTGCGGAGACTCGGCTGCATGAGGTAGTCGAAGCCCTGGTAATAGGTTCCTGTTGACGCTGTTGCCTCCGGGTCGAATGGTGCCTTGTTGTAGATCATGAACAGGTTGTTGGCTGTCAGACCGAGCGTCAGCTCCATGCCGGAAAGCATTCGGCGTGGGAAAGTATAAGAGAGGTGGGCCTCCTGGAGACGTGCGTTGGTTGCACTGTAGATGTATTCAGACCAGATGGGGTTGTCACCACCGACTACAGAGTAGTACTTCTCGGCTGAAACCAGACCCTTGTTGACGGCTACGCCACCCTTGTCGCGTGCCTCTGCAGAAGCCTTGGAAACGCCGTAGGCATCCATCAGCGCCTGTGTCTGCGACATGACGATACCGCCGAAGCGTGCCGTGACAACGAAACCGAGGTTAAAGCCTTTCCATGAGAAGTCGTTGGAGAAACCGATGTTGCCCTTCGGCAGTACGGAGCCACGGTAGGATAGGTTGGGAAGGTTCACCTGTGATACATTGCCGTCCTTGACAGCGATGTTGCCTTCAGCGTCACGCTTGAAGTCGCTCGTCATGTAGACATCGCCCATCGTGCCGCCCTTTTTCAGGATGATGTTCGCACCATTCAGACCGCCCTGGTTGATGACTTCGTTCGGGTCGTTGAGCAGCTCGACGATCTTGTTGCGGTTGGCACTGTAAGTGAAGCTGCTGCTCCATGCGAAGTCGCCCCATGTGTGGTTGTAGCCCAGTGACAGCTCGATACCGCGGTTCCGCACGTTACCGGTCTGTACATACTCGGAAGTGAATCCCTGTCCGCCGGTGATAGGACGGAGGAATGTCTGGTTCTTGGTGTTCGACTGATAGAGTGTGACATCCAGGGTCAGAGCGTTGTTGAAGAAACGCGTCGTCAGACCGGCCTCCCACGAGTTGGTACGCTCAGGACGGAAGTTCTTCGGGAACTTGTAGGTAACGGTGCTGTAAGTGCCGGATGCCGGGTTGTAGACGTAACGCCACGGTGAGGTGATGTTGGGCGAGATGGCAGAACCCACCGATGCCCATGAGCCGCGTACCTTCATGTAACTGATCCATGACGGGAGCTTCGCCATCTGCGAGATGACGGCGGACATACCTACTGACGGATAGAAGAAGGACACGTTGTCGGTACCGTCCAGTGCCGAATCCCAGTCGTTACGACCGGTGAGGGTCATGAACAGTATGCTGCGCCATCCAAGTTCGACGTTGGCAAAGAGGGAGTTGATCTTGTGGGCATTGTCAGTATAAATAGGACGGTTGTCTGCCGTAGCCGTACCGTAGTCGATGGCGTTCGGTGTGAACAGGTTGGACGGAGCTTTCAGACCGCCTTGGAAACCGGTTACATTGTACTTGATGCGAGAGAACGAACCACCGAGGTTGGCTGATACGGAGAAGTCGTCCAGCGTCTTGTTGATGTTGAACATCAAGTCGCCGTAGAGGGAACGGTCGTTTACCTTGTCATATCCGTAGAAACCGTATTTTGAGTGGGCAAAGAGGTTCGTGGTAGAAGCATGACGCTTGTCCTCCTGCTTCGTGTTGGCATCATCCCAGCGCAGGCGGCCCACTACATCCATCCAGTCGAAAATCTTGTACTTCAGGCTTGCGCTGACCATGTAGCGGCTGCGGTTGTTGGAGCGTACCATGCGCTTTGCCACCCAGTAAGGATTTTGCATACTCAATGCGTCGCCGAAGTTCCAGTTCTGCACATTGATGCCTCTCGACTCGTCGTAGATTTCGAATGTGCGGATGGCATCGAAGCTCTCACCGCGTGGGAACAGGTAGACGGCAGTCAGCGGGTTGAAGTACTGGCCCTGAGCCGTCAGGTTCGTATCGTGCTCTTTAATGTAGTTGAAGCTGAAGTCGAGGGTCATCCGGTCGTTCAGGAACGTTGTCGTATTGCGGAACGCAAAGTTGTAACGGTCGTACTTGTTGTTGGGGATGATACCTCTTGCGTTCGTCGTACCCAGAGAGATGTAGGTCTGGTTCTTGTCGGTACCGGCAGTCAGCGATACGTTGTTCTGTACGTTCGTACCGGTATTGAAGAAGTCCTTGGGGTCATAGTTCCCATAGGCCGACGGTGTCTTGGCACCCCATGACTTCACCTCGCCGGCACGGTTGACGTAGGAGTTCTGGAACTCCGGCATCACAAACGGGTTGGCAAACTGTGTGCTGTTGCTGACCGTCACGCTCACCTTGCCTTCCTTGCCTTTCTTGGTGGTGATCATGATGACACCCTGTGCGGCAGCCGAACCGTAGAGGGCTGCAGCGGCAGGACCGCTGAGGACGCTGATCGACTCGATGTCCTCGGGGTTGATGTCGGCGATGCCTTCCGAACCCGGCTGCGAACTGAATGCGCCGCCGCTGATTTCACCCTGTGAAGTGTTGTTCACCGGCACACCGTCGATGACGTATAACGCTTGGTTGCTGCGGGTAATGGATTTCGGACCGCGCATCACGACGCGGGCTGCACCACCCATGCCGGCAGAAGAGGCGTTGATGTTCACACCAGCCACCTTGCCGGAGAGAGAGTTCATGAAGTTGGGGTTCTTGACCGTTGTAAGGCTCTCACCGCCTACTTTCTGTACGTTGTAGCTCAATGCCTTTTCCGAGCGTTTGATGCCCAGAGCCGTTACCACGACCTCTTCAATCTGGTGTGCCTCGGCTTTCAGCGTAATCGTCAGTGGAGCATTGCCGGTGACTTTCACTTCCTCGGTGTTCATTCCGATATAGCTGATGACAAGTGTCGCACCCTTGTGCGCCGTAAGTGCGAACTTGCCGTCGAGGTCGGTTGTCGTGCCGTTCTGCGTATCCTTGACACGGACCGTTGCACCGATGACCGGCTCGCCCGTGTTGTCAACGATGGTTCCGGTGACCTTTACATCACCATCCGACTGCTGTGTCCCCTGAATCTTTGAGGCATTCGCCTTTACAGCTGCGGCAATAACGTTCTTGCCAAAGTTGCCGGACAGACCGGCATGACTGCTGGCAAAAGCATTCAGACAGCAGCAAGACAGGAAAACACTTACTGGTAGAATCTTTCCTTTTCTCATTCGTAATTTGTATTTGTTGATAATCTTATTCGATTTAGGTGAAACCTGTCAGGGGATATCGTAGTCAGTGGAATACGTTGTATTCTATGCTTCCGGATGATACCGTTTGCTTAGGTGTGCCTCTGTCCCGGATGAGGATATGGGAAAGTTCCATGAACCGGCCGGACACAATTGCCCCTTTTTAGGTTTTATACTACAAATATAACATTTCAGGGGATGGAATTACGCATCCGATGCCCGATAATTAACATACATAAATATCTATAAGTTAATTTTAGTAGTTGTCGGAAGAATGCTGTTACTTGTTCTCATACGTTGTTTTAGTCTTATGGGGCTTGTCTCGCTGTATGTACGTGTTCAACGTTATGTGAGTGATTATACGTCCGGCTGTATCAACCACAAAGGGGTGAGACCGTATCAAAGTCATTGTCTTGATACAGTCTTACTCCTTTTATTAATGTAGAAAGCAAAAGGCTTCTTCCCCAGTTATTGAGAAGATTCATAAGCCAATATAAGATAGAGGCTTACAGATGGATGCTGATACCTGTAACGACCCACACACCGGGCTGCGGTACGTTTCCGTAGTCGACGTAATGCGTTCCGAAGAGGTTGTTCCCCTCGACGTATGCCGTCCATTTCTGTGCATTCCAGCTCATCCTTGCGTCAACGATGCCGTAGCTTCTGTAATCGTGCCGCTCGTTGTTCGTGTCGATGTAGCTTCCCATGCGGTGCTGGAATCGGTAGTTCAGACCGAGGTCGAGGCTGCGCCAGAGGTTGAGCTGGAGTGTGCAAACCAGCTTGTGCTTCAGGTATTCCAAGGTATATTTGCTCACATTGCCTTTCTCCTCGGCCTTGTCCTGGTTGATGAAATTATAGGCTACACCTATCTTCCTGAAGAAACGTTGGGTAGGGAGGAGCTGGTGGAGGTTGAGGTCGACCGATGCTTCCACACCGAAGTCGTTGATCGTCCCGAAGTTCACGCTCTTCCATACCAGTGCTCCATTGGCATCCTTGGTGCCGTCGGAAATCCAGTCGATGAGGTTCCGGTGATGGTTCCAGTAGAGGCTTGCCTTTGCGGTGATGCCCTTGTCATCGTACTTCAAGCCTGTTTCCAGTGCCGAGAGTTCTTCCGGACGGAGATACTTGTCGGCCTTATAGCCGCCGACGGAATAGAACAGTTCCGTGACCGACGGCATACGGAGCGACGAGTTGTAGGAGGCATACAGCTTCCAGTTTCCCATGCGGTAGCTGGCATCGATGCCCGGATAGACACGCATGGGCATATCCGCCTGACTGTTCCTGACGGCAATCAGACCGGCAGAGAGGGTAAAACGTTCGAGGATAATGTTGTGTTCAAGGATGAACTGGATGTTCGTCCGGTTCAGTCCTACGGTGTAGTCACGGTCTGTCCCGTGGATGTGTTTCGGCCGGGAGAGCGGTTCGCCGAGGTTGCCGCTGACGAGGTCTTCGTTGCGGAGTTCCGCACCCACAGCCGTCCGTCCGAGCGTCCAGTCGAAATAAGCATTGAGGTTCACACCATAGATGTCGGTACGGTGATAGTTGAACGGATATTTGTCAGGGGCATCACGGAAAAGCTCGAAGCGGTCCATGCTGCGGTTCCAGTAGATAGACGGGCGGATGTGGAAGCGTCCGTGCAGATTCTCGGCCTGCAGAGCGGTGAAGGTCTTGAAGGTATGTTCAAACTGGTCGTCATACCGTGCGGAATAGAAAGTGTTTGCCCCGAAGTCCTTTACACTCAGTCCGGCGTGCCATCTCACGGCTATGTCCTCATCCGTGTAGTTGCCCTGATAGAAGGCTTTTGCCGTACGGTAATCCGCATTGAGGCTGCCGGCCTTGCTGCGGAGATATCCGTCGCTGCGGGTGTAAGAGGCCGACAGCTGGTTGTTCCACCGGTTGGCGGATGCAATGTTTCCCCGTATGCCGACACCGAAGTAGCCGTAGGAACCGCCCTCGGCATGGGCGGAAAGGCTTGTCTTTTCCGGTGTCCGGGTTACGATGTTGATGGCACCCAGTAAAGAAGATGTGCCGTAAACGCGGGCTGCCGGGCCTTCGAGAACTTCGATCCGTTCAATCTCGCTGATGTCAACGGGGAAGTCAAAGGCGTTGTGCCCAGTCTGTGTATCACAGATGTTGATGCCGTTGAGGAGGACGGTGATCTGCTCGGAGTTGCCGCCGCGGATGCTTACATCGGTCAAGGCTCCCAGAGGACCTTTCTGCCTGACATCGACTCCGGCGGCATATTTCAGCAGATCATTTACACTTTGTACCGGCGCCGCCTGGATATCCTCACGGCTCAGTACAGTTACCATTCTCGCCTGCTGACTGACTGTCAGCGGTGCGCGCGTTCCCGTCACGTTCACTTCCTGTAGCATCACGTTCCGGCTGGCAGTCGAGTCGGTCTCGGCCTTGTCAGCCTCGATGCTGATGCCTTTGGCAGTAGCATGCTGCAAGGTAGCGACGCTCAGTACGCCAATCAGCACCTCTTTGCCGAGAACGGCGAAGAGCGAGTAGCCGTGGTTGGAGAAGTGTTTGAACTTCAGGACGCTGCGCTTCTGAATTGTAGGTTTGTACATATAAAAAATGAATAAAAAGCCGGCGCGGACAGTCATTGTCCTTCCGGCAAACGGCTGCAAAAGTAATAAAACTTTTCGGAATTGCGGTGACCTGTCGGTGTCAATGTGCCTTTCTGCAGGGAAGTTGGTGAAAAAAGCGGGTGTCATACCCGCTATGTTCAATCTTTTTAGTACTTTTGCAGGCAATTAATTCCCGAAACCGACTAACGATTAATTGTACAATGAAGGCATTACGAGACCGTATCCTCAAGGATGGGAAATGTTTTCCGAACGGTATCCTGAAGGTAGACAAGTTTATCAATCATCAGATGGATCCTAACCTGATGAAGCAGGTTTGCGTGGAGTTCATCCGCCGTTATGCGTCAACCGAAATCAACAAGATCATCACCATTGAGGCAAGCGGCATCGCACCGGCCATCATGATGGGCTTCCTGCTCGACCTCCCGGTGGTCTTCGCCAAGAAAAAGAAGCCCTCGACAATGGGGGATATGCTTTCGACGACGGTCTTTTCGTTCACCAAACAGCGGGAATACCACGTCGTCATCTCCAAGGAATATCTGGGCGAAGGCGACAAGGTGCTGTTCGTCGACGATTTCCTTGCCTACGGCAATGCGGCGAAAGGCATCATCGACCTCTGCCGGCAGGCCGGTGCCGAACTGGTAGGAATGGGCTTCATCATCGAGAAAGCGTTCCAGCACGGGCGTGACGTGATTGAGGCGGCAGGCGTTCGCTGCGAGAGCCTGGCGATCATCGAGTCGCTTGACAACTGTGAAATCAAATTGAGAGAAGAATAAAACCAAGGTGGGCTTCGTGCCCGCCTTTTTTGTTTCAGTGGCTTCCATGCCCGCTACCGTTGCAGGATGAATCCGTCTGCCGTTGAAGTGGCATACCAGCCCCTCCCGCTTCCTAAAGCATGGTACACCTTATTATATATAGCATTTAAAAAGTAAAAGAATGGAAAAGTCCAAGGAACTCATCTATGGTCTGAACGACCGTCCGCCTCTCCGTGAGACGCTGTTTGCCGCCTTGCAGCATCTGCTGGCCATCTTCGTCGCTATCATCACGCCGCCGCTCATCATCAGCTCTGCGCTGAAGTTCGACCTGGAGACCACCGGCTTCCTCGTCTCTATGTCGCTTTTCGTGTCGGGGCTGGCCACTTTCGTCCAGTGCCGCAGGTTCGGTCCGGTCGGGACGGGGCTGCTCTGCATCCAGGGAACGTCTTTCTCGTTCATCAGTCCGATCATCGGAGCAGGGATGCTTGGTGTGGTCGGCGGCAAGATGGATGTCGGACTGGGGCTCAGCTACATCTTCGGTGCCTGCATGGTGGCATCGGTCGTCGAGATGGTGGTGAGTCGTCTGCTGCCTTACACCCGGAAGATCATTACGCCGCTGGTATCGGGCATCGTCGTCTCTCTCATCGGTATGTGCCTGATCAAGGCCGGTATCACTTCCTGCGGTGGCGGTCAGTCGGCGGTCGATGGCGGTACTTTCGGTTCGTTGCAGAACCTGGGGCTGGCATTGCTGGTGCTGGTGAGCATCATCTTCTTCAACCGTTCGTCCAACCGTTTCCTGCGTATGGGGTCTATCGTGCTGGGTCTGCTGATAGGCTGTGTGGCCGCCTATGCGCTTCATCTGATTGATTTCTCACGCATCAGCGGTGCCGGAAGCCTGAACATCCCTGTTCCTTTCAAATACGGACTGCATTTCGACGTGGGGTCGATCATCGGCCTGGGGCTTATCTATCTCGTCACGGCGGTTGAGGCTTTCGGCGACATTACTGCCAATTCGCTTATATCGGGCGAACCCGTCGAGGGTCCCGTCTTCCTGAAAAGGGCGCAGGGAGGAGTCCTTGCCGACGGTTTCAACTCTTTCCTGGCCGCTGTCTTCAACAGCTTCCCTAACTCCATCTTCGCCCAGAACAACGGTATGATACAGCTCACGGGGGTCGCCAGCCGCTATGTAGGTTATTTCATCGCCGGAGCATTGGTGCTGTTGGGACTTTTCCCGGTTGTCGGCCAGCTTTTCTCGCTCATCCCCGATGCGGTGCTGGGCGGAGCGACACTGCTGATGTTCGGTACGGTCGCAGCAGCAGGCATCCGTATCATCGCCGCAACGGAGATAACACGCAAGGCGGTTCTCGTCATGGCCATCAGTTTTGCCATGGGCCTGAGCGTGGAGTTAGTGCCCGGCATCCTCGACAAGATGCCCGATGTCATTCGGAACATCTTTTCAAGCGGTATTACCACCGGCGGTCTTACAGCCATCCTTGCCAATGCGTGTATCCGCATCAAGGAATAGGCACTCTTTCTTAAAGTACAAGCAGCTCTGTATTCATTTCGGTTCTACACAGGTAACGAATGATTTGACCGCTCGGGAACATCATTCCCAGCCTTTGGGAACATCATTCCCAGTGACCGGGAACGGTATTCCCAATCGGTTGGGAACA
>OBLF01002283.1_pt1 | contig 13424 bp, 5 predicted proteins | sample 1519231 | NCBI WGS metagenome assembly OBLF01 (sample SAMEA2602895, study PRJEB22501) | metagenome | reverse complement strand
CCCCCCCCCCCCCCCCCCCCCCCCGCCCCCCCCCCCCCCCCCCCCCCCCCCCCCTTCCCCCCCCCCCCCCCCCCCCACCGCCGGTGGAGGACTTCTCCGTCCAGTGGGCGTAGAGGGTGGTGTTTTCGGTATAGACCTTGTCGGTGCTTACCGCATTGCCGCCTTCAGCCGCCGTGAACCAGCCGTCGAAGGTGTAACCGCTGCGGGACGGGGTGGGCAGAGACGCCAGCTTTCCGTTTTCGCCGGTCTGGGCGGTGCTGCCGCCGCTCAATGTGCCGCCGTTGGGGTTAAAGGTGATGGTGAAGGTTGTGCCGGGTGCGGGCGGGGTGACGGCCTCCTCCACGGTGACCGTGTAGGTCACGTCGCCGCTGAGCCGCTCGATCGTACCCGTCCAAACGCCGCTCTCCTCGGTGAAGTCTGCCGCGTCGCAGTCAACGCCGGTGATGTACCAGCTGTCCTTCGGCTTCACGGTGATGGTCACAGAGGAACCTGCGGCATACTTGTCACTGACCTCGTAGGTACCGGTCAGGGTCACGGTGTAGTTCTCGGTGCTTTCTGTGGTGGTGTCTGTGACCGTGAAGAAGTCCAGCTTGCCGGTTTCGACCGAGATATCCAGATCCCCAGACAGGTTTTCGATGACCAGATTTTCGGTCAGGCTGGGATACGCGGTCCCGTTGTTCTTCCATGCAGTCACGTAGGTGGTGCCGTCGGGGCTGTTGTAGGTAAATTCCACCTTGCTGCCCGCAGCGACGGAATCGCCGGAAGTAATGGGCTCCCCATCCGCAGTGGCAGAGATGCCGTCCGCAAACTTTACGGTGAAGTACGTCACGGCCTTGAAGGTGATTGAGATCTCGTTCGCGTTCTCAAGCTCGCTGTACTTGAACTCCCTGGCCTTGTCGGTGATGTCGCTGTAAGCGCCGTTCACGGCCCAACCGGCGACCATCTTGCCGCCGTTGGGGGCGGCGGTCAGGACCAGGGTCTCGCCGGGATACAGGTTGATCTCGTCGTCGTATGTATCCTGGCTGACACCTTCGATCGCCCAGCTGATCGAGCCGTTGCTGTCCGCGGAGATCTTCACGGTCTTGCTGTCCTGTTCCTCAAAGACCGGTGTCAGGATCAGATCCTCACCGACGGTGACGGTGTAGGCGGCGTCGGTGCTGACATAACCGGTTTCGCCCTCCTTTTGCCAACCAGCGAACGCATAGCCGCGCTCGGCCTCGGCGGTAAAGGTTACCTGTGTGCCGCCAAGGACTTCGCCGATTGTAGTAGCGCTTGCGGTGCCGCCAATCAAGCCTTCGGTGTTCAGCGCGATCTGGAAGGGCTGTGCAGACACGTTCGCGGTGACGGTGGTGTCCGAGACGATGGAGAAGGTCAGAGCGTCTGCCGTTTTGGTCGTGGCGTCCGCACCGGTGATGGTCCAGTCGTCCGCGCTTGCGAGCTGATAGCCTGTCGCGGGCTTCACAGTGACCATGGTGTCGCCGGGAATGGCGGAGAGGTCCGTGACGATCTCGCCGTCCACATAAGCGGTCAGGTTTTCGCCCAGAGTCAGCTTGTAGGCGTCGCGCTCGAACTTGCCGTAGAGCTGAACGCTGCTGTCGGGCATCTCGACGGTGAAGGCGGCGTCTTTGCTGTACACCGGGGACTGTCCGTCCACATGATACTCCCAGCCGGTGAAGTGCCAGCCCACAGCGGCCTTGGGGGTGAAGGTGACCTTATAGTCGGTGGCGTAAGCGTTGCCATTCTTGAAGTAGGAGTTTTCGTTGGGAACGATCTCGTTGACCACGGGCGCGCCTTCGGTCGTAGGATCGGTGGGCAGCGCCGTGACGGTCAGCGTGTTCTGCTTGCTCCGGAAGGAAACGACAGCCTTGGCGCCTGCTTCGGTCTGGATGACCGTCAGGGTATTCTGGCCCGCGCTGCCCTTGACAGGTACATTGTTCAGAGTCCAACCGTCCACCTCGTAGCCGCTGTTGGGCTCGGCGCGGAAGATGATGGTCTGGCCGACGGCGGCAGACTCTGCGTCCTTTGGGCTGGCCACGGAGACAGAGCCGTAGGCGGTCTGACCGTTCGCCACTTCTGCGCTCACACCGTAGGCGGCACCCGTGACAAACAGCTTTGCCGTGGGCAGGGTCAGGTCGTAGTTTTCGAGGAAGAGAGAATCTACCCGATTGGGATCATAAGCGGATGCGAGACGCAGTGTATAGAGCCCAGGTTCCGTGATGTCGCCGGAGATCTGCCTGCCTGCTGTATCGTAGATAAACAGCTTTACAACGTCGTTTGCTTTTCTTTGGCCATCCAATTCTTCAACGATGCCATCAAGTTTCAGGCTGCTGTAGATCTCGTCGTAAAGGTCGCCATCCTTGAGTTCGTTGATCGACTTGGTCACGTCCGTGAGACCGGTAACAGTCAAAGTCTTCGGGGTGACTGCGATCACTGCCAGGTTGCCGCCGTTATCCGCTTTCATGACGGCTCTGTCGGTGACCCAGCCGGCGAAATCATTCTGGAAGCGATTTTTGATTGCGTCTGCGGTATACGGATTGTTGTAGGGGGGATATTCGAACGTAACAGGAAGTCGCCAGCTGCCAGAATTGACCGTTTCCCTGCCGGTGATGTTTCCGTCCGCATCGACCGTATACTGCACGAAATCGAGCTTATCACCGTAGGTGTAGCTGTCCTTCGCGTCGATGAAGGTCTGGCTGCCGGTGATGCCCTTGGTGTAGAACCGCGGCGTTGCCGGATCATAGCTTGCGGGCAGGAAGACCTTGCTCCCGCTGTAGTCCGCGGTGACCTTGTAGACGCCCGCGACAGGAGCGACTGTCACGGCTGCGGCGCCCTTGGCGTCCAGCTTGGCGGTGTAGGTGGACTCGGCCCCACTGGACTTCAGGGTAAAACTGACCGTTCCGGCGGGGATGGTGGAGACGTCCTTGCCCTTCACGGTTGCGGTGAGGGTGCTGCCGTTGATGGTCAGATCAGAGATCTCGGCCTCACGCTGGGCGAAGGTCACGGTGACCTCAGGGGAGTAGGCCGTCACCAGGTTCTGGTCGGCCAGCGCGCTGACCTTGCAGCGGTAGACGCCCTCAACGCCCGCACTGGGATACTGGAAGGTAAGGTTGGTCTCATCCTCTCCCTTGACGTCCTCCCAGCCGCCGCGGGCAGTCTGCTTCTGCCACTGGTAATAGATCTTTGCACCGGAGGACAGATCCTCCTGATTGGTGATGTTTGCGGAAACCCAGGTCACGGTGTCCGGGAAGGTGTTCAGCACGGTGGGGCTGACGGCTACCTGCGGCACGCCGGTCTCGGGCTTGGTGTAGGTGCTCAGGGCCTCGCTGGGGATGCTGGTATTGGGCTGGGACAGACCGATAGTCTGAATGCGGTACTGATAGCCCGTGTTGGGGCTGAGGCCCTTGTCGATGTACTGATAGTGCTTCACACCATCGTTGCTTTCCGTATACGCGCTGCCCTCGACCGTGCCGATCTGATAGAAGCCGGAGGCCGACGGGGACTGGAAGTAGCGATAGAGCACGAAGCCCGCCGCGTTGCCGGAATAGTCCCATTCCAGGGCGATCTGGGTAGTGGTGGTCTCCTCCTCGTTCGCACCGAAGTTTTCAGGCAGCAGGGGCGGCGCCTGCACATTGGTGACAAGATACGTCACCACAGGGTAACGATCCTGATACAGGAAGCCCACCAGCCGCCAGTTGAAGGTATATCCATACCCCTCTGCCTGGGTGGGCAGGCCGTTCATCGTGCCGGTGTAGCTGGACCCGGCGGTGGAAATATGGACCTTGCCCGCGCCATGGCTGTAGCCCGCGGTGACGCCCACCTTCACGCCGCCCATGCCCGCGCCGGCCTTGGTCTCAACAGCGAACTCATAGTTAAAGCTGTTTTCCTCTTCGCTGGTCATGGCGATGGACTGCTCCTGGGTGTTCTGGCTGCCCTGGCCGATTGTGGAGGGGTTTCCGTTGAATGCCAGCGTCTGCGTCCGTCCGGAGGGCAAGCTGCTGATGCTGGAGGAGTAGCTGCCGGGATCGCCCACGGTGTGGGTGAGGGCGCTGCTGACGTCCGGCAGAATGTCGCTGTAAGCCGCCCGGATGCCCTCGTATTTCTCCAGCGAGATCGTCTGGACGGACGGCTCGTAGGGGATGTTGACTGTCATGGTCTGGGTGGTGCCGTCGGGCATGGTGGCCTCATAGACATAGGTCTCGATGGGCATGGAGTAGAGGACAACGGTGTCCAGTCCGGCCATGGTGGAATAGGTCACCTCATATTCCAGGGAGGAGGTCTTTTGGGTCTCCCAGGTGAAGGTGTTGTTGATGGAGAACTCCGCCTCGGCGGAGGCCAGCTCCACGCCGAGGATGGACCAGGTCTTTTCCCAGCTGGTGTACACGCCCACGGAGAAGGAGTTGGAGTGGGACGTGCCGGAGCCGGAGCCCTTGGTGGTCCCGTAGGACGTGGAGGACTCGATCATCTGGCTGTCATCGTCATCGTTGGCCAAATCCGCGTAGTAGGGCGGAGAGGCCAGCACGGCCAGCACCTCGGGATCGGCGTAGGTGTAATAGTGCTCGCCGGTGTATCTGAGGATGGTGGTGTCGTTGTCCGTGTTGGGCAGGGAGAAGGACAGGGAGGCGTAGTTCCTGATATTATTGTTATCGTAGCTGTAATAGGAAGCCTTTGTATAAATCGACTTTGCGCCATAGCTGTCCGAGCCTTTGGAAAGATTGATACCCGTCAGGAAATAATAATTCTTATAGACAGAGGCGAGGGATTTCTGGAACAGCTCCTGGATGTTCTTAGCATTTGTCACTTCTGCGGCATTTCCCAAAGTGAACAGGAGGTCCTGCCCGCTGCCGGTCAGGTCTGCAGACCGCGCGCCCCACTCTACGTACGGGCCATCCTTATAGAGCTGCTTGGTCAGCAGATCAAGAATATCAAAGCCGTCGCTGCCATACTGGATGACGATACTATCGAGGTAGATGCAGGGGGCCTCGCCAATGCCGTAGAACTTGCCGACGGCGATGTTGGCGGGCGCAAAGGGCATGCTGTAATACTTGTCTTCATCCTTGATGTTCTGCCAGGTACGCACGCCGTTCTCTTCCTCAAAGAGATCGAAGTTCTGCTGTGTGACGATTTCAAAGCCCTTGTCGGTCCATTCGTAGATGGCGAGGTAACGGGAATCGTTGGTGGAGTTGGCCAGACTGCCGCCCAGGACCAGCTCGTTGTACCCGTCGTTATCCACATCGCCGGAGGTGAAGCCGGCGCGATAGATATCCGTCCCGTTGGCCTTGAGGGAGAAAGAGTAGCTGCGCGTCAGCATCTGATTGTTGTCCGCACCCATCATGATGACGGCGTGGCTGGGCTGATTGCTTTCAGGACCGCAATAGCCCCAGGAAACGGCCAGATCGTCGATGCCGTCCTTGTCATAGTCGGCGGCGGCCAGGCTGACCATGTTGGGTACGATATTCGCACCGTACTGGTCCAGCTTATAGGTCCAGGCGATCTTCCAGGTGCGTTTGCCGGTATCCGCTGTCATATCCATGGAATTTTTTTCATAATGCCCAGGGTTGAGGTAACCGTCGCCCGTCTGATCCTGGAGCTTCCAGATCTCGATACGGGGATTACCGGTCTCACCGATGTAGACCGCGATCTCATCAATGGAGTCGCCGTCAAAGTCGCCGGCGGCCAGCTCGATGTAGTTCTGGGCGGTATAGGCAGTGTTGAATTCCCACGATTTTTCTTGGCTGTTCTTGTCGCCGTAGTCCTTTTCTATTGCGTCGCCTTTGTTGCCCAGAAACAGCGGGCTGTCGTCTTTGCTGTTGCTGGGATGCAACCAAGAGATACTCGAATCAAAATCCGGCGAATACTGACTTGCTCGATAGAACACATCAGTTTTGCCGCTCACAGGATCCATGACACCGAGGTCAAAATTGACCATAGCGCCTTTGTTTTTGTCAACCTTTTCCAGAAGAGGGGTTTCACCTGTGTTGATAAACGTATAGTTTATGTTGATGAAAGCAACGTTTTTCTTTTTGCCGTTGTTGCTTTGAGAGAAGTTGCCCTCCACTTGCAGGGAGATCGGGCCGGCATCACTGCCAAGGCCAAGACTGCGCGCGTTTGTCCCATCGTTCCCGGGCAATACAGCGCCGGAGGCCGTTTTGTTGTGCCCGTAAAGCGTGGAGTAGAGACTGTCGGACTTTGCACTGTTGGTGGCTTTCTTCGGCTCAAAGGTAAACAGCTCATCCACCTCGGCCATGGTGGTAAAGGTTTTGCCGTAAGGGGTTCCGGCAAGACTTTCGTCCTGCTCATAGCCCTCCGGGGCCTTGGTGTCGAAGCCCAGGGCGTCGAACACCGTGCGGCTGCTGTCGCTGCTGCCGGTCTGGGCCGCCAGGGCTGTTGCGGGCAGTAGGCTCAGGCAGATAGTCAGAGACAGCAGGACCGACAGGATCCGCCGCCTGCTGCCATGGGGCGCTGCCCATGCTGTGGTGCGCGTTTTCATGGGTGATCTTCCTCCTTTGATGGTGTATCGTCCGTTATAAGCGGCGCTGGGGTCGGGGATCATGTATCCTGGCCTGCCATGGTCAGGACCTCGTCGTGGCTCAGCTCCACATTGCCGAAGCGGATGAAGATGCCGTTGGTCACGGCGCTGTTCCACACCCCGGGGGCTGAAAGGGGCCGGAAGCGGAACTTGTCCAGATATGGCTTCATATCCAGAAGCAGGCGGCTGCCGGATACGAAATCGACCTGAAGAATGTGATCCGGCAGGGGCACCACGGCTGCAATGTATTTCCGGTTCAAGCATGTATCCTCCTTTCCGGGCATAAAAACTTCATGCGCCGGCACCGTACCACGAACATGCGCAAAGCCCCGGCGCATGAAGCTTTTGTGCGTCACTTCCGGCTGCCCCGCGGGGCGAGGAAATGGCACATTTCCAATTTTGCTATGCTTTTGCATAGCAAAGATCCACTGTACAGACAGTGTACAGTGGATCTTGAAAAATAACCATTCACATGTTGTTAGGTCTTTGGGTCCAGCAGCTGGACCAGCCGTTTCCGCTTGGACCGGGGGTCCCCCTGGATCTGGAGTTTGGTATAAAGTTGGTTGATGTACTGCCGGACGCTGCCCTCGGAGAGGAACAGCTTTTCGGCGATCTCCCGGTTGCTCAGGCGCTGGGCCGCCAGCTGGGCCAGGGCGTATTCCCGGGCCGTCAGGGCGGCCAGGGCCGCCGGACGGGCTGCCTGCCCCCGCAGCTGCTGCCGCCGGGCCTCCCCCGTTTCCCCCAGACGGATGATTTGCCGGACCAGGGGCTTCTCCTGCGCCCCGGCGCTTTCCAGCAGGGGCTTCAGCAAATCGTAGTTTTCCGCAAAGGGCAGCAGAAGGCCGTCCGGCGCGGCATTCTCCAGGGCCTGGTCCAGCAGCTTCCGGGCCTCCGGCCGCTTGCCCAGCTGCTCATAGGCCGCCGCCGTCTGGATCTGCAGATGCAGGGCCACCAGGGCGTAGTGCATCCCCCGGCAGACGGCCAGCAGGCCCTCGCTGCGGCCGATCACCTTGGCCCAGGCCCCCTGGGCAAGATAGACCTGGTTTTCGATCATCTCGATCATGGGCCTGCCCGGGGCCAGAATATTGACGGAGGCCAGGGCGTGATTGGCGAAGACCTCCGGGATCCGATCCGTTTCCCCCAGCAGGGCGGAATAATAGGCCTTGGCGGCGTTGAAAATGTTCAGCCAGGCGGCGTTGTGGTGCTGCAGCAGCTCCGCCTGCCGCGCCTCAAAGGTGCAGCGATGGGGAATATCGGCAAAGAGGGACAGCCGCCGGGCCAGAAAATCACAGCAGAGGGCCATGTTCTCCTGGCCGTTGCCCTCGATTTGGGCGTAGGCCCGCTCCAGGGCGATGTGGGTGTCGGTGAAGCGGCCCTGGCAGAACAGGGCCTCCGCCCGCATGATGGCCTCCGCGCCCCGGCCGTGACCGTCGGTGATCTTGTAGTAATGGGGCATGCACTCGTCCATTTCCGCCAGTTCCTGTTCCAGTTCTCCGGGCCCCCGGTAGAACATCATCAGAACGGAGGGAGAGCCGAAGGTCCAGCCGCCGCTCTTTTGGATGCTGATGGCGGGATGAGACATCCGGCTGCTGGCGCTGCGGTGGAGACGGCTCATGGCGCTGATGTCGTTGTAGCAGAGGAAGCTCATAATGAGGTCGCACTCTCCCAGCAGATTGCCCCGCTCTTCGGCGGGCAGCTCCGGGTGTTCCTCGATGGCGGCCATCAGCAGGTCTTTCAGTTCCAGCATCCGGGGGATCTGCCGCCAGTTGAACATGCTGCGCATCAGCACCAGCAGGGCAAAGGGATGGGCCTTGAGGACGGCGGCGGGGCACTGGTCCAGGACCGCCAGCACGTCCGCGGGCTTGAGGGACGCCAGCAGAATGCCGGCATCCGCCTGAACGACCCGCAGCAATGCGTCATAATCGCCGCTCCGGTGGTAGGCCGCCATGGCGTGGAGGTACTGGCGGCGGCCCTCATACCACGCGCCGTACCGTTTCCGGTAGGCGGCCTGCTTTGCAGCATCCAGCGTCAGAAAGGCGCGCTCCGCGCACTCCTTCATCATGTGGTGAAAGCGGTAGGTCACGCCGTCCGGCAGGCACTTGACGAAGGCGTTCTGCTCCGTCAGTCCGGTGAGCAGCGTTTCCGCGCCGGGGTCCTCCGTGATGAAGCGGGCCATCTCCACGGTAAACTCGTCGGCAAGGCCCATGACCGCCAGAAATTCCCGCTGCCGGGGGGAGAGGGGATCGATCATGGCGGCGGTGAACATGGCGGAGATGTCGGAGCTGCGGTCAGGCAGGGCGCCCCGCTCAGAAAGGGCCCGCAGATTCAGATAGACGGCGGAAAACCAGCCCTCGCTGTAGTAAAGCAGAGTCTCCACCTGCTGGTCGGAAAGCTCCGTGCCGCACCGGTGGGCGTAGATGGCAAGCTCCGTGTGGTTCAGGCGCAGCTGCCCGGTGCCGATCTGATAGACCCGGCTGCCCAGCCGGACGATCTCCGCCGCCGGGAGGAACAGGTCCCGGCTGGCGACGATCAGGTGCACGTTTTCCGGCAGGCGGCCTGCGGCGGTGCAGAGAAAGGCGGCGGCCCGGCGGTCCGTCAGCAGGTGAAAGTCGTCAATGAAAATGTAGCAGGGGGTTTCGCCGGCCAGCTCATGGCAGAGGCCGTCGGCCAGCAGGCCGCCGCTGGCCGCGTCCGTGGGGCAGGTGTAGTCCTGAAGGAAGGCAAAGCCTGCCCGGGCAAAGGCATCCTGCACGCTCCGCCAGAAAATGGCCAGGTTGTCGGAGTAGACGCTGATGCGGACCACCCGGGAATCCTCGTTCCGGGCCCGCTCCGCCAGATACCAGTTCACCGCCGTGGTCTTGCCGTAGCCCATGGGGGCCACGACGGTGGTCAGGGCACAGCGGGAGATGGGCCGCAGGCTCTCCTGCAACCGCTCTGAGATGTAGATGGCATTCAGATTCCATTTTGGCTTCGGCATGACGCGCACCTCCGGTTCGGCCTTCCTGCATGGCCGGTATCAGGAAATATGTATAACGGATAATCAGATTATATCGGAACGCCCGGAGAAACGCAAGGGCTTCCGGTGCAGCGCAGAAAAGGGGACGCCGTTTGAAAACGGCGTCCCCCTGGTGGTTTTCTTCCGCGGCTCCGGAATAGGCGGGTCACTTGTTCAGATAGTTCTTCAGAAACTTCACGGCCTCCACATAGCCCTGGAAGCCCAGGCCCTTGTAGGTCTTGACACAGGCCATGCCGGTATAGGAGATCTGCCGGAAGGGCTCCCGGCTGTCCACGTCGGAGATGTGGACCTCCACGGCGGGGATGGCCACCGCCTTCAGCGCGTCCAGAATGGCCACGCTGGTGTGGGTGTAGGCGGCGGGGTTGATGACAATGCCGTCATAAACGCCGTAGGCCGCCTGGATGGCGTCCACAATGGCGCCCTCGTGGTTGGACTGGAAAAAGTCCACGTCCACGCCCTCAGCGTCGCAGGCGGAGCGGATGAAGGCCAGCAGGGCCTCGTAGTTCTGACTGCCGTAAATGGCGGGTTCCCGCAGTCCCAGCAGGTTCAGGTTGGGACCGTTAATGACCAGAAATTTCATTTCAGGGCCTCCTTGATGGTGTTCAGAGTGTCTTGCAGGGCACCGTCATTGGAGACGGTGCAGTCGGCGAAGCGTTCGTAGAGGGGCTTCCGCCGGGCGTAGAGCTGGGCAAGGTCCGTGGATTGGGAGATGGGCCGCCCCGCCGTGGGCAGCTTGGAAAGGCCCCGGGTCAGGCAGAAAATGGTGCCGTTCTGGTGCAGCAGGGGGTAGTTTTCCTGCCGGGTGACGCAGCCGCCGCCGGTGGAGAGAATGATGCCGGAGCGCTTGCCCTGCTCCGCCAGGATCTCCGTTTCCAAGGCCCGGAAGCCATCTTCCCCAGATTGGGCGAAGATCTCCGGAATGGACATGCCCGCTTTTTCGGCAATGAGGGTGTCGGCCTCCACCACCTCCCGGCCCAGGTCCCGGCCCAGGGCGGCGGCCACGGTGGACTTGCCGCAGCCGGGCATGCCGATGAGGATGATGTTCCGCAGATGGCTGTTGACGGTGCGCTCCACCCGTTCCAGAACGCTGTTGTCGATGACGGTGCCGGAGAACTGCTCGCTGGAACGCTTGGCCTGGGCCACCAGCATGGAAAGGCCGCTGGCGTGGGGGATCCCCAGTTCCTCCGCCTGAAGGATCAAGGCCGTCCTGGCGGGGTTATAGACGATGTCCAGCACCCCCTCGCAGTGGGGGAACTGCCGGAGGTCCACCGCTGCGGCCCCGTTGCGGGGGTACATGCCCACCGGGGTGGTGTTGGCGATGATCCGGGCGTCGGCGTGGCGGTCCAGGTTATCGTAGTTGTCGGGGCCGCTGCGGGAGATGACGGTGACGCTGGCCCCCAGCTGTTCCAGGGCGGCCTTTACCGTGACGGAAGCGCCGCCGCTGCCCAGCACCAGGGCCTTTTTCCCGGCGGGGTCAATGCCGCTGCGGCGGACCATGTAGAGAAAGCCGTAAAGGTCTGTGTTGTCGCCGTAGAGAGTGCCGTCGGGGCGGCGGACGATGGTGTTGACGCTCTGCAGCTTGGCCGCCGCCTCTGACAGCTCCGCGCAGTAAGGCACCACCGCCTTTTTATAGGGGATGGTGACGTTGAGACCGTCCCAGGTCCCGGACTTCAAAAAGAGGTCCAGTTCCTCTCTGGGGACCTCAAAGAGCCGGTAGTCGTAACCGGCCAGTTCGTGATGGATCATGGGGGAGTAGCTGTGGCCCAGCGTTTCCCCCAGTAAACCGCAGTGCAGCATCAGATCACCTCACTGTAGCTGCCAAGGTACGAAAACTCCTCGCACAGGCCGGGGAGCTCACCCATCAGCTGCAAAAATTCCGGAGAGTACACGGAGGTCTCCAGGTCGAAGTAGAACATGAACTCAAAGTTCCGGTCCGGCATGGGGCGGCTTTCCAGCTTGTTCAGGTTCAGGCCCAAAGCGTAGAACCGGTTCAGCAGGCGGCACAGGGAGCCGGGCTCGTGGGACAGCACGGCCATCAGGCTGGTGCGGTCCGCGCCGGGGTAGATTTCCAGATTCTTGGAGATGCAAATAAAGCGGGTGAAGTTGTTGGCGGTGTCCTGGACAGAGGCCTCCAGACATTCCAGGCCGTAGAGCTTCATGCAGGCCCGGGAGGACAGGGCGGCGCAGCCGCCTTCGCTTTCCGACACCCGCTGGGCGGCCATGGCGGTATTCTCACAGGGGATGACCTTTACGCCGGAGAAGCCCTGCAGGTACTGCTCGCACTGGCTGATGGCCTGGGGATGGGAGTAGATCTCCTTGATGTCCTCCCGCCGGGTGCCGGGCTTGACCAGCAGGTTGTGGTCGATCTTCAGCCGGACGCTGCGGACGATGCGGAAATCGTGCTTCATCATCAAGTCGTAAATGGCGTTGACGCTGCCGGCAGTACTGTTTTCCAGGGGCAGCACGCCGTAGCGGCAGAGGCCCTTTTCAATGGCGGCGAACACTGCCTCAAAGGAGGCGAAGAACATGGTCCGGGGCAGCTTGAACAGCTTGTCGCAGGCCAGCTGGGAATAGGCCCCCGCCACGCCCTGGCAGGCCACAGACACATTGGAGGGGAACAGCTGGGGGGTGTTGTCAATGGCGGAGCGGATCTCCCCGGTCAGCGGGGAAGAGGCTCCCAGCAGCCGGTTCTGGTAGCAGCGGCTCAGCTCGAAGAGCATGGTGTAGAGGGTGGCGGTGTAGTCCTTCATGTTCTCCGGGGCTTGGGCCACCACGTCCGTCAGCTTCTGCTGCTCCCGGGCGGGGTCCAGCACCGGAAGGCCCCGCTCCTTTTTGCAGGCGGCAATCCCGGCGGAGGTCTCCATCCGCTGGGCGAAAAGCTCCACCAGCTGGTGGTCGATCCGGTCGATTTGTACGCGATAATCGCTGAGTTCCATGGGAAGGTACCTCCGAAATTCAATTTCCGCCCAGGAGGGCGTCGTATACGGCGATGGCCGCCGCTGCTTCGATGCAGGGAACGGCCCGGGGAACGATGCAGGGGTCATGCCGCCCCACGATCCGCAGGGCTTCCGGCGTCAGGGTGGTGAGGTTCACGCTCTGCTGTTCCTTGGCGATGGAGGGGGTGGGCTTGAAGGCGGCCCGGAAGGTGAGGGGCATCCCGTCGGTGATGCCGCCCAGGATGCCGCCGCAGTGGTTGGTGGCAGTTCTGACCTGGCCGTTTTCCACGGTGAAGGGGTCGTTATTTTCGCTGCCCCGGAGTCGGGCGGCTGCAAAGCCGATGCCGAATTCAATGCCCTTGACGGCGGGGATGCCGAAGACGATGGAGGCGATCTGGCCCTCCATGCCGTCAAACAAGGGTCCCCCCAGCCCCGCAGGCAATCCCAGCACAGCACATTCCACCACGCCGCCGATGGAGTCGCCGTCGGCCTTGGCAGCGGTGATGGCGGCCCGCATGGCCTCACCGGCGGCGTCGTCCACCACCGGGAAGGGCTTGTCCGCCGTGGAGGCGGTAAGGGGGGCAGGGTCCTCCACCGTGCCGATGGAGGCGATGCGGCTGATGACCTCGATGCCCCGCTTTTTCAGCAGCTGAAGGCAGATGCCCCCGGCGATGCACAGGGGGGCCGTCAGCCGTCCGGAAAAGGCACCGCCCCCGGCAAAGTCGGCGTGGCCGCCGTATTTTACCCAGGCGGTGTAGTCGGCGTGGCCGGGGCGGGGCACCACCGCCCGGTTGGCGTAGTCCCCGGAGCGGGTGTTGGTGGTGCGGATCACCGCGGGGGGGGGGGCGCCGCCGGGGGGGATATTCCCCCAGCCCGGGGGGAAAATCCGCGCGGCCCCCCCCCTTTCGGGGGGGGGGCACGAGCTGTGGGCCCGGGGGCAGCGCGG
>OBLF01002269.1_pt1 | contig 13483 bp, 17 predicted proteins | sample 1519231 | NCBI WGS metagenome assembly OBLF01 (sample SAMEA2602895, study PRJEB22501) | metagenome | reverse complement strand
CATACGAGATTGGTCAGTGACTGGAGTTCAGACGTGTGCTCTTCCGATCTACCCCGGCCCTGTGCCGCCTGGACTACACCATGAGCGAAGCGGGGGGCGCGTCACGCTTCGTGCGGCAATACACCCTGGCCTCCGGCGGACCCTACTGCGACTGCGGGTATCAAAAGCTGCACTCGTAAACGAAAACGGACTTCTCTCAGGAGAAGTCCGTTTTTTCAGCCCAGGGCCACATCCAGCACCATCATCACGCTGAACCCCACGGCGAAGAACAGAGTGCCCACGTTGGAGTGATTGCCCTGGGACATCTCAGGAATCAGCTCCTCCACCACCACGTACAGCATGGCCCCCGCCGCAAAACTCAGGAGATAGGGCAAGGCCGGTACGATCAGCTGGGCGGCCAGAATGGTCAGCACCGCGCCGATGGGCTCCACCACGCCGGAGAGGACCCCATCCCGGAAGGCCCGGCCCTTGGACATCCCCTCCGCCCGCAGGGGCAGGGAGATGATGGCCCCCTCCGGGAAGTTCTGGATGGCGATGCCTAGGGACAGCGCCAGGGCTCCCGCCGCCGTGATCTGGGCGCTGCCGGAGAGGTATCCGGCATACACCACCCCCACGGCCATGCCCTCCGGGATATTGTGGAGGGTGACGGCCAGCACCATCATGGTGGTCCGCTGCAGCTGGCTTTTGGGCCCCTCCACCTGACCGCTTTTGGCGTGGAGGTGGGGGATGATGTGGTCCAGGGCCAGCAGGAATAAAATGCCGATCCAGAATCCGGCGAAGGCCGGGAGAAAGGCCAGCCGTCCCAGGGCGGCGGACTGCTCAATGGCGGGGATCAGCAGGCTCCACACCGACGCCGCCACCATGACCCCGGCGGCAAAACCGGTGAGGGACCGCTGCACCCGGTCGCTGAGGGACTTTTTCATGAAAAAAACGCAGGCCGCGCCCAAAGACGTGCCGAGGAACGGGATCAGGATCCCATAAAATGCTTCCATAGAAACCTGCTTTCCTGTATAAGTTAGAGTACTTTAACTACATAGGCAGTATACCGTATCCGCGGCGGGATTGCAAGAGCGGCAGCGGGCGGACAGGAAAAAATCTGGATTTTTCAGCAGAGGGGGCTTGGGAAATTAGACGGCTTTAACTATAATTCGTAACAGCGTTATGAAACAATGTTATGAATGTGAGGGAGCATATGGCTTTTTCCCCGCCCAGATGCTGACGGTGCTGCCCTTCGGCTGGCTGTTTTACCTCCACGGCACCCTGACCGTCGAGACCTTCGTCACGGTCATCATCCTGTCTCTGGGCATGTCGGCCCCCATTGTGGCGGCCTTCAACTTCGTGGATACCCTGGCCCAGGTGGACGAGATCCTGAAGGCGGAGGAGCAGGTCCACGGAAATACGCCCGTCACCTTTGCCGGCCACGATATCGAGGTCAAAAACGTCTCCTTCGGCTATCACGCGGACAAGGAGATCCTTCACGGCGTCAGCCTGTCCATCCCCCAGAACAGCATGACTGCCCTGGTGGGCCCCTCCGGTGACGGAGCTTTACGATCAGGTGGCCTTTGTCTCCCAGGACAACTACCTCTTTGACGATACCGTCCGGGAGAATATCCGCATGGGCTGCTGTGATGCAACAGACGCCCAGGTGGAGGCAGCCGCCCACGCGGCGGGCTGTGACAGCTTCATCTCCGGTTTGGAGTAGGGCTTTGACACCATGGTGGGCGGAGGCGGCGCCTACCTCTCCGGCGGTGAGCGGCAGCGCATCGCCATTGCCCGGGCCAGGCTGAAGGACGCTCCCATCATCGTTCTGGACGAAGCCACCGCCAATGTGGACCCGGAAAACGAGGACCGGCTGCAAAAGGCCATTGAGGCCCTGACCCGTAACAAGACCATCCTCATGATCGCCCACCGGCTGAAAACCGTCCGCAGCGCCGACCAGATCCTGGTGCTGGACGGCGGGAAGATCGTTCAGCAGGGCCGGCACGAAGAACTGATCCAGCAGCCCGGCATCTACGCCGATTTTGTAGGCGGCAAAAAGGAGACAGCGGGCTGGAAGCTGTAAAACCGAGAAATTTATAAACCTGCGCGAAACCCGGAGAGGGGATTTCCCCTCTCCGGGTTTGGCTTATGCTTTTGCACAGCCAAATTGGAAATGTGCCATTTCCTCGCCCTGCGGGGCGACTGGAAATGATGCACGAAAACTTCATGCGCCGGTGCTTTGCGTATTTTCATGGTGCGGTGCCAGCGCATGAAGTTTCATGCCTGCGAAAAGATAAAACGGGCCGGACTTCGAAAAGAAGTCCGGCCCGTTTGGACAGTGCGGCAGATCTCAGAGGGCGAAACCGTCGGGGAACACCACGGTCAGCATCCACTTGAAGGCCTCCTCGCCGTAGACAGCGTGGGGCACGGTGGCGGGCATGACCAGGGTCTCCCCGGCCTTTACGATGTGGGGCTTGCCGCCCACGGTGAAGCGGCCCACGCCCTCCAGCACCGTGACCATGGCATCGCCGGTGGAATCGTGGGTGCTGATCTCCTCACCCTTGTCGAAGGCGAACAGTGTCACGCTGACAGCCTTGTTCTGGGCCAGGGTCTTGCTGACCACCTGGCCCGGCTGGATGGACACCAGGTCCGCCAGCTTCAAAACCGTTTCGTGGTCGATATTCTTGATAAATTTCTGCATATTGACAGCCTCCTCTGTGTTGTGAAAAGACCGGGATCTGCACCCTGGTCCTTTCTGTGGTTGTTTGTGATTCCTTGTGGAAGCGGCGCTTTGGCGTACCCACCAGAGCCTTGCCGTCCCGGGCATCTCGTTGGCCGTTGTGCTTCGCTCCATGACTGCAAAGCCAGCTATATCCATGGATTCTGGCAAGATGGAGTTCAGCAGTCCCTACCATCAGTTGACAAGGCAAATACGGTTTTTCAGTGCAGAAACAGTGCCTGACTTCGTTTCCTTCATTGCCAGGCGTCAGCCTCGCCATGCCGCCGGAAAGCGTGGCTGCCCTTGTCAACTGATGGTATTATATCGGGAGCTTTCCCCTTTTGCAACCGCTGTTTCCCCGGCCCTTGACAAGGGGGGCGCGGATGCGTATTATAAAAATAACGAAATTTCCGCACAGAAAGGATCTTTTCCATGAAGCTTGTCACCTATTCCCACCAGGGCGCCCAGGGGGTGGGCGTCATCGCCTCCGATCCCCAGAAGGTAGTCCCCGTGGCTGCCCTGGGCTTCTCCGCCCAGGACATGAACCAGTTCATCCGGCAGCTGGACGGCCGCTCCCCCACGGAATTTACCGCCCAGGCGGATGCCGCCCCGGGCCTGCCCCTGTCCGACTGCCGCCTGCTGGCCCCCATTCCCCGTCCGCAGCAGGATGTGGTTTGTCTGGGTGTGAACTATTATGAGCACCGGGACGAGACTTTAGCCTCCAACATCAAATACGACGGCCAGCTGAACAAGACCATCTACTTCAGCAAGCGGGTCAATCGGGCAGTGGACCCCAACGGTGCCATCGAGAGCCACGCCGACCTGACCAGCCAGCTGGACTACGAGGTGGAGCTGGCCGTGATCCTGGGCCGGGACGCCAAAAACGTCCCTATGGACCAGGTGAAGGACTATGTGCTGGGCTATACCATCCTCAACGACGTCAGCGCCCGGGATCTGCAGGCTGCCCATCAGCAGTGGTACTTCGGCAAGAGCCTGGACAACTTCACCCCCATGGGGCCCTGGATCGTCACCCGGGACGAGTTTGACTGGATGCCCAAGACCGGCATCCGCTCCTACGTCAACGGCGAACTGCGGCAGAACAGCAGCACCGACCTGATGATGACCTCCATCGAAGACGCCGTCCACCAGCTGACCCAGGGTGTTACCCTGCTGGCAGGCACCATCATCGCCATGGGCACCCCCTCTGGCGTGGGCATGGCCTTCACGCCTCCTAAGTTTATGCGCCCCGGCGACGTGGTCCGCTGCGAGATCGACGGCATCGGCGCACTGGAAAATACGGTGGAGTGAAACCTCCCCTGGGTTTCTGCGCCGCCGCCGCAAAAAAATAAAAAAGAGGAAGCTGATCTCAGCTTCCTCTTTTTTGGTTGGTTTCTTCTGTCTTAGAAGTACCGCTTCAGCATGCCCTCCAGAGCCTTGCCGTGACGGGCCTCGTCGCGGGCCATTTCGTCAGTCACTTCGCTTCGCTCGTGACTACAAGCCCGGTAATACCAACGGTTTAAGCAAGTTGGTACAGGACACATTGTGTCCGAAAACAGAGAAATTTAACCGTCCAATCAAGTGTCCTAAATATAATTTAGGAGGACTTGAACATGGCACAGCACAACAACATTGGAGTTTTTCAGCTGCCGAACGGAAATTGGGCGTACCGCTTTACCCAAACGGTAAACGGAAAGCGGCACAACCACAAGAGCGTCAAGGACGAGAACGGTGAGCCAATGAAAAGCCAAAAGGCAGCAATCAGAGCGCGGCAGTTGGCAATTATGGCCGCGGAAGCACGAAAAACAGAGCCCACGCGGCGGAGGATAACATTTGGAGAAGTCTATCAAGAGTATTGTGAAAAGGGCAGAAGCGGGAAAGCCTATACCACCATCCGCAAGCAGGACAGTCTTTGGAAAAATCATCTTTCCGCAAAATTCGGAGCGCGTTTTATTGATACCATCAGCGTTGCGGAAGTCAATGACTATCTTGCAGAATTGTATTATACAGAGGGGCGCGCTTACCGTTATGTAGAGGGATTTCTAAAAATGTTTTATCTGATTTTCGGTCAGGCCTATTCCCGCAATTACCTTGGTGTAGACAGTTATAATAAGCTGTGTGTAAATAAGGACGCAAGAATCTGTATGCCGAAAATGCGGATTGACGAGGATACCGACATTGTAGCTTACAGCCGTGAGCAGGTAGAAAAGCTGGATAAATATTTCAGCGGTACAAATGCGGAAACCGCTTACCTGTTGGGACGTTGCTGCGGACTTCGTATCAACGAGTGTTACGGCTTGAAATGGGAGAATGTAAATATAAAGCACGGCACAATCACCATAGACCGGCAAATGCAGTATCAAGAGGGATTGATAAAGCTGGTATCGCTCAAAACACGAAACGCCCGCAGAACAGTTTACATGAGTGACAAACTAAAAACCTACTTCCTACACTTGGAGCAGGAACGCAAAGTACAGGCGGCAACACAGGCCGCACAGAGAGCGCAAAACCAAACATTTATCACCGACATAGACGGAAAGCAAATATCATCCATAGAGTTGGTAAATAGCTTACCAAACGGTAAGATACAGACAGTAAATTCCATGAAGTACCATAGCCGCACAATTAAAAGTGAGTTAGGGATAAACTTCAAATATCACCATTTGCGCCATACCTACGGAACACGCCTTGCGGAGATGAACACGCCCACGCATATTCTTTGCAATCAGATGGGACACGCAAGCGGCAAGGTCACGGAGCGGTATTATCTGGCGGTATCAAAGCCGGGAATCGAACTACTAACAAAGAATCTAAATGCCATGTAAGCAAAGAAGCAAGAGGACAGAGCCGCAAGTTCTGTCCTCTTGTTTTTATTCGGCAGAGGTACGGGGCGGGATTCGGGATAGCAGACCACACATGAGAGAATATCCGTTTGGTTAGGCTCACCGCCCCATGAAGTCCTGTTTATATCACCGTCACCGTTGAAGCAAAAGAAAGAGAACTGCGGCAGTTCGCCAAACGGTCAGCGCACAAGTTCCATTTTCCGCATTACGGCGGACGGTTTTACTTTATTCTTTAATTTTGTTATTATATTTATAGAAATTAAAGAAAAAAGGAGATTTTACAGATGCACACAGTCCCAAATTAGAAAATCATCGTCATTCACAAGGACAAGCCCGATAGGGATTTTCTGCAAATCAAAAATGAACACTGGATGGAAGTCAACAAGAAATATGGGGTTTATGCCTTGCAACTCTATCTCTACCTTGCCAAAAATGCAAACGATTATGAAATGGCATTGTCACAAGCGGCGGCGGAGGCAGAAGCAGGCATTAAAAAGACCACTTTCCACAAATATTTAAACCTTTTCATCCAAGAGGGCTACTTGGTCAAGCGAAATGGCAACACTTACGATTTTTACGAAGTACCCCGCAAGCAAAAGGAAGAAGAAACGGAACGTTCGCCGTGTGACAAACCCAGCAATTCACAAGACGGCTCAAAAAATCCGCTCCACAAATCCCGCAGTTCGGTAAATGTTCAAGAATGTGCGTGGGGCAATAAAGAAATAGATAATAGATATACAGATAAGATAGATAATAAAAAAGATAGTTTATTATCAAGAGCGGAAGAATGGAAATTCTGAACGAATCAGTACGGAACATAACGAATTTTCATAAATTCCGTGAAAATCAATCATATTTCCTCTTGATTCTGCCAAAAAACGGCTGATTTAGGCAGATTTCGTGTGAATCAGCACATAATCTGTGTAAATCCCGCAAAATTCGGCAAGGGCTTGACAATATATATATATATATATATTAGAGTGTGCAGAAAAACTGTGCAACACGCCAGTTTCCGCACACTTTTGTTTTATTTAGGAGGAATTAACCATGCGCTTTACTATCGACACCACATTGGAAAGAATCATCGTCCCCGACAGCTTTTTCAACCAAATCGACAAGATGAATCAGGTGCTTGCCGAGCGTGGGGCAGCTGACAAAAAAATCGACTATGTGCAGTACATCAATGAAGCAATCGCCAAGGCACAGAAAAATGCTCCTGTCCGCAAGTCTGATGTAAAGACCCTGAAATAATGGCGGCAAGGGTAACACCCGCAGAGTTTGCGGAAATGCACAGATTGTATGCTGAACTTGGCAACGCGGCGGAGGTCGCACGGCGTATAAACCGTAGCGCAAGCACCGTCCGCAGGTATATCAAAATGCAGGATTGCCCTGCTCTTGTTCGGCATACAACAAAAGAATTGATAAGGATGGTGTAAAATGAAAAAGAGAATTCTGTCTTGCATCCTCGTTCTTGCGTTAGCAATCTCACTTATGCCTTCTGCTTTTGCGGCTACGGATGACGCAACCAGTGCGGCACAAGCCTTGTATGAAATGGGCCTGTTTCTGGGAACCGGGAATGATGCAAACGGTAATCCAATCTTTGACTTGGATAGAACGCCCAACCGAAATGCAGCAGTAATTATGTTGGTACGACTACTTGGTAAAGAGCAAGAAGCAAAAGCAAGAACATGGAATATACCTTTTTCTGATGTATCTGAACAAATGAACCCGTATGTTGGCTACGCTTATAATAATGGTCTAACTGCCGGAGTTTCCACAACCGCTTACGGCGGCACCGCAGCTATAACTGCGTCACAGTATCTTACTTTCGTTTTGCGAGCCCTTGGATATACGAGCGGGACAGATTTCCAAGTAAGCAAAGCATGGGAATTATCTGATAAAATCGGCTTGACTGACGGGCAGTATAATGCCAGCACCACGAAATTCACCCGTGGCGATGTGGCAATCATTTCGGCTAATGCGTTGAAAACATCCCTCAAAGGACAATCAAAAACTTTGATTTTACTGCTGGTTGAAAATGGAGTCATTGATTCTGAGAGAGCGGAAAAGTACTTATCTGCTGCTGGGCATAGTGCCAGTCTAACATGGCGTGATGTTTTTGATGGCAGAGTTTATGTAGACTATGTCAAAATGGATTCGGGATATTACACTTTGGATACATACACAAAAAGAATATCCTGTGTTAACGGTGAAATTTATTTACCTATTGATTTTTATGAACATGTCCGTTATGGTTTACAGTTAAATTCTGACACAAATTTGTTGGCTTTGTTGTCCGAGAAGTACACGGTCGAAAAAACTGAAAACCCGTATTTCTCTGGAGAACTACATCTATTTTCTCAAGAGACTAATCCGTATCATATACAGACAAACACGGTATATCTTAGCCCAACCGACAGTTATACTACTTGGCAATTAACGATAAGAGGAAAAACCATATCATCTCCATCTACGCCAACAAAAGACGAATTTGTTGTTGATGGAATTCGTTATGTAGGACTTCCTGTCAGTGGAAGTAGCGAAGTAAAGTATTGGGTTAATGTAAACGATTTGTGCAAAGCTTGCTGTATCGACAAAAGATTTTCTTACTTTGAAAAAGATACAGGTATGGGATTAGAGCATGTCTTAGCATTTGAATGATAAATACCGTCATTTTAACCTAATCAGGGCAAACAAACGGTGCAAACAGGAGCGGGGCACGTGTCCCGCTCCTGTTCCTATCTGTTCGCAAGAGTGTACCTTTATGAACACCTGTAAATGTGCTGCTTTTTGCGTCCGTAAAATGCAAAAATAGTTTTACAAATATATTCGTAAATATATTGACCTTTACGAATATTCGTGATAGAATATGAACAGATAAACAAAGGGGGCGCGAACATGGACAACCGCACTTACTACTACGCCAGAGTATCCAGCAAGGAACAAAACCTTGACCGCCAAATTGCCGCATTTAAAACTCTTGGAGCGCAGGAGCGGGAAATTATTACCGATAAGGAAAGTGGCAAGGACTTGAATCGAGCGGGTTACGCAGCTTTGAAAAATGCCATGCTGCGGCGGGGTGATACTCTTGTTGTGAAATCCCTTGACCGTTTAAGCCGGAATAAATGCGATATTAAAAATGAACTGCAATACTTCAAAGACAACGGTATTCGGCTGAAAGTTATTGACCTCCCCACAACCATGATGGAACTGCCAGAGGGGCAAGAGTGGGTTTTTGAAATGGTAAACAATATCTTAATTGAAGTCTTAGGAACGATTGCAGAGCAGGAGCGCGAAACCATCCGAAAGCGACAAGCGGAGGGCATTGAAGCAGCAAAGCAAAATGGCAAGAAATTGGGGCGTCCCGCACTTGTCTTTCCTGAGAACTGGAACAGCGTCTACACTTCTTGGAAAGCCGGGGAAATCACCGCAAAAACAGCTATGGAGCAAACGGGTACAAAGCGGACAAGTTTTTACAAATTAGTCAACATGACAGAAAAACAGTAAAATAGGACACAGTTTGCACGGGACACTTTTCTCTTGTTTTCGGGCAGATATATCCGGCGGCGGACACAGGCTGGACACACGGAACGCAAAAAGAGAGGGAACCGGTTTCCCGATTCCCTCTCAAAAGGTTTTGGTTTTTGCGGAAATTACTTATTGAAGTACCGCTTCAGCATACCCTCCAGAGCCTTGCCGTGACGGGCCTCGTCACGGGCCATCTCGTGGACGGTGTCGTGAATGGCGTCCAGGCCGTTCTTCTTGGCGCAGGTGGCCAGTTCCACCTTGCCGGCGGTGGCACCGTACTCGCAGTCAACGCGCCACTTCAGGTTCTTCTCGGTGGAAGAGGTCATGTTGCTCTCCAGGTCGCTGCCCAGCAGCTCGGCGAACTTGGCGGCGTGCTCAGCTTCCTCATAGGCGGCCTTCTCCCAGTACAGGCCGATCTCGGGATAGCCCTCGCGGTGGGCAATCCGGGCCATGCACAGATACATGCCCACTTCGCTGCACTCGCCGTTGAAGTTGGCCATCAGCTGGTCGAAGATATACTTCTTGTCTTCCTCGGAGATGTCGGGGTTGTTCTTCACGGTGTCGGCATAGACGCCGAACTTATGCTCAGCAGCCAGCTTGATCTCGCCCTGAACCTCGTTGAAAGCGTTTTTGGCGTGGCAGACGGGGCACTCAACCGGAGCCTCGGGACCCTCGTAAATATAACCGCAAACCTTGCAGACCCACTTCTTCATAATTGTATCCTCCTTATTGACTCTATATGGTGAATGTCTTATCTTTCCTATCCGATTTTGTTTCGGTGACTGTAGTATATCAGGATTCGTTTCTATTTACTAGTTGCAAATGCAACTTTCAATAAATTTTCTCAAAAAGTTCAAAAAAACAGGGAAAGCCATGGGGATTTTCCCTGTTTTTGAGGTTAAAGATACTTAACCATTTCTTCCATGGGCTTGCGCACGGTGTGGAGCTTGGCGGGATGGGCTCCCTCGGCAGGATAGCCCAGGGCCAGTATGGCGGTCATGTTCAGACCCTCCATTTCCGGGAAGGCCGCCAGCAGCTTCTCAGGATTAAACATGCCCACATAGGTGGTGCCCAGGCCCAGATCCGCCGCCTGGAGCATCATCTGAGTGGCGGCAATGGTGGCGTCGATCTCGCCGTGGTCCTTGTTGTCGTGCTCACGATGCCAGGCCTCCTTCGGGTCATAACCCACGGCGATGATCACCGGAGAATGAAGGTGGCAGTACAAGCAGGCATCGGCCTTTTCCAGGGCCTCCGGGCTTTGGATCACAAATATCCGCTGGGGCTGATTGTTGTGGGCGGTGGGGGCGTTGCGGCCAGACTCCAGGATCAGGTCCAGCTTTTCCTGCTCCACCGGGCGGGCGTCAAATTTCCGCAGAGAATAGCGGGCTGCGGACAGCTTTTCAAAATCCATGTTGGGATTCCTCCTCGTTTTATTGGACTACAGCCGTATTTTAGCATAGTCGTTTTCGGGCTGCAATCCCCTGCCTGTAAACTTTTTTACAGCTGGTTCCACAGGCCGTTCTGCTTCAGCATGGCCTCGCACTGCTCCCGGCGGCGGGTATCGTAAAACTCGATATACTTCAGGGCGTAAATATCCGTCACGATATACCGCTCCCGCCCCGGCTGGTAAATCGTGATAAAGTCGTTGCCCACATCGTAGAGGATTCCCTCCCACGACACAGTACCCTGAGTTCCTACTAAAAAGGTGGCCACCACATAGCTGCCTTCGTTCCGGGCCAGCATCCCTTTAATGGAACCTTTATGAGCCTCCTCCACGCTGAGGGGGTTCTGGATCGTCTCTTCCGGCAGATCTGTCTGCATCCCCGGCAGATTGCCCATGGGCATCATCTGCCCGCCGGGCATGACGGCGTATTCCGCGGCGGGGGCGGACTGGCCGGAGATGCTGCTGTCTTGGGCGGCAGGGGCCGTCATGCCGCCGCCGTTGATCTCCGCCTGCCAGTCGCCGGGGACGGGGCGGGGGGACATTCCCGCTGTGTAAGTATTCTGAAAGCGCTGCATAAAAACACCTCTCAAGTTCTGTAATAGGCATTTGTCGGATTATAGAAGCAATGATCCCCGATGCGGGTCTGCCAGTAGCCAACATCCGAGGGAAACCGGTTCCGGCAGTTGGGGCCGAAGGGGTTGTAGAACCACAGCGACTCCGCCACATCCGGGATGCGGTTGCCCGCGATGGCCCAGTCGGCAATGTCGTAGTGGATCTGTTCCGGCTGCATGTTGTAGATGTTCTGGGGGTTGTAGGCGCCGTTTTCCGTCTCCGAGGCGCATACGAACTGATAGGGCTGGAAAATGATGTTGCGGATGCTGCCCTGGCCCACCCGGGCGTATTCGCCGCCCCGGGCGTTGACCCGGTTCATCACCACACCGGCTACCGCCTTCATTCCCGTGTCGCCCTCTCCGCCCGCCTCGCATTGGATCAGCCGCGCCAGCAGCTCCCGGTCGGAATAAGCCATCGTCATCATCCCTTGCGTTCAGATTGCGTGCAGTCCTGCCGCTGGTATCCTATGCCCCCGGGCCGCAAAGGGTGCAGAGGGTACAGAGGACATAAAGAACCCCCGGCAGGTTTAAGACCTGCCGGGGGGCTTCGATTAAGCGGTAAAATTTTCCGGAACGGTACGGAAGAGTGTGTGCGGGAAACCCAAGAAGGGTTTCCTGCACCATTTAAATCAATAGTTTTCAGAACTTTTTGGTTCTGAAAACTTGCGCGGCGGGGAGAAAAGACTTTTTCGACACGCTGCTCCCGGCAGGTTTAAGACCTGCCGGGGGGCGGCTTATTGTTCCGTTTCTTTTTTCAAGAGGGCTTTTTGGGCCTCCACACCGGACTCCGCCGTGTCGTATTCCCAGTTCCAGGGATCTTTGCGGCAGACCTTGTCCGCATAGGGGACGAAAATGGACAGCAGGCCGAAGGCTGCCAAAATCCAGCAGTACCACATGTAGGGCACGATCTCCACCGGGCTGATGACGATGCCGTAGGTGGTGGTCGTGAGGGTGGCGGCCATCAGCAGCTGGGCACCGTAGGGGATGATCCCCTGGAACACGCAGGAGAACACATCCAGCAGGGAGGCGGTGCGGCGGGGGTCTACCTTGAACTCCCGGCTCATATCGTGGGCCACGCTGCCGCAGAGGATGATGGCCACGGTGTTGTTGGCGGTGGCGCAGTCCGCCAGGGACACCAGCGCCGCCATGCCCACCTGGGCGGACCGGCCGCCCCGCATCATCTTCCGCAGCTTTTCAATGAGCCACACAATGCCGCCGTTATGGGCGATGAGCTCGGAGATGCCGCCGCAGAACAGGGCCAGGAAAAAGACCTCGCTCATGCCGGTGAAGCCGTTCCAGACCGCCTGGGCAAAGGTGAAAATGGTCAGATCGCCCCAGAGGATGCCGATAAGGCCGGCGGAGAAAATGCCGATGGTCAGCGTCAGGAATACGTTCACGCCGATGATGGCCAGGATCAGCACCAGCACATAGGGGAGGACCTTGATGAACACAAAGGTCCGGGGCTCCATGACGGCGGCATCGCCCCGGCCGATCAGGAGCAGGACTGCCAGGGTGATGAGGGCGGCGGGCAGGGCGATAAAGAAGTTCACCCGGAACTTGTCCTTCAGGGCCACCCCCTGGGTCCGGGTGGCGGCGATGGTGGTGTCGGAGATCATAGAGAGGTTGTCACCGAACATGGCGCCGCCTGCGCAGGCTCCCAGCATCATGGGTACGCTGAGGCCGCTCTCGCTGGCAAGGCCCACGGCAATGGGCACCAGGGCGGTGATGGTGCCCACGGAGGTGCCGGTGGCGGTGCCCAGAAAGGCGGCGATCACAAACACACCGGCGGTGAGCAGCTGCACCGGGATGATGGACAGGCCCAGATTTACGGTGGCATCTACGCCGCCCATGGTCTTGGCCACGGTGGAGAAGGCACCGGCCAGAATGTAGATCATCAGCATGGTCAGCACGTTTTCATTGGCGGCGCCCCGGGCGAAGATGGCAAACTTCTCGTCCAGGCTCTCCCGGCCCATGCAGAAGGCGGCGATCACGGCGATGAACATGGCGGTGACGGAGGGAAACTGGTAAAAGGCCATTTTAACGCCCTGGGCCTGTAAGATCAGGCCCGCCCCCAAATAAATGACGATGAAGATCAGAAACGGTAGCAGCGCCCAGCCGTTTCCCCTGCGGTTCAGCTCTCTGTTCATAATCAATCCCCTATCTTTTCGTACAGTCAGATTAAATCTCATTATACCGGCTATTTGCGGAACTGACAACTGCTTTTTAATTTCCCCGCAGGATAAGTTTGCGAAGCAAACTTATCCGCTCCAAAAAAGAAACACCACCCATTGGGTGGTGTTTCTTTTTTGGAGCGGGCTACGAGGCTCGAACTCGCTACCTCCACCTTGGCAAGGTGGCGCTC
>OBLF01002267.1_pt1 | contig 13494 bp, 10 predicted proteins | sample 1519231 | NCBI WGS metagenome assembly OBLF01 (sample SAMEA2602895, study PRJEB22501) | metagenome | reverse complement strand
TCTACTTCGTGTGGGCGGCTGCGGTGGACAGGGGGGTGCTGACCCTCTCCTTCGACATCAAGTTTCGGAGGGAGGTGGCGGGTGTGGCCCTGGCCACGGTGATCTCCCAGTGCATCTCCGCCGGACTGGTGATCCGGTGCCTGATGAAGGAAAACGGTCCCCTGAAGCTAGAACTGAAAAAGCTGAAAATCTACCCCATGAAGCTCAAGCAGATCATGCAGGTGGGCATTCCCGCCGGTTTCCAGGGGGTCCTGTTCTCCCTGGCCAACGTCACCGTCCAGTCCTCCATCAACTCCTTTGACGATACGGTCCTGGTGGCGGGCAGTTCCGCTTCCAGCAGCGTGGAAAACTTCGTTTACGCCAATGTCAACTCTTTCTACCAAGCCAACACTGCCTTTACCAGCCAGAACTTTGGCGCTGGCAACTATAAGCGGATTCTGAAGATCCGGCATACCGCCGTCATCGCCGGTGTCATTAGTACCACTCTGCTGGGCTGGATAGCAATTCTGTTCGGCCATCAGCTGCTGGGCATCTACTCCACCAGTCCGGAGGTGGTGCAGGCTGGTATGCTGCGGATGTGGTTCATGCTGGTGGTCTACGGCCTGGACGCCCTGATGGACGTACAGGTTGGCTCCATGCGGGGCATCGGCTACAACGTTCTGCCCATGCTGGTGTCCCTGGTTGGTGCCTGCGTGTTCCGGCTGGTATGGCTGGCCACCGTGTTCCAGATCCCGGCCTACCACCGCATCGAGACCGTTTACATCGTTTATCCCATCTCCTGGGCCCTGACGGCCCTGGCCCACGGCATTTGTTTCTTCTTCGCCTACCGGAAGGTGGTGCGGACCATGAGTCTTGACGGAGAAACGGAAACCCCTGCCGCCGCGTCTGTATCCTGAAAAAAAGCGCCGTATGCAGCTGCATACGGCGCTTTTCCTATATTGTATTGTATTACTTCCGCTCTGGGAATCGGGCGCAGGCCTTGTCCAGGTCCTCAATGACGGCTTTCAGCTCCGGACCGGTGAGGGTGCAGTCCACCTCCGCCGTGTCGTCCCCGTCCATGGTGCTGGGCAGGTAGAAGGTCGCGGAGACCCGGAAGTTTTCTCCCTCCGCCCAGGCGGACAGGGTGAAATCCGGCTCGATAAAGTCGCTGTCGTACCGGTCCTTGATCCCCGCCAGCAGCACCTTCAGTCCGGCGTTCATCCCCGCCAGTTCCTGGGCCAGGAGGCAGGCGTTGGAATCCTTGTGGGTATAGCCTTCCTCGTCCACCCAGGTGCACCGCAGCAGCAGCCAGTTCCGGTCAAATTGGTCGCTCCCGGCCCCTGCCTCGGGAAATTCATAGTTCACAAATTCCAGCTTTAAGCTGGCATCCTCACTTTTCAGTAACATTTTGTCTCCTTACCGCCCCGGCCAGGGCCGGAGCCATGATCGAATTCTTCTGTGGGTCTGATTATAGCATCGTTTTTTCTCATTTGCAAATCCGGTCAAATATGATAGAATACAGTCATCCACAAATTTGGAGGCAGCCCATGGAAATGAAATTGACCCCCCGCTTTTATCAGGACGGGGAACGGATCTTCGGTCCCGGCGTGGCGGAGCTGATGCAGCAGGTGCAGGTGCACCGGTCCCTGCGCTCCGCCGCCCAGGCCATGGAAATGGCCTACTCCAAGGCCTGGCGGATCATCCGCAACGCCGAGGAGGGCTTTGGCTGCAAGCTTCTCAACTCCACCATCGGCGGCCGCAACGGCGGCGGCGCGGTGCTGACGCCGGAGGGGGAGCAGATTCTGGCCGCCTACCAGCGTTTCTTGGCGGATATAAACGCCTACAGCCAGGCCCGTTTTCAGGAGACTTTCCAAGACTGGATCTGATCCATGCAGCGCAAAGGGCGCGGGGTTTTCACTCCGCGCCCTTGTTTTCGGTTTATGCCTCCTGCTCCACCTTCCGCAGAGCCTTGCGGAACTGGAAGGCGAAGAGGATGGCCGTACAGGTGACGGCAATGGCGTCCGCCACCGGTTCGGCGGTATACACCGCCATGGTCTTGTCCGCCATCAGGCAGGGCATCAGATAGATCAGCGGCAGCAGCAGCACGAACTTCCGCAGCACCGCCACAACGATGGAGCAGACTGCCGCGCCGATGGACACAAAGGTCATCTGGCAGGCGATCTGGATACCGAAGAGAAACAGCACTGCGCAGTAGATCCGCAGGGCCGGCACCGTGAAGGCCACCAGGTCGGCGTTGGGGGTGAAGATGTGGGCAAAGGCTCCCGGGAACAGCTGAATAATAGCCCAGAGGACCACGGAGTAGCCCAGGCACACCTTCACCAACAGCCGGAAGGTCTGCCGGACCCGGTCCGTGTTCCGGGCGCCGTAGTTGTAGCTGGTGATGGGCTGGGCGCCCTGGGCAATGCCCTGAAGGGGCAGCATGGCAAACTGCATGACGCTGGAAAGGATGGTCATGGCACCTACGGCGATGTCGCCGCCGTATTTCAGCAGGGAGGAATTGAAGCACACGGAGATCACGCTCTCGCTGGCCTGCATGATGAACGTTGCGGTGCCCAGGGCCACGCAGGGCAGGATCAGTCTGGGTGCCAGGCGGATATTTTCCTTTTTCAGCCGCAGCAGCGTCTTAGGGCCGGTGAGGAACCGCAGCACCCAGACACAGGAAATGCCCTGGGACAAAATAGTGGCCAGGGCCGCGCCCCGGACGCCCATATGCAGGGCAAAAATGAAGATGGGGTCCAGCACGATGTTGGACACCGCGCCGATGAGCACCGTCCGCATGCCGATCTGGGCAAAGCCCTGGGCGGTGATGAAGCTGTTGAGGCCCAGGGTCATCTGGACGAAAATGGTGCCGATGGCGTAGATGCGCATGTAATCCACGGCGTAGGGAATGGTGTTCTCGCTGGCGCCGAAGGCCAGCAGCAGGTTCTTGCTCCACAGGAGAAGCACCGCCGTCAGCACAGCGGAGATGCACACCTGAAGGGCAAAGCAGCCGCCCAAGATCTTTTCCGCCGTGTTATGGTCCTGCTTCCCCATGTAAATGGAAGCCCGGGGCGCGCCGCCGGAGGCCACCAAGGCCGCAAAGGCGGAAACGATCAAAATCAGCGGCAGGCACACGCCCACGCCGGTAAGGGCCAGGTCCCCGTCCCCGGGAATGTGGCCGATGTAAATGCGGTCCACAATGTTGTAGAGCATGTTCACCAGCTGTGCAATGACCGTGGGCACCGCCAGCTTCCGCAGAAGCTTTCCAATGGGCTCCGTACCCAAAAATGTTTTGTCCTGATCCATGTTACTTCTCCTTGCATGGGCCACGGCGGCCTGTCAGCCGGGCCATATTTTCTCCAAATACCGCGAAGCAGCGGAAGCAGATCTCCAGTTCCTCCTCCGTCAGCCCCTCTGTCAGCTGCTGGGAAAAGGCCTCCTGGGCTTCCCGGCCCCGGGCAATGACATCCGAGGCCTTCTCCATGCACACCAGGCGGCACTTCCGCCGGTCTCCCGGCACCTCCCGCCGTTCCAGATACCCCTCCCGCACAAGATTGTCCACATGAAAGGACACGATGGCGGGCTTCAGGTGCCGGTAGGTGCAGATGTCCCTGGCGGTGTCCATGCCGGGGTTGTTGGCCAGAAACAGCAGGATATCCACGGCGGGCTGGGCCATGCCCAGCTCCACGGTCAGCGGCCGCATCACAGCGGCATAGGCCTCCTCAAATCGCTTGGCATAGGTATAAAACCGGACAGCCGGCAACATGACACTGCCTCCTTTCAAATTGTTCAATTTTGAACTATCTGATATTATATAATTTATCCGCTGTTTGTCAAGGCCATTTTTCAAGGCAAAAAAAGAACGGCCCGAAGGCCGTTCTCTCTGATGGTATTTTATGCCTGGGTAGGGTCCACCTCGGTGGGGCTGGGGATGGGGTTCTCCTTGTGGTCCACCATGACGCGGATCAGCTCCACGGTGCCGCTGAGCCCCAGAGCGCTGCTGTTGAGGCAGAAGTCATAGCCGTCCACCGCGCCCCACTTCTTGGAGGCGTAGTACTCGCAGTAAGCGGCACGGCGCTTGTCCGTCTTCTGGATCAGGCTCTTGGCCTCCTCCGGACTCACCTTCTGGCGCTTGGCCACACGGGCGATGCGGTCCTCCATAGGTGCGCTGATGAACAGGCTCAGCAGATTGGGATTCTCCGCCAGGGCGTAATCGGCGCAGCGGCCAATGATGACGCAGGGACCCTCCTCCGCGATGTTGCGGATGGTCTTGAAGATAGCCAGGTGCACCTGCTGCTCCAGGGATTCGCCGGTAGCGCCGGAAAAGCCCAAGGGATAGGCGTCCATGGCAATGGCGTACAGCAGGCTCTTGGGCCGCTCATCAAAATTTTCAAAGATCTTCTGGCACAGGCCGCTCTTCTTGGCGGCCTCCTGCAGCAGTTCCTTATCATAGAAGGGAATGCCCAGCTCCTTGGAGACCCGGATGCCGACCTCCTTGCCGCCGCTGCCAAACTGCCGTCCGATGGTAATGATCGTTTTCATAAACGTTCCTCCTTGTTCTTTGCGTTTGAGGACTCGCATCTCTGTCAAAGGACACGGATGTAATCTACGATAATATTTTAACACAAATCCTGGGGCACGTCAAACGAAAATCTGCGTGAAAAAGTCCGCCCAAAGGGCGGACTTTTCATCAATCTTTCTTCTCTGCGGGCAGGGGCAGCCCCAGCCGCTTGTACATGGTCTTTTTCACCGCCCGGAGGATGTTCTCATAGCCGGTGCAGCGGCACAGATGCCCGGAGAGAAGCTTGCGCAGCTCTTCATCGGTATAGAGCCTGCCGCTCTCCAGGATCTCCACCGCCGTCATGATAAAGCCAGGGGTGCAGAAGCCGCACTGGACGGCGGTCTCCTCAATAAAGGCCTGCTGGATGTCGCTGAGCTCGCCGTTGGGCCCCATCAGACTTTCCAGGGTACGGATGTGCTTGCCCTCCGCCCAGACAGCCAGGTAGATGCAGGAGTTGAAGCACTCGCCGTCGATGATGACGTTGCAGGCACCGCACTCCCCCACCTCGCAGCCCTTTTTCACGCTGGTCATGTGGTAATCATTCCGGAGCATGTCCGTGAGGCTGGCCCGGACGTCCACGATCTTCTCCACGTCTCTGCCGTTGAGATTGAAATGGACCACCTGATACTGTGCCATTACAGTTCACCTCCCGCCAGCTTCACCGATTCGATGAACGCCCGCTTGGCGCTCTCCACGGCGATGTGCATCCGGAAATCCTTGGCGGCCCGCCAGGAATCCCGGGGATTGATGTCCTGGGTCACAGCGTGGGCAAACCGCTCCGCCAGGTCCAGTGAGACCGGCTGACCCTTTGCCAGTTCTTCCGCCGTGGCCGCCCGGAGAGGCACCGGCCCCGCCACACCGAAGGCCACCCGGGCCCGCTCCACTGTTTTCTTATCCGCCGACAGCCGCACATTCACGGATGTGCCCAGGGTGGCAATGTCCATGGCGTTGCGCATGGCGTACTTGATGTAGTGGCCGAAACAGTTTTCATAGCTTTCTTTCGGGATCAGCACGGCGGTCTGGATCTCGCCGTCCTCCCCCCGGATGTCCACCTTTCCGGCCTTAATATAGAAATCGTGGATGGGCAGGCGGCGGACACCGTTTTTGCCCGTCAGCTCGATGACGGCGTCCCAGGCGTGAAGGGTGGAAGCAGAGTCGGCAGAGGTGACGCCGTTGCAGGTGTTGCCGCCGATGGTGCCGATGTTGCGGATCTGAGGGCCGCCCACCTGGTCCACCGCCTCCCCCAAAACGTTGATGTACTTCTGGATCAGGGTGTCTTTTGTAATGTGGGAAAAGCTGGTGAGGGAACCGATGCGCAGGGTGCCGTCCGGCTCCATGGAAACGCCCCGGAGGGCATTGATGCCGTAAATGGAGATCAGCTCCGCGCCGGCCCGCTTGCCCTCCCGCATCTGCACCAGCACGTCGCTGCCGCCGGCGATGATCTGGGCCGCCGGGTGCTCCAAGCGGAGGGCCACCGCCTCTTCCACACTGTTTGCCTGATACAGGGCTTTCATATCATACATGCTCAACCCTCCTGTTCGTCATGGATCAGTCCGGCGTCCTTAAAGGCCCGGTAGAGCACATGGGGCGTCATGGGCGCGGTGTCGATGGAAACGCCGGTGGCGTTGTAAATGGCGCTGCGGATGGCCGGAGCCGGAGAACAGGCCGGAGGCTCGCCCAGAGCTTTGGTGCCGAAGGGGGACGTGGGCTCCGGATTCTCCACAAACAGGGCCTCCAGATTCGGATGGTCCATAAAGGTGGAGAGCTTGTAGTCCAGCAGGTTGTTGTTCAGGGGCCTGCCGGTCTTTTCGTCAAACAGCAGCTGCTCGGAAAGGCCATAGCCGATGCCCATGGACATGCCGCCGTGGACCTGGGCCTCCGCCAGAGCGGGGTTGATGAGGCTGCCGCAGTCGTGGACGTTGATGATCCGTTTCAGCGTCACCTTGCACATGGGGATATCCACCTCCACCTCCGCAAAGGTGCAGCCGAAGGAATAGGCGTTGGAGCGGATGGTGGCGGTGCTCTCCGCCGTGATGTGCTCGGAATGGACCGGGTTATACTGGGCGGTCATAGCCAGGTGGGACAGGTCCATCTCCACTGCGCTGCCGTCCCTGCGGACGATGTTTCCCTCCACGATGTCCAGCTCCTCCGCCGGACAGTTCAGCATTCCGGCGGCATAGGCCAGGATCTTCTGCCGCAGAAGGCGGCCGGTCTGGTCGATGGCGAAGCCCTCCATATAGGTCTGGCGGCTGGCGTAGGCGCCCAGACCCGTGGGGGTGATGTCCGTATCCTGGCAGGACACCACGTGAACATCCTTGTAGCTTTTCAGGCCCACGGCCTTGGCGGTCATCTGGGCATAGGCGGTGTCGGCCCCCTGGCCGATCTCCGTCTCGCCGCACTGCATGGTAACGGTGCCGTCCAGATTCAGCTGCATCCGGTTGGAGGCCGTCTCCAGAGAGATGGGATACACGCCGGTGTTGTACCAGAAGGGCGCCGCGCCGATGCCCCGGCGGATGGGGCCGGTGTCCTTGGCAAATTCCGCCCGCTTGCGGTCATAGTCCATGGCGGTCCGGCCCTTTTCCAGGCAGGCCCGGAAGGAGTCAAAATAGTTGGTGTTGCCGGAGAAGGCGTCGTGAAAATCCTTGGGCATGATGAATTTCATCCGGTATTCCAGGGGTTCCATGCCCACGGCGGCGGCACATTCATCAATGTTGGCCTCGTCGGCAAAGGTGGCCTGGGGCATACCGTAGCCCCGCATGGCTCCTGCCACCGACCGGTTGGAAAACACGGTCCAGGCGTCGCACTCCATGTTGTCGCAGGGATAGATCTGGGCAAAGGAGCCCATGGCCTTGGCGCAGATGGAGTGACCGTGGGAGGCGTAGGCCCCCTGGTTGGAGAAGCACTCCACCTTCCGGGCGGCCAGCTGGCCGTCCTTCCGGAGCCAGGAAACGATGTGGAACCGGATGGCGTGGCGGACGCGGTTGGAGACAAAGGTCTCCTCCCGGGCGCAGTCCATACGGACGCACCGGCCATTCACCTGGGTAGAGCACCAGGCGCACAGGGGCTCATACAAAGCGTCCTGCTTGTTGCCGAAGCCGCCGCCGATGTAGGGCTTCACCACCCGGATGTCCGCCCAAGGGCGGCCCAGGGCCTGGCCCACGATCCGGCGGATGATATGGGGGATCTGGGTGGAGGACACCACCACCATCCGGCCGTTTTCCTCATAGGCGTAGCAGCCGTGGTTCTCAATATGGCAGTGCTGGACAGTGGGGGTATCGTACCACCCCTCCACCTTGATAAGCCCCGGCTCCTGAATGGCGGCGGCGTAGTCGCCCTTCCGCATGTCCGTGTGCTTGAGGATGTTGTTGGGGAACTGCTCGTGGAGCTGGGGCGCTCCCGGCTCCATGGCCTTCTGAACGTCCAGCACAAAGGGCAGCTCCTCATACTCCACCTTCAGGGCCCGGACACCCTGCATGGCCGCCACCTCGTTTTCCGCAATGACCACGGCGATATCGTCGCCGTAGTAGCGGACATGGCTGTTCAGCAGATGGCGGTCCGCCACGTCCTGATGGCTGGGGTCCATGGACCAGGGGTGGCCCGCCGTGGGAAAGGGGATGTCCGGCACGTCAAAGCAGGTCAGCACCTTCACCACGCCGTCGATGGCTTCCGCCGCTGCGGTATCGATGGACTTCACGAAGCCGTGGGCGATCTCGGAATGTTTGATGCGCATATACAGCGCCCCGGCAGGCATCCGGTCCTCGTAGTATTTGGTGCGGCCCGTCACCTTGTCAAAGGCATCCACACGGGTCACGCTGCTTCCTACCGTTGTACTCATGGAGCATCCCTCCTTGATATTGACTGATTACCGGTCATTCGGATATACTATACTCAAATTTAAACTTCGCAGCTTATGAGGTGATCGCTTTGAAAATCGGATGTGTGGTCCTGGCGGCGGGAAACGCCCGCCGCTTCGGCTCCAACAAGCTGAAGGCGGAGGTAGACGGGGAATCCCTGATCCACCGGGCGCTGGAAGCCGTCCCCAGCGGCCTTGTGACCGTGGTGGTGAGCCAGTATCCGGAGATCCTGGCCCTGGCTGGGGAATACGGCTTCACCGCCGTTTCCAACGACCAGCCCGGTCTGGGGCTGAGCCGCAGCGTCCGCCTGGGGCTGGAACAGCTGCTGGACTGCGACGGCGTGCTCTTTCTGGTGGCCGACCAGCCCTGGCTGAAGCGGGACAGTGCCGAAGCCCTGGCCGCCCTTTGGGCCCAGAATCCTGGAAAGATCGCCGCCATGGCCCACGGCGGCGTCCGGGGCAATCCCTGCATTTTCCCCGCACGGTTTTATCCGGAGCTTCTGGAACTGACCGGAGACCGGGGCGGCAGCGCCGTCATCCGCAGGCACGAGGATGCCCTCATCCTGCTGGAAACTGACGCTCTGGAACTGGCGGATGTGGATACCCCCGCCGCCCTGGAACAGGTCCGGCAAGCCAAGGCATCCGAAATATAAATCTACCTGACAGCGGTTATGCCGCTGTCATTTTTTTGCGTAAGGGGTGTTTTTCAGGGGCAGGGAGGTCCGCAGTTCGCCGTCATACCGGCGGTAGGCCTCCGCAATGGCGGGCGCCGTGGGAATGGAGGTGATCTCCCCGATGCCGATGGCGCCGCCGCCCACCTTCAGCCCCTGCTTTTCCACGATGATGGGGGTAATCTCCGGGATCTGGTTGGCCCGGAACAAGCCCAGGGTGCCGAATTTCGCCGTGGGACGGCAGTTTTCGTCAATGGGATATCGCTCCGTTAGAGCGTAGCCCATGCTCATCACCACGCCGCCCTCGATCTGGCCCTCCACGGAAATGGGGTTCACCGCCCGGCCCACATCGTGGGCCGCCACGATCTGCTTGATTTTTCCGGTATCCTTGTCCAGAATGCACAGCTGGGTGGCATAACCGTAGGCGATATGGCTCACCGGGTTGGGCACGTCCGCCCCCAGAGGGTCCGTCTTGCCCAGATACTCTCCGTAAAACTCCTGGCCCTCAAGCTCTGCCAGTGGCTTCTCCTGAAGCGCCTCCTTCAGGCCCTTGCAGGCCCGGATACAGGCCTCGCCGGTGAACAGCGTCTGCCGGGAGCCGGAGGTGGTGCCGGAATCCGGCGCCATCCAGGTGTTGGACCGCTCGTAGACCACGTCCGGCCGGGCAATGCCGGTCTCGCCGCAGACCGTCTGCACCAGGACCGTGCCCAGGCCCTGGCCAATGCAGGAAGCGCCGGCAAAAATATGGAGCTTGCCCTCCCGGACCACCAGCCGCACCCGGCCGGTATCGGGGATGCCCACGCCCACGCCCGCGTTCTTCATGGCGCAGGCCAGGCCCACCGGGTCGCCGTTTTTCACGGCTTCGTCGTAATAGGGCTTCACCGCCTCCAGCGTCTCGATCAGGCCGGTGGAATCGTCCACGATCTGGCCGTTGGGCAGAACGCCGCCGGGGCGGATGGCATTGCGGTAGCGGATCTCCCAGGGGGAGATGCCCACCTTGTCCGCCATTTCGTTCATCAGCGTTTCGATGCAGAAGCAGGTCTGGGTCACGCCAAAGCCCCGGAAGGCTCCCGCCGGGGGATTGTTCGTATAGTAGGCCCAGCCGTCGATCTCGTAGGCCTCGTACTGATAGGGCCCCGCGCCGTGGGTGCAGGCCCGTTCCAGCACCGGCCCGCCCAGAGAAGCGTAGGCTCCGGTGTCGGCGATGCACTCTGCCGCCACACCCTGGATCATGCCGTTTTCGTCGCAGCCCAGGGAAAATTCCATCTCCATAGGGTGCCGTTTGGGGTGGATCAACAGGCTTTCCGCCCGGGTGAGCTTCACCTTCACAGGCCGCTTCGTCAGGTAGGCGATGAGGGCGGCGTGGTGCTGGACCGTCACGTCCTCCTTGCCGCCGAAGCCGCCGCCCACCAGGCAGTTGCGGACCTTCACCTGCTCCGCAGGCAGGCCCAGCATCCCCATGATCTCGTGCTGGGTGTCATAAGCGCCCTGGTCTGTGGAAAGGACCAGGACCCCCTCTCCATCCGGGCGCGCCACGGCGCACTCCGGCTCCAAAAATGCGTGCTCCGTCCAGGGGGTGGAAAACCGCCGGGTGATGAGGTACTTGGATTTTGCCAGCGCCTCCGCCGGATGGCCCCGCTGGATGTGCTTGTGGGCCAGCAGGTTCCCATCCTTGTGCACCAGGGGCGCGTCCGGCAGGATGGCCTCTTTGGGATCATGCACAGCAGGCAGTTCTTCATAATCCACCTTCACCAGGGCCTTGGCCTGGGCCAGTATCTCCGGCGTTTCCGCCGCCACCAGGCAGACGGCATCGCCCAGATAGTGGGTGATGTCCCCCACGGCGATCATGGTGTCCCAGTCCTTTTTCAGGTGGCCCACATTGTTGTTCCCCGGAATGTCCGCCGCCGTCAGGACGCAAACCACACCGGGCAGGGCCCTGGCTTCCTCCGTATGGATGGCCAGCACCCGGGCCCGGGGATACTGGCTCCGGACGGCGCTGCCGTAGATCATGCCGTCCAGGTAAATGTCATCGGGGTACTGGCCGGTGCCGGTGACTTTTTCTTCCACATCCACCCGGTGGACCCGGCTGCCCACCTTCCAATCCGCCGTCTCCTCCGGCAGCGTTCCCTCCCGGAAGCACTTGGCCGCCAGCAGGATGCCGTCGATGATCTTCACATAGCCGGTGCAGCGGCAGATGTTGTTGCGGATGGCAAAGGCCGCCTCCTCCCGGGTTGGGGCCGGATTCGTGTCCAGCAGGGCCTTGGCGGAGATCACCATGCCGGGGATGCAGAAGCCGCACTGCACGGCCCCCGCCTCGCCGAAGGCCCAGGTATAGACCTGCTTTTCCCAGTCGGACAGGCCCTCCACCGTGATGATCTGCTTTCCTTCCAGCTTATCCGTCTGGGGGACACAGGCCTTGGTGGGCTTACCGTCAATGAGCACTGTGCAGGTACCGCAGGCGCCCTCGCTGCATCCGTCCTTCACCGAGGTGAGGTGCAGCTCATCCCGCAGAAACCGCAGCAGCTTTTGATTTTTTCCGGCGGTCACAGTCCTGCCGTTCACCGTAAAGACAGCCATACAGGCGCCCCCTCTCTCCAAAGGTCAACCTCTTCTTTTTTCTTGTGTTCATTATATAATAACCCGCCCGGATGCGCAATGGTACTTTCCGGAAACCGTTATTCTATTCATAAAATATCGCTTCTTCTGTTTTTCCCCGATCCAAGCGGTTTTTCCCGGTCACAAAGGCTCTTCGGTCATAGTCTGTCCCCCATTTCCCTGGGTCCGCATTTTCTTTAGCGGTTCTTTAACGTCCCGCCGTCCTTTTTAGTGAAATCGACGTACTTTGTCAGAAATAAAACTATTCTTGCATCTTGTTTTGTCATTTGGTACAATCCTGAATAAGCATTTTGTGCAGCCGCCCCCCATTTTTTGGCGGCTGCCCCCAAGGAAACCAGAAAGGAAGCGCAAGAAATATGAGCAGATTGGAAGTGAAAACGCCGGACCGGGCCCAGGCGGTGGTGGAACAGATCTACCGGAACATGGAACGCCGGATCGCTGCCAGCCCTCCGGGTCTGTGTCCGGTGGATATGGCATTGAACTCTCTGGACCTGTGCCGGGCCCAGACCTGCGGCAAATGCGTGCCCTGCCGCATCGGACTGACCCAGCTGTCGGATATGCTGTCCGAAATTTTGGACGGCGAGGCGGATATGCGGATGCTGCGTCACCTGGAGGAAACCGCCCAGGTCATCGTGGACACGGCAGACTGCGCCATCGGCATTGACGCCGCCAACCTGATCCTCACCAGCGTCCGGGGCTTCCGGGAGGACTTTGAGGAGCACATCCTGCATCACCGCTGCCTCAGCACTCTCCATAACCCCGTCCCCTGCGTGGCCATGTGCCCCGCCGGCGTGGATATCCCCGGCTACATCTCCCTGGTGAACGCCGGCCGCTATGACGACGCCGTGCGCCTGGTGCGGAAGGACAATCCATTCGCCACCGCCTGCGCCTACATCTGTGAGCATCCCTGCGAGTCCCGCTGCCGCCGGAACATGGTGGATGACGGCATCAACATCCGGGGCCTGAAGCGGGCCGCCGTGGACCGGGCCGGAGACGTGCCCCAGCCCACTCCCGCAGAGCCCACCGGCAAGCGGGTGGCCATCGTAGGCGGCGGCCCCAGCGGCCTGGCGGCAGCCTATTATCTGACCCTTATGGGCCACAAAACCACCGTTTACGAAAAGCGGAAGCGCCTGGGCGGCATGATGCGCTACGGCATCCCCAGCTACCGCTTCCCCCGGGAAAAGCTGGACGGTGAGATCGCGTCCATCCTCTCCCTGGGCATCGAGGTCCACACCGAGGTGGATGTGGGCACTGACATCACCCTGGAGGACCTGCGCCACCAGTATGACGCTTTGTACCTCTGCATCGGCGCCCATACGGACAAAAAGGTGGGCATCGAAGGAGAGGACGCCATCGGCGTCATGTCCGCCGTGGACATGCTGCGTCACATCGGCGATAACGAGATGCCGAACTTCACCGGCATGAACGTGGCGGTCATCGGCGGTGGCAACGTGGCCATGGACGTCACCCGCAGTGCCATCCGTCTGGGGGCCAAAAAGGTCACCTGCGTCTACCGCCGCCGCCAGGAGGATATGACCGCCCAGCCAGAGGAGGTGGAGGGTGCCATTGCCGAGGGCGCCGAAGTGCTGGCCCTCCATGCCCCCATCCGGGTGGAATCCCAGGATGGCCGGGCCACGGCCCTGTGGGCCCAGCCCCAGATCATCGGCGAGGTGGACAAGGCGGGCCGTCCCCGGCCCAACACTGCCGCCGTGGAGCCGGTCCGCATTCCGGCGGACCTCATCATCGTGGCCATCGGCCAGGGTATCAGATCGGAAGAGCACACGTCTGAACTCCAGTCACTGACCAATCTCGTA
>OBLF01002256.1_pt1 | contig 13530 bp, 13 predicted proteins | sample 1519231 | NCBI WGS metagenome assembly OBLF01 (sample SAMEA2602895, study PRJEB22501) | metagenome | reverse complement strand
TTGCCCTCTCCGTCATTGCTTGCGCAATGCCACCTCTCCCAAAGGGAGAGGCTTTGCTTTCCCGCCACGCTTTAAGGCTCTCCCTTTGGGAGAGCTGGACGCGAAGCGGCCTGAGAGGGCAAGGATGCTCATAATTTACACCGCCGCAAATCCCACGCTCTCGAAGACCTGAGCGGCGGCATCGGTGCGCAGGTAGGCGAGGAAAGCCACGGCAGCGTCGGGGTGGGGAGCAGCCTTGAGGACGGCGGCGGGGTAGATGACCTGACCGCACATCTCGGCGGTGGCCTCGTCCACGGGGGTCAGACCGGCGCTGTAAGCGTCGGTGCAGTAGACGACACCGGCGTCCACGCTGCCCTCGCTGATCTGGGTGGTGACTTCCTTGACGTTCGAGCCATAGGTGATGACACCGGCAGCGGCCAGAGCAGCCTCGTCGAGGCTGTAGTAAGAGAGGATCTTCTGGGTGTACTGGCCCACGGGCACGTCGCTGTTGCCCATGCAGAACAGGATGTCCTCCGCCTTCAGGTGCTCGGCCAGAGCGTCGAAGCTGTCGATGCCCTTGTCGCTGCCCTCGGGCACGCAGAGGACGACCTTGTTTTCCAGCAGGTCCACGCGGGTGGCGGAGTCCACGAAGTCCAGACCGTCGGGGTTCATGTCGGCAGAGGCGGTGATGTCCAGCTGGTTCATCTGCTTCTGGCCGGCGGAGAGGAACAGGTCGCAGTCGGCACCCTCCTGGATCTGGGTCTTCAGCGTGCCGGAGGAATCGAAGTTGAAGCGGAAGGTCACGCCCGGGTTCTGGGCAGAGTAAGCTTCGGCGATGGCGTTCAGGGTCTCGGTCAGGGAGGCAGCGGCGAAGACGATCAGCTCGACGGGTTCGCCGGAAGCCTCAGAGGACGCAGCCTCAGAAGAAGCGGCTGCGGAGGAAGCGGTGCTGGAAGCAGCGCCGCCGCAGGCGGTCAGGGCAGCAGCAGCGCCGACTGCGCCGGCCACAGCAAGAAAGTTACGGCGGGAGATGAGGTTGGTTTTCATGAATTTCACCTTTTACTTCCGGGCGCACTCGCCGTCCAGCCCGGCGGCGATGCGGATGCCGTGCTCAAGGCTGGGCAGAATGTACTCGAGGTTCTCCTTGACGGCCTTGGGGCTGCCGGGCAGGTTGACGATGAGCGTCTTGCCGCGCAATACGCTGGCGGCGCGGCTCAGCATCCCGCGGGGGGTGATGGACAGGCTGTGGTACCGCATGGCTTCGGCGATGCCGGGGGCGCTGCGGTCGGCCACGGCATAGGTGGCCTCCGGGGTGATGTCCCGGGGGGAGAAGCCGGTGCCGCCGGTGGTCAGGATGAGGTTCACCTGACGGCCGTCGGCCAGCCGGATGAGCTGGGCTTTCAGGGCCTTGGCCTCGTCAGGCAGGATCATGGTCTCCTCCACCACATAGCCTGCGGCGGTGAGCATCTCCACGATGAGGGGGCCGCTCTTGTCCTCCCGCTCGCCCCGGCTGCCCTTGTCCGAAAGGGTGATGACCGCAGCGCGCAGCGGCGGATCTTCCAGCGGCGGCAGAAGGGTCACTTCGTCGCCGACATGAATCTCGCCGCCCTTCAGCACCCGGGCAAATACGCCCTCCCGGGGCATGATGCACTCGCCGGTCTGCTGCTTGATGACGCAGTCGTTGTGGCACTCCTTGCCGATCTGGGTCATCTCCAGCACGACGCTGCCGATGGCAAACCGGCTGGTGACGGGCAGATTGCGGAAGTCGAAGCCCTCGATGACCAGATTTTCGCCAAAGGCGCCGTAGTCCACCCAGATCTTCTTGCGGAACGCCTCGATCTTCTCGGCGCTCAAAAGGCTCACCTGACGGTGCCAGCTGCCGCCGTGGGCGTCGCTGATGATGCCCCACTCCGGGGTCAGAACAGCGCTGGGCACCTCAGTCTTGACGGTGCCGCGCTTGGGGCTGGTGCAGATTGCCAGAAGTTTTCCCATAAATCGTTATCCTCCGATGCGATACATGCCGCGGGTCGCGGGCATGGAATTGTCTCCGAAATGATGTTCCCGGGGCTTTGCCCAGATGGTCTGCCGGATGGCCTGTGAAAGTGCGGCGTCGGTTGCGCCGCTGCGCAGAAGCTCCCGCAGGTCGCAGCCCGCCTCGCTGGCGAGGCAGGGGCGCAGGAAGCCTTGGCTCGTCAGCCGCACCCGGTTGCAAGAGGCACAGAACTTGCCGTGGACGGCAGCGATGAAGCCCACGTCACCCTCCCAGCCGGGGACGGTGTAGTAGACTGCCGGGCCGTCGCCGAGAACTGCGCCCTGTGCCGCAGGCAGAGGAGCGAACTCCGGCCAGCGGCGGGCAAACAGCTCCCGCAGCGCAGGCCCCGAGATGCAGGGCATGGCTGCGCCGTAGCCGATGGGCATCATCTCGATAAAGCGCACCTGCAATGGGTGCGCCTCGGCGAGGGCGGCAAGGTCTTCCAGCTCGCCCTCGTTGACGCCCGCCTGCGGCACGCAGTTCAGCTTGACGGGGATGCCGCTGTCCAGCGCGGCGCGGAGGCCCTCCATCACATGGGAGAACTCGTCCCGGGCCGTGATGCGCTGGAACACCTCCGGGCGGAGGGTGTCGAGGCTGATGTTCACGCTGTCCAGCCCGGCGTTCAGAAGGGCGGGCAGCTGCCGGGCCAGCAGGATGCCGTTGGTGGTCAGGGTGACTTTGTGGATGCCGGGGATGGCTTTCAGCCCCGCCACCAGCTGGTCCACGTCTTTGCGCACCAGCGGCTCGCCGCCAGTGACCCGGACGGTGTCGATGCCGCACTGGGCAAAGAGAGCCGCGAGGCGGAGAAACTCTTCGTAGGTCAGCACGGCCTCCCGTTCCAGCTTCTCCACGCCGTCCGGCATACAGTAGCGGCAGCGCAGGTTGCACAGGTCGGTGACGGAGAGGCGGAGATAGTGGATATTGCGGCTGGAAGAATCAAACATAGCCGCCCTCCGCCCGGACATAGTGGCCGCTCTTGCCGCCGGTCTTTTCCACCAGATGGATCTCGCCCAGCTCCATCCCCTTGTCCACGGCCTTGCACATATCGTAGATGGTCAGCAGGGCCGTGGAAACGCCGGTCAGGGCCTCCATCTCCACGCCGGTGACACCGGCGGTCTTGACGGTGCAGAGGGCTTCCACAGCCCGCCGTTGAGGCAGGAGCCTGAAATCCACGCTCACCTTGGTCAGGGGCAGCGGATGACAGAGGGGGATCAGCTCGCTGGTGCGCTTGGTGGCCATGATGCCGGCGATGCGGGCGACGCCCAGCACATCGCCCTTCTTGACGGTGCCGCTCTCCACAGCGGCAAAGGCCTCTGCATTCATGGTGATGATGCCGTGGGCCACAGCCTCCCGGAAGGTGACGGCCTTTTCGCTCACGTCCACCATCACGGCGTTGCCGGAGGCATCGAAATGGGTCAGATTGGTTTCAGTCATGATCGTATCTTTCTGCTTAACAAAAATAAATCGTATTGGAAGCCGGGCTTGCCCACCGCATTAAGGCTCTCCCTTTGGGAGAGCTGGCGCGAAGCGCCTGAGAGGGCAAGGGCGCTGACGGAGAACCACGAGCACTGCGGGATAGTATTGCTCTGACAAAGGGACAGCTTATCGCTGCGAGGTGGCTCTGTCGTAATAGGCTTGCCCTCTCCGTCATCGCAAGCGATGCCACCTCTCCCAAAGGGAGAGGCTTTTCCGCTGCGCTAAAAAATCAGCAATGCCCAAACCCGCAGTTGGGCCAGTGGCACTCGGCGCAGCCCAGACACAGGCCGCCCTCACCCAGACGGGCGATGTCTTCGGCGGTGATGGGGTCATCGGCCAGCAGGCGGGGCAGCAGCAGGTCAAAGATGGTGCGCTTGGCGTACATGACGCAGCCGGGCAGGCCGCAGACCGGCACGCTGCCCAGATAGCTCACGAGGAACATCGCCCCCGGCAGCACCGGTGCGCCGTAGGTGATGATGTCCGCGCCGGTGTTCCGGATGGCCAGCGGGGTGCGGTCGTCGGGGTCCACGCTCATGCCGCCGGTGGTGAAAATAAGCTCACAGCCTGCGTCCCTCGCTTCCAGAATGGCGGCAGTGATGCCCGCCGGGTCGTCGTCGCAGACCTTGTGGAAGACCATCTCGCAGCCGTACTCCGCCAGCTTGCCCACCAGAATGGGGGTAAACTTGTCCTCGATGCGGCCCTTGAACACCTCGCTGCCGGTGGTGATGACGGCGAACTTCTTGGGCTGCATGGGCAGCACGTTCAGGATGGGCGTGCTGCCGGCTGCCGCCTGCATGGCGTCCATCTTTTCCTGCTCGATGACCAGAGGGATGATGCGGGTGCCGGCCAGCTTCTGGCCCTTTTTCACGGGCAGGTCGCCGTGGATGGTGGCGATCATCATCTGGGGCGTGCGGTTGACGGCCAGCAGGGCGTCGCGGTCAATCTTGAGAAGGCCGTCGCAGTCGGCGATGAGCTCGATCTTGCCCTCCTTCGGCTCGGTGCCGTGGATGTTTTTGCCCGCGGCAGCTTTATACAGCAGGGCGGCAGCCTCGTCCTCGTGGAGGATGCCGGGCTTCTTCTCCCAGACGTAGAGATTCTCTTTGCCGATGGAGAGCAGCACGGGGATGTCCTCGGGCTGGATGACATGGCCCTTGCGGAAGCGGGCACCTTTGAACTCGCCGGGAATGATCTGGGTAATATCGTGGCAGAGCACCTGCCCTGCCGCGTCTTCGGTGCGGATGAGTTTCATTGTGGTTTTCCTCCTTACAGCGTCGGCATCTGGGCCACGAGCCAGTCGGCCAGCGCCTGCGTTTCTTCGAGGCCGAAATCGGCATCCGGGATGTCGCCCACGACAGCCAGCGGCTGGAAGGACACCGGCGTGTCCGAGATCTCCCGGCGCACGACCTCGATCTTCGGCCAGCCGCTGTCCTTGAAGCCCTCCAAGAGGACGAGGTCGTAGCCGTGGCGCTCGAACAGGGCCAGAAGGTCCTGTTCCGTCAGGCGGAAGGCCTCGGTCAGCAGGTAGCGCTGGCCGGAGTAGACGGCCACACCCTCGGCCCCGGCCTCCCGCAGACGGTAGCTGTCGGTGCCGGGCACATCGGGGGTGAAATCGTGGCCGTCGTGCTTGATGACGCCCACTTTCAGCCCCCGGCTGCGCAGGGCAGGCAGGAGCTTTTCGAGAAGAGTCGTCTTGCCGCTGTTATGCAGGCCGCTGACGGCCAGCACCGCCGGGCGCTTCAGCTCCAGCTGCTCGGCAAGGATCTGTTTCGGTTCACTGTACAAAGGAAAGCACCTCCACTTCTTCGCCCGGGGCCACCGGGCCGCTGCCCGCAGGCAGCTCCACCAGACAGTTGCAGCCCATCATGGCCGACAGGCTGCCGGACGAATGGGCCTCGGCACTGCCCTCGCCGGGGATGGTCACACTGCCGCCCATGGCCTTGGCCCGCAGGTAGCGGGCGACCTTGCTGGGCTTGGAAAAGCCGGTGGTCAGGGTGCAGGTGGTGCGGGGGAGGAGACAGCCCTCCTCGCAGCGTCCCGCCGCCCGCAGCAGGGCCGGGATGGCGTATTGCTCCAGCGTCGCAGCGGCGGCAAAGGGGTTGCCGGACAGGCAGAACACCAGCTTGCCGCCGACCGTTCCGGCCAGCATGGGGCTGCCGGGCTTCTGGGCTACGCCTGCGAAGAGGAGGTCTGCATCCAGCGCTTCCAGCACAGCGGGCAGATAGTCCTTCTGCCCCACCGAGACGCCGCCGCTGGTGATGACGGCATCACATTCCGCCAGCAGCTCCTTCATCTGTCCCGCGATCTCCTCCGGGTCGTCTGAGCAGTGCCGCCGCCGGACGCCGAAGCCCAGCTGCCGCAGCCGGGCGGCGTTCTGGATGCCGTTGGCGTCGTAAATTTTGCCGGGCGTCCAAGCTTCGCCCGGGGCCAGAAGCTCGCTGCCGGTGGCCAGAACGCCCACGGTGAGCGCTTTGCAGACCGGCACAGCGGCATAGCCCTGCCCGGCCAGCACCCCGAGGTGGGCCGGGGTGAGGACGGTGCCCGCCCCGGCGATGACGGTACCGGCGGCGATGTCCCCGCCCCGGAACACCACGTTCTCCTCCGGCTTCAGGGCGGCATAGAGCCGGACGGCGTCCTCGCCGCCGTCGGTCAGCTCCTGCATCAGGACGCAGTCCGCGCCCTCGGGCAGGGGCGCGCCGGTCATGATGCGGGCTGCACAGCCTGCGGGCAGGGGAGAGGCGGGGGCATCTCCGGCGTAAAGCTTCATGACCACCGGCAGGGTAACGGGAGCTTCGCGGCTGGCCCCGGCGGTGTCGGCGCTGTGCAGGGCGTAGCCGTCGAGGGGGCTGCGGTCAAAGGGCGGCTGGTCCATCCGGGCCGACAGGGCCTCGGCGGCGATGCGGCCGACCGCATCGTCCAGCGGCAGGGTCTCCGACGCCGGTCTTGGCAGGGCCGCAGCTGCATCCAGCACGCGGCGCAGCGCCTCAGAGGGCGCACAGAAAGGCTGTTTCATAAACTTCCTCCAAAAACCCGCAGCGGCGCGGCCTGCTATGGCTCAGGCGGGCAGCGGCGGGGTGTTCTCTTTATCAAAAAGGCAGGTAAAAAAGAAGCGGAGACGTCTTGACCGAAAATCAAAACGCCTCCGCAGAAGCTCCGCACGTTCCGGACGAAAGACAGCTTGCAGGCTGCCTTTGCCGATGGCACTCCCCGGGCAGCGCCTGTCCTTGCAGTGACAGTGCGGCCCGGAAAGCCCCTGTGTGGATGGGAGGAGTTCTTTTTTTCAAATTGCAGCGTTTCTTCTGCGGGAAGGCGGCGGGGTTTCCCCCGCCACCCTTGAATGCCGGCTGATACAGCCCTTAGCATTGCGGCGCGGTGTCAGAGGCTGTTTTCGTAAGCAGTGTGCGCTGCTTATGGAAACGGCTTCGATTGCCGGACGGTTTAGACACCTTTGCTCAAAGAAGCTCTTATCCTGTTCAGTTGTGATAGACGGCTCAGTCCGTCCACTCGTCCACGTCGCTGATGGCTTTCGCATAGCGGCGGGTGAGGTGCTTGGTGGAGAAGAGGAACCGCTCATTCTGGTTGTTGGTCAGCTCCTCGATGTCGGCGTACTCCGGCCTGCCCTGCATGGCCTGCCACGTCTGCTCGATGGCCTCCTGCGTCAGGTCGTAGGGTGAGCGGCGGAAGTAGCGCAGCGGGGTGGCGCTGGGGTAGACGCGGGCGTTGAACCGCACCATCTCGGCCACCATGACGCAGAGATCCCTGTCCTCGATGAGCTGGGCGATCATCGCGTAGTTGTCGCTCATGTTGGCGCTGGAATAGTAGTAGGTGTCCTTCGCGCCGGTGCGGGAGACGATGTCTGCGCACTGGGGGTCAGCCGGCATCTGGGCCAGCAGCTCGTCGGCGTTTTCCACCTCGCTGACCAGCAGCGCGTGGGGCGTGACCAGAGCCGCCGCCGAGCGGGACCGGATGTAGCCCGCCAGCTCCTGCGCCGGGGTCAGCTCAGGCAGCTCCGGTGCGGTGACGGTGGGCTGGTCGGCGTAGGGGTCGCCCTCCGCCTCCGGCGCAGCGGCCAGAAAATCCAGCAGCTGCGGCTTTTCGGCATCGTCCGGTGCAGCCGTCTCTTCGAGAGCGGGCTGTGCCTCGGCCTGCTTTGCGGCCAGAGCATCCGTCTCCCGCTCCACTGCGGCGATGACGTCCTCACCGGTCTTGGCGGCGCTGCCGTCGAAGATACTTCCGGTCTCCTTCAGGCGGCGGGCCGTCTCGCTGGCCGCGTCGATGTCAAAGACCTCGGCCTTCGGCTTCTTTTTCGCGGCCATCTCTGCCTTTTGCAGGTCGAGGATGACCTGCTCAGGGTCGGAGGCGGCGTCCACCGTGGTGGTATAACCGGGTTTGCGTCTGCCAAACAGCATGATAGTTCCTCTCGTTTCTGTGAATTACTGGGCTGCGGCCTCCTCAGAGGGAGTCTGGGCGTAGATGCCGCGTGCTTCCAGATCGTCGGCCATGTCGCCGAGGTCGAACTTCTCCAGCGTCTCGCGGGTAGGCACACCGGTGGTCTTGTCCCAGCCGAAGATGTCATAGAAGAGGTCTTTTGCCTTCTCCATGTCGGCGCGGTCCAGCTTGGTGGTGCCTTCCTCGAATGCCTTGAAGTCGGGTTCCTTGTCGAAGACCCAGTCGCAGATGGCGTCGTGCTCCTGACGGAGGTTTGCGCTGCCGCAGTTCTTCTGGAAGCTGATGGCGGTCATGGCGCGCAGCATCTGGGTGATGCGCTCGCCTGCTTCCTGCAGACCGGCCTGGGTGTAGGTCTCGCCGGTGACGGCGGTCATGAAGTCCGCCTGCAGGTCGAGGTCGCCGTGGTAATTGCGCTCCTTGGAGGGAGACTGGGTCATGGGCCACATCCAGTTGCAGAGGGTAGCAGAGTCGTGGAAGTTCTTATCGTTGACGCAGTAGGCGGCCAGCTTTGCCTTGTTTTCGTTGATGGGCGTGTAGGCCTTGGCCTTGTCGTAGCAGCCCTCGCCGAAGAAGTCCTCCATGACCTTTTTGGTCACCTCGTAGGGTGCGCCGGAGCCGGTCTCGCAGACGATCTCGTGGATCATGCAGTCTCTATTATACACCAGATTGTACAGCATGCCAACCTGCCATGCCTCTGCGGGGCCGTGGTGGTTGGGGAAGCCGTTGTACATCAGGTTGGAGTTGGTGGCACCGTCGGTGCGGTCCAGCCAGCTCTTGGGCAGGCCGAACTTTTCCATCATGGCCAGCGTACCCTTTGCGATGACGGACAGGTCGCCCTCGCCGTAAGCCATGCGGCGGATGAGCTCCACCTCCCAGCGGGGGTCACCGGCCTTTTCCCATGCCCAGGGCAGGGAGTCGTACTCGGCCTCGCTGATGTACTTGGTGGCCTCCTCACGGGGCATCCGCAGGATCCACAGCAGGTCGCGGTTCAGGTTGCCGTAGTTGTCCCACAGGCCCATGTCATCGACGGCATGAGACCATGCCAGGTTGATGACCATGGTGCCGTCGCCCTCGTACTTGAAGTCGTGGACGCCGTCCGGGTAGACGCGGGTGCCGTACAGCACGGGCATACAGGTGTTGGAGTTGTGGGTGGGCAGGTCGTAATCGGCCAGCGGGTCCACATCATACTCGGTGTAGCAGCGGATGGGGCAGGAGGAGCAGCCGCCGTTCTTCACGGTGTACTCCGCAGCCGGTGCGCCGAAGTCGAAGTAGCCCTTGAAGCAGCGCAGCGCGATCTTGTTGATGTCGTTGTAGGGCTGCTCGCCGGTATCCACGGGGCCGCCGGGAGCCTTTTTCCACATACGGCCCGGTGCGCCGGACCAGCGGTTCTTGCCGGAGGTGGCGCTGTACTCGGCCCAGCTCTGGGGCTGTGCGGGGACGTTGTGGTTGTTGTTGCCGCCGATGAGGTTGCCCATCATGTAGTTGGACAGCTCCAGCACCTTCTTGGGGTCGGCCACCTTGACGCTGCCGGTGCCGCGGATGGCCAGGCCCTTCAGCTTCTTGTTGCCCATGGCAGCGCCCAGACCGGCGCCGCCGGAGTTGCCAAAGCTGGTGTTCAGGGTGGAGTAGTCCACCAGATTCTCACCGGCAGGGCCGATGGAAGCGGTCTCGAACTCACGGCCGTTCTGCTCCACCATCCACTTGTTGGCCGCGAACGTACCCTTGCCCCAGATGTCAGAAGCGTCCTCGAGGGAGACCTCGTCGTCCTCGATGCGCAGGTAGACGGGCTTTGCGGAGATGCCGGTGATGACGATGCCGTCCCAGCCCGCATACTTCAGCATGGGGCCGATGTGGCCGCCCATGTGGGCGTCGATGATGGAGCTGCCCTTGGACCAGGTGGAGCGGAAGGTGACGTTCATGCGGCCGGAGCAGGGCACGCCGGCACCGGTCAGGGGGCCGACGCCGAAGATGACCTGTGCCTTCTCGTCGTAGGGGTCGAGGTCCATGGGAGCTTCCTCATACATGATGCGGTAGGCCATGCCCATACCGCCGATATATTTATGGTATTTTGCGTCGTCCTCGGTGGTGATCGCACCGGTGGTCAGGTCAACGCGCAGGATCTTGCCTGCCCAGCCATACGTTTCAGCCATTGTTGTTCCTCCTTACAGGTCCATGTAGGCAGCCTGTGCTGCGCTGGTGACGGCATCCCAGTCCACGATGGACAGAGCGCCGGACGGGCAGCCTGCCACGCAGGCACCGCAGGCGATGCACTTGGACGACTTGCCGGTCTCGGGGTTGACGGTGGGCATATGCCAGGGGCAGGCCTCGTGGCAGGCGCCGCAGCCGATGCACTTGTCGGTGTCCACCACACGGATGCCCTGGGCATTGGTGGTGATGGCCTTCTGGGGGCAGGCGTTGCCGCAGGCGGGGCCCTCGCACTGGCGGCAGGTATCCGGGAAGTAGACAAAGCAGTTGTCGTTGCCGGACAGCAGGCCGTTGCCGGCACCGTCCAGATTCAGACGGCGCTGGATCTTCACGCGGCTGATGTAAGAGGAGCACACACCATCGTTGGTCAGCGTGCAGTTGATCTCGCAGCGCTGGCAGCCGGTACACAGGTCGGCGTTGACCACCAGAAGGCCCTGGGGCAGCGCCCAGGTAGCCACTGCGCCGCTGTCCACCTGCTTCTGCGAGCAGCCGAAGAGGGACAGCATGGATGCGGAGAGGGTAAGCCCTGCAAGGCTCTTGCCCGAGATCTTCATGAACTGGCGGCGGGTCATATCAGCCGTCAGAAAATCAGTTTTTGCCATAGGTTCCATTCCTCCGTTGAGGTCACTCTGCGCGGAGCACCTCAGTTACATAGAAATACGAATCGTTGACCACGGTGGTCACTGCCGCCGAGGTGATGGTCGCACCGGAAAGGGCGTCCACCTCGGTGAGGTCTGCGCTGACAGCGCCGCTGTCGGACGGCCCGGCGGTCAGCCCGGCCTCGTCAAGACGGTAGGCCGACTGCTTTTCAGCCGACCAGTCCGCGTAGGGCAGAGCCTGCGCCTCGCCGTCCTGTGCGCTCTTGCTCAGGCCCGCAGCGTACAGCTTCCGGCGTGCCACGGCCTCGGCGCTGGAATCCAGCGGGGGCGGCAGCTCGTCGTCCAGAGGCTGTCCGTTCAGGGCCGAGAGGGTCAGCCCGGCCGCATACATCCTGCGGGTGGCCTCCGCCTCGGGAGAGGTGTCGGACACGTTCCACTGTGCGGGGTCGAAATCCTGTGCCGCAGCGGACGCATCGGATGCACCGGCTGCTGCATAGGCTGCGCCGGTGGCCGGGTCGATCACGGTGTAGCTCTTGCCTGCCAGCGTAAAGGGAGCCGCGCCCTGGTACTGGGACGTGAACTCCGGAGCGACACACTGGCCGCCGAGGCTGTCCGTCTCCGCCTGCGAGAGGATCTCCACAGCGGAGACATTGCCCTTGGCGTCGATGGTCACGGCAGCCTGCACATCGCTCTGGAAGCCCTTCTGCACGCCCTCCACGCGATAGCTGCCGTCGTCGAGCTGGTACACTGCGCTGATGCCGTAGGTGGCTGCATCCGCCTCCGACACCGGCAGCAGGGTGCCTGCGACCGTGGTGCGTGCGTTCTGCATTGCGATGAGGCCGACCGCCATGGCGATTGTCGCAGCGCCCATGGCCGCGTAGCCCGGCAGCCGTCTGCGCCACAGCGGGACGGGCGCAAACGGGTTGGTTGCCTGCTTCATGTTATCACCTGCCTGTTTTTTGGTTGTGCGGGAAAAGTTTCCCAGACACGAAAATGACCGCTCAGCCTGCTGCAACAAGCGGAGCGGTCCCTTCGTTAATATATTATCACATGGACGAGAAGTAAGTCAACGCGAACCGATGTCACCCCACACTTTTTGACGATGTTAGCGGATGTTTCCGGCCGCAGAGCAGCTGTAAGCCATATTCCTGCGCCAGCTCCAGCGACTGCACGGTGGGCATGGTCTTGCTCACCAGTGCCGGGACGCCTGCCCGGATGGCTTTGCGCACCATGTCCACCGGCACGCGGCCGCTGGTGTAGAGGACGCATTCGTGCAGCGGGACGCCGGCCAGCATCACGCTGCCCACGGCCTTGTCCAACGCATTGTGCCGCCCGATGTCCTCGCAGGCGCAGAGGATACGACCCCGGTGCAGCACGAAGCAGCTGTGGACTGCGTGGGTGGCCTGATAGAGGGGCAGGCCCGCGCTCATGGCGGCGGCGAGGGCGTCCACCCATTCCGGCGGCAGGTCCAGCTGGGGCGCGCCGCGCAGGGGTTGCAGCTCCACGGGGCTGCCCAGCGTGATGTTGTCGGTGCAGCAGCTGGATACCTCCTGCGCCGCTGCGCTCCGCGCCGTCAGCGGGTGGGTGAGGTGGACGCTGATCTTCAGCCCCTCGGCACAGACGGCGATCTGCTCCACTTCCCCGGCGGATGTGATCCACCCCTCCGTCAGCAGCCGCCCCAGCGCCAGCTGCGGCAGCAACTCCGGTGTGCACACCACCCGGAATGCGGGCTGCTCATTGACATAGAGGGCTGCTGCGTGTTCTGTCGGTACGGCGGCTTCGGTGCCGTCCGGCAGGGATACGGTCTCAAAAGCGGCGGCTGCGCCGAAGCGGTCGTTGATCTGCATGGGGATATATCCTTTCTCCGGGCGGGGGCTTTCTTTTATACATCATGGAACGATGACACGTTCTTTCATGGGCTGCTTTTCGTATGATGTATATACCATAACTGGAAAGAGATTGCAAGAAGGAGTTTCAAATCAGAAAGAGCGGGGTCGCCATAGGAAGAGAGCGATGCAACGAAACGGTGCGTGCGCAGGCTCATCGGCTCCGATATTCCACTCTCGGTCTGCCGCCTGTGGAATAATCCACCTGACTTTCGGCTTCATTCGTGCCGATCAAGTAGTTCAGATACAAGGAGGGCGTCTATCTGGGATTCATGGGTCCCTGCTACGAGACTGCTGCCGAGATCCGTGCCTTTGCAGGCATGGGCGCAGATGCCGTGGGCATGAGCACCGTACCAGAAACGATGGTCTGCAACTATATGGGAATGAAGGTGCTTGCGGTCAGCTGTATCACCAATATGGCCACCGGCATCCAGACCGTGAAGCACAGCCATGCCCGTGTGCTGGAAATTGCAAATCAGGCGGGAGATACCATGTGCCGCTGGCTTGGTGCCGTCATCCAGAAGATGTAAAAACAACCAGAATGAATGCCAGACCCCTGCGCCATGGTCATGTCCAATTTATCCTCGACCCCGGTGCAGTCAATGTGGATGTGAAAGTGGAAACCACGAAGATCCTGAAGCAGCACAAGGCGTATCTGGCACAGTTTGAAGAAATGTTGAACGATGAAAGAATCGTATAACGGCAGGCGGAACAGGCTCATCACATCCCTAGCAAAGAGAAACAGAGCATTTCCGACGGGGAACGCCCTGTTGCACGAGGTTCACCGAGAGGTATTCCCGGCACAGCTGCTGCAATTCGGGATCGTTGGTCAGGGCGGCAGCAATCCGGTTTGAGAACAGCAGCCCCACCAGCGTAAACACCAGCGAAGTGCCCAGCATCAGAAACA
>OBLF01002239.1_pt1 | contig 13618 bp, 13 predicted proteins | sample 1519231 | NCBI WGS metagenome assembly OBLF01 (sample SAMEA2602895, study PRJEB22501) | metagenome | reverse complement strand
TCGCCACGCCCCGTATGGCCCTCACCGCCGCCGAGTATCTGGCCTTTGAAAAGGGGATGCAGGTGCTGGTCATTATGACTGACATCACCAACTACGCAGAGGCTCTGCGTGAGGTCTCCGCCGCCAAGAAGGAGGTCCCCGGCCGCCGCGGTTTCCCCGGCTACCTGTATACCGACCTGGCTACGCTGTACGAGCGGGCCGGCCGCCGTCTGGGCAACCCCGGCTCCATTACCCTGATCCCCATTCTGACCATGCCTGAGGATGATAAGACCCACCCCATCCCCGACCTGACGGGCTATATCACCGAGGGACAGATCATCCTGAGCCGTGCTCTGTACCGCCAGGGCATCCATCCCCCTGTGGACGTGCTGCCCTCCCTGTCCCGTCTGAAGGATAAGGGCATCGGCGCGGGCAAGACCCGTGAGGACCACGCCAGCACCATGAACCAGCTCTTTGCCGCCTACGCCACCGGCAAGGACAACAAGGAGCTGATGAGCATTCTGGGCGAGGCGGCCTTGACCCCCACGGACCTGCTGTACGCCAAGTTTGCCGACGAATTTGAAAAGCGCTACGTCAACCAGGGCTACGAGGAGAACCGTTCTATCGAGGAGACGCTGGACCTGGGCTGGGAGCTGCTGAGCATCCTGCCCAAGAGCGAACTGAAGCGGATCAAGCCGGAGCTGATCGAGAAATACTGGCCGAAAAAGGACGAGCAGAAGTAAGGAGGGGTGAACCATGGCGAATATCACGGTCAGCCCTACCCGCATGGAGCTCACCCGTCTCAAGGGCAAGCTGCGGACCGCCCAGCGGGGCCACAAGCTGCTGAAGGATAAGCGGGATGAGCTGATGAAGCAGTTTCTGGACACCGTCCGGGAGGTGCGTTCCCTCCGGGCCGAGGTGGAGGAGGAGCTGATGACCGTCCACGAGTCCTTCACGGTGGCGTCCGCCCTTATGTCCTCCGAGGCGCTGGAGCAGGCGCTGCTGTATCCCAAGCAAAGCGTGGAACTCACCCGCACCACCCAGAACATCATGTCCGTCAATGTGCCGGTGTACGATTTTCAGACGAAAACGAAGTCGGAATCCGACATCTACCCCTACGGCTTCGCCGTCACCTCCGGCGAACTGGACGACGCCGTGGAGGCCCTGGGCCGGGTGTTCCAGAAGATGCTGAAGCTGGCCCAGATCGAAAAATCCGCCCAGCTGATGGCGGAGGAGATCGAAAAGACCCGCCGCCGGGTCAACGCACTGGAATATGTGATGATCCCCAACACCCAGGAGGCCATCCGCTATATCACCATGAAGCTGGATGAAAACGACCGCGCCACCACCACCCGGCTGATGAAGGTGAAGGATATGCTCTTGAAGGAGGCCATCGAGGAGAAGCGGGCGGCAGACGCCGCGGCTCTGCAAGGCTTTTCCAAAGAAGCCGGCGGGGCATAAAAGAAATGCAAAACCTGCGCGCAGAACATCTGCGCGCAGGTTTTTACTTTGCAAAGAGAACTGTATTTTCTCGATTGTGTTTTGGCGAAAAATTGAGAAATACGCAGATTTTACCGGCGCGATCCGGGTATATCCGCTCTTTTTCGAGCCAAACTATGCTTGCGATACCCAAGAACCCACAAACGTAAGATGTTGAAAAGGAGAAATTGTTATGTCCAGTAAGAACACCAACAAGATCAACGTTCCCGAGGCCCGCACCGCTATGGATAAGTTCAAGATGGAAGCCGCCGCTGAAATGGGCGTCAACCTGAAGCAGGGCTACAACGGCGACCTGACCAGCCGCGAGGCCGGCTCTGTGGGCGGCCAGATGGTCAACATCATGTCACCCGTACGAACTGCGAACTATGAACGGGCAGATCGTACAGCTATGGGGCATATTCAGCGTATTTGTTACACAGCTACCGTCACAGTCTGACGTGTAATCAGAGGCCGAGAGCATTACGCTCCCGGCCTCTTTTGCGTTTGTACCTGTTCTGCATCCTATGCCCCGCAGGGCATCAGAGGGCGCAGAAAATCCCGTGGATTTTCGATTGCCCGTACCACACCTTATTCTCCGCCTTGCATTGACTATTGACAATATGCCAGACTTCGCCCGTGGCGGGCCACATGGCTCTCAACAAGATTGCACACCACTTTGTAAACTAATCCAACAATAAATTGTATCTAAACCTCTTGCGTCAAAACCACTGTTTAGGGTAAAAATAACATCGATTGTTCAATTTCGGACATATTCAAATTTGTGATTATCGAGGAAGTCACCAAGCTGTATGTAATAATACACCGTAAGCTTATTGTCCGCAAGTTCGCTCACATCAAAGGTATACCAAGCTGCTTCTGTTTCATCATCCCAGTTGCCATCACTGGGGTCATCAATTCCTTTCCGATATGTGTAGGCTTTAAAATGAGTATCATTATCAACAGCGAACCCACTGAAAACAGCATCTGGAAAATGCCCTTTTTCAGTTTGCCGAATCATACATGGTTGCCCGTCAATATATTGCAGCTCCATAATATGTTCGTAACCATCGTGGGTTTTCCCTAAATATTGATATTCTGTGCATGACCATTCTCCCGCTAACAACTCCCAGAGTTCATCAATCGTTGTGATGGTATTCGTGTTCGTAGGTGTTGAGGGAGTATCTGTGGGTTCAGAAGAAACAGAATTATCCCGGAAGCTGGACAAGATAGCAACAATTTCTTTCTCCTCTTGCTCTGTAAATTCTCCGCTGGGAGAATTGGCAATCATCGAAATATGACCGCCGTACCAAAAGGAGAATGTCGGAAGGAGCGGGATAATACATTCCTGAGTTTCGCCCGCTTGGTCTTTTGGTAAAAGCGCATACCGCACACTGCCATTTTCAACAGGCGTATAATCTCCACCGCTATATGTATCATACTGCCCGATTATTTCGATTTTGGCAACCATAAATCTGCCTAAGTCTGAATAGTCCGTGGCCTGAATTGTGCCGGGGATAAAGCTTGCGTCAGCTACTTGCTCAACAGTAACTTCGTTGATTTCCCGGGTCGGGCCGGTCAAGTCACGCATACCGCCGAAGTTCCAATAGGTAACGGTAACGCCGGACGGATTGGATAGTATGACTTCCTCCGAGGTTGGGTCAACCGTTTCACTCTCAATGCTCCATCCATCTGGATAGCTAAATGTAAAGGTTGGAGCAGTAATCTGATTAACGTCACTAAAGCGTGTTGTGTAGGTATTAGAAAGTTCTACTACTGTTGTTGAACTAACTGTATCACTACGGATTGCGGTATCCAACTGTTCAGGCGCTTTATCTGAAGCGTTTGAACACCCACTGAGTAAACCTAATATTGCAGCGCCGACTGTCAGAATGTATATTATTTTGCGTTTCATTATGGTATGTCTCCTTTTACCATTCTCTATATCTGCGTTCCCGATCTTTCTCAATTGCTAATAGTTCTTCCGTGGCTTGCCGGGTGCGCTGCTGTTCTTTTAGACGGCTCTCATCAGCTTTTTGACGTTCCCTTTCAAGTTTCAACATATCTTGATTGTGCATTTCCTGTTGTCTGCGTAATAGAATTATTTCTCGGTGTGCCGGATCAAGGGTGGACAGATATAAGCTGTCAATGGCGTCATAATATTGGGTTGAAATTCTGGAGAAATTTGTACCTATACTGTTGAGCTGATTAGAAAGAGGCGATATATATTTGTTGTAGCGCAAAGCAAAACTGTGCTTAGCGATTTTGGAAATAATGAACGCAGCAGGGCCAACAAAAAACGGCAGCAATACTATTAGTAAGTCGAATAAAGAAAACAGTAAAGATGTTCTCAGACCGACAGGGAGATATTGAAAAATTGCAAGCCGTACCACAAAAAGCGCAATCAACCCAATTTCAGCCCACTTACATTTTTTCTCCATAGAGGCCCACTTCTCATATTGTTGATACTTTGCTTGTTCAACAGATCTTTCGGGTTCTACGATATGCGATACTTTTTCAAGATAGGCTTTCTTTTCCTGCTCCAACTTATGTAGTTGCTCACTTACACCTTGGACACCGATATTTTGCTTACCATAGGACACTGCTTTATTATATTCGGTCATAAAGTATACTTTATCTAAATCGTATCTTACTATTTTTCTCTTTTTCACATCCATCACCTCAAATTAAGTGTCAAAAACTACTGCACACAAGATGTTCTCTTGCACAGGTGATTATACCATAGAAAAATTTCGCTTACAATAAGGAAAATCTCTTGTTTGGAGGTTTCCGTGAAAACAGAATTAAACTATAAACTGGTCGGGCAGCGAATCCGCGCCATACGAAAAAAACGGGGCATGACGCAGGAGCGATTGGCGGAGCTGGCGGAAATCAGTCCGCAGCATTGCTCAGGAATTGAGACAGGGGCGGCAAAGGTATCGCTCCCGGCATTGGTAAAGATTGCAAATGCGCTCAATGCCTCCATGGATGAACTTTTGCTGGATTCAATTTCAGCAGTAGCAAAGCCGGAAATGATGAAAGAGGTTGAAGCGGTATTCGCAGACGCCTCGGCGGATGAAATGTACTTGATGTTGTCACAAGCCCAAAATATTAAAGAAACTGTGCGGGTAAAAGGGTTGCTGTTGACTAAAGATTGAAAATTGGTAAAGGGGTATCTAATATGACGCTCAGTCAGTTCTTAAAAGTGTTATACCCTTATTGTAATGAGGGAGAAAGCAAATCTGAATTTCTGGTACACATGGTCAACCAGATCATGGATGGACAGCCGGGAAGAATGCGCTATGATGGGAGCTTTCAAAATCCATTGAAAGATAAAGATACCCGCACACTTCTCAATTATTTTAATGGAGAGCGTTCCATATCATCAAAAGACGCAAGCACAATTTATAGTAGTATTAAAACAGAAAAATTCGAAAAGTACATTAGCAAACATTGCTCGATGGATGCACAATCACGTCTTTTGGATGATTTAACGCCGATAACGGCTGTTCCCAAAAATGAAATGACACCTCAGATTTGTTCGCAACTGTTTGAAACAATATTGCGTGAGTTGGCATCAAAATAGATTTATTAAAAATCTCTGTCTTTACGGTCATGTGACTGTAAAGACAGAGATTTTATTTTACTCTCCATAGAAGAGTTGAAAAAAACGATTGAAAATATCGGTATTGTTCGCCACTGTTCGCAGCTGTACCGTCGTTCTTCTTGGCAGGTTGGTATACTAATATTGCCGACAAGAGGTGACGACCTCACCATCTCCCCGCCGACGGGTGGGAGAAAGGAGTGTACACAATATGAAAATGGAACTCGTAGGCTACAAATCCCTCGACTTCGAAAGTAATGGAGAACGTGTAAAAGGCACTCAAGCTTTCGTTGCCTTTGAAGAGGAAGGCGTTGAGGGAAAGCGGACAGACAAGCTGTTCTTCCGGGATGGCTTCGAACTGCCTGACCTCAAAGCTGGAATGACACTTGAAGTGGCCTTTAATCGAAAGGGCAAGCCGGAAAGCGTGACTATCGCACAGACCGCACAGCGGCTGAACATTGGCAAGCAGTAACCCCACAGCGAACGGCCCCGGCGGGCCGTCTGCGGCCCGCCGGGGTGCCAGAGGCCAGTATTACCCCTCTGGCACTTCTGTCGCAAGTCGCAGCAGAAAGGAGGCATAGAAAATGCCGAAAGATCCACAGGGCCGGAAATGGCTCTTGACGATCAACAACCCGGCCGAAAAGGGCCTCGACCACAAGGCCATTCAGAAGGGGTTAAATCAATTTCCATCCCTGACCTACTACTGTATGGGGGATGAAAAGGGGGAAACCTATCACACCCATATCTTTTTCGCCCTGGAACGCCCGACAAGATTTTCCACCATTAAGAAGCGTTTTCCCGAATCGCATATAGACCGGGCAGAGGGGACAGCGGCAGAGTGCAGGGCCTATGTCCAGAAATCAGGCAAATGGGCCGATAATGACAAGGCCGAAACCACTATCGCTGGCACCTTCGAGGAGTGGGGAGAGCTGCCCATCGAGCGGCAAGGAGAACGGACTGATCTGGCCCTGCTCTACCAGATGATAAAGGATGGCATGAGCAACTATGAGATCATGGAGGCCAACCCTGATTATCTGGTAGCCCTTGATCGGATAGATCGGGCGCGACAAACCGTGAAGGAAAAACAGTATAGGGAAACCTTCCGCCCCTTGGCAACGACATATATTTGGGGCCCAACCGGGACGGGCAAGACCCGCTCCGTCATGGAGCAGTATAGCTATTCCGGGGTCTATCGTGTCACCGACTATGCCCACCCCTTCGACAGCTACGCCGGGGAGGAAGTGCTTCTTCTGGACGAGTATTCCAGTAATTTCAAAATCCGGGACTTGCTCAACTACCTGGATGGCTACCCGCTGACCTTACCGGCCCGCTACTCGAATCGGGTGGCCTGCTTTACTAAGGTCTATGTTATCTCTAACCTTTGCTTATCCAAGCAGTACCCCAACGAACAGTATAATTCCCCAGCAACCTTTGCTGCTTTGCTCCGCAGAATTCACAAGGTGGTACATTACACGGCTCCTGGTGAATTTGCGGAGTATGAGACAGCGGAGTACATGGACAATCCGTTGTTGTGGAGGTAACACATGAAAAAAGATATTAGACGGAAGTATGAACGCAGCCGCCGCTTTTGGGCCGGTATAAGGGAAATTACTGTATACCACTACGCAAAATTACTTATACCACTGGCCTATCTTCTGGTGTTGTTTTTGGTATGGAAAATCTGCATTAGCGCCTTTAGCGTTCTTTCAAAAAATGAGATAGTAGTCAAGAGCGTGAGCTTTTCGCTGCTGTTTGTAGGCATTGTAGGGCTTGTAGAAGTTGTTGTTATCTTAGGTACGCCCAGAAAGACACAAACCACCCAAAATGCACTGGTGGAGGCGGGATTTACCAATGCATTACATTCACCGCCGCTCCTGCTTTCCGTACGCAAGGCAGGAAGTCGGCACATTTACGAGTTTGACGCAAATAATACCCCCTTTTCACGTTGGGAACAGGAACGGGCCAAAATTGCGGCAGCACTTCACAGCACGATAGACCACCTTGAACTGTCTACGGATGGTCGGCGTGTACTTGTGTATGTTGCGGCAGCGTATGCGGCGCTACCTTCCAAAATTGATTGGAAAGCTGAGTACATTCCGAAGGAGGATTTTGTCCTTGCCCTCGGTATGGGGCTTTCCGGCCTTGAAACCGTAGACCTTTCTACCACGCCGCACCTCTTGTTGGGCGGAGGAACTGGTTCTGGCAAGTCAATTTTGCTAAAAAGCCTTCTCATGCAAAGTTGCCTAAAAGGGGCAACTGTAATCATAGCGGATTTCAAAGGCGGTGTGGATTTTTCACCGATATGGCATGATAACTGCCAAATGGTATTTGACACACAAACGCTGCTCCCTGTCTTAGCTGATTTGACCGCAGAGCTGGAACACCGCCGTACGCTTTTTGTTGCCGCTGGAACACCTAATATTGCAAAATATAATCAAGTTACGGGCGAGCAACTTATACGCTATATTCTCGCTTTTGACGAGGTAGCGGAAGTATTTGATATGAGCGGGCTTGATAAAAGCGAGAAAGACGTTGTAGCTCAAATTACACGGCACTTATCCTTGATTGCCCGTCAAGGACGGGCCTTTGGACTTCATCTGTTATTATCCACGCAGCGGCCCAGCGCCGATCTGATTCCGGGCCAGATAAGAACAAATCTGAGTCTCCGCATTTGCGGTAGAGCAGATGAAATCTTATCAAAAATTATTCTTGATAGTTCTGCTGCGGCTGAACAGATTCAGTTAAACGAACAAGGGCGCTTTGTTACGAATACAGGCCGGATATTTCAAGGCTTCTGGTTTGATGACAGTATGCTTGACACAAGCGGTAATCACGCTTAGAGACTAAAATAGCGGCCATGCCGCAAGCTACAATAAATTGCGTCCGCAGACGCCACCTTGTAAAATGACTTTCATAAATTAAAGTACGGGAATTTTCCCGCCATAAAATAATGCGGGTCAATATACGTTGTTTGCGGCGTACTTCTTCAGGAGGTACACCATGCATAAACGGCCTGACTTGGGAAAAAATAGCCGCAAAGGAGGACAGCCTTTGCAGACTATTAACAAATCTCCCCCGGAGGCTTTTACCCGCCGAATCTGGTTGCACTATTTTAATGATACGCTCCGTGCAAAAGGACTTCTTTCAGAAAAGGAATGGCGTGAAATGCGCCAACTAATTGAACAGAGCTAAACGGAAAAAGGTGCTTGGAACAGCTGCTTTCAAGCATCTTTTTATTGATTTCTTTTGCAAATATTGATATAATATAGATGATGATAAAACGAACTTTTGGAGGCAGCAAGTATGGATATACATACCGCACGACAGCAGCTTAAAATAAAGTCGATTTATGACTTGCCTATGAGGGTAACGTATTATGCCCGTGTGTCCAGCGAAAAGGACGAACAACTTAACTCCTTGGGAAACCAGATTACCTACTATGAGGATTTCATTAAGAAAAATCAGAACTGGACGTATGTAGAGGGCTATATTGACGAGGGTCTGTCTGCTGCTACCACAAAAAAGCGTGAGAACTTCCATCGTATGGTGGACGATGGTAAAGCAGGGCTTTTTGATTTCATTATAACAAAAGAGATTTCACGTTTTGCCCGTAATACATTGGACAGTATCAGCTTCACCCGTGAACTGCTGAACGCCGGGGTGGGGGTATTTTTCCAGAATGACAACATCAACACACTGGATGAGGACAGCGAGCTACGGCTCACAATCATGTCGGGTATCGCACAGGACGAGTTACGCAAGCTGTCCAGCCGTGTGAAGTTTGGTCACGCACAGGCCATTAAGAAAAATGTGGTGCTTGGAAATAGCCGTATCTTCGGCTATGTGAAGGATGGCGGGCGGTTGGTGATCGACGAGGCCGAGGCTCCTATGGTACGGGAACTGTTCGAACTGTACGCTACGGGGAAGTACAGTATGAAGCAGATTGAAAACCTGTTTTGGGAGAAAGGCTACCGTAACCATAACGGCAAAAAAATCGCCCATACTACGATGTCCGGCATGATTTCCAACCCCAAGTACAAGGGGTACTATGTGGGGAACAAGGTCAAGGTTATCGACTTGTTCACCAAAAAGCAAAAATTTCTCCCGCCGGAGGAATGGGTCATGTTCAAGGACGAGACAGGCGAAATCGTCCCGGCTATTGTTGACGAAAAATTATGGGAAACCGCAAACAAGGTTTTGCAGAAGCGGAGCGAGGATGTAAAAGGACGTCAGGGCATTTGCAACCATGCGAACCTTTTGACGGGCAAGCTGTATTGTGCTGATTGCGGCACGGCCTATTATCGACGGGAATCCAAAGACAAGCAGGGAAATAAAAACAGCAAGTGGGTGTGCAGCAATAAAATCAAAAACGGTGCGGGAGCCTGTGCCTCTTTCCCTATCTATGAGGAAGAATTAAAACCGTTACTCTTTGAAGTGTTTAACGAGACAGAGGCCGACGCCGAGGCTCTGATTGAGGAATACATTGAAATGTATAAATCGTTGGAGGACGGCGGCAATACCGCAAAGCAAATTGGTATGCTGCGGCAGAAAATTGAATTGGCGCAGAAAAAGAAAAGCAAGCTATTAGGGTATAACGCCACGGGGCAACTTTCCGACAGGGATTTCCTTTCCATGAACAAAGAGTGTGATAAAGAAATCGAGGACGCCGAAAAGCAGATTTACGAGTTGGAACAGCAGCAGCTATCCAAAGAAGAATTTCGCAAACATATTGATACCATTCGCCGGGTGCTGCATGACGCCAAACGTGACGCCGCACAAGGGATTATCAACAAGGATTTTATTGATAAGTATATTGACAAGATTTTTGTTACCCCGGAGGCGGATGGAACTATGCGGCTGCAAATCAAGATTTTTACCGGGGAAACCACAGACAAGTACCTCTCTAAACTCAGAGGTCGTACGGGTCACACGTTCAAGAAGATGATCGAGTCCTACGAGAAGAACCTGTAAGCTTCCTGGAAAGCGATCTGGAATGGGAAGGGCGGACGGCTGTCCGCTCTTCCTTTTTATCCTAGGATATGCTATAATACTTTGTTGCAATTTTCCGCAGGGATGCGGCGGGTGAAGGAGGGGGTTGTGTGGAGAATATCCATCAGGGACACCGGGAAAAGATGCGGCAGCGCTTTTTGAAAAGTGGGCTGGAAAGCTTCGCGGATCACGAGGCCCTGGAACTGCTGTTGTACTACGCCATTCCCCGGCAGGACACCAACCCCATCGCCCACCGGCTCATGGAGCGGTACGGATCTCTGTCCGCCGTGCTGTCGGCTCCGGCGGAGGACCTGAAAAAGGTGGAGGGCATCGGCGAAAGCGCCGCCGTCCTCCTGAAGGTGGCGGGACAGATCGGCCGGAAGGCCCGGCTGTCGGACGCGGCCCAGAGCCGGGCTATGACAGACGTGGAGACGGTGGGCGCGTACCTGCTGGAACGCTATGCCGGGGAGACCCACGAGGTGGTCTATCAGCTGTGCCTGGACCGGAAGGGAAAGCTGCTGGCCTGCAAGCGTCTCAACGACGGCGGTGCATCTTCCGCCTCTCTGGATATCCGGAAGGTGGTGGAGAACGCCATCCTGACCTCCGCCAGCACGGTGATCCTGGCCCATAACCATCCCAGCGGCATCGCCCTGCCCTCGGATGACGACTGCGCCGCCACCACCCAGGCAGTCCAGGCCTTGCAGACCATCGGCGTGGTGCTGGCGGACCACATCATTGTGGCAGATGACGATTTCGTCTCCATGGCCCAGAGCGGATATCTGGCTTGAGACCAGATAGAAAATACGAACAAATGTTTGATTTTCAGCAGAACATGTGATAAAATGAAAAATTACGGGAGCAGGAATATGCAGATCGTGGAAATACGGGAGCGGACGCCGGAGCTGTTGGAGCGGCTGCTGGCCGTCTGGGAAAGCTCCGTGCGGGCTACCCACCTGTTTTTGACGGAAGATGAGATTCTGCGCATCCGGGATTACGTACCCCAAGCCCTGAACGGCGCGGCCCACCTGGTGATTGCGGAAGAGACCGGCTGCCCCGTGGCCTTCATGGGCGTGGCGGGCGGCTGCCTGGAAATGCTGTTTGTGGAGGCCGGACACCGGGGCAAGGGCTGCGGAAAGGCCCTGCTGCAATACGGCATGGAACGGTATGGGGTGGACAGCCTGACCGTCAATGAGCAGAATCCCCAGGCTGTCGGCTTTTATACCCACATGGGCTTTCAGACGGTCCGCCGCAGCGAAACGGATGAGCAGGGCGGCCCCTATCCCATTCTCTATATGAAACGAACGGTTTAACGACGGAGAGGTAGTATGCCAAAATTTGAAGTGGTTTCCCCTTATCAGCCCAGCGGCGACCAGCCGGAGGCCATCGCCGCCCTGGCGGAGGGCATTGAAAACGGATTGAAGGAGCAGGTGCTGCTGGGCGTCACCGGTTCCGGCAAAACCTATACCATGGCCAAGGTCATTGAAAAGGTCCAGCGGCCCACCCTGGTGCTGGCCCACAACAAGACCCTGGCGGCCCAGCTGTGCGAGGAGTTCAAGGAGTTTTTCCCCAACAACGCCGTGGAGTATTTCGTTTCCTACTACGATTACTATCAGCCGGAGGCCTATATCCCCCATACGGATACCTACATCGCCAAGGACGCCTCCACCAACGATGAGATCGACCGGCTGCGGCTGTCCGCCACCTGCGCCCTGCTGGAACGGCGGGATGTGATTGTGGTGTCCTCCGTGTCCTGCATTTACGGTCTGGGCGAGCCGGACGACTTTGCCAAAATGGTGATCTCCCTGCGTGTGGGCGCGGAGTGGGACCGGGATGAGCTGCTGCGCCGCCTGGTGGAAAACCGCTACGAGCGGAACGACATAGCCTTTGAGCGGAATATGTTCCGGGTCCGGGGGGATACCGTGGAGATCTATCCCGCCTATTACAAGGACCATGCCATTCGGGTGGAGTTCTTCGGGGACGAGATCGACCGCATTTCCGACTTCCACCCCCTGACGGGCACCGTGAACCGGGTGCTGAACCATGTGGCCATCTACCCTGCCAGCCACTATGTCACCACCAAGGACAAGATGGACAAGGCCATCGGCCAGATCCAGACGGAGTTGGAGGACCAGGTAAAATACTTCAACGACAATGACATGCTGGTGGAGGCCCAGCGCATCCGCCAGCGGACGGAATACGACATCGAGATGATGCGGGAACTGGGCTACTGCTCCGGTATTGAAAACTATTCCCGGATCATTTCCGACCGTCCGGCAGGCAGCGCCCCCATGACCCTGCTGGACTTCTTTCCTGACGATTTTCTGCTCTTCGTGGACGAGAGCCACGTGACGCTGCCCCAGGTCCGGGCCATGTACAACGGCGACCGGGCCCGGAAGGAGTCGCTGGTGCGGTACGGTTTCCGCCTGCCCTGCGCCTTTGACAACCGCCCCCTGAAATTTGAGGAATTTGAAGAGCGGATCGGCCAGGCAGTGTTTGTCTCCGCCACGCCGGGACCCTATGAGCGGGAGCGGGCGGACAACGTTGTGGAGCAGGTGATCCGGCCCACGGGACTGCTGGACCCCAAGGTGGAGGTCCGGCCTGTGGAGGGCCAGATCGACGACCTGATGGCGGAGATCAAGGACCGGGCCGCCCGGAACGAGCGGGTGCTGGTCACTACCCTCACCAAGAAGATGGCGGAGGACCTGACGGAATTTTTCCGGGCTGCCAACATCCGGGTGCGGTATATGCACTCCGACGTGGCCACCATCGAGCGGATGGAGATCATCCGGGACCTGCGGCTGGGCGAGTTTGACGTGCTGGTGGGCATCAACCTCCTGCGGGAGGGGCTGGATCTGCCGGAGGTGTCTCTGGTGGCGGTGCTGGACGCCGACAAGGAGGGCTTCCTCCGCAGCGAGACGTCCCTCATCCAGACCATCGGGCGGGCGGCGCGGAACGCCGAGGGCATGGTCATTCTCTATGCCGATACCATTACGCCCTCCATGCGGGCGGCCATGGACGAAACGGAGCGCCGCCGGAAAATTCAGGACGATTACAACAAGGCCCACGGCATCATACCCAAGACCATCATCAAGGATGTCCGGGAGATCCTGGAAATTTCCAAGAGCGAGGACAGCGGCCGCAAGACCAAGGGCAAACCCAAGAAGCTGACCGACGCAGAGCGGGCGGCGGAGATCGCCAAGCTGGAGCAGGAGATGAAGGAGGCTTCCAAGCTGCTGGAATTCGAGTATGCGGCGGTGCTGCGTGACCGGATCATTGAGCTGAAGGGCGGTAAATAGCGGACAAATTTCGAGAGAAAACGCACCAAAACCGAAAACAAACTGTACGAACCGATTAGAAAAATACAGGAGGTATATATGGAAAAACGCTCTGCTCTGCAAAAGGCTGTCCTGATCTCCGTTGCGGCCATGGCGGTGGCCTTCGCTATCCTGACGTTTGTATTTCACAGACTTGAGGGCGTGAAATTTGAAGAGGGTTTCTTGCGGGTGTCGGCACAGGCCGATGACCCCGCTGCGGTGGTCTACACCGGGAAGGTTCAGGGCGAGCGGGTGA
>OBLF01002232.1_pt1 | contig 13640 bp, 12 predicted proteins | sample 1519231 | NCBI WGS metagenome assembly OBLF01 (sample SAMEA2602895, study PRJEB22501) | metagenome | reverse complement strand
GGTGAAGATCGTGCTGGATGTGGATCTGAGTGGCGTGAAGATCAAGGGGATGCTGCCGGAGCGGAAGGAATAGATTGTAGGAAAGAGGGGAAGAACATGGAATACCTTGCACACATTGATGGGGACAGAGAGCAATCAGTAAAAGAACATTTACAGGGAACCGCAGAGCTTGCAGAAAAATTTGCTGCAAAATTCAGGAAAGCGGACTGGGGATATTGTTGTGGAATGTTACATGACATTGGAAAATATTCCGCGGAATTTCAAAAGAAGATCAAAGAAAATCTGGATATCCGGGTGGATCATTCCACTGCCGGGGCGAAGGTCTGCGAAAATTTAGATGGCTGCTATTGGCTTCTGACTTACTGCATAGCAGGGCATCATGCAGGGTTGCCGGATCTGGGACGAGAGGGATTACCGTCCTCTTTACTGGGGAGACTTAAGAAAAGGTTGTGCGATTACAGTGCGTATGAAAAGGAAATAGAAATCCCTCAAATTACCACACCACCCATTGCCATGAATCCGGAAAAGGATCCAAACTTTGCGCTGAGTGTATTTATCCGCATGCTGTATTCCTGCCTGGTGGATGCCGATTTTCTGGATACAGAACAGTTTATGAACAACGGAACGGTTCAAAGGGATTCCGGAGAGAGCATGGATGTTCTTTTGGAGAAATTGCAAAATTACACAGCAAAATGGCTTATAAATCGGAATGATACTACGATTGATGGAAGACGATCTGAAATTCTCCGGAACTGTCTGGAAATGGGAAAGTCCTCCAAAGGATTGTTTCAGCTTACGGTACCCACCGGTGGTGGCAAAACTGTGGCTTCTCTGGCCTTTGCGTTGCAGCATGCGGTGGAGAACCATATGGACCGTGTGATTTATGTGATTCCCTATACCAGTATTATCGAGCAGAATGCGCAGGTGTTCAGGGAAATCCTGGGTAGTGAAAATGTGTTGGAAAATCACAGCAATGTAGACTATGAGAGCTCGGAGGAGTTCAAACCCATGCAGTTGGCAGCGGAAAACTGGGATAAACCGGTGGTGGTTACCACAAATGTCCAGTTTTTTGAATCCCTGTATGCCAATAAGTCCTCCAAATGCAGGAAATTACATAATATAGTAAACAGTGTCATCATATTCGATGAAGCGCAGATGCTTCCTGCGAATTATTTGAAACCGTGCATGGCAATGATAGAGGAACTGTTGCAACAATATGGCACGAGTATCGTACTGTGTACGGCGACACAGCCGGCATTACAGCAGTTTCTGCCTGAAAAGTATGTTGCCCGGGAATTATGCCCACGGAGAGAGGAACAATTTCGATTTTTTGAAAGGGTAACCTATCAGAATATTGATACTGTCACAGAAGAGGAAATGGCGGAAAAATTGCAGCAGGAGTGGCATGCACTGTGTATCGTGAATACGAGGAAAAGGGCGCAGCGGCTTTACGAACAACTGCAGGGAGAGGGCGTTTATCATTTGTCTACCACTATGTATCCGGTGCATAGGAAACGGGTGCTTGCGGAGATTAGAGAACGTTTGGATGACAAAAAAGGAAAAAAATGTATCGTCATTTCGACCAGTCTCGTGGAAGCCGGGGTGGATCTGGATTTTACTTCGGTATATCGGGAACTAGCCGGTGTGGATTCCATTATTCAGGCAGCAGGACGTTGTAATCGAAATGATAAAAGAGGAAAGGAAGAGAGCATTGTCCGCATCTTCCAGTGGGAAGACAAGGAAAGGGTATCCCGACAGCGGCAGCAGATCGACACGACGAAAAATCTGCTGGCGGAGGGCAGAGATATTACTGCACTGGATAATATCACAGAATATTTTCGGAGACTATATCGCATCAAGGGCGAAAGCCTGGATATAAAGAAAATATTGGACAAGTTCAAGGACGGAAATTATCAATTTGCAACAGTAGCCGGAGAATTTAATCTGATTGAGGAAAATACAGTTACGGTATATATCAACAGAGAACCGGAAGCGGAGGCACTTTTGCAGGAGATTCTACAGCAGGGACTGACGAAGAGCCGTATGCGAAAAGCAGGGCAGTATTGTGTAAGTGTTCGGAAAAAAGGGGAATATGAGAAACGGAATATGTTGTTTGAAGAAATGCGTGATGCGGGGATGGTAGAAGCGGTAGATCTGGGTGCGCAGGATTTTTATGTGCTGACGCAGGAGGAACAATACCGGGAAGACACCGGATTGAAACTGGAAGTGGAATTGGGTGGAATGATGATGTTTTAATATTGCAGGAAATGGAAGTAGCGGTACACGATGGAAAAGTGTACCGCTATTGCTTTATAAAGAAAATCATAGTATATTAAATTTGTCAGATAAATATAGATAATCTAAAATATTGTCATAACATATCTACAAAAAGACAGTATTTTATAAGGGGGGATTATTGTCGGACAGAAAGTAGTACTACAAGGGAACGGTAAACGGGAACAGCACTTTCATTGTGGAAAGAAGGTGGAATAAATGGGAGTCGGAGTAAAAGTAAATGTATGGGGAGACTATGCACTATTTACAAGACCCGAACTTAAGACAGAACGCTACAGCTATGACATCATCACGCCCTCAGCGGCACGCGGTATTTTGGAAGCCATCTACTGGCATCCGGGAATGCGGTGGATCATCGACAAAATCTATGTCAAAAACCCTATTCAATTTACAAGTGTACGACGAAATGAAGTAATCAGTAAAATTTCAAAAAATAAAATGTTAGATGCGTATAATGGAGTCGGTAAGTCATTGTATATATGCACCAAGGAGGAGATTGTACAGCGTGCGTCTGTTTTGCTATGCAATGTTTCGTATGTTATTGAGGCACATTTCGAAATCACGCCAAAAGCAAAGGATTCTGATAATCCCGGAAAATTCAAGGACATTATCATGAGACGATTACGAAGAGGAGAATGCTATAGCATGCCATACTTCGGCTGTAGAGAATTCCCGGCACATTTTGCTCTTTGCGAGGAAGAAGAGATTCACACAGCCTATGATGTAGTAGAAGAAAAAGATCTTGGCATCATGCTGTTTGACATGGATTACAGTGATCCGGAAGATATCAAACCTATGTTTTTCCGGGCAATAATGCGTCACGGCGTGGTGGATCTGAGAGATTGCGAGGTGCTGCGATGATACTACAGGCACTGGTAAAATACTATGAAAATCTGGCAGAACAGGGGAAAGTATCCAGGTTGGGATGGTGCCATGCGAAAGTGTCCTATGAAATCAATTTGTCTTCGGAGGGGGATATCATAGGTATTACTTCCCGAAAAATAGAGGATATGCGTGGTAAGAAAGTAGTCTGGGTACCGACAAATCTCGTCGTGCCGGAGATGGTGACCAGATCTTCCGGTGTGGCAGCTAATTTTCTGTGCGACAATTCCAAGTATATGCTGGGTATTGACGCAGATGGAACGAACTCACGTGTAGTGGATTGCTTCCAGGCGACGAAAGAAAAGCATGGACAGATTCTGCAATCTGCACAGGGAAAAACAGCCCGGGCAATTTTAGCCTATTTTGAAAAATGGGATCCGCAGAAAGCATCAGAACATCCTGTGATTCGGGAAAACTGGGAAGAATTGACAGAAGGCGGCAATCTTATTTTCTCTGTGGAAGGGCAGGAAGCACAGGAAGATCCGGAGATTCGAGACTGTTGGGAAAACTATCGGGCGCGGAATGGTGGAGAAGATAACGGCATTTGCCTGGTTACCGGTAAAAAAGCCGAGATATCACGAATCCATAAAGCAATCAAAGGAGTACCCGGGGCACAGTCCAGCGGAGCGGCGCTGGTATCATTCAATGCACCGTCATTTGAGTCTTATGGAAAGGAACAGAGTTATAATGCGCCGGTGGGAAAATATGCGGAATTTGCATATACCACGGCACTGAATTATCTGCTGTCCCAGCGGGATTACACCTTTTCCCTGGGGGATTCCATGATCGTGTACTGGGCAGAAAGCGGTAAAGAGCAGTATCAGAAGTGTTTTCTGAATATGTTTAAACCCACGAAAGATAATCAGAAAAAACTGAAGGACATTTTCGACAGCCTGAAAGAAGGCACCAGGGTTTACTTAGAAGATGCGGAGATGGATCCGAAACAGAATTTTTACATACTGGCGCTGGCACCAAATGCAGCACGATTGTCGGTCCGTTTTTTCTATGTAAATTCGTTTGGGAAAATCATACAGAATATAGCAGACCATTATGAGCGGCTCAAGATTGTAAAACCGGCATGGGAAGAACAGGATTATCTGGGGATTCGTGACATGCTGAATGAAACCGTGAATCAGAAATCAAAAGATAAGACACCGGTTCCGAACATGGCAGCCCTTGTATTGCAGGCGATTCTGTCGGGCGGACGATATCCGGCAAGTCTGTATACCTACACACTGATCCGCATTCGGGCAGAGTGCGGTAACGTGAACTGGAAACGTGTTGCTATCATCAAAGCAGTTTTGATCAAAAATTATAATTGTATGAAAGGAGAAAATCTCATGGGATTGAACGAAGACCGCAATGATATAGCCTATGTATTGGGAAGATTGTTTTCCGTATTGGAAAGCATACAAAAAGAAGCAAACCCGACAATCACTACGACAATTCATGACCGCTACTTTAATTCCGCATGTGCTACGCCGGCAGTTATTTTCCCGGTGTTGCTCAAACTGAAAAACAGCCATATGAAAAAGTTGGAACGAGATAAAGGCGGAGCGAAAGTCTATTACGAAAAAGAAGTTGGGAAAATTATGGGCAAATTTGACGATTTCCCGAAACGCTTATCCCTGGAACAGCAGGGGCAGTTTGCACTTGGCTACTATCATCAACAGCAGGAAAAATATAAAAAAGGGGAGGACAAATAAATGAGTGAAGCTATTAAAAACAGATATGAGTTCGTAGTATTATTTGATGTGGAGAACGGTAATCCCAATGGAGATCCTGATGCGGGCAATATGCCAAGAGTCGATCCAGAGAGCGGACTGGGCTTGGTAACGGATGTCTGCCTGAAACGTAAGATCCGCAATTATGTCGAGACCGTAAAAGAGGATACTCAGGGATATAAGATTTACATCAAAGAAGATGTACCCTTAAATCGCAGTGACAGAGAAGCCTGTGCGGATATGGGAATCACCGAAACGGATGATAAAAAGGTGACAGAGGAACTTAAAAAGTTAAAGAAAAATGATCCCGGTGTAGATCTTAAACTGAAGGATTATATGTGCCGGAATTTCTATGATATCCGTACGTTTGGTGCCGTAATGACTACTTTTGTAAAAGCATCGTTGAACTGCGGTCAGGTGAGAGGACCCGTGCAGATTGGATTTGCCAGAAGTATCGATCCGATCATCAGCCAGGAAGTAACCATCACCAGAGTTGCTATCACCACAGAGAAAGATGCGGAAAACAAGAATACAGAGATGGGAAGAAAGACCATTGTTCCTTACGGTCTGTATCGTGCAGAAGGCTATATTTCCGCAAATCTGGCACGGAAAGTAACTGGATTTTCCGAAGACGATCTGGAACTGTTATGGGAAGCAATTCTTAATATGTTCGAGGTAGACCACTCTGCAGCGAGAGGCAATATGGCAGTGCGGGAACTGATTGTATTCAAGCATAGCAAAGAACTGGGAGACTGCCCGGCTTATAAATTGTTCGATGCCGTAGAAGTAAAGAGAAACGAGGGCGTGGAATATCCCAGAAAATATCAGGACTATACGGTTACCGTTCACGAGGAACAGATTCCTGATTCCGTGGAAGTAAGAAGGATGAATTAATGGAATATGCAGAAGATGATTATCTTATGATATCCGGGATCCAACACTTCAGATTCTGTAAAAGACAGTGGGCGCTGATCCATATAGAGCAACAGTGGGCTGAAAATGAACATACGGTAATCGGTGAATTAATGCATAAGAAAGCACATGATCCATATCTTACCGAAAAAAGAAGAGACACAATCATAGCGAGAGCATTACCCGTGGCGTCCAGAGAAATGGGCGTCACGGGTGAGTGTGATGTGGTGGAATTCCATAGATGTGGGGATGGAATCCGCCTGCATGGGCACAGGGGCTATTTTTCGGTATATCCGATCGAATACAAGAAGGGAAAGCCGAAGATCACAGAGGAAGACAAATTACAATTAGCGGCGCAGGCAATGTGCCTGGAAGAAATGTTTTCCACACAGATTCCGGAAGGTGCACTGTTTTACGGAGAGACAAAACGGAGGGAAATCGTGGAAATCACGGAAGAACTTCGCAGCAAAGTGCGTGAGATGTTTCAAGAAATGCATCAATATTATGAACGGCGGTATACACCGAAAGTAAAGATGGGAAAGCACTGTACTTCCTGCTCTTTAAAGGAGATTTGCATGCCAAGACTTGCAAAAACCGGTTCTGTGAAAAACTATATGGATCAGGTACTTATGGAGGAAAACGTATGAAAAAATTATTGAATACGTTATATGTTACTTCCGAAAACAGTTATCTTGCTCTGGATGGTGAAAATATTGTAATTTATGATGACAAGAAAGAATTGGGCAGAGTTCCGCTGCATAATCTTGAGGGAATTGTATCATTCGGATATCGGGGAACCAGCCCGGCACTTATGGGTGCCTGTGCAGAACGAAATATTTCTCTGTGTTACATGACTCCCCAGGGAAAATTCCTGGCACGGGTCACCGGGAAAGTGCGGGGTAACGTGATTCTGCGGGAACAACAGTATGCCAGCAGCAAAGATGAACAGGTGGGATTGGAGATTGCTCAAAATTGTATCCTTGGAAAAGTACATAATGCCAGGTGGGTTCTGGAGCGGGCAGTCAGAGATCATAGTATGCAGATTGATGCAGAGCGGGTAAAAAAGGCATCTGAAATGCTGAAAAATTCTCTGATGTTGATTCAGAATAGCACATCCAGGGACGAACTCAGGGGATATGAAGGAGAGGCAGCCAGTATTTATTTTAGCGTGTTTGACGAATTGATTCTGCAGCAGAAAAAAGATTTTACATTTCAAGGCAGGAATAAAAGACCGCCCATCGATAAAATGAATGCAATGATGTCTTTTGTGTATACATTACTGACAAATATGGAAGCATCTGCACTGGAGTGCGTAGGGTTAGATCCCTGCGTGGGATATCTGCACACAGAGCGTCCGGGTAGAGCATCGCTGGCACTGGATATGATGGAGGAACTAAGATCCGTGCTGGCGGATCGCTTTGTGCTGTCGTTGGTAAATAAGCGGATGATCACAGCTAAAAATTTTACCCAAAAAGAAAACGGCGCGGTTCTTCTGGATGATGATGGACGAAAGGTAATACTGACGGAGTGGCAGAATCGTAAAAAAGAAACCATAACGCATCCCTATTTGCAGGAAAAGTTGGAATGGGGCATGGTACCCTATGTGCAGGCAATGCTGTTGGCGCGGTATCTACGTGGGGATCTGGACGGTTATCCTGCATTCCTGTGGAAGTGAGGTGCGATATGTTAGTATTGATCACATACGATGTCAACACAGAAAATGCGACCGGAAAAGCGAGATTACGCAAAGTGGCAAAACAATGCGTTAATTATGGCAGAAGAGTTCAGAATTCTGTGTTTGAATGTATTTTGGATAATGCTCAGAGCATTGCATTGAAGGCAACACTTGAGGATATTATTGATACAGAAAAGGACAGTCTTCGATTCTACTATCTGGGTAATAAATATCAGACCAAGATTGAACATATCGGGGTAGACAGAGGAATCGCCCCGGATCAGACACTGATTTTGTAACTGATGCGAAAGCCAAGCATACATAAAATGCCTGGGGGATTCGCACCTTATAAATTATGCGATTTATTGAAATAACATACAAAGATATTTTTAATTAAAATAATTTGTTGTTAAGATTAAATATTTTAGACAATTTTTGCTGAGAGAAAAGAGAACTTTTTGGCGAAAATTGCTGTCGCTCCCCTCGTGGGAGCGTGGATTGAAATATTGAGCTATTACAAACGGCCCTTAATGGCCTATGTCGCTCCCCTCGTGGGAGCGTGGATTGAAATATGGCAGGAGAGAACGGTATACCGGAGATTGCCGGTCGCTCCCCTCGTGGGAGCGTGGATTGAAATGCCCATCAGCCGATTAAAAGCCAACTTTGCACCGTCGCTCCCCTCGTGGGAGCGTGGATTGAAATTCTCCGTGGTAAACCATGAGTACAATTCCTACATCGTCGCTCCCCTCGTGGGAGCGTGGATTGAAATTCTTCTTTTACTGGATCGGTGTACATCATCCCAAGTCGCTCCCCTCGTGGGAGCGTGGATTGAAATTCTGATCCTATGGATGCTATCACTGCTGGCTTGACGTCGCTCCCCTCGTGGGAGCGTGGATTGAAATCTCCACATCTACACCTCCATCAGAGACGGACACCGTCGCTCCCCTCGTGGGAGCGTGGATTGAAATTCACCTCTATATGACATATAATCTTCTCTTCATCGTCGCTCCCCTCGTGGGAGCGTGGATTGAAATTGTTAAGCTTGCTCAGATTGATCGGTGCATAGACGTCGCTCCCCTCGTGGGAGCGTGGATTGAAATATCAGTTAACGGCTCTTTCCTTGTGATAAAGTAGTGTCGCTCCCCTCGTGGGAGCGTGGATTGAAATAGGAAGAGAGGAATAAGTAAATGAAAACATCCCAGTCGCTCCCCTCGTGGGAGCGTGGATTGAAATGATAGCATTGCTTACCCAATCGGGGAATACTACGTCGCTCCCCTCGTGGGAGCGTGGATTGAAATGCCAAGGCATTTGAAGAGTTGAGCGAGAGGTTGGGTCGCTCCCCTCGTGGGAGCGTGGATTGAAATTCTGTTACGGTTGATTGTCTCATAAGCGTTGGCAGTCGCTCCCCTCGTGGGAGCGTGGATTGAAATTCCGACAGTTTAGCCCAGCAGATAGAGTAATACTTGTCGCTCCCCTCGTGGGAGCGTGGATTGAAATAATAGGGTTGTACTCCGTTGTAAACCCTTGCCACAGCGTCGCTCCCCTCGTGGGAGCGTGGATTGAAATATACTGCAAGCATTCAAGCTTGTGAGCATCTTTTTGTCGCTCCCCTCGTGGGAGCGTGGATTGAAATACCTAGCTCGTATGTAGTAGACGATCTACGTGAAGTCGCTCCCCTCGTGGGAGCGTGGATTGAAATGATTACCTCTCTAAAAATAAAGCTTTTTCCGCGGCGTCGCTCCCCTCGTGGGAGCGTGGATTGAAATTGTCCAATCTGATACCAGTCTACAGATGCAATAGGTCGCTCCCCTCGTGGGAGCGTGGATTGAAATGATTTCTATTATAAATATTCATTACTAGATCAGAGTCGCTCCCCTCGTGGGAGCGTGGATTGAAATAAGAGAAACTGGAAGATAATAAAAAGTGGTGCGATTGTCGCTCCCCTCGTGGGAGCGTGGATTGAAATTGCTTAATCCGCTTGTATCTATTTTCCCCATTCGTCGCTCCCCTCGTGGGAGCGTGGATTGAAATACAACAGTTTTTGCTGCAAGAGCTTCGCAAGCAGTCGCTCCCCTCGTGGGAGCGTGGATTGAAATATTTGTCGGAGGTGTAGCGAATGAGTAACTATACCGTCGCTCCCCTCGTGGGAGCGTGGATTGAAATCGGTAACACTACCACCATAGCCTCCGGTATAGGAAGTCGCTCCCCTCGTGGGAGCGTGGATTGAAATCAAAAGAGTGTTGGAATCACTGTAGATGGAAAAGTCGTCGCTCCCCTCGTGGGAGCGTGGATTGAAATGTGCTCGTAGACACCCATAAAATAATCTTTACCGTCGCTCCCCTCGTGGGAGCGTGGATTGAAATCTCGAATGTTATTTTGGTGGTTTTACTGTATTTGGTCGCTCCCCTCGTGGGAGCGTGGATTGAAATATGTTGGAACTCCTTTTTATATGATCTTTTGCCTGTCGCTCCCCTCGTGGGAGCGTGGATTGAAATATACTTTAGCTGACATTTAATTTGATATAGCTTACGTCGCTCCCCTCGTGGGAGCGTGGATTGAAATTATCAACTCATATAAGCAGATAGCATCACCAACAGTCGCTCCCCTCGTGGGAGCGTGGATTGAAATATATTTTGGTGTTGAACAAGTAGCAACCACATTACCGTCGCTCCCCTCGTGGGAGCGTGGATTGAAATAGCCTAATTATTTAGCAGATATTAGAGTAGAATCTTCGCTCCCCTCGTGGGAGCGTGGATTGAAATCCCAGTGATAGGGGAAGAGTTGCGTGACAGATCAGTCGCTCCCCTCGTGGGAGCGTGGATTGAAATCCCACTTATAATTCCCACCGGGTTTTCTACCGCTGTCGCTCCCCTCGTGGGAGCGTGGATTGAAATTTTGTTGTTGCACTTCATGGCTTTAGTATCAAGACGTCGCTCCCCTCGTGGGAGCGTGGATTGAAATATGAGATTGCTTTTATACTGGTTAGCGCTCCCATGCGTCGCTCCCCTCGTGGGAGCGTGGATTGAAATTACCACCGGCATACCAGAGAACTGACTGGAACCATGTCGCTCCCCTCGTGGGAGCGTGGATTGAAATAGCTCATCCCTCTGCTCATCAATGATATTATCGGTCGCTCCCCTCGTGGGAGCGTGGATTGAAATCTGCGGAGAACATCTCACCGAACTCAAGGTCTGGTCGCTCCCCTCGTGGGAGCGTGGATTGAAATTTGCCTCACACACAAAGAAAAGAGGTCTCTTGTGTCGCTCCCCTCGTGGGAGCGTGGATTGAAATACCTGAAGAAGCTGCCAGTCGTAGGGAGCGATCATGTCGCTCCCCTCGTGGGAGCGTGGATTGAAATAACAGAATGCGACATCAAACTACCTCACTTTCTGTCGCTCCCCTCGTGGGAGCGTGGATTGAAATAGTTATATGTGGAACGGAATGTTCCAGGGAAAGTCGTCGCTCCCCTCGTGGGAGCGTGGATTGAAATCTTTTTCAGCATCTTTGAGCAGAAATGAAAATACTGTCGCTCCCCTCGTGGGAGCGTGGATTGAAATAGAACGGTGAATTACTCTACATGGCTACACATCCGTCGCTCCCCTCGTGGGAGCGTGGATTGAAATCTGCGCAATGAATAAAATATTTTGCCCCGTTGTACGTCGCTCCCCTCGTGGGAGCGTGGATTGAAATTCTCAATGGGAGCTGCACCGCCACCGATCTTTAAGGTCGCTCCCCTCGTGGGAGCGTGGATTGAAATTCAAGTACTCTGCTTCCAGCACGCGCCCGTTATCCGTCGCTCCCCTCGTGGGAGCGTGGATTGAAATATGCAGTGTATTCCCGGAATGGGAGTACTGACAGGGGTCGCTCCCCTCGTGGGAGCGTGGATTGAAATAATTCCTTTTCTTGCTTGGATGGAATCGGCGGCTTGTCGCTCCCCTCGTGGGAGCGTGGATTGAAATGATTTTTGACACGTCGACGCCGATTGCCTTAGGTCGCTCCCCTCGTGGGAGCGTGGATTGAAATATACATCCACATTTTCTGTCGCGCTTTGGGCGTATGTCGCTCCCCTCGTGGGAGCGTGGATTGAAATCTTGTGACTTTTCTGCATCTCGTTAGTCTGCCAAGTCGCTCCCCTCGTGGGAGCGTGGATTGAAATACAAAATCGTTAATATCGATTGCGTACTTGTCTGGTCGCTCCCCTCGTGGGAGCGTGGATTGAAATTAGATGTTGCTACGGGTAACAGCAAGACAGCAGAAGTCGCTCCCCTCGTGGGAGCGTGGATTGAAATTACGGTACTCAGAAGTTGCAGAAGCATATTACCATCGCTCCCCTCGTGGGAGCGTGGATTGAAATACACAATACTGTGGATAATCGTCCGGTACTGCGGTCGCTCCCCTCGTGGGAGCGTGGATTGAAATCTGCGCAATGAATAAAATATTTTGCCCCGTTGTACGTCGCTCCCCTCGTGGGAGCGTGGATTGAAATTACCGGGGTAGCGTAAATGGCGTGCAAGCCAATTGTCGCTCCCCTCGTGGGAGCGTGGATTGAAATGATGCTATCACCGAAGAGGTTTCCGGAGCCGGTGGTCGCTCCCCTCGTGGGAGCGTGGATTGAAATGCTTCCAAGATCTAAGTACTGTATGGATGAGGCTGTCGCTCCCCTCGTGGGAGCGTGGATTGAAATCGGTAACACTACCACCATAGCCTCCGGTATAGGGTCGCTCCCCTCGTGGGAGCGTGGATTGAAATATCTGATGTTAGACTGCGGACTCCGGCGTCAGGAAGTCGCTCCCCTCGTGGGAGCGTGGATTGAAATATTTCTGTCTTCATCCGGACTGCCTCCAATCTGTTGTCGCTCCCCTCGCGGGAGCGCGGATTGAAATGCACGGACGATGGGGATAATCTGTTTTTTCAACATGGTCGCTCCCCTTGCGGGAGCGACCATTGAAATAGAAAAGACAATCGTATATCATGTACTATGTGATTACATAGAAGGAGGATATCTAATTGAGTAAGACGGTTAGGCAAAGTGATTGGGCAACGGAAACGCATATGGAAGCCCTATTTTGGAGAAACGGAATGACACCGGAAGAATACGAGATGGAAAACAGATATTTGAGTAAAAATTTTTATAAGCAAAAAGATGGAAACTATATGCCACTTTGGATGCAAGAAGAGAACATGAAAGCATAATTAGTTCTTTGGATTTTTTTATTTACAGACAAGAAATACTTTATATTGAAATCAAAACAGATTGTAATAATTTCTTATACTATTCTATTTTATGTCTGATATTGTACAACATGTTGATAATTACAATATCTTTTAAAGTCAGTTTTAAGAAAATCTATTTATATTTCCTACGTAACAATTTGAATTTTTAATGTTATGTCGCATGGCTTTGTGTAAATTTGTGTATTTCGCTATTGATTTTGTGTAAGATTGTGTATAATATAAAAGGAGAAAAGAATGCATCCACGAAAGAAAACAATTAAAGAATTGGAAAAGAACGGTTTTATTTTTAAAAGACATGGAGCAAGTCATGATTTGTATTTTCAACCGAATACCAAGCAGACAATTCCTGTAAAACGTCATGATTTTAATGAAGATGATATGCGCTATATCTTCAAAGAAGCAAATATAGAAGGAGGCAAATGACATGCAATACACATATACCGCAGTTATTACTGAAAAAGATGGCACTTTCTATGCAAAGGTTCCGGATGTGGACGGGTGTATTACTACAGCATCGACTTTGGCAGAGGCGATTGCCCTTATTACAGATGCATTGAATCTTTGTCTTGTTGGTCTGGAAGATGAGGAAATTACTCCGAATGAGCCTACACCGCAGTCAGAGATTCCTCATTTACCGACAGATATTCTTACGATCATTCAGGCAGACACTATAAAATATCGTAGCATGACTGACACCAAGGCAGTTCGCAAAAATGTCTCGCTTCCGGCATGGATGTCCAAACTTGCCGATAAGCGAGGAATCAATTGCTCCAAAGTATTGCAGGAAGCACTTACCGCTAAACTTTTATAACTATAGAAAATCAGTATTTTTACCAAGGAGGTCCTCCCCATGTCCCACCCCATCCAATCCGAAGCCCATCTCACGACCTTTGAAGCCATCAGCATGATCGTCGGCA
>OBLF01002226.1_pt1 | contig 13661 bp, 9 predicted proteins | sample 1519231 | NCBI WGS metagenome assembly OBLF01 (sample SAMEA2602895, study PRJEB22501) | metagenome | reverse complement strand
CCGAAGGCTACGCCCGCGACGTGATCCGCGCCGTGCAGGACGCCCGTAAGGCCGCTGATCTGGAAATCTCCGACCGCATCGCGCTGACGTTGACCGTGCCGGCCGATGACGTGGCGAAGGTCGAGCAGTTCAAGGATCTCATCGCTTCCGAGACGCTCGCCACCTCCTTCAACGTGAAGGAAGGCGGCTCCGAGCTCAGCGTGGAGGTTGCCAAGGCCTGAACTGAACGAAGCTCGGTCGGCTTGCGATTATTCCAAGCTGCGGCTAGAGTAATCCCTTGGCTTTCGAGCCGCCGTGGCGTTGCCCACCGCGGCTCGAGTCCACTCAAGACTTGATTTGTGTCCGTGCCGCGCAGCCGCGTTCCTTACGCGGTTGGCGCGCACGGAAACAGATCGTTAAGCGAATGGTTCTCAGTACCATCCATGTGAGTCAAGCACACATTCTTGAGAAGCAGTCGCGCCGCCGGACGGCGGATTCAATGGGTTCGCCCAAGTGGGTGGATTCCAAGAATCCGCTGTCCGGTTTTTCTATGTGCGAATAAATGTGGCTAACGCGGAATTTAGCTACACTTATTCGGTTAAATGTAGCTAACGCAAAAAATATTCATATCTTTCCATTTGGAATTGAAAATGGAAAGATATGAATAGGTATACCAATGAGTATGCGTATATGCGGATTATTCCACTTGAAAGTCTTCTGTCTCTATATGCCGAACCTCGTTGCAATGCTCGTGAGAACTGTAACGCTATGGTAATGTAGGGGTGCTTGAACATATCTGTGAAGGAGCAGATTATGACTTTGCTGGCGCACAAGGACGCGGATGGCGGTGTGCAGACGTTGCGTGACCATCTTCACAATGCGGGTGACTTAGCGGAAAGCTATGAATCGGAGTTTTCTCAGATTCCGCGAATGGCGGCGCTCCTGCATGATGTTGGAAAGGTCGCGCAACAGTTTCAAACGTATCTGATATCAGGCAAGGGACGTCGTGGTGAGATTCCTCATGCGAGGCAGGGTGCGTTCGTCGTCAATGACCTGCCGATTTCGAATTCGGCAGCGGAAATCGTGAAAGAGATTCTTGAACTTGTTATTGCAAAACATCATGGAGAGCTTCCTGATTGCATCAATGAAATCGGTGATGAGGCTTTTCTCACAGGTTTTACGGAAGCAGATAAACAGAATCCTAAATATGCGTATGGGGAAATCAAACAGGGGCTACATGATTTGGATCTCGACTTGCAAGACACCTTCCAGCAGGCCGAAAAAGATGTTTTCGATTTTGCAGGACGAACTAAATTGCTGAAATTGTCGAAAGATAGTCGTTATTTCTACTCGGGATTACTAGTTAAATACGTTTATTCTCGTTTGATTGATGCCGATAGAACAGATACGGCTTATTTTGAGACGAAAGAGCAATATCATCCGATCAAGGCGGATTGGTCGGAACTGATTCGCCGTCTTGACGAAAGCATGAAATCATTCGATTCGACATCCGAAATCAATAAAATCCGTCAACAGATTACGGAACAGTGCCGTCAGGCTGGGAGCAGAGAGACAGGGATTTACCGATTGTCGGTTCCGACCGGAGGCGGTAAAACGTTGGCTTCGTTGAATTTCGCCTTGCATCATGCTTTGGAAACAGGGAAAAGACGAATCATTTATGTGATTCCGTACTTGTCTATTACGTCACAGACCGTGGCAACATTCCGGAATATGCTTGGTCTGGATGCTGACAGCAATATTGTGCTGGAGCATTACTCCACCGCGGGCCTTCAGAATTCCGGTAACACGGGCTCTATCGGCACAAGTGAGGAAGAGGATGCGAAGGAACGTCAACGTAAACTGGCGTCTGAACGTTGGGATAATCCGATCATCGTGACTACGATGGTCGAATTCTTGGAAACGGTTATGTCGGCGCGTGGTACGAAACTTCGTAAATTCCACAACATGGCCAATAGCGTCATCATTTTTGATGAGATTCAGTCGCTTCCATTGAATATCATCAATCCGTTTAATGAAGTTGTGAGTTTTCTTTCGACGATATTGGACTCGACTATTCTGCTGTGCTCAGCTACGCAGCCTTTATTGGAACGAACGGCGCGAAAGAATCTGCGTCTGTCAGACGAGCCTGATCTTATCGACAATACTGATGGTTACGAAGAGAAGCTCAAGCGTACCCGGATTATTGCTTCACAGGAAAGCAAGAGTTGCGAGGAACTTGCGAACATCATATATGAGCAGGCACTTCGGAACGGCAATTGTCTGTCTATCGTCAACACGAAGAGTGAAGCGCGCAAAATGTATCAGTGTTTGCAAGAGCTCAATGCTGACGGGCAGTTTGAGTTGATTCATTTGAGTACTGCCATGTGTGGCAAACATAGGGCAGACCAGTTAGCGAGAATAAAGGTGTTAACTGATCCTCATGATTCCAAGCCGGTGATTTGCGTAAGCACGCAGCTTATCGAAGCGGGAGTGGACCTTTCGTTCGCATGCGTAGTCAGGGCGATGGCTGGTCTGGATAGCATTATGCAAGCGGCTGGCAGGTGCAACAGGAATGGTGAATCGAAAGAAATCAAGGATGTGTATGTCTATCCGTTGCAAGGTGAGGAAAGGTTCAAGGACTATCTTCCAGAGATTCACAGAGGCAAAAAGCTCACTTTGCAGATTATGGGTGAGCATCCTGATGCTGATCTGCTTTCTACTGGCATGCTCAATGAGTTTTATGGCATGCTGCTTCAAAGTGAGGATCGAGATGGCGGCAATAGTTTGCTGGATGGTCCGCTTTGGAAAAAGGAAAACGCTGGAAAAACGATTTATGAGTTGCTGGCATACAACGAAAGCCAACGTAAGCAATTCGAGAACAATACGATGGGGGAGAGATACAATCCGTTTTTTGCCCAGGCGTTCAAAACGGTCGGCAATGAATATCGTGTGATTCCGAAAATCACGCACAATGTTGTGGTTCCCTATGGCAATGCGATGGAATTACTGGATATGTTGGGCCACGGTGAGTTGAGGGAGAAGATTGCGATTCTGCGGCGGCTACAGGAATACACGGTTTCCCTTTTCGATTACGAATACAAGATTTTGAACGAAAAACATGCGATTTCCATCGCTAGCGAGGATTTCGATATTTGCGTTCTGAATGGAGATTATTACAAAGGCGAATATGGCGTGGTGACAGAGACGGACATGTCTCTGTTGATGATATGAAAGGGCAGTGGTTCTCCTGCAGGTCGATGGGAATCTGCAGGAGAGTTTCGTTTGGTAAATACGCATGTTGTACATATTTTCAATCCACGCCATGAATGTGGCGACAGTAGGAAAACCTACTTATACAAGAATAACTGGTTGATTGTTGATTGAGAAACACTCAAAGAGTTCTATGTACAATAAGCGTAAAATGTGCTATATTGACAGTGGCTGGTTGAGGGAACGATTAACGAAGGAGTTATATGCAACGACATCGCAACTCAATTGAATATGAGGTATCAGGCAGATATGCGTTGTTCTCGGAAGCAGCAACACGTGTTGGGGGTGAGAAATTTTCGTATCAGGTGCCAACGTACCAAGCTTTGAAAGGCATTACGGAAAGCATCTATTGGAAGCCAACTTTTATGTGGGTTATTGACGCTGTTCGTGTGATGAACAGAGTTCAGACTGAAGGAAAGGGAATTCGACCCATCAAAATGAGCGGTGGCAATGATCTTTCGTACTACACGTATCTCAAAGACGTGCGTTATCAGGTTTTGGCTCATTTCGAATGGAATGATCAGCGTGAAGATCTTGTCGCTGACCGCGACGAAAACAAACATCATAATATCGCCTTGAGATCCGTTCAGAAAGGCGGTCGCCGAGACGTATTCTTGGGGACGCGCGAGTGCCAGGGGTATGTGGAACCATGTGAGTTCGGATCTGGCGAAGGGTTTTATGACGGTTATGGCGAGTGGAATATGGGATACATGTTCCATGGATTCACGTATCCGGATGAAAACGAGGACCACGATTTTATCGCCCGATTCTGGTCGCCTGTTATGTCCGACGGCATCATCGAATTTGAGCGTCCGGAATCCACGAAATTGGATGGACGAATTATCAGGAAAAACCAGAGCGTCAAGGAATTCGCTTTGGGGAGCAATCTGCAGCCGGTGGGAGAGGAGTGAGTGATGAGCCTGTCGAACAATCTGTTGCTTATCAACGAATCTGTGCACAACGCCGCCGGAAAAATTCCGAGAAGTGGCGACGGTTCTACGCTTGACATTAGGAAAGCCTTGATTCCTCCGGGGCATACGACACTTCCGACACTATTGACGCTAGGGGTAAACGAGAATGGTGAGATACTACGGCTTCTGAGGGAAAAACAAACGATTGTTATCCCGTGCACAGAAAGTTCCATGGGACGCACCATCAAGCCGGTACCGCATCCTCTGTTTGATCAGCTCCAATATCTCGACTTGCATTTCGACAAGGAGAAAACCTCCATGTATTTGGAGCAGCTTGCCGCTTGGAAAGGCGACAACGTCAAACTCAATGCCATCTATCGATGCGTCTCGGAACACAGCATCAGCGAAGAAGCCGCTCGATTCAATGTGGAAATAACCGAAAAAGACCGGAAAGCAGGTGTTTGCTTCGAAGTTGAAATTGGGCTGCAAAACTCAGATGTCTCGAACGATCCCGATATACAGGCGCAATGGATTTCTTATTTGTACCATGATCGACAGAAAAAAGGGAAGGATATGTTCGGAGAGGACCTATATGCTCCGATATTGAACTTCCCTAAGAAAATTGTCAGCGTAAATGGCAACGCCAAACTGTTATCGGCAAACGATTCAACGAATTTCACCTATCGAGGGCGCTTCGCATCCAAAGAGGAGGCTTTGCAAGTCGATGGTGAAACATCGCAGAAGATACATTCGACGCTGCAATGGTTGGTCAATAATCATGGAACGATTACCGATACCCAGGCCATAGTCATCTGCTCGGTGAAAAACCCCAACGAAAAGCCGAAGCTTGACCCTCAGGAAGGTTCTTATGATTTTGGCTCTTTGTTCTCATCGGATGTGGACGAGCCGGAAGCTCCCCGCAACGATATTGCAGATGCGCTGACCGCAACAAACTTTCAATACGCACAAGTTTTTTCGAAGGTACTACGCGGATATGGCAATGCTAACAAACTCAAAAAGCATGCCGACCCAATGATGATTGTCATTCTGGATGCGGCGACATCAGGGCGTTTGAGCGTTACATATTATCGTGAACTTTCAAAAGACGAATATGTCGAAAGTATCCTGCGGTGGCATGTTGATGCGGCATGGCCGTTGAAAATGTACGACAAAGAAAAAAAGAAGTTTGTCGCATATGAAGGTGCGCCACCATTTGCCGACATCATCAGCTGCGCATATGACGTGTCAGACAGAAGCAGCAAAGCCTATAAACGTTTTGCGAAAAACACGAAAAAGCAGCTTATAGAATGCATGTTCGGAGGAGAATCGCTTCCCCGCTTCATATTGGACGCCACATACCACAGAGTCACTAAACCTATGGGATATGACGCTCCAGGAGCATGGCTAAGAGATTTTGAAATCGCATGCAGCCTATGGAAAAAACATTACATTGACGACGCGAGGAAGCAAAACAAACAGGAGGACACGATATCCATGTACCTTGAACCAACACGAAATGACCGCGACTACTTATACGGGAGATTGCTGGCACTCGCGGACCGCTTTGAAAACGGTGTCCTGTATAAGCAAGGAATCAGTGACACCCGTCCGACCAATGCCGTTAAGCTCATGAGCAATTTCGTCGCAAAGCCGTTTACAACATGGGGAACGCTGTGGAAGCAACTGATGCCCTACCTGAAATCGGCGAATGGCGCGCCCTGGTTCCAGAACAGCGTGGATGAGGTCATGGCGCTTTTCAAAGAAGGAGACTTCGAAGATAACCGTGCACTTTCACCGCTCTTTCTGCTCGGTTATTCATGCCAGAGAAGGGAGTCTATGCATAAAGCGCAAGAAGCATCCCAGAAGAGCAAAGAAAACTAGTGTTTAGTTTTTGAAGTTATCGACGTTGATTATCAAAGAAAAAGTTAAGGAGTCATATCATGGCAGCTTTGGAAAACAAGATTGATTTCGCAGTCGTTTTTGCGTCTAATAATGCCAATCCTAATGGTGATCCGTTGAATGGCAATCGTCCACGAACCACATCGGAAGGGCTGGGCGAGGTTTCTGACGTTGCACTGAAAAGGAAGATTCGCAATCGCCTGCAAGATGCTGGTGAAACGATTTTCGTGCAGTCCGATGACCGTTCCGATGACGGCGCAAAATCATTGTCGGACCGTTTCAACACATATTTGAAAACCTTGCCGAAAGAAGAGCAGAAACAGAAGAACCTGGTGTTCCAGAAAGTGTGCGAACAGTGGCTTGACGTACGTGCGTTCGGACAAGTATTCGCATTCAAAAAAGCTAAGGATGTTGACGAAGTTTCCTTGGGCGTGCGCGGTCCGGTTTCCATTCAGGCTGCGTTCTCGGTTGAACCCATCGCCATTGACGACGTGCAGATCACTAAGTCAGTGAACAGTGAAACCACGGACACCGGTAAGAAATCCTCCGATACCATGGGAATGAAATACCGTGTTTCCGGCCGTGCGGTGTATGCGACGTATGGCAGCATCAGCCCACAGCTTGCCGAAAAAACCGGGTTTACTGCAGAAGACGCCGAAAAAATCAAGGAAGCTCTCGTCACGTTGTTTGAGAATGATGAAAGTTCGGCTCGTCCTGCGGGGTCCATGGAAGTGTTGGACGTTGTGTGGTTCACGCACAACAGCAAGTCAGGGCAATACTCTTCCGCCAAAGTTCATCGTTCCGTTTCCGTTAATGTGGACGGAACGGTGACAGTGAATGGATCTTCTATTCCCGACTTGCGGTACGAAGTGATTGAAGGACGCTGAAGCGTTTGGAATTGAGAGAGTAAGGGGTGTTGTATGAAAGGGCCAGAAGGATATCCGGAAGAAGATTGGCTGGCCCTTTCGGGCATCCAGCATTTCTCATTCTGCAAACGACAGTGGGCTCTTATCCATATCGAACAGCTGTGGTCAGAGAATTATTTGACCACAGCTGGGCATCTGGAACATGAACGCGCCCACGATTATGCGGCTTCTGAATCTCGCGGCGATACGCTGATCATGCGGGATTTGAGAGTCTATTCGCGAGCGCTCGGCATAACTGGAGCCTGTGATGTTGTGGAATTCCATAAGTCTAATGATGGTGTTCCGCTTCACGGAAGAGATGGATTGTGGTTGCCATATCCGATTGAATACAAACACGGCAAATCCAAAACGATTGATGCTGATCGTTTACAGCTATGCGCGGAAGCGATGTGCTTGGAAGAAATGCTCGCGTGTGATATTCCTGAAGGTGCTTTGTTCTATCGGCAGACAAAACGTCGTGAGCGGGTAAAATTGGACGAAGATCTTCGCAACATGGTCGAAGCTGACTTCTTGCAAATGCATGATCTTTTCTCCCGCGGATGGACTCCTAAAGTGAAACAGACCAGATCGTGTTCGTCATGTTCTCTACGGGATTTGTGCCTGCCTGAATTACGGAAGGTGAAATCGGCAAAAGCATATATCGAAGAACGGCTCAAGGAAAGCGGGGAGTGATGAAGCAGCTGTTAAACACGCTGTTTGTGATGACGGAAGATGCCTATCTTGCTTTGGAGAACGACAATGTTGTGATTCATCAGAATGACAAAACCTTGGCGAAAGTGCCGTTACGGTCAATTGAGGGAATCATGTGTTTCTCGTATAAGGGTGCTTCGCCTGCTCTTATGGGGCGCTGCGGCAAACTGGGCGTTTCTATGGCATTCTATTCACCGAGAGGCCATTATTACTGTTCCGTGTTAGGGGAGGAGAATCGTAATGTGCTACTTCGCCGTGAACAATTTCGAGTCGCGGATGACGAACAAAAATCTTTGTGTTACGCGAAATCTTTCATTGTTGGAAAACTTTACAATGCGAAATGGGTGCTCGAACGTACGAAACGTGATCATGCTTTGCGGGTAAATATTGACCGACTTGCCGAGCAGAGCGGCAAATTGTCGGCGGCATTGTTAGAAGCTCGGAAAAGTTTGACGGTTGATGAGTTGAGGGGTGTCGAAGGGCTTGCTGCCAAAGATTATTTCTACGCTTTTGACGATTTGGTCCTGAAGAATAAAGATGATTTCTTTTTCACCAATAGGTCGAGGAGGCCTCCGCTGGACAGACTAAATGCATTGTTGTCTTTTTGCTACTCCATATTGACGAATGATTGCATTGCGGCTTTGCAAGGCGTGGGGCTGGATCCGTATGTTGGTTTTATGCATACGGATCGGCCCGGGAGAGCCTCTCTGGCATTGGATCTGGTTGAAGAGTTTCGCCCGGTGTTGGCTGACCGCTTTGTGCTGACATTGGTTAATACAGGCGCTGTTAAGCCGGGGGATTTTGAAATACGGGAGAATGGTGGTGTGCTGCTGTCTGATTCCGGGCGGAAGAAAGTGCTTACGGCGTGGCAGAAAAAGAAGAGCGATCAGATTCTTCATCCGTTCCTGCAAGAAAAAATTTCATGGGGGTTGGTTCCGTATGTGCAAGCGCTGCTGCTAGCTCGATCGTTGCGGGGTGATCTTGATGATTACCCGCCATTTATGTGGAAGTAAAAGGTGCGTAGCTGTGTGTGGCGGTATGCGATGATTCGTGGTGATACGTTATTGGAGGTGAAAAACCATGATGGTTGTGGTTGCGTACGATGTGAGTACGGAAACCCCTGAGGGGAAGCGTCGTCTTCGTTTGGTGGCGAAGACATGCGTGAAATACGGACAGCGTGTGCAGAACAGTGTTTTCGAATGCTCGGTGAGTCCTTCCGATTATCTGGTGTTGGTGCACGATTTGCTGAAGATTGCCAATACCGATGAGGACAGCCTGCGCTTTTATAAACTTGGCGCTCGATATGCGGATAGGATTGAGCATTATGGACGTGAACGGAGTTTGCCGGTTAATGATGTGATGATGATATAGCACAGGCAAAATGGCATGGTGCCATAACGATATGGTGTGGGGTATGCTGGGTTGAGCGTTTGAGTGTGCCGTTCCGGTATTCAGAGTGTGTTTTCTAGCCAGCAGTATTGTGTTTTCGGCAAGGTGGCCGGTCTTGGAACGGTGTTTGTGCGAAGTGTAAGCGCTCATGATAAGGGACGTCTTTCGCACCTGAAAAACTATCGAAATCCGAATTGTGATTTTCGTGGGGCGTTTTGAAAACTAAATAATGGACATTAAAATGAGACAGAAAGCCAGTTGCTCGTTTTAGACATGTTGTTCGTCGTATCGGCGGTGTTGTTTGATATGCTTAAAGCTAGGCAGCTGGCTTGCGTCTCAAAAAGCGGACAAAAATGTCCAGCTGCACTGTCGCTCTCCTCATGGAGAGCGTGGATTGAAATCAACCGTGGCCGAACACCACGCCTTATCTGTTGGTCGCTCTCCTCATGGAGAGCGTGGATTGAAATGAGCCGGTAGGTGTCAACTACCATTACAGGCAGGTCGCTCTCCTCATGGAGAGCGTGGATTGAAATTGTGGTCAACAACGGTGGCGCGTTGGCGATGGCGTCGCTCTCCTCATGGAGAGCGTGGATTGAAATGTCCAAACCACAGCGAAGGATACCGTCATTGTCAAGTCGCTCTCCTCATGGAGAGCGTGGATTGAAATATTCCTAGTATGGTCAATTTTTCGTATCGGGCGGCGAGTCGCTCTCCTCATGGAGAGCGTGGATTGAAATTTATATCTCTCTTACTGTTTGTCTGTTACGGTGTCGCTCTCCTCATGGAGAGCGTGGATTGAAATGTCGGTATCGCTTAGTTGCTGATAGATGTTGAAAGTCGCTCTCCTCATGGAGAGCGTGGATTGAAATTGGATATTGCTCCGCGATATCCGCAAACCACGTGCCGTCGCTCTCCTCATGGAGAGCGTGGATTGAAATGCCATGTTCGCGGTAAGATAGTTCAGCCTGTTATGTCGCTCTCCTCATGGAGAGCGTGGATTGAAATTTTTATAAGGTGGTGAACATGCCTAGAGCGCATAAGTCGCTCTCCTCATGGAGAGCGTGGATTGAAATAAGTACATTGTGTTAGAAAGTGTCTGCGGATTGTAGTCGCTCTCCTCATGGAGAGCGTGGATTGAAATGTTGTTTCGGTGTCGAATATTGCCGCTACCTTAAATGTCGCTCTCCTCATGGAGAGCGTGGATTGAAATCTCACGAAAAATGTTGAACGAACGCGCGCGCTCCCTGTCGCTCTCCTCATGGAGAGCGTGGATTGAAATCCGGTGTTCCACCGTTCGACGAACGCCTTGCCGTAGTCGCTCTCCTCATGGAGAGCGTGGATTGAAATATGCATGGCCGATAACGTGGCCGACACGCCCCGGTCGCTCTCCTCATGGAGAGCGTGGATTGAAATCGGGAGGGATATCGGCACTGCACCCGAGGCGAGTCGCTCTCCTCATGGAGAGCGTGGATTGAAATCATACTCGCGCTGCCAGCCGTGATCTTGCACAAGGTCGCTCTCCTCATGGAGAGCGTGGATTGAAATACGGCGCGCATTGACCGTGAAAACTCGGCACGCGTCGCTCTCCTCATGGAGAGCGTGGATTGAAATCACGCGCTTCCACCCCCTCGATACGATTCAAGTGGGGTCGCTCTCCTCATGGAGAGCGTGGATTGAAATGCTAACGCCGTACTGTTTTGGACGGGCGAAGGCTGTCGCTCTCCTCATGGAGAGCGTGGATTGAAATGTGAAGATAGAGATTATCGCCCTGCCAATGAATCGTCGCTCTCCTCATGGAGAGCGTGGATTGAAATCGCACGACTTGACAGCATTGAAAAAGAATTGGCTAGTCGCTCTCCTCATGGAGAGCGTGGATTGAAATCGAACCTGCTGGTTGTGTTGACCGTAGCGAATGCGGTCGCTCTCCTCATGGAGAGCGTGGATTGAAATATAGAGAGCACCCAACTTTGGGTGCTCTCGCCAGTCGCTCTCCTCATGGAGAGCGTGGATTGAAATGACATCGTTGAAAGAGTCATTGGACGGCGTGTTATCGTCGCTCTCCTCATGGAGAGCGTGGATTGAAATGTTGTGGAAGGTTTTTGAAAATGTGTAGGAATGAGTCGCTCTCCTCATGGAGAGCGTGGATTGAAATTCCCCGTACCCGTATGGGTCAACGCCTACGCGCGTGTCGCTCTCCTCATGGAGAGCGTGGATTGAAATGTTGCGGTTTGGACGAAACCGCCGAAACGCTGAGTCGCTCTCCTCATGGAGAGCGTGGATTGAAATTTCGGGGCAGGGTCTACGAAACCGTGGGCTACACAGTCGCTCTCCTCATGGAGAGCGTGGATTGAAATATAGAGAGCACCCAACTTTGGGTGCTCTCGCCACCTGTCGCTCTCCTCATGGAGAGCGTGGATTGAAATCTGCTTGAACGGCACGGTGATTACGTATGAGCCTGAGTCGCTCTCCTCATGGAGAGCGTGGATTGAAATATAACTAACAATATAGTGTTTCCTTTGACGAAACGTCGCTCTCCTCATGGAGAGCGTGGATTGAAATTTCAGATCGTTCATCGATGAATGGGGGGAGCTGAAGTCGCTCTCCTCATGGAGAGCGTGGATTGAAATCTTGCGGACAAAATCATCACCACGAAAACGCAGAGTCGCTCTCCTCATGGAGAGCGTGGATTGAAATTTGGACGTGTGGTGATTGTGCTTATGCTGACTGGTCGCTCTCCTCATGGAGAGCGTGGATTGAAATTGGGAAGTGACGGTCATGGCAGATAACCCGCAAGCAGTCGCTCTCCTCATGGAGAGCGTGGATTGAAATGTGGTTTGCGTGTTCGCAAGCTGCTGATTGGCCGTCGCTCTCCTCATGGAGAGCGTGGATTGAAATATATCTATCGGAAGAATTTGCGACATTACCAGTGTCGCTCTCCTCATGGAGAGCGTGGATTGAAATATGTGACCGTGAGGCCGTGGACTACATAGCCCAGGTCGCTCTCCTCATGGAGAGCGTGGATTGAAATTGGCTGTACGACACGATCGACGTGACCGCGCAGAGTCGCTCTCCTCATGGAGAGCGTGGATTGAAATTTGAGCATGCGGAGCATGACGTTGGCGGTCGTGTCGCTCTCCTCATGGAGAGCGTGGATTGAAATCGGTGTCTGCATCGTTCTGGCCGCCGCGTGGATGTTGCTCTCCCTGTTTATGTCCAGTGTTCCCCGCACATGCGGGATTCCACATGTGCGGGACTGCTAGCAACGGAAAACCAGGGTTTTTGTCCGCTCGGGGCGACTTCAACGGTAATACGAGCAGGAACTGCGACTGGGTGTTTCGCATGGGGTCGCTTCTGAAAGCTATGTAAAAGAAATAGTGTATGTGAAAACGGTCGGGTGGGTGCGGATGCACGAGAAATTGGCTAACCTGTCGAATTTCTGTTTTACTTTGGTCGTTCATCTCGTGAGTGGTCGTCAAGCTAGACATATTGTGTCCCATGGGATGCAACATGTCATATGGAAATACATATGACTGGCGAATATCGCCAATGGTTCAGCCGGATAAAGGACCGGAACGCAAAAGCCCGAATCAGCGCGAGACTCCGATTGCGCTTCTAGATGGGGCGGCCGGTGGGTGACCTGCATACGGTTGGTGACGGGGCCAGCGCGCTGAGGTTCAATTTCGGTCCCGGCTACCGTGTTTGCTCCGCGCAGAAGAGCGACTCGCTCATGTTGCTGCTTTATCGGTGGCCGAGCTTGACGATTCGGCGTTGCGGCAGGCCGTAATCGGCGATATGACCAAAGCGAAGGGTATGGGGCAGATCACGAAGGAGTCGGGTGTGGGACGTGAAAGCCTTTACAAGAGCCTCGACAGGAATGTCAACCCGAGCTTCCATACCATTATGAAGGGATCGTGCACGCTCTCGGCGGCAGGCTGACAATCCAACCCGCATAAGCTTGACTTTACGACCATCATGCAGTGGCCGCCCGAGCATTGGAAAAGGGCGATCGCTGACCATATTGTTGCGACATATGTGGAGAGATGTTCGTGGTGAGCTTGACGTACATAACATCGTAAAACTTCGGTCGTCTGGTTTGTTCTGCGGCTCATCAGTGAGGGAAAATGCTTAATTATGCCGCCTATCTCGCCTATATATGGCAGATTTTGAGGTTCGTACGGAGGCTTCTCGCTTATATATGGCAGGTGTTCGTGCGAAAAGTGTCAAAAACATGCCCCCTAAGTGGCTTTTCTCGAAGGGCATGTGCCATATATAAGCGAGAAACTTCAGGTCAAGATGCCAAATCTGCCATATATAAGCCAGATATCGCGGTTCAGTTCAGATGAACTGGGTGTATGTCCATAAATTTCGACGATTAGGGTGTATCAAGAGTTCCGAGTTGGTTTCAATGACAATCCGAGGGGTGAAAGCGAGTTTATGGGCACGCGTGCGGAGTCTCAGATGCGCAGAACTCCTCACGCAGCGCATATCACAATCCCAGCCAGGCGCGTAGGTCACGAATTTCCTGATCGCAGATGCCGTGGTCCATTCCCGGATATTCGAAATACGTGAGATTGCCGGTTTGCGCAAGTTTGTTGTG
>OBLF01002216.1_pt1 | contig 13702 bp, 9 predicted proteins | sample 1519231 | NCBI WGS metagenome assembly OBLF01 (sample SAMEA2602895, study PRJEB22501) | metagenome | reverse complement strand
AGCGGTCTCCAAAACCGCGTGCCGAGGGTTCGAATCCTTCTACCCCTGCCAAAAACCGCGTATCGAAAGGTACGCGGTTTTTTGTTTGTGCAGGGCAACACTGCACAACTCCCAAGCGCCGCTCCATCGGCTGCGCCACACCATCTGCGCTGCAAAAAGGCTCGGTAATACACAAAGTATTACCTGCGCTTTTTGCTTGGCGGTTGGTATGGCTCGCTCGCCGTATCGGCACTTAGAGTTATGCGATGCTGCCCAAAGTGTAACAATTTTATAAAAGGGATACTCAAACGCAAAAAAGTATGCTATAATGCTACTATCTAATACTGGTGCTGTGCGCCTTTGTACATTTAAAAAATGGGCGGCCTGCCGCAAACCGGGCCGCGTTTTATAAGGAGGTCACCATAACCGATGAGCCGTAAACGATCTGAGGAAAGAACCGGTCTCAGCCCCATCCAGCGCAAGGCCTGCGTGGTCATGGCGTTCTGCGTGCTGGCCGTGGTGCTTAGCTTTTTGGTATCGTGGATACTGCCGGCAAAGCTGGGCCTGTTTGGCGAGTCTGATCTGTATGATCCCACCCAGTACCCGCTGGATACCAGCCTCGGCTCCATCCTGGGGCAGGAGAGTGCCCAGGGCAACTACATCAACGATACCGTCTTTGTGGGCGGCACCCAGGCGGTGTCCATGTCCAAAGACAGCAGCATCACCTTAAACCAGTACGCCGGCAAGGATGGGCTGAAAGTCTCCCAGGTGCTGCGTGAGACCTGCGTCAACTTTGCCGACGACGCCAACAGCTACACCATCCCCCAGGCCATCGCCAAGATGAAGCCCCTGCACGTCTACGTCATGGTGGGCAGCGATGATCTGGACGGTTCTGTCAGCGTGGACGAGTTCGTCAACGACTACAAGCAGATCTTGCAAAGCATCAAGTCGGCCTACTCCGCCTGCGACGTGGTGGCCTGCGCCATTGCGCCCGTCTCTAAGGACGCCGCCGACGCCGCCCAGAAGCAGACCTACATTGACCAGTACAACCAGCAGCTGGCTGTCGCCTGCAACGATATGGGCTTCAAGTACCTGAACCTGCCGGAAGTCATGAAGAACGACAAGGGCTACGCTGTGGACAGCTACGTGGATGCCTCCACCGGCGGCTTCTCCGGCTCCGGCGTCAATGTCGTGCTGGATTACATCAAGAACCACGCCCACAATGTGGAGGATACCCGCGGCGACCGCGGAGAGATCCCGCAGCGTGCGGCCTCGGCAGCAGGCAACGGCAGCAGCGCCACCCCGGCCCCGACCGCTACCCCCAATAAACTGACCGCCAGCTACCGTGTCGAGAACGGCAAGGGCACCCTGACCGGCAATAACCAGACCGGCGTTTCCAGTCTGGATCTTGAGGTTGCCAGCGGCACCCAGGTCAGCGTGACCGCCGTGCCTGCCGATGGCTACACCTTCTATAAGTGGAGCGACGGCGTCACCGATGCCACCCGTTACGACGTCATCAACAAGGACGTTTCGGTCACGGCTATGTTCAATGATTCCCGCGTCGAGCTGACGCTGGACAAGGGCGACAGCACCATCAAGAAGGGCGAGAGCATCTCCATCACCGCCACGGTCAAGCTGGGCGGCAAGGATTACAGCAACTCCAACGTCCAGTGGTCGGTCAACGACGAACTGGAACAGAACGGCGGCACCTTCACCTTCACCGGCTCCAACGCGGGCGAGTACACCATCAAGGCGGGCATCGAGATCAACGGCACCTTCTCCGCCGCGCAGATCAAAGTCACCGTGCAGGCTGACCCGACCTCCGTCACCGTCAGTGGACCCGACACGGCCACGGTAGGCAACAAGGTGACCTTTACCGCCAATGTGCAGAACGCCAACGGCGATGTGCAGTGGAGCTGTGAGGAGACCAGCTGGAAAGCTACCGGCAATCAGGTGGAGTTTACCGCCAACGAGGCCGGCACCTACCATATCCACGCCGTCAACAATGGCGCCGATGCCGTCTTTACCCTGCACGTCAACGCCGCCCCCACGCCGACACCGACGCCGACGCCGACCCCGAACCCCGACTCCAAACCGGACGGCCAATAAACCAGAAACAGGAGGGTCATTTTAAAATGGCCATTTACACTTGCGTCCTTCTGGACGTTGACAACACTTTGCTGGACTTTGACGCGGCTGAGCGCCAGGCCCTGACCGATATGCTGACTGAGTACGAGCTGCCCCATGACGCCCGCGCTTGTGAGATCTACCACGCCGTCAACCGCGAGCTGTGGGATGCACTCGCCAAAGGCCAGCTGACCAAACCCAAGCTGTTCCAGCAGCGGTTCGGCCGCTTCATGAAAGCGATGGACCTGCCCGATAACGGCAAGGCTGTCCAGATGAATGACCGCTACGAGGAACTGCTTTCCACCCATGCCGACCTGCTCCCCGGTGCGCTGACCGCACTGGAGGAACTGAGCGAGGTCGCCACTCTGGCCATCGTCTCCAATGGCGCGGTCATGGTGCAGGAGGCCCGCATCCGGGATTCCGGCATTGAGCGCTACATGGACGGTGTCTATATCTCCGAGAAAGTCGGTGCGGCCAAACCTTCGGCCAAGCTGTTTGAGCATGTCCTCAAGGACCTGGGCATCACCAACCGCAGCCGTGTGCTGATGGTGGGCGACGATCTGCTGGCTGACATCAAGGGCGGTCAGAACGCAGGCCTCGACACCTGCTGGTTCAACCTGAAAAACGAGGAAAACAAGTCGAACATCCGCCCCAAATTTGAGATCGGCTCCTATGAGGATCTGTACAAGATCGTGATGGAGCCGGAGGAACTGGAAAACATCGGTGTGCGCAACCGCCGCCACAGCAATGAAGCATAAACTGCCCGGCGGCTTATGCAGTATGCCGCTGCCTTTCCCCAAGGGCAGCGGCATCGTTGTGAAAAAACGCGAAATACCGCAAAAGAGGATACAATAGAGGAGAGGAAACACCCCCATGCTGTTGGAACTGCAAAACCTGGGCAAAAGCTTTGGCGAACATGAAGTTCTGAAGGACGTCAACGCCGGGGTCGAGCGCGGCGACCGCATCGGCATCATTGGCGCAAACGGCACCGGCAAAACCACGCTGCTGCGCATCCTGTGCGGCGAGAGCCTGCCCGATGCAGGCGATGCTGCCTTTGGCACCGGCGTGACCTGCGGCTATCTGGAGCAGAACGCCCGCCTGGCCCCCACGCTGGACATTTACGCCACGATGAAACTGGCCTTCGCCCCGGCTCTGGACGCCATGCAGAAGATGGACGACCTGCAGCGCCGCCTGGCTGCGGACCCGCATAACACAGCCCTGACCGAGGAAATCGCCCACTGCACCGCCATCGTGGATGCCATGGACGCTTATAATATGGACACCCAGATCAAAAAGGTGCTCAACGGTATGGGCTTCCCGGTGGATACCTGGGTCAAACTGGCGGGCGTCCTTTCCGGCGGTGAGCAGACTCGTCTGCGCCTGGCCCGTCTGCTGCTGGAGCGTCCTGACCTGCTGATCCTGGACGAGCCTACCAACCACCTGGACCTGGAAACCATGGAATGGCTGGAAAATTACCTCAAGACCTACCGCGGCGCGGTGCTGGTCGTCAGCCATGACCGCTATTTTTTGGACGCCGTCTGCACCCGCATCTGGGAGCTGCGCGGCAAGACCATCAAGACCTACCGCGGCAACTACTCGGCCTATCTGCCCCAGCGCGAAGCCGCCGACGAGCGCCAGCAAAAACTGCATGACGCCGCTGTGGAAAAGGCCGCCAAACTGCAGGACTACGTCGACCGCAACCTTGTGCGCGCCTCCACCACCAAGATGGCCCAGAGCCGCCGCAAGCAGCTGGAAAAGTTGGAGATCGTGGAAGCACCGACCGCCGAAGCCTACGAGCTGAACTTTCGCTTTGAGTACGACATCGAGCCCTATGACGAGCTGGTTATCATGAAAAACCTCACCGTCCGCATCGGGGAACGCACCCTCATCGATGCGCTGGACTACACGGTCCACCGCGGGGACAAGCTGGTCATCGCCGGCCCCAACGGCACCGGCAAGTCCACACTGCTGCAAGTGCTGGACGGCAAGCGCCGCCCCTCCGGCGGCATGGTTCGCCTAGGCAGCGGCGCCAAGCCTGGTGTCTTCACTCAGCAGCAGGCCAAGCGCGCCGGCAGGGTCATCGATGCCATCTGGAACCAGTACCCCCGCTTTACCGAACTGGAAGTCCGCAGCCACCTGGCCCGCTTCGGCTACCGGGGCGAGGAAGTGTTCAAGGATTGCGCCGCCCTCTCCGGCGGCGAGCTGGCCCGCCTACGCTTTGCCGAGCTGGCCCTCGAGCGACCCAACCTGATGTTCCTGGACGAGCCTACCAACCACTTGGACATTTATATGCGTGAAAGCCTGACCCAGGCGTTGGTGGCCTACACCGGCACGCTGCTGCTGGTCACTCATGACCGCTACCTGATGCAGACCCTGGGCTGTCCGATCCTGTACCTTGAAGACGGCAAGGCAACCTTCTACCCGAACTTTGCTGCCCTGCAAAACCGCGATAACGGCAAGACCCAGGAACAGCAGAAAGCCGAGGACACAGTCAAAAAGCAGGCCTACGGCAAAGAGCAGCGCAAGCGCCGGGCCGAGGTCCGCGCCCGCATCAAAGCCGTGGAGAACCAGATCGAGGAACTGGGCGCGCACATCGTGGAACTGGAAAACGAGATCAACGACCCCGAGGTCCTGCGCGACCACCTGCTGCTGCGGGATAAGTGCGACGAACTGGACGACACCCGCTTCCACCAGCAGGAACTATACGACGAGTGGGAAAAGCTCGCCGAGGAGCAGGAAGCCTTCGAGGCCGAGGACGCATAACACGCGCAGGGCGTACAGTCGTCCTTATACAAAAAACTTAACCGTTCTGTAACTTGTATTCCGCCAAAAATGCGCTATACTATGTTTTTAGTATAATAGAAAAGTTAAAAAAGAAAGTATAGAGATAGGGAAAGGCCGCGTGCACGAACGCCCGGCCGTATTGCAACGAAGCGGGGAGACCACTTTGCAGACAACGATCATTGTAGCAACACATAAGCCTTACTGGGTGCCGGACGATCCTATGTATCTGCCGGTGCAGATGGGCCATGCCATCCACCCGGCCTGCGGTTATATCGGCGATGATACGGGCGAAAATATCTCGGAGCGCAACGCCAATTTCTGTGAGCTGACCGGCCTGTACTGGGCGGTGCACAACATCGATTCCGATTATATCGGCATCGTGCATTACCGCCGCTATTTTGCCAGCCGCAAAAAAAGCATCTTCGATGCCAAAAAGCGCCGGGTCATCAGCCACGAGGAACTGTGCGCCATCCTGGCCACCACCAACGTGGTGCTGCCCAAGGAACGCCACTATTTCATCGAGACGAACTACACCCAGTACATCCACGCCCACCACAAGCAGGACTTGACCGTCACCCGGGCGATCATCGAGCGCAAATGCCCGGAGTATCTGCCGGCCTACGACATGTATATGTCCAAGACCCACGGCCACCACTTTAATATGTTTGTGATGAAGCGGGAACTGCTGCAGCATTACTGCACCTGGCTGTTCGACATCCTGTTTGAGCTGGAGCGGGAACTGGACATGACCGGCTACTCCACCAACGACCGCCGCGTCTTCGGCTTCGTCAGTGAGCGTTTGCTTGACGCCTGGCTCATCACCAACAACATCAGCTACGAAGAGTTGGACATCGTGTATATGGAGCACCAGAACTGGCTGCACAAGGGCACCCAATTCTTAAAACGTAAATTTTTCCCGAAAAAAGATGACTGAACGATTTTCTGTTGCGGCGGTGGGGGTGCCCTACAACCGCCTGCCGCTGTTGCGCCAATGCCTGGCGGCCCTTGCCGCCCAGACCGCGCAGGATTTGACCATCTTTCTGGTCGATAACGCCAGCACCGACGGCACCGCCGAAGCTGTGGCCGAAATGGCCTTGCCCAACCTTGTTTACCGCAACACCGGCAAAAACCTGGGTGGGGCAGGGGGCTTCGCCTACGGCGTGCGGGAGGCTGCCCTTGCCGGGTACGACGCCCTCTGGCTCATGGACGACGACACCCTGCCCACCCCCACGGCGCTGGAAGCCTTTTTACAGGCCGACCGCAACTTGCAAGGCCAATACGGCTGGCTTTCCAGCCGTGCTTTGGCGCCAGACGGCACTGACCAGCCCATGAACCTGCAGCGAGTGACACCCTACAAAGACCTGCCCGGTTTTGACGGCGAGCGCATCCCGGCGGTCATGGCCAGTTTTGTTTCGCTGTTTCTGCGTACCGAGACCGTGCGCCGGTACGGCCTGCCCATCGCCGAGTTCTTCATCTGGTCCGACGATTGGGAGTACACCCGCCGCATTTCCCGCGAAAAGCCCTGCTATGTCGTGCCATCCAGTCGGGTCGTGCACGCCATGCAGAACCCCGGCGTGGTGAATATCGCGAAGGACGTGCCCGCCCGCTGGGCCAGATACCGCTACTTTTACCGCAATGATGTCGTGCTCTACCGGCGGGAAGGAGTCATCGGCTGGCTGTGGCTGCTGGCAAAGGATGCCTGGCACACTGTGCAGGTTTTGCGCGACGGCCAGGGCCGCCGGGCCGAACGCATCAAAATCATCTGGAAAGGCTTTGCTGCGGGGGTCAAGTTCCACCCGCAGACACCGTACCTGCCATGAATCTAACGGAACACATCTGCCATATGGCCGCCCGGTATGACGCGGTGGCTTTCGACGTGTTTGACACGCTCATCAGGCGTGACACTGCCGCGCCGACGAATCTTTTCCGCCTGCGGGGCGAGGCGTTTTATACCGCCCGCACCCGGGCCGAGCGCGAAGCCCGCGCCGCCAAAAGCGGGGAAGTGACGCTGGAAGAAATTTATGCCCGCCCCTGCCTGGCCGGATACGACCCGGCGGCAGAATGCGCCGCTGAGATCGCCTGCGCTGTGCCCAACCTGCCGGTGCTGAAAGCCGCCCGCGCCCTGCATGCCCAGGGCAAACGGCTTTACTATATTTCCGACATGTACCTGCCCAAGGTCCAGCTGGACGCCATGCTGGCCAAGTGCGGCTACGACTTTTTCGATGGCGGCTTCGTCTCGGCCGATTACGGCGTGCAGAAGCGCAGCGGCAAGCTGTTCCGCCTGTTTCTGCAAAAAACGCAGACGCAGGCAAAAGAGGTCCTTTTTATTGGCGACAACTGGCGGGCGGATGTTGCCGGTTCGGCGCTGGCCGGCATCCGCAGCTGGCACCTTCCCACGCAGGAGGTCCCGCGGGAAAGCCTTCCTGCCGGTGCGGTGGCGGCTTTCACCGCAAACCGTCTGCCGGGCATCGAATCCGAGGCCGAGCGCCTTGGCTTTGCCACTCTCGGTCCGCTGGCTGTAGCTTACTGCCAATGGCTGCATGCCTGGGAACAGCAGCACCCCAATGCCAAAATCTACTTTCTGGCGCGGGATATGTACCTGATGCGCCAGGTCTACGCGCTTTTGTACCCGCAGGAGCAGACCGCCTACTTGCAGGTCTCCCGCCGCAGCCTGTGCCCGCTTCTATTGGCGCAGCACCGGTGGGATCTGCTGCTGGCCGCTCTGCCGCGCCAATCCCTTACCGGTGCGCAGATCGCCGCCTATTGCGGTACCGCCTGCCCGATGGACCTGCAAGAAAAATCCTATGATTTAAAGCATGGACCCGATACCGCCCGCCCGCTGCTGCAAGCGCTGGCCACGCCCCAAAGTGCCGCCGCAGTGTCTGCCTACCTCACCCGGCAAAACCTGCAGGCAGGGGACATCCTTGTGGACATCGGCAGCGGCGGTACAACCCAGATGCTGTTACAGGCTGTGTGCAATATAAAATTGCATGGCTGTCAGCTCTCTTGTGACGACCGACTGCGCGGGCGCTTGCGCGAAGATGAGACCGCCGTTTTTCTATTCGACGGCCGACCCGCGCCGCTGCTCTACTGGGCAGGCCAGCCCATGCTGGAACGCCTGATTTCCGAGGATGTGGGCGCGACCCTTGGTTACACCCAAACCGACAAAACCATTACCGTCCAGCAGGCCTCCCAGCCGCCCACGCCGCTGCTGGACGCGCTGCAAAAGGGAATCCTGCGCTTTGCGCAGGATTGGCAAAAGTCGTTTCTGCAAGCCCTCGCTATCCCGCCGCAGACTGCCATCTCGCCTTTTCTGCGACTGGTCGGCCAGCCTACGGCAGGGGAGACCGCCCTGCTGGGCGACCTGACCGTCGAGGACGGCGGCGTCTACCCGCTGGCCACGCCGCGCAAGGTCGGTTATTATCTCACCCACGCAAACCAGGCCAAGCAGGACCTCTCCGCTGCCCGGTGGAAGATCGGCTTTCTAAAGCGCCTGGCCCCGCTGCCCTTGCCCTATGACCGGCTTTACGCCAAAATGAAAAAATGAATTTTGAAAGGAGTGCAGGACGTTATGCCGCCGCGTATCAGTGTGATCGTGCCCATCTACAATGCGGCATCCACCCTGCGGGCTGCCGTGCAGTCCATCCTTACCCAAGATATTGCCGGGCTGGAGGTGCTGCTGGTCGATGACGGCTCCACCGATGCCACCCCCGGCCTTTGCCACGATCTGGCCCTGCGGGACGACCGCATCCAGGTCATCACCCAGAAAAACGCCGGGATCTGCGCCGCCCGCAACCGGGGGCTTTCCGTCGCTGAGGGCATGTATGTGACCTTCTGCGACGACGACGATCTGCTGCTGCCCGGTGCGCTGGCCCTGCTGCTGCAAAAGGCGGAGGACACCGGCGCTGACATCGTCCGTGCCGATTACGAGCTGATCCACATCAGCCCCGACGGCACCGAGACCCCGCAGCCCCACCCGGCGGGCACGGCCTGTGACCTGGCCGCCGACGGCGACTACCGCAAGTTCCTGCAAAACAGCGGCCCGCAATTCGTCTGGAATGCCCTCTACCGCCGCTCGGCCATCGGCAATCTGCGCTTTGACGAGCACTGCCGCTATGGCCTTGAGGATTTCATCTTCAACGCTGGACTTTATGCCCGCACCGACAAAGTACACTACCTGCCGCAGCCTGTCTACCGCCATTTCGAGAGTGGGCAAAGCACCTCCCAGTGCCAGACCGTACAGGCTTTGCAGGGGCGCATCGGCGTGCTGGACCGCTGGATGGCAGCCGAGTATAAGGCCATTCAGGCCCGCTGCCCCGAAGCTGCCCGCGCGGCCGTCTGGAACGACCGCCGCGCCCAGGCTATCACCTTTTTGATGCACCAGCTGGCAGATGCCAAAGCCCCCGGTGCGCTGCGCCGCCACGGCTGGCGCACTTTACGCGGTGTGCTGGCCCGTTACCCGGCCCCGCCGCTGGATCTTTGGCACGAAGCCAAGCACCATAAAAAGCAGACCGGCGCACTGCTGCTGTACAACCTGCGGCTGCAACGCCTGTATGAACTGTGGGCCAACCGCCCGAAAAACCGCAGGAGGAAACTGCCATGAAAACGATTCTGGTTACCGGCGCCGCCGGATATATCGGCCGCCACGTTGTCAAAAATGCGCTGGATCGCGGCTGCAAGGTCATCGCGTCTGACTTCTCTTTTAAAGGCGTGGATGAGCGGGCGGAGTTTTGCGATGTGCCCATCTTCAGCGGTGACAAGGAAATCTACCGCAAGGTGGGCAGCCCGGACATCTGCATCCACCTGGCCTGGCGGGACGGTTTTCGCCACAACTCTCCGGCCCATATGAAGGACCTGTCCGCCCACGTCACATTCCTGAACGACCTGGTGGCAGGCGGCCTGAAAGATTTAAGCGTCATGGGCACTATGCACGAAGTGGGCTACTGGGAGGGTGCCATCAATGAAAGCACCCCCTGCAAGCCCCAAAGCCAATACGGCATCGCCAAAAACGCCCTGCGCCAAAGCCTGATGCTCTCGCTGGACGGCAGCCCCTGCAAGCTGCACTGGCTGCGCGCCTACTACATCACCGGCGACGAAGCCCACGGCAGTTCAATCTTTGCCAAACTGGCTCAGGCCGAACTGGACGGCAAAAAGACCTTCCCGTTCACCAGCGGCAAAAACCTCTATGACTTCATCGATGTGGACGAGCTTGCCAACATGATCGTCGCTGCCAGCGTGCAGGAGGAGATCAACGGCATCATCAACGTCTGCACCGGCGAGCCCCGCAGCCTGGCCGACCGGGTCGAGCAATTCCTGCGGGATAAGAACTACAAGATCAAGCTGGACTACGGTGCCTTCCCGGACCGCCCGTATGACAGCCCCGGCACCTGGGGCGACGCAACCAAAATCAAACAAATTCTTGCAAAGGATCAGCTATGAAACGATTGGGCATTTTCTTTTTCTACGAGAAAAACGGCGATGTAGATGACTTTATTACCTACTACCTCGCAGATCTTGCAAAAAACCTGACCGACCTGGTCGTGGTCTGCAACGGCAAACTCAGCGCCCAGGGCCGCGCGGCCTTCTCGCAGTTTACGGATAACATCATCGTGCGCGAGAACAAGGGCCTGGATGTCTGGGCCTACAAAACGGCGCTGGATTCCTACGGCTGGGATAAGCTGTCGGAGTTTGACGAAATCGTCATGACCAACTCTACCCTGATGGGCCCCGTGCGCCCGCTGAAAGAGATGTTTGACGCCATGGCCGAGAATCAGGATCTCGACTTCTGGGGCCTGTCCATCCACCACGGCGCCAAGTCCAATCCTTTCAAGGGCAAGCACATCTATAGCTATCTGCCGGTGCATATCCAGTCCCACTTCATCGTTTACCGCCAGCGTTTTGTAAAAAGCCCGGAACTGCAGCAGTACTGGGACAACATGCCCATGATCGCCGACTACAACGATTCCGTCCAGCGGTACGAGGCTGTCTTTACCAAGCAGTTCGAGGAACGCGGTTTTAAGTGGGATGTCTATGTCAAGACCGATGACCTGAAAGATTTCACTGACTATCCGCTGCTGGTCTGCCCGACCAAGCTGCTGCGGGAGAAAAAGTGCCCGCTGTTCAAGCGCCGCAGCTTTATGCACACGCTGGAAGCCTACTTGAACGATACGGCCGGTGAGCCGGTGCAGGAGTTGTACGCTTACCTGCGGGATGAAACGGATTATCCGCTGGACCTCATCTGGAAAAACATGATCCGCACCATGCACCCGCACGAGTTTACCCGTAACCTCGGTTTGACCCGCATCATCCAGCCCACGGTGCAGAACAAGGCCCAGGCCGAGGAGATCCGCGCCAACCGCAGGATCGCCCTGGCCATGCACCTTTATTTTATGGATATGCTGGACCAGAGTATGGCCTTTGCCGCCAAGTTCCCGCCGGAGACGGACGTGTTCATCTCCACCAACGAACCCGGCAAAAAAGAGAAGATCGAAAAGGCCTTTGCTGCCCTGCCTCTGCACAGCGTCACCGTGCAGGTGGTGGAAAATCGCGGCCGCGATGTGGGTGCGTTCCTCTGCGACCTGGCCCCGCAGCTGCGCGGTTATGATTACGCCTGCTTCATGCACGATAAAAAGGCCATCCAGACCAAGCCCGGCAGCGTAGGTGCCAGCTTCGGCTATGTCTGCAACGAGAACGTCTGCAAAAATGCCGCCCATGTGCTGAACATACTCTGCGAGTTCGAGAATGACCCATACCTTGGCATCCTCTGCCCGCCGTTCCCGGCCCATGGCCTCTACTTCATGAATATGTGTTCCGGCGGCTGGGGTCCCAACTTCGAAAATACCAAAAAGCTGCTGAAAGAGACACTCAAGTTGGATGTGCCCATTGCGGGCGAGGAATCGCCCATTGCGCCCTACGGCAGTGTGTTCTGGTTCCGCCCCAAGGCGCTGGCCCCGCTGTTCGACCACGGCTGGCAGCATACGGATTTCCCGCCCGAGCCGCTGCCCCAGGACGGTACCATCAGCCATGCCATTGAGCGTGTCTACCCGTTTGTTGCCCAGGCTGCCGGTTATTACCCGGCCGTCGTCATGAGCCGCGACTATGCTGTGATCCGCAATGACACCATGCAGGCCTATGCCACTGGCATGATCCGCCCGCTGGCCCGCGTGTTTGACTGTACCACCTTCTGGGGGGCTTCCAGCGCGGCTGCCGGCTTTGCGGCCAAGCGTCATTTGTTTGGCATCTACGGCCCCTACGCCAACAGCCGCCGCCGTCACGCCCGCAACTGGCTGCGGGATAACCTGCCGGAGTCCGCCTACAAGGGCATCATCAACACCAAGCGTGCCATCTTCGGCCCCCACCACGGCCCGTATGAGGATTAAGCCCCATGAAACGGCTGATCGTTTATTTCCATTATGACCCGCTGGGCCAGATCGACACCGCCTGCCGTGTGGCCGTGGAAGCCATGGCCCATTATGGCGAGGTGTTCTTTATCTCCAACGGCACGCTGCGCCCGGCGGACCGTGCCTGGGCGGCGTCGGTGACATTGACCTGCCGCGAACGGGAAAATAAGGGCCTTGACGTGGGTGCCTATAAAGAAGCGCTGGCTGTCATCGGCCGGGGCCGCCTGGCCCGCTACGACGAACTGGTGCTGATGAACTTCACGCTGGCAGGCCCCGTCTGCTCGCTGGCTTCGATGTTCGCTGCCATGGAGGCCCGCCCGGAGCTGGCCTTTTGGGGCTTGACCCGCCACTACGCCATGAAGAGCCGACGCTTTGGCGGCCGTAGCGGGGAAGTGCCGGAACATCTGCAATCCCACTTTTTGGCCGTCCGCGCACCGCTTTTGCACAGCGAGGATTTCTGGCAGTATTGGCAGAAAATGCCGCTGCCCAAAAGCTATGAGGAATCCATTGCTAACCACGAGACACGATTCACCGCGCATTTTGCAAACCTCGGCTGCCGCTGGGATTCCTACGTGGATACGAAAGATTTGCGGGACGTTTTCGTCAATCCCATCATGGCCTGCCCGCGGGAACTGCTGGCAAACCGGGGCTGCCCGTTTTTCAAGCGCCGCAGCTTTTTTACCCCCTATGCGGATGAACTGCGCCGCACCGACGGTACCGCTGCCCGCACCCTGTACGATTACGTAAAACAGGAGACCAACTACCCCGTGGATCTGCTGCTGGCCGCGCTTTTGCAGCGCCAGCCGCTGGAGGCGCTGGCCCGGGAATTGCACTGGCAGTACGTATTGCCCGATGCCGCCCCCGTTGAGCCTGCGCCCGAGTTGGCTGCCCAGGGCTTGGCCCTGCTGCACCTGCCGATTTCGGAAGTTGAAAAGGCCGACTCCGTTACCGCCTGGTACACCCGCGAAGCTGCCCGCCGAGCCGATGAAGCGCTGGCTCAGGCCGCCGCCCTTTTTGCTAAAGAGCCGATGTTGGGTGTGCTAAGCCCGGCAGTGCCTCTTTGGTCTGCCGCCCGGCAAAGCCGCGATGCCGATTGGCAGGCGGCGCGCCCGGCCCTGCAAGGCAAAGTCAACGTGCCGCTGGGCCAAAACCCGCCCCCGGCTCCGGCCTGTGGCTGGGCACTGGTGCGGCTGGCCGCTGTGGCGGGGGGGGGGCCCCCCCCCCCCCCCCCCCCCCCCCCCCCGCGCCCCCCCCCCCCCCCGCAAAACCCCCCAAAAAGGGTTTTTTATGGCCGCCTTTTCACCCCCCCCCCCAACGGCCCCGCGGGCGGCCCCCCGGGCCCCCCCTTTCCCCAGCGCGCCCGCCCCACAGGCCGGGGGGCGAGAGTTTTGCGCGTGTTTGATGAGCAAAAC
>OBLF01002214.1_pt1 | contig 13704 bp, 8 predicted proteins | sample 1519231 | NCBI WGS metagenome assembly OBLF01 (sample SAMEA2602895, study PRJEB22501) | metagenome | reverse complement strand
TCGTCATACTCGGAATCATCTTCATCTTCGTATTCCTCGTCGTCGTCATACTCGGAATCATCTTCATCTTCGTATTCCTCGTCGTCGTCATACTCGGAATCATCTTCATCCTCGTATTCCTCGTCGTCGTCATACTCGGAATCGTCTTCATCCTCGTATTCAGCTTCTTCATCGTAAACCGCATCCGATTCATCATCTTCTTCGGAGTCAACGATTTCTTCAAAATCATTTTCTTCCGGATCTTCCTCGTCAGTGTCTGAAGCTTCTTTGGATGAATCTTCCGGGCTTTCAGTCGCTTCATCCTCTTCATCATCAACGAAATCTTCAGCATCTTCATCGGTGATTTCAGGCTCTTCACCATTTTCAAGCTGTTCCATCAGTTTGCGGATATCATCAGAAAGGATTGGTTTTGTAGCTCCAAGAACTTCCTCTTCTTCTTTCTTCTTCTCGCGCAGGGCTTTTTCTTTCTCAGCTTCCTCCTGGCTCTTTTCAAGAATCTTTGCATTTTCACGCTGGGTTGCTTCCCAGTTGGCAAGAATTTCTTCAATCTTCATCTTACCGGTCATCTGTGAATCGTCTGAAGCAGATTCAGGAGCAACTGCACCACTTGCAACGGCAACACCAGCTTTCAGGGCATCTGAAAGGGAAGCACCGGAAATGGTTGTGGAAATATCGGAAGTGCTTCGAATCCGGGTTTTTGGCTGTGACTCAGCTTCTGGTTCGGAAGCATGTGTCCGGGCCATTGGCTCTGGAAGATCCGGAAGATCAATACTGTCTGTGACATGTACATCTTTGCGGACCTTGTCTGCAATTCGTGGATTCGGTGCCGGACGTTCTTTGGATTTTCGGAAGGAAGGTTTTCTCTTGGAAGAATCCTTACGGCCGATACCATCATTTCGATGATCGTATTTTTCCTGCTGAAGTGGAGTCAGCGGTTTGTATTTCATTTTAAGTTCCATTGCCTGGTATACATAAGTACCTTCGCTGAACCAGAGAATCAGATCATCACATTCATCAAGACATTCGGAAGTCATACCAGCTTCAGCGTATAATCTGGCAAGTTCATATGCCCATTTTTCAACGTATTCAGAATGCTTGAAATCTTCAAGAGCTTCAATCTGTTCTTTGACTGGCGCTTTCTGTGCTTTTAAGATCTTATACCGGAGAATGTACTGGTTTGGATCTTTCGGAGCAAGCTTGACAAATTCTTCGTAGCAATCAGCTGCTTCATCGAAATGTCCCAGCTTCAGAGAAATAATTCCCAGGCGGTATACAACCTTTCTGCTGGAAGGTGCTTTATCATACGCAATAAATAAGGTATCACGTGCTTTACCAAGTTCCCCCGCATTTTCATAGATTTCGCTTACGGTAGAGAGCATGGCGGTATTTTTTACTTTACGCCAGTCGATCGTATCTGCAATCGACATCGCTTTCTGGTAAGACTTCTGTTCGGCATACGCAAGCATCTGCTCTGTCTTTGCGCGATATTCATATTTATCCAACGTTTCTCACCTCATATGATTATTATTAATTATTTTACTTTTCCTCAGTAAGTCTGACTTTTGTACCAGAAACGGAAAACAAAAGTCTTATAATTTTACTTACTAAGTGTATCATAGAGCGTTGTCAATGTCAAAAATTACGGCTGATATTTTTCAGAAATGTTAAAAAAATATTACAAAAAATTCACAAATTGGGAGCTGGTAACAGAAAAAAAGGAGACAGCCATCTTTTGAATGGCTGTCCCGGAATATTCAATTGTAATTTTTATTTTTATATCGGAGGAATTAAGTAATTCTTATTCCTGTAAGTTCTTTGAGCATTTCATATGATATTCAGATTTTATAAAATTTATAAAAATGAAATCATATGAATCGATTTTGATCAATTCTGATCGTTCGTTATTTTATATAATCAGGTAATCCAATTTTGGTATTTATCAGCTTTCTCGTCACTGTTAAATTTACTTATCAATGAATGTTTCTTTACACATTTTCTGATCTTGAATTACTGTGGTATTTACTTCAATATGTCAACAAATGCTGAATCTTTTTATATCTTATAATCGCTTCCGGTTTATCTACTACTCCGACCTTTTTTATCATTAACTTTTCTCTTACCGGATTATAATCTATGGTTAAGGCTCATCTCACAGGAATTTACATTTGCCATACCATTAACATATTGAGTTTTAGATGATGAAATATCCAACGGTCAAAGCCTCCTTCCTTTCGTTCTCGTTCCAAAATTTTATCCGGATATTTTTTTCTCTTATACTTTTTTCTGTTCAGAAGTCAGATATCAATTTTCTCTTATTATTATAAATTATCAATTTTAAAAATTGTTCTCTACACACTCCACTTACAAAACGCTCATAACCAAAATGTATAGTTGCTTTTTTAAAACTTTCTAACCTTCAAATAACAATTATTCTTGTTACCCTTTTCTGATCTGGTTCTTCATCTTATACTCTTGGCGAATATATATGAAACTATGTAACAGATTAAAAAAATATCTTTTTGAAATTCCCTTTCTCGTCAGGAACTTCTTTTCTTTTGGATTGACTTAATAATAACACCCAAATACTTATTTGTCAATATAATTTTAAAATAATTTTGTTAAAATTAGAAAGAATTGAAATTGTAATATATATATCAGAAAATTCAAACAATTATAAATACGATTAGAAATAGTTATAGCCATTTGCAATATATTCGGGGTTTTGCTATTGTTTCCGTCCATAAATGCATGATACACTAAAAAATAGATGAAAAATACAGGCTATGGCATTGGGATAAAGAAAGGAGACCTACAGATATGGGAGGATTTTTTGGCGTTGCATCAAAAGAAGCATGTAATCTGGATCTTTTTTATGGAACAGATTATCATTCGCATCTTGGAACCCGCCGCGGAGGTATGGCTACTTACGGAAGTGATGGCTGGAAGAGAGCAATTCATAATATTGAAAATTCGCCGTTCCGTACAAAATTTGAAAAAGATGTTGATACAATGAAGGGAAATATTGGAATTGGATGTATTTCAGATTATGATCCACAGCCAATTCTGATCCAGTCGCATCTGGGATGCTTTGGAATTACGACAGTAGGTAAGATCAATAATGCGGATCAGCTGATCCGGAATCTTTATGAAAATGGACATACACATTTTCAGTCTATGACCAATGGACAGATCAATTCTACAGAGCTGGTTGCGGCATTGATCTGTAAAAAGGATTCGTTTGTTGAGGGAATCCGTTATGTGCAGTCAGTAGTTGAAGGCTCGATGACGCTTCTGCTTCTGACAGAGAATGGAATTTATGCAGCCAGAGACCTTCTCGGACGTACACCGGTTGTGATCGGAAAGAAAGAGAATGCATACTGCGTTTCCTTTGAAAGCTTTGCATATATCAACCTTGGATACACAGATTACAAAGAGCTGGGACCTGGGGAAATCGTCTACGTGACACCGGAATCTGTGGAGACTGTAAGTCCTGCATGTGAAAAGATGAGAATCTGTTCGTTCCTGTGGGTATACTATGGATATCCTACTTCTTCTTATGAAGGGGTTGGTGTAGAAGAAATGCGTTACAACTGTGGAAAGCTTTTAGCACAGAGAGATGACCATTCGATCGACGTGGATATTGTTGCAGGAGTTCCGGATTCGGGTATTGCTCATGCGATAGGCTATGCAAATGAATCAGGTATTCCGTATGCAAGACCATTTATCAAATATACTCCGACCTGGCCAAGATCCTTCATGCCGACAACACAGAGTCAGCGTAATCTGATCGCCAGAATGAAACTGATCCCGGTACATAGTCTGATCGAAGACAGGAGCCTGCTGCTGATCGATGATTCTATCGTGCGTGGCACACAGCTCCGTGAGACGACAGAGTTCCTGTATCAGAGTGGCGCAAAAGAAGTGCATGTCCGCCCGGCATGTCCACCGCTTTTGTACGGATGCAAATATTTGAACTTCTCCCGTTCCAAATCAGACCTGGATCTGATCACAAGAAGGATCATCCGTGAGTGGGAAGGCGACAATGATGTCAATGTACTGGGTGAATATGCGGATCCGAACAGTGACCGGTATGCAGCAATGCTGGAGGAAATCCGCAAGAGACAGAATTTCACTTCACTTCGTTATCACAGACTGGATGATCTGATCAAATCAATCGGGATTGATGCATGCCAGGTATGTACCTACTGCTTTAACGGTGTGGAATAACAGGTAAATGAAAATATAAAACAGGTGTCCATGTAAGTATATCTTAGTGATATATCCCCGTGGGCACCTGTTTTTGTGTATACGATGAGCCAAGTGCAGATTTGTGCTTGCACAAGGATCTGCATTTGGCGAATGTACATCATCGAGCTGTTAAGCGAGATGATGTACAAAGTATAAGAATCGAGTAGGAGTCAGCCTACTCGATTATATACGATTTTGGTGTATACAATGATGTGGAATGGTGTACAAAGTATGCGGAGCGGAAGCTCCTTCTGCAAAGCTGCACTATAGCAGCAGATCATCTATCTTCACATAGTCTCCCATCCGGTATGCTTCAATTGCATTTCCATTGATCACATAGAACTTTTCGTTTGCATACACACCGCGGGTTCCAAGATAAGAATTACCGTTGACTTCTTCCTGCATCTGTACCTGGAAGCCCTGATCTTTATCGTAAGAAAGGATCACATACTGGTTGGCAGATCCGGAAAGCGGAAAGCCGATCAGATTCTTTTCCGGATCAACCAGTGCTGCACGGTAGTCAGAAAAAACATCCGAGTAATAGTACTGATCCAGTGTGTACTTGCTGACTTCCTTCACATCCGAAGGATCACTGATATCAAACATGGAGATCTTTACCCCGTTTGTAATGCCATTTTCATCGGTATCCATACCGATGCCAAGAAGCAGGTTATCACTGTAAAAATGCAGGTATTCCGAAAAGCCGGGAATTTTCAGCTTGCCAAGGATCTTCGGATTCTCCGGATCGGAAAAGTCTACGGAGAATAAAGGATCTGTCTGTTCATAAGTTACAAAGTAACCGGTATCGCCGAAAAATCTTGCGGAATAGACCTGTTCATTTTTGGCAAGATCCTCGATCTTACCGATTGTTTTCAAATCTGCATCCAGCACATAGACTGAATTGGACTGTGAAGAGCTTCCGACATTATGCGTAACCGTTGTCACCAGCCGCAACGTATTGTCATACTCATCAATGCTGAAGGAATCGTTCAGATATCCTTTTACTTTGCCCTGGGCAGAGCCGGAAAGTTTTCCTTTATTGTAAGACAGCTTGCGGAGGATCGTCTGATTCTTTGCCGCAAGATTATCTGCGAGGATACTGCTGTTCGCATACTCGTAAATATAAATGTTGTTCTCACTCACATAGACTTCGCCATTCTCAGACATGACTGCTTTCTGGTCTGCTACCTTATCCGGACTGGAAGCGGAAACGGAGCTGACAACAAGGTACTGGTCTGCTGCATGGTTCGTCGGGAGATAGATATCCGACTGCTTCAGAAGATTGTCACCAACAAGCGGAACATAGGAAGGATAATCTTTTTTGGTGATCGTATCGTAAATATAATAGTCGCTGAATACATACAGATATCCGTCTTTAAAACGTGAAGTGCGGTAGTAACCACTCTGATCCACGGTTCCGATGGATTTCGGATTGTTGATATCTGCCAGATCATAAGTCTGGATACGGGTACAGCTGCCGCGGTACAAGGTTTTACTGTCAGAATCAACCTGCGTGTTCTGCATGTTGCCAAGGACAAAAAGCTTCTGGTCACTCAGGTAAAATTCGGATGCCTGAAAATTCTCATTCAGCGAAATACCGGAAACAACCTTCATCTGATCAGACCGGATATCTACAATGGAAATTTCCTGTGAGTTTGCTTTCAGTGTATAAAGATAACTTCCATCCGTTTTTACAATGTCTGCTTCACCGACGCCCTCTGTGCGGACGTTGGTATCGGAAAATGAAGTATCCACAGCACGTGCAGAGGCTGTTGAAGAATCCGAAGAGGAGCTGGAACTATCGGTACGTGCACCATTGTCGGCTGTTTCAGTTGAATACATGACAATTCCGCCGTCGGTTGAACCGGTAACAGATGAAGAATCCAACTCATCCTGATAAGATTGCAGGTATGTGTAGACTTCATCATAATCGGTTGCCGTCTCTAAAGTATCGGAAGAGACAAGCTTACCGGAGGATGTACCGATTGAAGAACTGCCTTTTGTGGAAAAAGTGGCTGAGTCTGAAGAAAGATTCTGCTGGCGGATGTGGGCGCCAATGCCGACAACCAGTACCAGTGCGGCAGCGATAAGTCCTCCGCGCATCCGGTGGCCGCGGGAAAATCCATGCTTTTTCGGGATATGTTCGGAAGCCTGAGTGCTGTTATGCTCTTCCAGCATTTTCATAATCTGATCCGGTGCAAGGCTTTCCGGAACAGGAGTTTTTTCCGTAGATTGTTTTATTTTATCCAGTATTTCTTTTTCGTGATCTGTCATATGAAACACCTCCTATTACTCTTTTATCCTACTCTTTCAGAAGCCAGCTCATCTTTTCGAGGGCACGCTTTCTGCGGGAGCGGACTGTATTCGGGTTCAGCCTTAGCATTTTTCCGATCTCTTTACTGTTGTAACCGCCATAGACGGATAAGCCGATGATCAGCTGATCGTCTTCATCGAGAATAAGAAAAGCACGCTCGACATCTGTGCGGAGTCCGTCACAGTATGTGGCAGAAGCATGATCTTCTTTCAGCTCGGTCTCGGTCCGTTCACGGCTCTTTAACTTCCGGCGGCACACATTTGCCAGAATCTGAAAGATCCAGGAACGGAATGCTTCTTCTTTGCGTAATTTATGTATGTTCTCATAGGCGGAAAGAACGGCTTCACTGACGGCGTCTTCTGCATCCTGCGGATGATGCATCATGCAGAGCGCAAAACGATACAGATCCTGATAAACCGTCTTATATAATTCTTTAAATGCAATTGCATCGATCATAAAGTCCCTCCTCTCATAACAGGTTCTTTGTATATAAGAGTATAAAAAAGTCGGAAGTGTTGCAAAAAGGGACAGAAAAATTTCCGTCCCTTTTAAATCATATCATTGTCTGAGAAAAATTAACCTCTGTAATAATTGATCAGACATCCTTTGAGGATGATCTCACGTTCTGCATCCGTCAGATCACCGAGCTTCAGATCAATCTCCTTCAGATCATCGCCTACGACATAAGCCTTGATCGTGGAAGCTTTATCTTCTACTGCTTTGCGGATATCCGGCACGAAGAGATAGTCACCGTTCCTGAAAGAAAGCTTTGTGTGTTCCTCTTCGGTAATAAACGGAAGCATGCCCCAGTTGATCAGGTTCGAGCGGTAACGTTTGGTTGCGTACTCATTCGCGATATTCGCCCAGCCGCCGAGAACCTTCTGGCAGGAAGCAGCCTGCTCACGGGCAGAACCATCACCAGGTTTGACCGCGAAAATGGTACTTCCGACACCGATATTTCCTTTGCCGACTTCCGGATAAGACTTCTGGATTGCTGCCATCACCGGTTTTAATTCATCCAGTACATCCAGTGGACAAGTACCTGCTTCAATCGCTTTCTGGGCTTTCTGGACCTCTTTCGCGCGTCCTACATAGGCAGGATCCTTTCTGGAAAGTGCAAATTCAGCAAGTCCAAGCGGGTTGGAACGATAAGAAGAAGTCTCGCCGGACGGGATCAGCTCGTCTGTCGTTGTAACCGGATCGTGGATCTCAGATACAACCTTCAGGATCAGATTCTCAGGAAGAGCGCTCATTGCCGGCCAGTCTTTGATGTTCGGTCCGAATTTGATCTCAACCGAAGGATCAGCAACGCCGTGGCTGTCAAATACACGGTTGGCGTAAATTCTGGAATCAAAGTGGTAGGTCGGGTTCTTGTATTCAATATCAAAATCTGTTGCCGGAGTAAGGAAACCTTTGTTCGCAGCAGTTGCGGCAATGGAACGTGCATCCATAAGGGCAACAGATGCGATCTGTCCACTCTGCAGCTTGCTTCCTTCACGGTTCGGGAAGTTACGGGTAGAGTGACGGATGGAAAATGCATTGTTTGCCGGAGTATCCCCTGCACCGAAGCATGGTCCGCAGAAGGCAGTCTTCACGATCGTACCGGCTTCCATCAGGTCAGCAACCGCACCATTTTTCACAAGCTCCATGTAGATCGGTGTACTTGCCGGGTAAACACTGAAGGTAAATTCATCTGATCCGATGTATTTGCCACGGATGATGTCTGCGGCAGCACAGATATTTTCAAATCCGCCGCCGGCACAGCCTGCGATGATACCCTGATCGACATAAAGCTTACCATTTACGATCTTGTCCTGAAGAGAGTAATCCACAGCACCGTCCAGGCTTACCAGCGCGCGCTGCTCTACATCGTGGAGAACATCTGCAAGGTTGGCATTGACATCCTCGATGGTGTAGACATTGGACGGATGGAACGGCATGGCGATCATAGGCTTGATCTCACTCAAATTGACGTATACAAGACCGTCATAGTAAGCGACTGCGCCAGGCTCCAGTTCCCTGAAGTCATCACTTCTTCCGTGGATATCGTAGAACTCTTTGATCTTGTCATCGGTTCTCCAGATAGAAGAAAGGCAGGTTGTCTCTGTCGTCATAACATCGATTCCGATACGGAAGTCTGCACTTAATTTGCCAACGCCAGGTCCGACAAATTCCATGACCTTGTTATTGACATAGCCATTGCCGAAGGTTGCGCCGATGATCGCAAGGGCAACGTCCTGCGGTCCGACACCTTTCACCGGTTCGCCGTCCAGATAGATTCCGACAACGCCCGGCATCTTGATATCATAAGTCTTGTTCAGAAGCTGTTTTACAAGCTCCGGTCCGCCCTCACCCATTGCCATGGTACCGAGTGCACCATAACGGGTGTGGCTGTCAGAACCAAGGATCATCTTGCCGCCGCCTGCGAGCATTTCACGGGCAAACTGGTGGATAACGGCCTGATGAGGCGGAACATAGACACCGCCGTACTTCTTCGCACAGGTCAGTCCAAACATGTGGTCATCTTCATTGATCGTACCGCCGACTGCACACAGAGAGTTATGGCAGTTGGTCAGAACATAAGGGATCGGGAATTTCTCCAGTCCGGATGCTCTTGCAGTCTGGATGATTCCGACAAAGGTAATGTCGTGCGAAGTCAGCTTGTCAAATTTGATCTGAAGCTGCTGCATATTACCGGAAGTATTATGCGCACTTAAGATCCCATAAGCCATTGTCTCTTTTGCAGCAGCTTCTTTTGTTGTCTCAATACCTGTCTTGCTTTTTACGGCAGCAAGTGCATCGGGTGCATCTGCAATTACCTCAGTACCGTGTAAAAGATAGGCACCGCCTTCGTATAATTTCACCATATCATGTCCTCCTATTTTCTGTTTTCTATAAATTTCATGTGGTCTGCGACCATCAAAGCAATCTTAAATGTCAGGGCGTCCTCAAAGACTCTGACATCCAGCCCGGTCTGCTTCTGGATCTTCTCCAGCCGGTAGACGAGCGTATTCCGGTGGACGAAAAGCTGTCTCGCTGTCTCCGAAATATTCAGGCTGTTTTCAAAAAATTTATCAACTGTGGATAAGGTTTCTTCGTCAAACTGATCAACGGTATTTCCGGCAAATACTTCTTCCAGGAACATCTCGCATAAGGAAACGGGAAGCTGGTGGATCAGCCGTCCGATACCGAGTTCGCGGTAGGATAAAATATTGCGTTCCGGATAGAAGATACGTCCCACATCCAGAGCCATGCCAGCTTCTTTGTAAGACTGTGAGACCTCTTTGAGTTCGGGAATGATGGTTCCGAAGGAAAGCCGGACATTGACCATAGCTTCGGTGTTGATCGCATTCACCAGCATATCAGCAGTCGAACGGATCGTATCATAATCATCCGTACTGTCAAGGGACTTGATCAGAATAATATGTCCCTCATCTACGGCAGTAACAAAATCACCGGTTCCCGAGGAATAAATCCCACGGATCATATCCAGGACGATCGTGTCATCCGGATTCTTCGGTTCGATCAGATAGACGACTCTGCGCTGCTCAACTGTAATACCAAGCTTTTTCGCCTGATTGTAGATATCTACGAGAAGCAGGTTATCCAGGAGCAGGTTCTGGATAAAACGGTTACGGTCAAGACGTTCGCTTCCGGATCTTAAAAGGCTCTCCAGCTGGCAGACACTTAAGCGTCCGCTGGTATGCACATCAATCTCATTATTGTGCTCGATCACGAAAATATAAGTCAGTTCATCATCATCATAAACCGGGAACAGACCATAGCATTCATCCAGGTGCTCCTCCGATACGCCGGTAACCTCCAGCTCTTTTAAAAATGAGCAGACAGCTTTTTTTACTGCAGGCTTCTCCTTACCTACAGCTGCAAGCATCACTCCGTCTGTGTTCCAGATGGAACAGTTACACTCGATGATATCCCCTATTTCATTGATTGTTCTCTGTAAAATCTGGTTGGATAACAATCCATTCACCTCTCCATTCTTTTCAATATATGACAAATGGGAGAATTGTGAAATTCCCCCATCTTCTTCTGACAATACAATCTGATATTATTTTAGCAAATGTTTCACACTTTAGCAAGCTAAAATGAAAAACGTTCTCTCTTATTCGTCTTCGTCATCGCGTCTGTCAAGCATGGCAGCAACGATTTCAAGAATCACAGCAAGACCGATGATGGATGCGGCGGCAATCTTTCCGGCAGTGCCGGTTGCAGCCTGTGCGATACCGCCGACAACCGGAACAGAAAGCTTTACTTTTCCGATGTAGTTGTTGTAAGGGATCGGATTCATATCTTTTTCCTCATTGGCATCCCCTTTGGTGATAAACTGTCCCATCGCCGGGCTGTTGGATACTACACGGTGGGTGATGATCGAGCCGTCTGCATTGTTGCTGTAAAAAGCAATGACATCATCTTTGACGATCGTGTCTGGTTCTTCATACCGGACATAGACCAGGCTTCCCGTCGGGATCGCCGGTTCCATGCTCCCACTGATCACGGTGTACATCTGAAAACCAAAAGCTTTCGGAAGCGTCAGCGGAATACAGGCAAGAATCAGTACTGTCAGTAAAACAGTGCCCAGTGCACTGCAAAATGCAGCCACCGGGCTTTTCTTTTTCTTCGTTCTCTTCAAAAAAGACTTCTCCTTTAGTGCCGCGCTTTTTTTATTTTGCACGTTTTTTCAAGAATACGATCAGTCCTGCGAGAGCTGCTACCGCAACAACGATAATGCCGATCCCTGCTGCGATCGGAGTCTTGCTCGTCTTGTCTTTCGCATCGATATTTCCTTTTGGAGTGTCTTCATCATCCAGATCTACCAGAGATTTTGGTGTCTGTTCATCCTCAGATGTTGCAGTATCTTTATCTTTAGCTGTCGTATCCTGAGAATTGTTATCTGTCGTTGTACCATCGGTTGTACCGGTTGTGGTTCCGTCTGTTGTGCCACCGGTAGTTCCGGTTGTAGTGCCACTGGTAGTTCCGGTTGTAGTTCCACCGGTAGTTCCGGCAGTTCCACCGGTTGTGCCGCCTGTCGTGCCACCTGCTGTACCGACATTACCGGTACCTGTGCCAGGAGTTGCTGTACCAGGAACAGTCGTTGTGATGGTGGTTGTTGTTGTAACAACACGGTCTGTAGCACCCGGTTTGTAGGTAAACGTAAATACATTCTCAGATACATTATTACTCAAAGTCTTGGTAAGTGCAAGAGCATCTGGAATATAATTCTCGATATACTGATAAGCGACGATTGGTTTGTCACCGACATTTCCGTAGAAGGTCTGGCTTTCTACAAGCGCCTTACCGGAAGCATCCTGATAGTTTACGGTGTAGGCAACCATGTCCTTTTTGATTCCATAGGCTACGACATAGTCAGCATCGCCGGTTACATTGTCTAATACAGGAGAAGCAAGAGCTTCTTCATTGTCACGTCCGCTGAGACGGATTCCTTTGACATAGTATTTGTCATCGGTTACCTGAACGTCCTTCAGATTAAAAGTAACAGTAGAACCGGCGACAAGAGAATCCCGCTCCTCCTTAGCCTGGCCGTTTATCGTTCCTTTATTACCTGCAGATAAAGTTACCTTATAGGTATACCCGTTAGCAGCCATAACGCTCATCGTGGATGCACCGATCGTCATTGATACAGTCAGAAGAGAAACCAGTAATCTTTTCCATTTTTTCATCTGCTTACTCTCCTTTCTGTCTGCGTCTTTTTGTGTTCTTATTGAGTGTGTAGATACCATATGCAAGAAGGATCAGTCCACTGATGAGTGCAAGCACACAGAAGAGAAGAACTCTTGCGGTATCACCGGTCTTAACGGTGTTGGTTGTCTTAACAATCTTATTCTTGGTGATGGTTTTGCCGGCTGAAACCTTTTCTACTGCAAAGTTCATGCGGAGCTTTGCGAGTGTGAGCTGATAACCGTTGCCCTGTGTCTCACCTTCAACACCGACGGTAAGGTGTACCGTTCCGGTATTATTGGAAGCAAGTCTTCCGAGGTAGAAATATTCCTGGGTTGAGTTATCAATCTGCTTCAGACCTTCTCCTGCTTTGGAAGCGCCTTCCCCTCCGACAGTTGAGCTGTCGTAGAGTACCTTTTCGGCATTGTCACTTCCAACATAGGTCAGCTTGTATTCGTAAGCACCACCTTCTGCGGAAGACTGTGCATCCTCCAGCGTCTGGATCACTTCATTGGTCATGTACCAGTCGGTATCCGTACTGTCGGAGTTCTTAAGCTGAACCTTGAGTTCGATGCTGTCACCCGGCTGGATATTTGCCAGCTCGTCAGTAACATCGGAGCTTTTAAAATTACTGTCCATCTTGCCGCCGGTGAAATTAACCTGCCATCTGTCGGCTCCCTGAGAATCCTTTGCAAATGCAGTTGTGTGTACCCCTGCTGCCATTATCACTGTCATGGCGAGGCACAAAATTTTCTTTTTCATACTCTGTACCTCCCTACTGTAAGCTCATTGTTGTTTCGTCGTCTGATACATTTACGTCCACGCCCCAGGCACTCTTGATCGCGTCCTTTGCGTTGTGTGTCTGAACTGCATCCACCTCTGCGTCAATGTGGAAGGTGTAGCCATTGTACTTGTAAGTATAAGTGATGCTTTTTCCTTTTTCAGATTCGGTTACATGTTTTGTTACATCCGATGCAATCGAAGGATTGATGCGGAGTGTATCCGATAATGCCGGTGTGGTATCTCCGGCTGCAACTGCCTTTGTATAATAAAGAACGGTACGCTCTTTCGTAGACTGTGCGTTTGCAATCTGCCATCCATTGTCTGTGAGGAAGTTCAGCTCGATCAAATCCGGTGAAAGAGTGGTATTCTTCTTGCCTTTTTCGTCCTGCCAGCTTTTTGTGATGATCACACGTACAAAGGTGTCGATCGTACCGCTGTTCTTGACGCTGATTGCTTCGTTATATTTCTTGCCGGGTGTAAATGTCTCATCCTTTCCAAGAAGGTTTGTGAGAAGTGTACCCTCTGAGGTTCCCTTCCATTCATTGTTCGATACATAATCCCGGCTGCTGACTACTTTGTCATTTTCCAGAAGAGATACGCCGATACTCTGCATATTCATCTGTGCGGAATAATTCTCACTGTAGTAAGTGAGTGCGGCGCGG
>OBLF01002201.1_pt1 | contig 13748 bp, 10 predicted proteins | sample 1519231 | NCBI WGS metagenome assembly OBLF01 (sample SAMEA2602895, study PRJEB22501) | metagenome | reverse complement strand
GATCTTGTTGGTAAGGTAGAAGCAGGAATCCCGGAAGATGATCCGCGTAACCCGGCCGTAATCGCTGATAACGTAGGAGATAACGTAGGTGATGTTGCCGGTATGGGAGCGGACCTTTTCGAGTCTTATGTTGGTGCGCTGATTTCCGCGCTGACACTCGGAGTTGTGTATTTCCAGGTATCCGGAGCACTGTTCCCGCTTCTGATCTCAGGTTTGGGACTGATCTCATCTATACTTGGAACATTCTTTGTTAAGGGTGATGAGAACTCCAATCCACACAAAGCACTGAAGATGGGATCTTATGTATCCAGTATTCTGGTATTGATCGTTGCGTTTTTTGCAAGCAAATACTGCTTTGGCAATTTTAACGCAGCAATCTCTGTAACAGCAGGACTGATCGTTGGTCTTCTGATCGGTATCATCACAGAAGTTTATACTTCAGGTGACTACAAATCTGTAAAAGAGATCGCAGAACAGTCTGAGACAGGATCTGCAACAACGATCATCAGTGGTATTGCTGTTGGTATGAAGTCTACAGCTATTCCGATCCTACTGATCTGCGTAGGTATTTTTGTGGCTTATACAGTCAGTGGACTTTACGGAATCGCTCTGGCGGCAGTCGGTATGCTGTCTACAACTGCAATTACAGTTGCTGTAGACGCATATGGACCGATCGCAGACAATGCCGGTGGTATCGCTGAGATGTCAGGTCTTGATCCAAGTGTTCGTAAGATCACGGACAAGCTGGATGCTGTTGGTAACACAACTGCAGCTATGGGTAAAGGATTTGCCATCGGTTCTGCAGCGCTTACAGCACTTGCTTTATTTGTATCTTATGCAGAAGCAGTTCAGTTAAAGAACATTGATATTCTGGACAGCCGTGTAATCATTGGATTATTTATCGGTGGTATGCTTCCGTTCCTGTTCTCTGCTATGACAATGTCTTCTGTATCGAAGGCTGCATATCAGATGATCGAGGAAGTAAGACGTCAGTTCAAAGAGATGCCTGGCATTATGGATGGAAAAGAGAAGCCGGATTACAAGTCCTGCGTAGCGATTTCCACAACAGCAGCACTTCACGAGATGCTGGTTCCTGGTGTGATGGCAGTACTGTCACCGCTTGCAGTTGGTCTGTTACTTGGACCATCCGCGCTTGGCGGACTTCTGGCAGGAGCACTTGTAACAGGTGTTATGATGGCAATTTTCATGTCTAATGCAGGTGGTGCATGGGACAATGCGAAGAAGTACATCGAAGATGGCAATCATGGTGGAAAAGGAAGTGAGGCTCACAAAGCAGCCGTTGTCGGAGATACCGTTGGTGATCCGTTTAAAGATACTTCCGGACCGTCTATTAACATTCTGATTAAGTTAATGACGATCGTATCACTTGTATTTGCACCATTATTCCTGTCTGTAGGCGGAATCCTGTAAGGTGATCCACAAGATAATCAAACAAAACTAATAAGATAAGTGGTCGGTCAGAGTCTGTCACACTGGGCAGTGAAATAAGGCTTTGTTCGTTAAAATTAAAAATTTCATATGGTATAACAAAAGAAGCAGTATTTTCAGGGGGATAAAAATACTGCTTCTTTTTCACGTACTGACAATTTTATAGAAAATTCATATTCTTTTTTTCTCATGAAGCCGGGAAAGGTCTAGAAGACCGGGCAAGTTTGTGGTAAGATAAGAAACGGAGATTAAACGCAACTAATATGCAAATGTATAAAGAAAAGAGGTAACTATATAATGACAAAAGTAGATATTATTTCCGGATTCCTCGGAGCCGGAAAGACAACATTTATTAAACAACTGGTACAGGATGTATTCGCAGGAGAGAAACTGGTTCTGATTGAGAATGAATTTGGTGAGATTGGTATTGACGGTGGTTTCTTAAAAGATGCAGGAATTGAGATTACAGAGATGAACTCCGGATGCATCTGCTGTACACTGGTTGGAGATTTTAGCAAGGCGCTCGTGAAAGTTCTGGACGAGTACAAACCGGACCGTGTAATCATCGAGCCTTCAGGAGTTGGAAAATTATCCGATGTAGCAAGAGCAATCGAAGACGTGAAGAAAGATGCAGATATCGAGATCGAAGGAAGAATTACGATCGTTGATGGTAAGAAAGCTAAGATGTATCTGAAGAATTTTGGCGAGTTCTTTAAGGATCAGGTAGAGCATGCTTCTACAATCGTTGTCAGCCGTACACAGATGATGACAGATGAGAAAGTAGAAGATTGTGTAAAGATGCTGCGTGAAGAGAATGAGAAGGCAGCAATTATTTCCACACCGTGGGATCAGCTTGGAAAAGAAGCAATCCAGCATGCACTTCATGCAGGAGCAGAGATCGAAGGGCTGTTCGAGGATAAAGAAGGTCACGGACATCATGAGCATCACCATGATCACGATCACGACCATGAGGAGCACGGCTGCTGCGGACATCATGAACATCATCATGATCACGAAGATCACGACCATGAGGAGCACGGCTGCTGCGGACATCATGAACATCACCATGATCACGATCATGACCATGAGGAGCACGGCTGCTGTGGACATCATGAGCATCACCACGATCACGACCATGAGTGTGGATGTGGCTGCGGACATGACCACGATCACCATCATCACCATCATGCAGATGATGTGTTTACAAGCTGGGGCAAGGAGACTGCTCACAAGTATACAGAAGAAGAGCTGGATTTGATCCTGAAAGCATTATCAGAGACAGATGGTTATGGAACAATCCTTCGTTCCAAAGGAATTATCGCTATGGAAGACGGAACATGGAGACAGTTTGACCTTGTGCCGGAAGAGTACGAGACTCGTGAGTGCCAGGCAGATTATACAGGACGTATCTGTGTCATTGGTACAGATTTGAAAGAAGAAGACCTGATGAAGTTATTCCATTTATAAAATATCATTTTTAATGATGGAGTTTTAAATCAGGATATAGAAGGAGAAACAAATGGGAACAACACCGATTTTTATTTGTACCGGATTTCTGGACAGTGGTAAGACAACACTGATCAAAGATACTTTGATGACACAGGACTGGATCGAACCGGGACTTACACTTCTGATCGTATGTGAGGAAGGTGAGAAAGAGTTTTCACCGGAATATTTGAAGATGAAGAATATGGTAATGCTGCAGGTAGAAGAGGAAGAGCAGCTGAATCCTACATTTTTCAAAAATTGTTTGAAGAATTACCAGCCGACACAGGTTGTGATTGAGTTCAATGGTATGTGGAAGTTGGAAAAACTGATTAAGATGCGTTACCCACGTGGATGGGAGATTCAGGGAATCTACTCTACTGTGGACGGAACAACACTGGATATGTATCTGACGAATATGCGTAATATGCTGATGGAGCAGCTGACAGAATCTTCACTGATCATTGTTAACCGCTGTGACCGCAACATGAGCCGTGCCGGATTCCGCCGTGCCTTGAAGGTACAGAATCCGATGGCACAGCTGATTTTTGAAGATCTGGAAGGCAAGATCATTGAACCGTCAGAGGACGATCTTCCATATGATGTAAAGGGAGACAAGATTGTGATTGAGGATATGGATTTCGGTGTATGGTATGTAGATGCATATGATCATCCGGAATTGTATCTGCACAAGGAAGTTGAATTTACAGCGCAGGTACTTATCCCGAGAGGAATGGGAGATGACATGTTTGTGCCGGTGCGTAAGATTATGACCTGTTGTGCAAATGATGTCCGTTATTACGGATATCCGTGCAAGATCACAGATGGAACAAAGGTTAAGAAGAATCAGTGGGTACATGTGCGGGCAAGATTTGAGTATGAAGCAGTCATGTATCCGGACCGTAAGCAGCCGGTACTTTATCTGGAAGAACTGACAGAGGCGGAGAAACCGAAAGATGATGTAGTATTTTTGGGATAATGTAATTACAGACAGATCTGTCTTTTCAGGCAGATCTGTTATTATATAATAAACCTCTGGCGAGTTGCACACTCGCATGAGAGGTAGAGTGTTGCATATAACCGCGCTCCTGGCACGAGAATATGCAAGGCACATTAAAAAAAGGAGAGAAAAGGTATGGCGAGAGGAGAAGGCGCCTGTCTGGTGTGCGGGAAATCGTTAGTATACACAGAGAAGGCAGAAAAGTTAGAATGTCAGATGTGCCATCAGATATTTGAAAGTTATGCGTGCTGTGAAGATGGACATTATGTATGTGATAGCTGTCATGAGAAAAAAGGCGTAGAAGTGATCATGGAAGAAACGGGCAAAACGACTTCGGTGAATCCGATTGAGATTATGCAGGAGATTATGGAGAATCCATACATTTACATGCATGGACCGGAACATCATATTCTTGTCGGAGCAGCACTTCTGGCGGCATATAAGAATGCAGGCGGAAAAGTGGATTCTTTTGAAGATGCACTGGAAGAAATGCGGCATCGTGGCAGTGAATATCCGGGTGGTGCCTGTGGAATGTGGGGCTGCTGTGGAGCTGCAGTGAGTACGGGCATTTTCATGAGCATTATTTTAAAGGCTACACCGCTTACCGGAAAATCCTGGGGAAGAGCAAACCGCATGACTGCCAGAGCATTAGAGGCAATCGGTGAGGCGGGCGGTCCAAGATGCTGTAAACGGGATTCCTTCAAGGCTGTGACAGAAGCAGTGAATTTTGTGGAGAAAGAGTTGGGTGTGAAGATGGAACTGCCAGAGAAGATATGTTGTACATTTTCAGATGAAAATGCACAGTGCCTGAAAGCACAGTGCCCGTATTATAAGAATTATGAGAGTACGAAATACGGAGCAATTCGTAAGGTCTCTTCTGATCCTGCATTATTACAATAAGGCGTGACTGGGAATGGTCATATTATTTTGGGAATATTGCCGGGACATTTCAGGCAATAAAAGCCTTGACAAATATCTGCAAATAAGTTAGTCTTTAAACGATATGAGAATATTTACAAAGGCGAAGAAGAGAAGAAGTAACAGTCTTGACACCTGTACAGAGAGTTGCCGGCTGGTGAGAGGCGCACAAAGGACATGGTTGCGAATACATCCCGGAGCTGCGCACCGAAGAAGCGCATGTATGGTTTCATAAGATACCTGCATAGAAGCGTTTTGTAGGCTGCGACGTGTGGCATACGTTATGTGCACAGGTTTGTGAACACGCAGACCTTCTGAGGCTGATAAGCGTAAGCATATCGGTGAATATAAGGTGGTAACACGATAATCTCGTCCTTATCTGATTGTTTGATCAGGTAAGGACTTTTTTGCGTGAAAGTAAATCTTAAGATAAGAAAAGGAGAGGACAGGAAAATGGGAATTTATGAAGAGTTAAAAGCCCGCGGACTGATCGCGCAGGTAACAGACGAAGAACGGATCAGAGATTTGGTAAATAATGGAAAAGCAACATTCTATATTGGATTTGATCCGACAGCAGACAGCCTTCATGTCGGACATTTCATGGCATTGTGCCTGATGAAACGTCTTCAGGAAGCAGGAAATAAACCGATCGCTCTGATCGGTGGAGGAACAGCGATGATCGGAGATCCATCCGGTCGTACAGATATGCGTCAGATGATGACACCGGAGACAATCCAGCATAACTGTGACTGCTTTAAAAAGCAGATGAGCCGTTTTATTGATTTCTCAGATGGAAAAGCATTGATGGTAAATAATGCAGACTGGCTGATGGATCTGAACTACATTGAAGTACTTCGTGAAGTAGGTGCTCATTTCAGCGTAAACCGTATGCTGACTGCTGAATGTTACAAACAGAGAATGGAGAAAGGATTAAGTTTCCTTGAGTTTAACTACATGATCATGCAGGCATATGATTTCTATGAGTTATTCCAGAAATATGGATGTAATCTGGAATTTGGTGGAGATGACCAGTGGAGCAACATGCTTGCAGGTACAGAACTGATTCGCCGTAAACTTGGGAAAGACGCAAGTGCGATGACGATTACACTGCTTCTGAACTCAGAAGGCAAGAAGATGGGTAAGACACAGAGTGGTGCTGTATGGCTTGATCCGGAGAAGACTTCTCCATTTGATTTCTATCAGTACTGGAGAAATGTTGCGGATGCAGACGTTCTGAAATGTATCCGTATGCTGACATTCCTTCCGCTGGAAGAGATTGACAAGATGGACAGCTGGGAAGGCGCACAGTTAAATACAGCAAAAGAGATTCTTGCTTATGAACTGACAAAACTTGTCCATGGTGAAGAAGAGGCTGTGAAAGCGCAGGAAGCTGCAAGAGCACTGTTCAGCAAAGGTGCTGCCGCTGATATGCCGACAGCAGAACTTACGGCTGATGACATGACAGATGGTGAGATTGACATTATGACAATGCTTGTAAAAGCCGGACTGGTTCCATCCAAATCAGAAGCACGCCGTGCAGTACAGCAGGGCGGAGTTGCTGTTGATGGTGAAAAAGTTACAGATATCCATGCAGTGTTTAAGGCAGAAGATATGAGCGGAGAAGGTCTTGTACTGAAAAAAGGAAAGAAGAATTTCCGTAAAGTGCTCATGAAATAATCCGGAATTATAATTGCAAAGTACAAAGAACAATATATGAAAAAATAAAAAATCAGAAAGCAGGCGTAGAAAATGGCATTTAAAGAGATTTCTATTGATACATTAAAAATCAATCCATTTCACAAGATTTCCAAAGAATGGATGCTGATCACGGCAGGTGATGAGAAGAAGAGCAATACGATGACAGCCAGCTGGGGCGGAGTCGGAATCATGTGGGGCAAGAATGTGGTAACTGCTTACATCCGTCCGCAGAGATATACGAAAGAATTTGTAGATAATTCAGAGTATTTTACACTTTCTTTCCTGCCGGAAGAGAAAAGGGAAGCGCTGAATGTGTGTGGAAGAGTTTCCGGACGAGATGTGGAAGATAAGTGGGCAGAAGCCGGACTTCATCCATATTATGTGGATGGAACAACAGCAATTGAGGAAGCAGATCTGGTATTTGTGTGCAGAAAGCTTTATGCGCAGGATATGCTGCCAGAATGTTTCACAGATGAAGAATGTGATACAAGATGGTATCCGCAGAAAGATTATCACACCATGTATATGGCAGAGATCGTGAAGGTATTAGAGAAACAATAACGTGATACCAAGATAAAAAGTGGTTGGAACGCTGATGATATGTCAGCATTCCAACCGCTTTTTTTCTTAGCATCCGCAGTCGTCATTACCTTCTTCAAAAGAGTATTTGTAATCAAATTCGGTAGTGCCATAGTTTTTTAGATAATGTCCGTCATATTCTGCATATGGATATATAAAATAGTGTAGGGTTCCATCGTCGTTAAGGACTCCGTAATTCTTTACAGAGCCATCTGGGTTAAGTACTGCATCGGCTGCAGTTGTTTCGTCCTGTTTTGGAGAAAGTGTGATATCTCCGCCGGCACTTAGCATCATCCAGTGATCATCGGCTGAACCCCAGTATTCGTCTTTTAAGGATTTCCAGATTTGGGCTTTCTCTGCTGATACATTTTTTCCACGATAATCATCTTCGTGTCCCATGATATCCGGGAGTTTCAGCAATGCACTTACATCAGCTTCTGCCCATCCATATCCTGGCAGATAATATTGTGGCTTGCATTTCTGAACATAAGGAGTATTAGGATTATCGATCATGGCATTCAGCTTTAATCCGTAAACACTTCTTGCAGGGATGCCTTCCGCTCTGCAGAGTGCGACGAATACAGCATTTACGTCAGTACATTTTCCGATACCTTTATCGGTATTTTTAAGAATATACTGTACATCTCCTGAACCGATCGCCGGAGTGCTATTGTCACGTCTTAGATTTTCGCAGACCCAGTCATAAATGGCATATGCTTTCTTATAAACAGTAGTAGCATGTGCGTCTTTGACGATTTTGTCAGCTGTTTCTTTTACAATTCCGCTGGTCAGAGATCCGCTTCGCTTGGTTTCTTTCAGATATGGCGCCATTTTTTCTTTATCAACAGTACCTTTTTCTAATGCCTGCATGTTGGCAGGGCGGATGATTTCTCTTCGGACTACATTGAAGGAGAAATCAACTGTACGATCTTTCGGGTCTGCATTCTCATCCCATTTAACGTATAAGGCTTTGTTACCGGCAGAGTCTGTCGTAATCTTTAATTCTGTGGCGTGTTTTGCTGTGTATTTGATACTGGAAGGAGAAACAGTCTGTGAACCATTTGCGTCTGTTTCAGGCACCGGAATCCAAAGGCATGCCACTTTTCCCTTTGGGCATTTCTCTTCAGTGGAAAGGCTTGCGGTCAGTTTGACAGTGCCACGAAGTGTTTTTAAAACAGTAATCTTGATAGTTGCTTTTCGTGCATTGTTTTTTGTTGAAGTCGCTGTGATTGTAACTGTACCATCTTTGACTCCTGAGATCAGTCCGCTTCGGGATACAGTAGCTACCTTTTCATTGCTGGATGAATAGGTCACAGCCTTGCTTGCGGTAGAAGGTGATACGGATTTTACATATACAGAACAGTGGTCACCTACACCAATAGAATTCTGGGTAGCTGCAAGTGTGATCTTCGTTGGAACGTTGCTTGAAACTGTTTTTTTCTTAACGGTAATTTTAACTTTTTTTATTTTTTTTCCGTATTTTGCTTTGATATAAGATGTTCCGTTCCTTAATCCTTTAACGGTGATTTTTTTCGCATATTTTGATTTGGAAACAATTTTTACATATTTCTTTCCTTTGTATACAGACCAGCGAACTTTCTTGTTGGCCTTAAGGGTGGTTGCCTTTCCGACATAAATCGTTTTCTTAGTCGGTGACACCTTGAGGCGGCTTGTGGCTGCGGATGTTTCTGATCCGGCCGCAAATACCGAGCCTAATAAAAATCCAGCTGCTATCAGAAGCGTCAGAAGCCGTTTTTTTAAAGAAATAGAATGTTGCATTTCATAACCTCTCTCTCTTCATTGTTGAAAAAACGGGGAGCTGTCTATCAACTCCCCGTTGTGATTACCTGGAACCATTCAAATCCATGAGCTCCTTATTATTGTGCCGGCTGTGCAGTTTCAACTTTCTCGATAGAATATCCTGCATCAACCCATGCACTGATTCCACCGCCGTAACGATATACATTTGTGTATCCCTGTTTTACAAGGTAAGCTGCAGCAACGTGAGAACGAGCACATCCGATATGACCACAGTATACTACGATCTTGTAGCTTTTATCTTTGACAGTAGTTTTCTTTGTAGATTTCTTTACAACTTTTTTGTAATAATATGTAACTGTCTTTTTGCCTTTTTTTACTTTTTTTGCTTTTCTGTCAGCTTTTTTCAGTTTGCTGTAAGTTTTCTTAGAAACTTTAGACCATGTAGTTTTTGAAGTTGTCTTTGAGATTGTCTTGTTTGGAAGGAGCTTCTCAACCTGGCTGGTCAGATCAGCTTTCTGTTCCGGTGTGTACTCAGCTTCTTTCATTGGAGCAACTGAGTTGATAGCACCAGGAACATGCTGCTTGTCGTAAGATGCAGCAGCCGGCATTGTGTCTACAATGATCATCTTGTCTTTCTTTGAAACCCAACTGTGCAGAGTATCTGTGTCAACAAGTTTGTACTTACCAGCCTGTGTTTCGTTCATGAACTGATATGTAACTTTTTCAACCTGGGTTTCCTTGATTCCACTGTTGTCAAATGTGGCAGCAGATACCGGAAGTAATGAGCTGAAGCACAGGGCACCAGCTAATGCAATAGATGTGATAATGTTTCTTTTTTTCATTTTTACATGCCTCCTCTTTGTTTATGAAAAAATTATCTAATTGCATTGTAGCAACAATAAATTGCAATTACAAGGAAAATGTAAATTTTTTTGTTAAAAATTTTACGTTTTGGCATATCTTGATGCTTTGAATTGTGCAATTTGATTATTATGGCATTATCTTAAATACTGCACGCTGTATGGGGGCAGCTCAAGTTGTCCCTGCATGGTAACGGTTTCGCCGGTGATCAGATCCGTCATTTGACCGCTCAGGTCACCGTGATAAGCAGTGTATGGATAGTCAGCAGCGTTAATGGCAACGAGAACACGTGTGTTCTCCGTGCAGCGTTCAAAGATTAGCTGATGATTCTGAATCACAACATTTCTGTAAGAGCCGTTGCAGAGTGCATCGCTGTGCTCACGAATCTGAATTAATTTTTTGATAAATGAGGTCAGGTCATTCGGCTTTGGCGCATCGAAGCAAGGACGCAGTGCGTAATCATTATCCGGAGCTTTCTCTCCCGGTTCAGCCCATTCGCTTCCATAATAAAGACACGGTACACCCGGCATGCCGAGAAGTAGTCCATAAGCAAGTGGAATATGAGCTTTGTTTGTCAGGATGCTGGCAAGTCTTGTGACGTCGTGGTTATCTGCAAATGTCATCAAATGTTTCCCACGGTAAATGCACCATGGATCAGCCCCGAACTGGCGGTGCAGAGAATGGGCAATCTCGAACAGATTCATGGAATTGAAGCTGGAGTACAAGCCTTTGTAACATTCATAATTTGTGCAGCTGTGAAGCATTTCATCATTGACGATAATATTATAATCACCAAAAAGAACTTCACCAATCAGTGCGAAATCAGGCTTTAATTCCTGGGTATAACTACGGAGCCTGCGCATGAAATTGTGATCCAGACTGTAAGCGACATCCAGCCGGAGCCCGTCGATGTCAAAAGTATTGATCCAGAATTTTACACATTCCAGAAGATAATCGACGACTGCCGGGTTTTGCAGATTTAATTTTACCAATTCAAAATGACCTTCCCAGCCCTCGTACCAGAAACCGTCATCATAGCAGCTGTTTCCGTCAAAGCTGATATGGAACCAGTCCTTGTAAGGAGAATCCCATTTCTTCTCTTGTACATCTTTGAACGCCCAGAAACCACGACCGACATGGTTGAAAACACCGTCGAGAACGATTTTCACACCATTTTCATGGAGCGATTTACATACTTCAGCGAAATCTTCATTTGTGCCGAGACGGCAGTCAATCTTCTTAAAATCTCTCGTGTCATATCCGTGATTGTCGGATTCAAAAATCGGGTTTAATAATATAGAAGTAATCCCGAGGTCACCGAGATAACCTGCCCAGTCCTTTAATTTCAGAATTCTGGAAACGGTCACGCCGTCATTGTGCACAGGTGCACCGCAGAATCCAATCGGATAGATTTGATAAAAAACGCCTTCATAAGCCCACATAATAATTAAGTCCTCCTTGTTGATGATAATTGTATTTAGAAAGATGCCATACGAATTGTTCCGTACTTCGTGTTCCTGCAATTCACCCCAATATCCGCGTATCATGAAGCTTACGCTCCACTTTTTTTCATTTCTTTCCTTAAAAAGATCAAAAACCAGGTCAGCAATAAAATCCCTTTGAAAATGCTGGAAATGGTTATACTCCACCAGATACCGTTTAAGGCGAGTGACGTTGTGATCAGCAGCATCGCCAGAGGAATCCGCGCGGAGGTAAATATAATACTGATGACAGACGGCGGTACTGTACGGCCGTAGCCGGAAAATGCACCGGCTGTAGTGATCTCTACGCTCATAAAGAGTTGTGACACGCCGAGGATCATCAAATAGTCCACGCCCATTGGTATGACATCCGGTTCTGTGATAAAGATCCGGAAGATTGGTTCCGGGCAGAGAATCAGAAGCAGTGTGCAGAAGATTCCCCAGACCAGCACGATTCCCATGGCATGCGAATAGCCTTTGCGGATACGGTCGCGGTTTCCGGCACCGTGATTCTGCGCAATAAAAGAATTGACGGCAGCGGCAAAACCATCAGCAGTCATCCAGGAAATGGATTCAATCTGTGAACCAACTTTCTGCACAGCAACAGCCGCATCTCCATAGCCTGCAACCAGTCTTGCGATAATCATGGAAATGCCGGTAAACAGCATACTCTGGATGGAAGTCGGAAGGCCAATCTTTATAATAGAAGTAAGATAGTGCATGTTCGGTTTTCCGAAGAAATGTACTTCCGGGAAAATCAGAGTATCTTTCCTTGTAAATATAAGAAATGTCAGGGTTACAATCGCCTGTGCGATTACGGTTGCGACAGCAGCACCCATGATCCGCATAGCCGGAAATGGTCCGAGACCGAAAATAAGAACCGGATCCAGAATGATATTGACGATCAGACCGGATGTGGTAGCGAGAAAAGCAGCCTTGCTGTTTCCAAGTGCCGTAAAGATTCCGGTAAAGCTCTGATTCACAAAGGAAAATACAACCAGACCACAAGTGATCTGGAGATAGATTTTCGCATCGGCGATAACCTGTGGACTGTTCAGATTGAAAAAACCGATTAATGGTGTTGCGGACAACATGCAGACAATACCAAAAATAATGCCCGAAATGGCTGCAAAACGTAAAGTGTTTGCGATATATCCGGCAGCTTCTTTGCGGCTACCGCTCCCCAGTGAGTAGCCTGTATTTACCTGACCGCCCATTTTAGACAGTGAAGCCAGCCCGTTGGAAAGCCACATATACATACCTGCTGCGCCGACTGCGGCTACAGCGTTGCTCCCAAGCCTTCCTATCCAGATCATGTCAGTCAGGTTGTACGCCATTTGGATAAGTGAAGTTGCCATGATCGGAAGTGCCAGCTTCGTAAGTGCCGGCAGCACAGGCCCATGGAGCATATCAATGTTCTTTTTCATTTAGTTTTCCCCCAAATATTATTAATTGTATAAATTATTGATCTTATGTTAAAATAAGAGCTCAACAGAAAATATTATACTGAGAATATTATACTATAAGATGCTTCCAGGGTCAAAAGACTGAAAATCACGATGTGCTTGCACACGAGTGGAGTTTTTTTAACCTTGACACCATAAGATAGTATTGAGATAGAAAGATGAAGAAAACAGCATATTGTTTATAAAAAAGGTTGACACACACGGGGTTGTGTAATATAATAATGCAGTATGACAAAAGGAGAAACAGTAAAGCACCAAAGCCCCGGAGCTTTATTGATTTCAATATATTTATCATGAAAGTGTTAATGAAAAAGTTAATGATTCACAGGAGGGAAACCAATGAAAACTTATATGGCTAATCCAGATAAGATTGAAAGAAAATGGTACGTAGTTGACGCTGCTGGATGTACATTAGGACGTCTGTCATCAGAAGTAGCTAAAGTTTTAAGAGGTAAGAATAAACCAGAATTTACACCACACGTAGACACAGGTGATTACGTAGTAGTTGTAAATGCTGAGAAGGTAAAAGTAACAGGAAAGAAACTGGATCAGAAAGTATATTATAATCACTCTGATTATGTAGGAGGAATGAAAGAGACTACATTAAAAGAGATGATGGCTAAGAAACCTGAGAAAGTTATCGAACTGGCTGTAAAAGGAATGCTTCCGAAAGGACCTTTAGGAAGAGCAATGATCAAGAAACTTCATGTATACGCTGGACCGGAGCACAAACAGGAAGCTCAGAAACCAGTTGAACTGAAATTCTAAGGAAAGGTTGAAAGGAGGATATTACAGTGGCTAAGGCAAAATTCTACGGAACAGGAAGAAGAAAAAAATCTATCGCAAGAGTATATTTAGTACCTGGAACAGGTAACATTACAATTAATAAAAGAGATATTGACGAGTATCTTGGACTTGAAACATTAAAGGTTGTTGTACGTCAGCCGTTGGTTGCTACAGAGACTGAAGGAAAATTCGACGTTATCGTTAATGTTAAAGGTGGCGGATACACAGGACAGGCTGGAGCAATCCGTCATGGTATCGCCAGAG
>OBLF01002200.1_pt1 | contig 13756 bp, 8 predicted proteins | sample 1519231 | NCBI WGS metagenome assembly OBLF01 (sample SAMEA2602895, study PRJEB22501) | metagenome | reverse complement strand
ACGCCGCCGCCCGCCATCGAGCAGAGTTTTACACCTAATTGGGGATAAAACAGCTTATGGCAGGCGGAGGTATCGCTCTGGTTGGTGCAACGCTGATTCCGCTGCTTTCCGGCCTGTTCGGTTAAGGGCTGATTTATGGGCAGTCTGTTTGAACGGATAACAGACTGGATTAAAGAGGGCTTGATCGATGCGATCACCGGACAGTACACCAGCATTTTCAACTCCGTCAACAATCAGGTTGCGGATGTGGCAAATCAAGTAGGACAGACCCCGCAGGGCTGGAATGGCGGCGTATTTTCCATGATCCAAAATCTTTCGGAAACTGTCGTCATTCCCATTGCGGGCATGATCCTGACCTTTGTTCTGGTGTATGAACTGATCCAGATGATTCTCGAAAAGAACAACATGCACGAATTCGATACATTCAACATCTTCAAGTGGATTTTCAAGACTTTTGTTGCCACTTACCTGCTCACCAACTGTTTTACGATTGTGATGGCGGTCTTTGATGTGGCCCAAAATGTGGTGTCGCAAAGTGCCGGTGTCATAAACGGGAACCTGGATGTGCAGGCGGCGTTGTCTGATCTGGAAACCCAGCTTGAAGCAATGGGAATGTGGGAACTGATTGGACTGTGGCTGGAAACCAACATCATCAATCTGTGTATGTGGGTACTGTCCATCGTGATCTTTGTCATTGTATATGGCCGTATGATCGAGATTTATTTAACCGTGAGCCTTGCACCGATCCCGTTTTCCACAATGGCAAACCGGGAATGGGGACAAATGGGAACCGGGTATCTGCGTTCCCTTTTTGCCCTGGGTTTTCAGGGTTTTTTGATTCTGATCTGTGTTGCCATTTATGCAGTGCTGGTCCAGTCTATCCCATCGTCCGGCGACGTGCACGGCGCGATCTGGGGAACGGCGGGTTATACGGTACTGCTGGCCTTTGCCCTGTTTAAGACAGGTTCGTTATCCAAATCCATATTTAATGCAAGATAGCATGAACAAAACCAATTCTAAAAAGGAGGATTTTATATATGAGTAAAACCAATACAGAAAAAATGGCGCCGGAGACACAGACGCCGGAAATGACAAACGGCATGAAGCTGGATGTCCGCGTGCGTCCGATCGCCCCAATGGGAAACCTGCTGGCGTTTGCCAATGTTACGATTGGCGGATGCTTTAAGATTGACGGCTTCCGTATCTGTTCCAGTGAAAAGGGGCTGTATGTCAATATGCCCGCAACCCAGGATAAGGGAGGCAACTGGAAAGATGTCTGCTGGCCGGTTACGGCAGAGTTCCGCAAACAGCTTAATGACGCTCTGATCGATGGGTATGGGCAGGCTATTGAAAATTTGCAAGCAACTCTTGAAGCAACAAAGGGAGCTGCGGAAAAACCTTCCCTGACCGGTGCATTGAAGGAAAATGCCGGTAAGGTCAAAGAACAGCCGGCCAAACCTGCCCCATCTAAGAATGAGCAGGCTCGCTAATGCCGGAAACGAAACAGTACGGCATTATCTATGCCGATCCGCCCTGGCGCTATGATAGGAAACATGGAAGCGGCGTTGCGGAGAACCATTACCCCACAATGAGCATTGAAGAAATCTGTGCCCTGCCGGTATCGGAACTTGCCGCAAAAGACAGCACCCTTTTTCTGTGGGCGACCTTCCCGCAGCTCAATGAAGCCTTCCGGGTGATCGATGCCTGGGGATTCAAATATAAAACGCTGGCTTTTCTATGGCTCAAACAGAACCGGAAAGCGGATAGCTGGTTTTATGGCATGGGCTTTTGGACCCGATCTAATGCGGAGGTCTGCCTGCTGGCAACCAGAGGCCGACCGAAACGCCAGTGTGCGGGAATCCATCAGTTTGTAATCTCCCATATTGAGCAGCACAGCAAGAAACCGGACGAGGTGCGGGATAAGATCGTAAAACTCATGGGCGATCAGCCCAGAGTGGAACTGTTTGCAAGACAAAAGACACCCGGCTGGGATGTGTGGGGCAATGAAGTGAACTGTACGCTGACTATGCCGGAGCGAAAGGGGTGATTTTGATAGAACAAGATGCAAAGCGGCTGCTTATGGAACGGCTGGACGAGTGTTTGAAGGTTCATGCGGATATGCTGGATGCACAGAATATCGGTAGTATTTACGAGTTACAGGGACTTTCGGAACTCCACTATTATCTGAAGGTTGAACATGTATTTACCCCGGCGGAAGTAGAGGCGCTTCTTTCTTTTCAGGACCCGTTGGACGTAGCCCGATGGTGCTGGGAAGAAAATAACCATGAACATAGTTTCCCGATCTGCGATCTTCTCAAAGAAATTGATGCAGAGCAAAAATTTGAACATTTCACAAGCGAACCTTCCGCACAGGACAAATATACACTCCTGATGAAACGGCTGGGACAGAATTACTTTGCTTACCGGGAAAGCCTTATGTCAAGAGATAAGGAATCCTTAATTGAAAAAGCTGCTGAAATTACAGCCATGCAGGAGGCGTATTCCTATCTGACAACAAAGTTTGAGTTCGGGGATGAAATGTTGGATGATGTGCTGGCGCTTGAGAATCCTTTGAAATACTTTGCAGACCGTTGGCTTTTACCGGTTTCGGATGTGTTCGACGTGGATATGGATATTCGGGAAAATATTGCCGGAATCCGAGATAGCCAGGAATACCTGTGTCAGAGAGGACCGGCTGTTTCTGTCCTGGCACGGCTGCAAAATGCGGCTCAGGAAGTGCGGGAATGTCCGGCTGCGGAGAAACCGGTACGCGATTTCGGTGCACGGTAATGGGCCGGAAACTATATTACGATGGGAGGTGTATAGATGCCTTATGTACCTGTACCAAAGGATTTAACCAAAGTTAAAACCAAGCTGGCCTTCAATCTGACGAAGCGCCAGCTTATTTGTTTCAGCCTTGCCGGGCTTGTCGGCCTTCCGGTGTATTTCTTTACCCGCGGGGCGATCGGCAATTCGGCGGCTGTACTTTTGATGATCGGGCTGATGATGCCCTTTTTCTTCTTCGCCATGTATGAGCGTGACGGACAGCCGGCAGAAAAGATCTTGAAGAACCGGCTCCGTTATAAGCTCTGGCCGAAGAACCGTCCATACAGGACGGATAACCTGTATAAATCTATGTCAAAGAAGGAGGTTACAAAGATTGCCAAAAAACAAGCAGCAGGAAGCTCAGGAAAAGCGTCTGCAAAAAAATATCAGGCAGGCCAAAAAGACCAGAGCCGATGCAAAGCAGGGCAAAACTAAGTCTGCCCGTTCCAAGCCGTCTAAAAAAGGCGGCTTTTTTGCCGGGCTGAAAGCAGATGCCCCGCAGACGGTCCAGCAGAGCATTCCCTACCGTGAAATGTACCGGGATGGGATCTGCCGGTTGACCGATACCCTTTACACCAAAACGGTACAGTTTTTTGATATTAACTATCAGCTTGCACAGGCAGATGATAAAGCACAGATCTTCGAGGGTTACTGCGATTTCTTAAATTACTTCGATGCTTCGATCCATGTGCAGCTTACCTTTATCAACCAGCGGGCCAATATGCAGGATTTTACCAGAAGCATTGACATCCCTCCCCGCGGCGACGAGTATGACGGAATCCGCAGGGAATACGGGGATATGTTAAAGAACCAGTTGCAGAAAGGAAATAACGGTCTCACCAAACGCAAATACATTACCTTTGGAATCGAGGCAGATGACCTGCGTACTGCGAAAATGCGTCTGGAACGCATTGAAACGGATGTGCTGGCAAATTTCAAGACCCTGGGAGTTCAGGCGAGATCCTTAAACGGACTGGAACGTCTGGAACTTCTTCACAGCCAGCTTCACCCGGACGGTCAGGAAAAGTTTCATTTCCAGTGGTCGGATCTGCCTAAGACTGGTCTTTCTACCAAAGACTTCATTTCCCCATCCGGGCTGTCTTTTTCAAAGGATGGAAAGACATTCCGGGTAGGCGACCATTCCGGTGCTGTCTCCTTTTTGCAGATTTTGGCGCCGGAGCTTACCGACCGGCTTTTAGCGGATCTTCTTGACTTAAACGACGCCGTGACCGTCAACCTGCATATCCAGTCTATCGACCAGGCGCAGGCGATCCGAAACATCAAGCGTAAAATGTCGGACCTGCAGAAAATGACCATTGAGGAACAAAAGAAAGCGGTCCGATCCGGGTATGACATGGACATCATTCCCACCGACCTTGCCACCTATGGAGAGGAAGCCAAAAATCTTTTGCAGGATTTACAGAGCCGCAATGAGCGCATGTTCCTTGTGACGGTACTGGTGGAAAATATCGCTGCCAAACGTCAGAAGCTGTTTAATGATATTTTTGCCGCTTCGGGTGTGGCACAGAAATACAACTGTGCCTTAAAACGGCTGGATTACCAACAGGAACAGGGGCTTATGTCCTCGCTTGCTCTTGGCACGAACCAGATTGAAATTGAGCGCGGGCTTACGACCAGCAGCACAGCGATCTTTGTACCGTTTACCACCTGTGAATTGTTCCAGGAGGGCGAGGCGTTGTATTACGGCCTGAACGCCCTTTCCAATAACTTGATCATGGCGAACAGAAAAACGCTGAAAAACCCCAATGGGCTGTTTCTCGGTACCCCAGGAAGCGGTAAATCTTTCTCTGCCAAGCGTGAGATCGTCAATGTGTTCCTTCTGACGGAGGACGACATCATTATCGCTGACCCGGAAAATGAGTATGGGCCGCTGGTACAGCAGTTCGGTTCCCAGGGGCAGGTCATTGATATTTCTCCTACTTCCACGAACTACATCAACCCGATGGACATCAATCTGGACTATTCCGATGATGAAAACCCAATTACTTTGAAAAGTGATTTTATCCTGTCGCTGTGCGACCTTATCATCGGCGGCAAAGAAGGGCTTTCCCCTATTGAAAGGACGATCATCGACCGTTGTACCAGACTGGTGTACCGGGAATACCTGCAGAACCCATGCCCGGAAAATATGCCGATCTTAGGCGATCTTTACGAGCTGCTTTTGAAACAGTCTGAACCGGAGGCACAGAATATCGCAACTGCGCTGGAAATCTATGTCAATGGTTCCCTTAACGTGTTCAACCACCGTTCCAATATCCAAATGGATCAACACCGGGTACTGTGTTTCCAGCTTAAATCACTGGGAAAAGCCTTAAAGGAAATCGGGCTTTTGATCATGCAGGATGCGGTGTGGAACCGTGTTACGGCCAACCGTTCCAAACATAAAACAACCTGGTTCTATATCGACGAATTCCACCTTCTTTTGAAAGGGCAGACAGGAAGTTTCAGCGTGGAGATCTGGAAACGCTTTCGTAAATGGGGCGGAATCCCATCAGGTTTAACGCAGAACGTCAAGGACCTTCTGGCTTCCCGTGAGATCGAGAACATTTTTGAGAACTCGGACTTTATCTATATGCTCAACCAGGCCCAGGGAGACCGTCAGATTTTGGCAAAGCAGTTGGGGATCTCCCCGCACCAACTTTCGTATGTGACCCATTCCGGTCCCGGCGAGGGGCTTTTGTTCTTTGGAAATGTGATCATCCCCTTTGTGGACCACTTCCCGAAGGACACACTGTTGTACAGTGTGCTTACCACAAGACCGGATGAAATAGCGGGGACCAAAGCGTGAGACAAAAATTAAAATGGATCGGAGGTGAGAACAATGGCACACGACAGGGAGTTTCAAAGAAAGCGCAAAGATACCCGGATGCCGGTGCGTGATTCCCACGGGGAAGATCAACCGGCAGCCAGGCAGACCGAACAGGATTTTGACCTGCGCAGGGCACGGGACACCCCTTCTTCTGTCAACGGCAAGACACACAGGCAGGACATCCCTGTACAGACGGAATTTTCCCATCTGTCACCGGAAACACCGGAGTCCTTGTTGGAACAGGGCGAAGCGTATGCAACCGCTTTGGATGGTTTTTCGGAACACTTTGAGACACCGGATGCTGCCAGGACAGCGCCCCCGATACAGGACAACGTGCGAAGCAATTTCCGGCAGGAGGCTTCCAGACGTTTTCTTGTAACAGAGAATGCGACAGACCATGATACCGGAAAATATGCTCCTTCTTCCGAAGGCTCAGCCACACCGGACAGCACAGACAGATCCAGTCAGGAACACCGTTACCGGACACATCAGCATGGGAACAAATATCAACAGCGTTTTCAGGAAGCGGCACAGGCGGAGGAACAGGCAGCACAAAAGGAAAAGGGTGTGGATAGCGAACCGCCGAAAACATCCAAGCTGGAATTTACTGCGGATGAACTGCCACCGGAGACAAAGGATAAAAAGCTCACCCATGCAAGACGGAAGGCGGAACGGACTGCACAAAAAGCAGAGCAGGCGCAAAATCGTCTGCCGGCCCGGAAGAAACTGCGCATGGAGACGGTTTCCGACCCGGAGACCGGAAAAGCCAAAAAACACTTAAAATTTGAAAAGGAGGTCAAATCACAAAAGGCCCATGTAAAAGGACCTGTACCCCTGCGTCCGGTCAAGGCGGGCGCCAATACTGCCATTGGTTACGCCCATAAAAAGATTTATGAGGCAGAGGATGAAAATGTGGGGATCAAGGCAGCCCACCGCTCTGAACTTGTGGGCGAGGCAGGGCTTCGCACGGCATATCACCGGCATAAAACTGCCCCCTACCGAAAGGCAGCGAAATTACAGCAAAAATCAGCAAAGGCCAACGCAAGACTTGCTTACCGGCAGGCTCTTAGCGACCACCCGGAGCTGAAGAAACATGCGATTGCCCGGATATGGCAGAAACAAAAACTGAAAAGGCAGTATGCCAAGGCTGCCCGTGAAGCCGGGAAACAGGCAAAAAATGCCGCAGTCGCAACAGAGAGGGTCAGCGTCGGTATTGTCCATGCGGTCAAACGGCACCCTATGATCTGCCTTGTCCTCCTGCTTCTCCTTTTGGTAATTTTCTTGATCATGTCCCTGTTTTCCACGTTCTCCAATATTGGGACCGGCGGTCTGGGAAGTCTGGCTGCTTCTACCTATCTTGCAGACGATCAGGACATCAATCAGGCGGAGCTTACCTATACCGAGTGGGAAACAGATCTGCAAATGGAAATAGACAGGGTGGAATCAGACCGCCCCGGTTATGACGAATACCGGTATAACCTGGGTGCGATCGAGCATGACCCGTATGTGCTGATGGGGTATCTGACTTCTGCTTATCAGGGATTTACTTACGATGAAGTGGAAAGCGTGCTGCGGCAGCTTTTCCAGGAACAATATACCCTGTCCTTTTCAGAAGAAACCGAGATCCGTTACCGCACCGAAACTTCCGTTGATCCGGAAACCGGGGAAGAAACCCAGGAGGAAGTGCCTTATGAATGGCGCATCTTAAATGTCAAGCTCACAGTCACACCTCTAGAAAACCTGGTCGTTTCCCGGATGAACGCAGACCAGAAAGAGATCTGCGAGATCCTGCTGCAGACAAAAGGAAACCGCCAGTATGTCAAAAATGTCTTTGGCACCAACTGGCTCCCTTATGTGACCAGTTATTACGGCTACCGGGTACATCCCATCAGTGGGGAAAAGAACTATCACACCGGTGTGGACATCGGGATGCCGGAGGGCACAGAGATCCTTGCCGGGCATGACGGAACGGTCACCCTTGCGGGAAATGTCGGCGGTTATGGCTTGTGTGTCGCTATTGAAGGCGAGGCATACGAAGGACATACCCTGACGACCAAATACGGGCACTGTTCCCAGATCCTTGTTTCTGCCGGGCAGGAGGTCAAAGCCGGGGATGTGATCGCAAAGGTCGGGAATACCGGAAATTCCACCGGTCCCCACCTGCATTTAGAAGTCCTGGTTGACGGTCAGTATTTGAATCCCCTGTATTTTGCTGATACCGGCGATACCAGCGAACGGCACCTGCCGGAAGTTGGTTCAGGCGGCACAGGAAACTACTTCGATTATGACATTCCACCGGAAGCCCTTGCGGATGAACAGTTTGCCGCAATGATGGCCGAGGCGGAAAAATATCTTGGCTATCCGTATGTATGGGGAGGCGCAAGCCCTTCCACTTCCTTTGACTGTTCCGGCTATGTGTCCTGGGTGATCAACAACTGCGGCGTTGGCTGGAATTTCGGAAGGCTGACCGCGGATGGTCTTTTAGGTGTATGTACGCCGGTATCAAGTGCGGATGCAAAACCGGGCGACCTGATCTTCTTCCAGGGGACCTACAACACCAGCGGCGCAAGCCATGTAGGGATCTATGTGGGAAATGGAATGATGATCCACTGTGGAGACCCGATTTCTTATGCAAACATCAATACAAGCTACTGGCAGCAGCATTTTTATACATTTGGGCGTCTGCCTTAACAGATTGGAGGTAATAAATTGAATCCTAAAATTGAAAAACTGGAAAAGGAAATTGAAAAGACCAAAACAAAGATTGCGGAAATGCAGGCAAAGCTCCATAAGCTGGAGGAACAGAAAACAGAACTGGAAAATACCGATTATGTGGCGGTGGCGCGCAGTTTCAAACTGACGCCCCAGCAGCTTGCGGATTTTTTGAAATCACAGCAGGCAGCCCCTTCGGAAACTGTTTTACCGCAGGAGAAGGAGGATGTGCATGAGGCTTAAAAAACTTTCCCTGCTGCTGGCGCTTACGCTTCTTGTAAGTGTCAGCGCATTACCTGTAACGGCTCATGCCGGCGGTTCCAAAGACACCACACCGCCAACGCTGACTGCTTCCCTGGAGGGCGATGCCCTGAAAATAGAAAGCAGTGACGATCTATCCGGCGTGGAGGCGGTCTTTGTTGATGAAAACCGTATCAACTCCCTCACCGATGGGAAAGCGTCGGTTGCACTAAAAGATTATGCAGGAACAGAAAAACAGGTAAGCATATACGCAAAAGATTATGCCGGCAACCGTTCTGATGTGGTAAAGCTGGATAATCCGTATTACAAAGAACCGGCTCCTGAAAAGAAACCTGCTGCGGCAGCACCCCAGAGTCCGTCCGGTACACAGACAAAACCGCCTAAGGAAGAAAAAACTTCCGGCTCAAACGCTGCAACCCCTTCCGGCTCAGATAACAGTACCGGACAGCAGGAAAATACTTCTGCGATCCCGGAAGGTGCATTTACCCCGGAAGGCACCGGAACGGTACAGGACAACATCAGCGGTACGGATGGGGAAAAACAGTTTTACACCATCACTACGGACGCGGGCAATGTCTTTTATCTGGTGATCGACGGGAAACGGGAAGATAACAATGTCTACTTCTTAAACGGCGTCACAGAGTCCGACCTGATGGCGCTTGCAGAAAAGAACAATGGCAGCATGAGCATGATTCCCCAGGAAGAAAGCTGCAACTGCACCGAAAAATGTGAGGCAGGAAAAGTCAATACCGGCTGTCCGGTCTGCAAAAATGACTTGAGTGGCTGCAAAGGAAAAGAAAAGCCGACGGAAACCGAAAAACCGGCTGAACCGGAAAAGCCGAAGAAAGAGACCGGCAGTGTCGGCACGATCCTGTTTATCCTTGCTGCCTTACTTGCGGTCGGCGGGATCGGTTACTATGTAAAAATCGTGCGTCCGAAACAGCAGGCCGAGGACGATGCGGAATTTGAGGATGACGGTTATGGAGAAGGCTTTGACCCGGATGAGGCATACGGGGAACCGGAATATCTTTCCGAGGATGATTTTGACGACAAGGACAGCAAATAAGGCTGTCCTTTTAGATTTTATGAAAGTGAGGATTTTTTCATGGAACATATCATAACCAGGCGCCGCGGCTTTCGCAAGCTGTTGGCGTTTTTGCTTTGTATGGCAAGCATTTTGGGGCTTCTTCCGGCTCAGGCTTTTGCCATGTCTGTCGGACAAACGGCAAGCTCCTGGCTGGGCGACCAGTATGTGGGCTCTGATGGAAACCACTACCGCGCCCCGGCACCTTACACCTATCTTGCCTACCATGCAGACGGAACCATCGACGTACACACCAGTTCCGGGGGCAATGCTTACCGGCACTATATGCTGACGGATTCTGACGGGATCAGCCATCAGGTTTACTGTGTGGAGAGCGGGATTCCTTACCATACTTCGGAAAACACCTATGTTTCAGAAAGCGGGACCAACAGCCAATACCTGAACCTGCTTCCTGCCGAGGCAAGGAGGGGGATCACCCTGACTGCGATCTATGGCTGGAAACCCGGTGCGGCGCTCCCTGTTTCCGGGATCAACGAGGATGACTATAAGATGGCAACCCAGATCATCCTCTGGGAATACCAGCAGCAGCTTAGAAGCGATCCGTACAGCCGCCACGGAAACGGCCACGCAGACGCCGACCAGTATTTCAGCGTGATCGCCGGACGACCGGCAGAAAAAGCCTATGACTGGATTCTGGCACAGGTCGCTTCCCATTCCACAGTCCCTTCCTTTACTTCTTCTAAGAAAAGCGAAGCACCGGAACTGGAACTGAAATGGGATGTAGAAAAAAAGGTCTATACCCTGACGGTCACAGATACCAACAACTTGAAGATCGACCTGGAGGCTTTGAAAGGCAGCGGCGTTTCTGTGACAAGAAACGGAAATGAATACACCTTTACCAGCAGGCAGATGATGATGGACCCGGTGCTGTTTGAATTCCGAAAGAATATCCCGGTGGCAAACGACATGCTGATCTGGGGCAGACCCGGCTACCAGACCATGATGACCGGCGCCAGCGATCCGGTTTCCTTCTTTGTAAAAATCAAAACGGAAACTTACGGTACCGCAAAACTTGTCAAGACCAGTGAGGACGGCATTGTTTCCGGTATCACCTTCCATATCTCCGGTACGGACATTTTGGGAAATGAAGTCAATGAGGAAGTTACGACCGGAGAAAACGGCCAGATTGAAAAGAAGCTCCTGCCGGGAACCTATCTGGTAAAAGAGCTGCCGGTGGACCGCTATGTGACCCCTTCCGCACAGTACGTGACCATTGAAAGCGGGCAAACTTCTTCGGTACATTTCAGCAATATCCTGAAGAAGTTCCGCGTCCATGTGGTAAAGAGCGACGCTGATACCGGAAATGCCCAGGGGGACGCCACGCTTGCAGGGGCGACCTATGGGATCTTCCGTGATGGCGAACTGATCGACACTTATACTACCGGGCCGGATGGCAGCTTTATGACTCGCTATTATGTGTGCGGGGATAACTGGACGATCCGGGAGATCGAACCGAGCACCGGGTATCTTCTGAATGAAACTATTTATGAAGTGGGTGCATCCCCTTCCCTGTATGAAGTGGAACTCAATACCACAGAAAATCAGGTGACGGAAACGGTTATTTACGGAAATATCCAGCTTGTCAAGCACACCGATGACCTGGACCCGGATGTGCCTGAGGGCGAAAATACCGACGATCCCAATGCCGGTATCATCGAACGCCCGGAAGCAGGCGCAGTCTTTGAAGTTTACTTAAAGGCAGCCGGAAGCTATGACGCGGCAAAGGAAAGTGAACGTGACCTTCTTACCACGGATGCGGATGGTTTTGCTTCCAGTAAACCGCTTCCTTATGGGCATTATACGGTCCATCAGATCGCAGGCGAGGAAGGCAAAGCCTTTGTCCCGGACTTTACGGTATTCATTTCCTCTGACGGAAAGACTTACAGCTATATCCTGAACAACCGCACCATCACAGCCCGTCTGAAAGTTGAAAAATGTGACGCAGAGACCGGAAAGATTATCCCTGTGACCGGAACCGGTTTTCAGATCAAGGATCTTTCCACCGGGGAATTTATCACCCAGACCGTCTACTATCCGAACCCGGAAACACTGGATACCTTCTATGTTTCTGACGAGGGCTGGCTGATGCTGCCGGAGCCTTTGGCCGCCGGGGATTATGAACTTTATGAGGTAGCTGCTCCTTACGGCTATGTGCTTTCCGACCAGCCGGTACCGTTTACCATTGACGGCAGCGAGGCGGTTGTGACGGTCACGCAGTACAATATGCCGCAGAAAGGCCAGCTTACCATCACAAAGACCGGAGAAGTATTTGCTTCTGTCCAGGAAAACGACGGACTGTACCAACCGGTATATGAGGTTGCCGGACTTCCTGGAGCGGTCTATGATGTGATCGCAGATGAAGATATTTATACCGGTGACGGTACCTTGCGGGCAGAAAAAGATACGGTTGTGGAAACACTTACGACCGGCGAGGACGGCACAGCGAAAAGCGGGTCTCTCTATCTTGGCCGTTATCGTCTGGAGGAACGTCAGGCGCCTTCCGGCTGTGTGTTGAATCCTCAACCGGAATATGTGGAACTGACCTATGCGGGTGAGACCATAGAGGTTACACAGACAGCGGCCGGTCTTTATGACGAACGCCAGAAAGTGGATGTCACACTTTTCAAGGCAATGGAGACCGATGACCTGTTCGGTCTTGGCATGAACGAGGAATATAAGGATATTTCCTTTGGACTTTATGCTTCCGCAGACCTGACGGCGGCAGATGGCAGCGTAATCCCGGCAGGTGGACTTCTGGAAGTGGTCTCTGTTTCGTCTGAGGAATCCGGCGGTTACAGCGCTTCCTTCGCTTCCGACCTGCCTTTTGGCAGCTATTATGTCAAGGAACGCACAACCAACGGCGCCTATATCCTTTCGGATCAGGAATATCCGGTTGTCTTTGAGTATGCTGGTCAGGAAACCGCCCTGGTACAGATCCTTGTCAATGAAGGCGAGGCTGTTTCCAATGAACTTCTCCGTGGGCGTGTAGACGGTGTAAAAGTCGGGGAAAACCCGGAAGGCGGCGAGGATGTCACGCTTGCCGGTGCGCTCATGGGTCTGTTTAGACCTGATACCGAAGAATTTACTGAAGAAAATGCGCTGCTTACTGCTATTACCGGAAAAGACGGCAGTTTTTCCTTTGAGAACATTCCTTACGGACACTGGATCGTCAAGGAGATCTCTGCCCCTGACCTTTATACGGTAAGCCCGCAGCAGCACCATGTATATATCGGTGCAGACGGACAGCATATCGAGATCCGTGTGGAAAACACCCTGATCCGCGGCAGTGTGCAGGTAACTAAAACCGAAGCTGTGGAGGAACCGTCCCCTGTGGAAAAGGAGGATAAGAAAGACAAGAATTCTTTCCTGCGCTTCCTGCCCGGTGCAGTGTTCGACCTGTATGCGGATTCCAACGCCAACCAGGAATATGATCCTGACGATCAAAAGATCGGTACGCTGAAAGAAACCGATGCAGGCTATCATACGGCGGAAAACCTTCTGGCTGGCGGCTACTTTATCAAAGAAAGCAAAGCGCCGGAGGGCTATCAGCCTGACTCAAACGCTTACTATTTTTCCATCACAGAAGATGGACAGGTCGCAGTTGTGGAAAATGGAGAAGCCGGGCACGGGTTTACCAATGAGGCTTACCGCGGCAACTTAAAGATCACAAAGGATTCCAGCGACGGGCGCAAAGATGGTTTTGCCATCGAGGTTAAGAGTGCGGACGGCTCCTACTGCGAGACATTCACCACTCCAAAATCCGGCGTGATTGAAGTTAAGGGCCTTCGTGTCGGTATTTATACCGTAACAGAAGTTGCAAACCGGGCAAGCAAGGATTACATCATTCCTGATGCCGCTACGGTGGAGATCAAGGCAGATCAGACATCTACAGTCCAGTTCTTTAATGAAAAACCGGAAAAGCCGGATAACCCAAAGAACCCGGAAAAGCCTTCTGTTCCCTCCAATCCTTCCACCCCTCAAAAGCCGGTACCGCAGACCGGGGATGATCCGTATATTTTCCT
>OBLF01002191.1_pt1 | contig 13785 bp, 13 predicted proteins | sample 1519231 | NCBI WGS metagenome assembly OBLF01 (sample SAMEA2602895, study PRJEB22501) | metagenome | reverse complement strand
ATACGAGATTGGTCAGTGACTGGAGTTCAGACGTGTGCTCTTCCGATCTCAGCCTGAGCGCCTGCGGCAGCCGGCCGGACACCACCGCTCCCCCCACCGGCAGCGGCGGAGAAAACGACAGCGCATCGCCCACACCTGCATCGCATGACACCACCTATTGGACTGCCGTGCGGTACGAGTCCTACAATCCCTCCTTCGGCCGCACGGAGGTCAGCGCCATGCCCACGGAGAAATGGTGGGCAGACCTCTTCCTCAATGAGGACGGAACAGCGCTGTTCCGGGAGGCGCTGGGCTTTGGCTACGCCTCCTACCTGATAAACGCCGAATGGTGGCTGGGGGCGGACAATGCCCTGCGGCTGACCGGAGAGGATGATTGCGGAGACTTCGTTACCATGGACGGACGCAAGGAGAAGGATGGCTCCGTGATGCTGGAGACCCCTTACGGGAACCGCTTCTATTTTGAGCCGGCGGAACGGCCGGCTTCCGGCGGGGAGCTCTGTATGGCAGACCTGGAGGGGACCTGGCGGATGAGCGCCGGTGAAGTGGAGGGCGACGAGTTCAGCCCGGAGGAGATGCACGTGGCCTCTCTGCTGAACATTGAGCGCCGGTGGTCCGACGATGAGGGCGGCTATACCCTGTGTGCCGACTACTACAGCGCCCACCTTTTGGATACGGACGCTCCGGAATACGAGACGGAGGAGGATCTGCTGACGGAAAAGCTGGATGAGCCGCTGATGTACGGCCTTTCCAACGAGCTTTGGTCCGCTCGGCTCTACGCCGAAGATTCTGAGACGGAGTACTATGTCACCCTGACGGACCGGAACACCCTGTACCTCCGGCAATACGATGAGCTGGACAACGCGCCGGCAGCCCGCACCGCCATCTATACACGCGAAGAGAGCCTCCTGCCGGAGACGCTGACGCTGGCCTTGGCGGACGAACCCGATAAGTCGCTGATGTTTTACTGGCGCGACCCGCCTGCGGAGGTGGCGCAGCCGCTGGAGGCGCTCCCTGTGACCGTACTGGAGAAGGGCGGGCAGAACAAGCTGCTGCTGATAGGGCGCTGGTATGAGACGGATATCCAGTTCTGCACAGGCAGTGCCGAGCAGAATGAGGACGGCACGCTGGGAGAATGGATCACGGATACGGTGCTGTATGAGGGCACACTCCGGATTGACGAGCCGCAGTGGTTCTCGCTTACGATTCCGGAGAAAACGGCAAAGCTGTGCCTGTTCATGAAGCGGCCATGGGACGAGAGCTGGTTCACCTGGCCCATTACGGATCAGGCTCCGTTTTTTGTCAGCGGAGACACCTTCCTGACGGAGGCAGATTAGTGCCCCGCCGCCCTGACGGCGAAGCGGCAGTCATTGCAAGGAAACCATTTCAAACAAAACCAAACAGAAAAGGAGACAGGAACTATGGGACTCATTAAAGCGGCATTGGGCGCAACTGGCGGCGTGCTGGCCGACCAGTGGAAGGAATACTTCTATTGCGAGGCGATCCCCTCTGACGTGCTGGCGGTCAAGGGCAAAAAGAAGGTCACAGGCCGCTCCAGCAATACCAAGGGCGACGACAACATCATCACCAACGGCAGTCTGATCGCCATTGCGGACGGCCAGTGCATGCTCATCGTGGAGCAGGGCAAGGTGGTGGATGTGTGCGCCGAGCCGGGCGAATACACCTACGATATGTCCACCGAGCCGAGCATCTTCTCCGGTGATCTGGGCGATGGCGTCAAGGACGTGTTCGCCAACATCGGCAAGCGCTTCACCTTCGGCGGCGAAGCCCCCAAGGATCAGCGCATCTACTATTTCAACACCAAGGAGCTGACAGGCAACAAGTACGGCACGCCCAGTCCCGTTCCCTTCCGCGTGGTGGACCAGCGCGCTGGCATCGATCTCGACATCGGCATCCGCTGCTTCGGCGAGTACAGCATCCGCCTCAAGAACCCGCTGCTGTTCTACACCAACGTCTGCGGCAACGTCAGCGAGGACTATAAGACCGAGAATATCGCGGGCCAGATGAAAACTGAGCTGCTGACCGCGCTTCAGCCCGCGTTTGCAAAGATCAGCGAAATGGGGATCCGCTACTCCGCCCTGCCCGGCCACACGCTGGAGCTGGCGGACGCCCTCAATGAGCAGCTTTCCGGCAAGTGGCGTGACCTCCGCGGCATGGAGATCGTCTCCTTCGGCGTTTCCAGCGTGAAGGCCAGCGAGGAAGACGAGCAGATGATCAAGGAGCTGCAGCGCAACGCGGCCTTCATGGACCCCACCCGCGCGGCGGCGCACCTTGTCGGCTCGCAGGGCGACGCGATGAAAGCGGCGGCCGCCAACCCCGGCGCAGGCCCCGCCATGGCCTTTATGGGCATGGGCATGGCTGGTCAGGCGGGCGGCATGAACGCCCAGAACCTCTTCCAGATGGGTCAGCAGCAACAGATGCAGCAGCAACAGATGCAGATGCAGCAGCAGGCGGCGCAGCCCGCTCCCGCTCCGGCCCCCGCCGTACAGGGCTGGACTTGCAGCTGCGGCCAGAGCGGCATTACCGGCAACTTCTGCCCCAACTGCGGCAGCAAGAAGCCTGAGCCCAAGCCCGCCGGCGATAGCTGGAAGTGCGCCTGCGGCGCCACCGTCACCGGCAAGTTCTGCCCCGAGTGCGGCAGCCCCAAGCCCGCTGTCGCGGACAACGGCTGGAAGTGCGCCTGCGGCGCGGTGAACAAGGGCAAGTTCTGCTCTGAGTGCGGCGCGAAAAAGCCCGCCGGTGTCCCCCAGTATAAATGTGACAAGTGCGGCTGGGAACCGGCCGACCCCAAGCATCCCCCCAAGTTCTGCCCTGAGTGCGGCGACCCCTTTGACGACGGGGACATCGTGTAATGAAACGGCGGATGATTTGGATTTTCCTGATAGGAGTGCTGGCGGGGATCGCCCTTTCGGGCCTGTATAAGCACTTTGTCACAGATCGGATCATGGATGGGGGCAACGGCATGGAAAATCCGGATGCCGCGTTCCCACTGGACGGCGACCATACCTATGTGGACAATTCCGTCCTCTGGCCCGTGCTGGAGGGAGCGTGGGAAAGTGAAGACGGCCGCTGGCAGGCCGACATCGGCGAAGAGAGCGGCATCGTTCTCAGCGCGGACGGCGAGACCGTCTTGGCGTCCCCCCTCGATTTTACCTATCTCCGGCCGGGCAAGGTCGTCTGGACGGAGCTGGAAGTGGAGGAGCGCGAGCTTGTGACGCCGGACGGTGCTTCACTTGGCAGGATCAAGGAATTTGGCTATGAGGCATCGGACGGCGAGGGCAGCGGAACGCTGGAGCTGACGCTGGAACGGCCGGACGAGAGTGAAGAAACGGTGACATTCCAAAAAATACAGGAACAGGAGCAATAGATCATGGGCTTATTTGATAAGAAGTACTGCGACATCTGCGGCGAGAAGATCGGCCTTCTCGGCAACCGCAAGTTAGAGGACGGCAATCTCTGCAAGGACTGCGCGAAAAAGCTTTCGCCGTGGTTCAGCGACCGCCGCCGTTCCACGGTGGAGGACATCAAAGGGCAGCTTGCCTACCGCGAGGAAAACCGGGAAAAGGCGGCGCAGTTCCGCACCACCCGCTCATTCGGCGAGGATCGGAAGGTGCTGCTGGACGAGGATCACCGTTGGTTCACCGTCACCCGCGCACGGGATCTGGCGGAGGCCAATCCCGATATTCTGGACTTTGGCGCCATCACCGGCTGCCGAATGGACATCGATGAGAGCCGCACGGAGCTGACGCGCGAGGATGCAGACGGCAAGGACGTGAGCTACGTCCCGCCCCGCTACGAGTATTCCTACGACTTTTTCCTTGTCATCTCCGTCCGCCACCCCTACTTTGACGAGATGCGTTTTTCACTCAACAGCAGTTCTGTGTACTATGAACCGCAGAAACTGCCACAGCGCGCTCCGATGAGTCACGCGCCGATGGATCGGCCCTCGGGACGCCCCAAGATGATCAACGCGAGCCGTGTCGATCCGGAGGACTGCGCGGAGTACCGCAAGTATCGTCAGATGGGCGACGAGATCTGCCAAGCGCTTGAGCAGGCGCGCAGCGGCAGTAAGCAGCCTGCCGATGCTGCAACGGGAGAGGACTCCGTGATGTGCGAAGCTGCGCGGGACATTCCTGCGGCAGGCCCTTGGACTTGTCCCGCCTGCGGCGGCGCCAACACGGGCAAATTCTGCGAATACTGCGGATCCCCCCGGCCCTGATGAGGGGACGAACGGCGCGCCGCTCTCGGGCGGAACGCCGGAGAAAGCATAAATGAGACCCGCAAAAGCGAGAAAGAGAGGTACCCCTATGCAATACGAACTCAAAGGAGGCGCATTCCCCGTTGTAGTGTGCAGACTCAACAGCGGCGAGAGCATGATTACCGAAAAGGGATCCATGGTGTGGATGACGCCGAACATGGAGATGACCACCACCGGTGGCGGCGGCATCGGAAAGATGTTTTCCAAAGCCCTTACCGGCGAGAGCATGTTCCAGAACATTTACACGGCGCGGGGCGGAGGAATGATCACCTTCGGCTCGAGCTTCCCCGGCCAGATCCTTCCGTTGGAGGTCACGCCGGGAAAGAGCTTTATCCTGCAAAAGAGCGCGTTCCTTGCCTCGGAGGCGGGGGTGCAGCTATCGATGCACGTCAACCAAAAGCTGGGCGCGGGCTTTTTCGGCGGCGAAGGCTTCATCATGCAGAAGCTTACCGGCAACGGCATCGCCTTTGCAGAGGTGGACGGCGAACTGGTGGAATACACCCTCGCCCCCGGCGAGCAGATGGTGGTCGATACCGGCTATGTGATGGGCTTTGAATTGAGCGTATCCATGGACATTCAGCAGGTCAAGGGACTCAAAAACATGGTGCTTGGCGGCGAGGGACTGTTCAACACCGTTCTTACCGGCCCCGGCAAGATCTGGCTCCAGACCATGCCCATCTCCGGTGTGGCCGCGGCGATCCAGCCGTTTTTGACCTTTGGCAAGAAGTAAACCGAATACATGGGAGGAACCTGCAAGGGATCAACAATATATAAAATATAAAAGTTTTAGGAGGAAACGATTATGGCGAACCTGACCGGAAATTTGAAGGACTCTATGACCGCGACCTTCCCCCGCGAATTCGATATCCCCAACGCAATGACGATCCAGGAGATCTATGACAAGCTGAACGCCCGCGCTGCGGCGTTCCAGATGCCGTTTTCCGTCAAGGGCGGTATTCCCGGCGAGCGCGTCGTCTTTGAAAAGGAACCAAACCTTGATGTTATCATCTGGCTCCATGTCAAGAACGGCACGCACATCAAGATCACGCCGGTCACGCAGGATAGCAGCGCCAAGATCAACGGCATCGACGTCGGCAAAAACAGCGTGATGCGCAAGGGCGTCAAGGGCGTTGCCAGCAGACCGCTGCTGCAGGGCCAGTACATCGACGGTGTGACCGACACCATCAAGAAGATCCTTGCCGACGAGACGGTTCCCGATTATGTAGCGCCTGCGGTGGCCCCCGGCGCGGATAAGCCGCTGAACTGGCTGACGCTCCTGCTGCTGTGCATCTTCGTCGGCGGCGCGGGCATCCACCGCTTCTATGCGGGCAAGATCGGCACGGGTATTCTCTACCTGTTTACCGGCGGCCTGTTCGGTATCGGCTGGCTCATTGACCTCGTCAAAATCGCCACCGGAAAATTCACGGATAAGAACGGCAACGTCGTTCAAAAGGCATAATGCCGCCACCTGAAGCGCAGATCGCGGAACCACAGGATTGATGATAAGGAGTTCACTATGAAAAAAATCGTTTCTCTTGCACTGGCATTGGTGCTGGTGCTCTCCCTTACCGCCTGCGGCGGCAAGGACGGCGGGAAATCCGCCGACCCCAACCTCGGCAAATACATCGGCACAGAGTTCTCCAGCGACGGCGACAGTTGGTATTCCTTAGCCGACCTCTATGACGGCGAGTGCTATATCGAGCTCAAGAGCGGCGGCAAGGGCGTGTTCTGTCTGGGCGGTGAGGCGACCGACATCAAGTGGTCGCTCGAAAGCGACGGCACTTTGACGCTCAAGCGCGACGGTTTGGAAAGCAATGGCCTTTTACAGGACGGCTGCATCATGCTCGACGATCTCTGGGGCAACGAGGTCTACACCCTCTACGAGAAAGAGGGCGCTGACGCATCGCCGGAAAAGACCGGCGACACGCTGCTGGACTGGTGGAACGGCGACTGGTACGGCTGGTGGAAGATGACCGGCTGCTCGGGCTATTACGAAGCCATGGAGGGCGACTGGTGGGATATCTGCGGCAATATTGACATCGGCGCGGATAAGACCGGCGTCGTCCGCCTCTGGGATGAGGACTACTCAAGAGACAGCCTCATGGCGAAGGTGAATGTCACCCTGAGCACCGCCGGCACCGGTGAGCACGGCACGATGACCTCCGAGGACGGCCAGTTCACGGATATCGCTATCGAGCACGCGGACTGGATTGTTGACCCTGGCCTGGCGGATTGGGATGATCTCATCTGCATCGACGGCTACTACGAAAACGGTGACGATGAGTTCTACTACGAGATCTATCTGCGCCCGTGGGGAACCTACTGGGACGACGCGGATGAGGATTCTCGCCCCAAGTCCTATGACGACTGGTATCTGCCCCTCATCAAGGCGGGCAAGTCCATGCCGGACGCCATCGGCGCGGACGCCCCGGCAAGCAGCGGCGATACGAAGCCCACAACGCCGGGTACCGATTCGAACGCGCCCAGCGGCACCGGCCTTGTGAGCGAGGAAGCGGTGCAGAAGGGCTATGTGTGGATGAACGAGGTCAATAACAATGTTTTTGACACCACCTACGAAGACCTCGTCGACTACTTCGGCGTGGAGGGTGAGTTCGTCAAGGAAGAGTACAGCGACCACATGAAGAGGAACCAACGCTACTACAAGTGGGTCTCGAAGGACGATTCCAGCCACTACGTCTACGTCAACTTCGCCGAGGAGGAACCGGGCGTTTATAAGGTCAGCGCCTTCAACACCAGCGGCTTCTCCGGCAAGGAAGCCATCGAGAAGTATCTCGACACCGTGAAAGCTGAGGCTGCTGAGGCGGATAAGGCCTCCACCGCAAACACCAAGATGAAGGACTTCGCCGTAACCGTCACGCAGTTCGCGCACGATGATGTCGCGGTCAAGATCACGACGAAGATCCCCGAGTCCGGCTGGTCGTATGACGAGGGAAAGAAATGCCTGGTGGAAAACGACGATCCCACAGCCTTCGGCGCGGGTGCCATCAGATTCGAGGTAAGAGCCAATGTGGAGGACTTCGACTACTACAAGGACAGCTTTGAAAACTATCAGGATATCGATGATCGCGTGATCGGCGGTATCACCTTCAAGGGCCGCACCTACAAGCGCATCGGCTACGACTGGATCGAGTACGTCGCGCAGATCGACGATGGGCGCGCGCTGTCCATCGGACTGACGAAATTGGACTGCGTCCCGGGCACGATGCCCGACGTTATCCTCAGCGGCATGACGATCAAGTAAGTTCATCCCCGTCCAAGGCTTACTTTGCCTGACCACAGCGTATCAAACGGTGCCCGCCCGCAGCGCGGGCGGGCGCTTCCTTGTGAGAAAAAGAAAGAGGTGGAACCATCTATGCCAGCACAGGTAACCAACTATCAATGCCCCGGCTGCACCGGCCCGCTGCACTTCGTAGGCGCTTCCGGTAAGCTGGAGTGCGAATACTGCGGCGCGAGTTACGACGTTGCGGAGATCGAGGCGCTCTACGCGGAGAAAGAAGAGAAGGCCGCGGCGGCGCAGCAGGCGGCTGAAGAAAAGGCCGCGAAGAAGAAAGAAGCGTCCGCCGGCGGCGGCGATTGGGATACCTCCGGCTTCAGCGACGACTGGGGTGAGGAGGGCGCGCACATGAAAGCGTACAGTTGCCCCAGCTGCGGCGCGGAGCTGCTCTGCGATGAGAGCACGGCGGCAACATCCTGCCCCTATTGCGGCAACCCCACGGTGGTGCCGGGGCAGTTTGCCGGTCAGCTGAAACCGGATTTCATTATCCCCTTCAAGTACAGCAAAGAGGACGCCGTCAAGGCGCTGAAAGAGCACTGCGCGGGAAAAATTTTCCTGCCCAAGAGTTTCACCAACGAAAACCATATTCAGAAAATTCAGGGCATTTATGTTCCGTTCTGGATGTTTGACGGCGAGGCGGAGGGCGATGCCCATTACGAGGCGACCCGCTCCCGCACCTACACCTCCGGGGATTATGAAATCACGGAGACAAGACATTTTGACGTTTACCGCGCCGGCAGAGTGACTTTTGAAAAGGTTCCGGTGGACGCATCCAGTAAAATGCCGGATGACCACATGGACTCCATCGAGCCCTATGACTACAAAAAGCTGAAACCCTTCTCCACGGCCTATCTTCCCGGGTATTTGGCGGATAAATTCGACGTCACCGTGGAGCAGAGCCGGGAGCGGGCGGACCAGCGCTGTCAGGGAACCTTGGACGCGGCGCTGCTGGGCAGCGTGAGAGGTTATGATACCTGCATCCGAACCGGCGGCAGCTCCAGTCTACAGCGCGGCAAGGTGCATTATGCCTTGATGCCGGTGTGGATGCTGAACACGAAGTGGCACGGCAAGGACTTTACCTTTGCCATGAACGGACAGACCGGAAAACTGGTGGGCGACCTTCCCATGAGTTGGGGACGGTTTTGGGGGCTGTTTGCCGCCATTGCCGCACCGCTGTCGATTTTGGGAACGATTGTCTCAGTGCTGATGCTGCGATAAGGAGGGGCGGACATGAACAAGAAATTCACAGCTTTGCTGATGGCGCTCCTGTTGGCGCTGACACTGTGTGTTCCTGCCATGGCGGTGTCGGAATACGGTGTGATTTATGACGAGACCGATTCCCTTGGCTCCGTGGAGCTGGATTACATGGGCGAGCATGCCCTGCCGGAGCTTTCGGAAAAATTGCAGATGGACCTGCGGATTGACGTATTTACCGATGAGAATGTGTCTGCGGATACCGACGTCATGGACATTGCGGAATACGTCTATGAAAACAGCGGCTATGGTTGGGGCGAGAACCGGGACGGCGTTTCCCTGACGCTGCTGATGCGGGCGCAGCCGGACGGAACCTATGCACTGGCAGAAGACGATTGGAGCATTTATACCTTTTTGAGCCAGACCCGGGGCAGCGCGCAGGATTTGGTGGATACCGTATATGATGCGGTGGCACCTTACATGGCGGAGCGGGCATGGAACGGGGAAGACGTGACCATGAGCGGAACGGCACTGATTCAAGCCACCGATGCCATGATGAATGCCGTGACGGAGTATATCAACGCGAATTGCCCGCCCAGCGAGACGGAACCGGACCCGGAGCCGGCGGAAACGCCCACCACGGCGGTGCCAAATGTGCCCCGGACCTTGAAAAGCGAGAGCATGAGCTATGTGTTCGACCACAGCCACATGCTCACCGATACCCAGCGGGCGGAGCTGGAGGCACAGGCAAAGGAAATTTCCCTGCGCCATCATTGCGGCGTCTACGTTGCGTTTGTAGATGATTACACCGTGTACAGCGACGGCGGCGGTGTTTACAAAACCACGTATCAGCTCTACCACGGAGATCAACTGGGTATGGGCGATGACCGGGACGGCATTATCATTCTGCTGAGCATGGCGGAGCGGGATTACGCCATGTTTGTTTACGGTACGTATGCGGAAACCGCCTTTAACAGCTATGGTCAGGAAAAATTGGAAAAGGCATTCCTGGGCAACTTCAAGGAAGATGACTGGTATGGCGGCGTTTCCAATTATCTGAGCACTTGCGACGAGTACTTGACCCGGGCTGACGCAGGAAAACCCGTGCGGGAAAGTCCGGCACTGCTGATTGCGATTGCCGTTGTAGCCTCCTGCCTCTTGTCCGGCGCGATTTGTCTGTTCTTAAAGCGCAGCATGAAAACCGTACATCAGAAAGTCGAGGCAAACGAGTATGTTGCACCGGGCGGCTTGCAGCTGAGCAAGCAGTATGACCGCTATACCCACACCACCGAGGTTCGCAGCAAGATTTCCAGCAGCGATGACAGCAGCAGCTCTGGTACCAGCAGCTGCAGCGGCGGCGGTGGCAGCGGTCGCAGCGGAAAGTTCTGAGAAGGAGGCGGGCGATGAAGCAGTGTATCCTGCGCCGAGCCCTTTCGGCACTTCTCTGTCTGGTGCTGGCGCTGAGCCTGACTGCCTGCGGCGGAGGGACCGAGCCGCCCGAGACAGAAGGCGGCAGCAGCATGACAGGGGCGCTTTCCGGCGGCAAGGGCAATGTGTCTGAACCAAAGGACGATCCAGACGATCCAAAGAAAGCGGAGGCGGGACTTGTCCTGCTGCGGGCGTGTATGGCAGAGGATGACCAGTTGGCCGGCGCGGTGGCCTACCTTGGTCAGCGCGAGCCAAACGACAGATCGTCGATGACGGAGTGGCTGCTCGAAAACAGCGGCGATCTTGTTTCCGAGCTGCCGTTCCTGCTGGAGATCCCGGCGGAGCGCGTGCTCGGCGGAGAGAGCGGCAAGCTCTACTGCATCGTCCCCCGGGACGAGAGCACCAGCCTCGCTGTAAATCATGTGACCTGGGAGTCACAGGGCAACGGCGTGTGGCCAGTGGCGGACGAGGTCCTCTATCGGGAAGAATACGCGCAGCCTGTGCTGGTATTCGTAAATTATGAGGAATGGCCAGATGAGCCGGACACGGAGGTCAACCTTGTGACCAACAACGGCCTGGAGGTGAAATGGTATCCGCTGACCGATGAGTCCGGCTGCCCCGTCGTGCCCACCGGCGTGAACTACGCCCCCATGCTGATGGATTTTGGGATCTTTGGCGCTATCACAGGCCTTGACTATCCCGAGGATTGGGAGCCGGCGGGCGACGACTGGTGGCTGCCGCCTACGGATATGGGCCTGGCAGACACCACCTGGGTCTGTGATGACTGGCTGATGAGCCTGCACTACGGCGATTGCGACCCTGACTATGCCGGGATCGCCGAGCTCTACCACCGCTTTGAAGACAATACAGAGCTGACACGGGTCTTTTCCGGCGTGTGGCGCATGGAGGATGACTGCCTGCGGCTGGATCTCTCCGCCGGCGTCGGCAGCTCCCTCAGCGGCAGTTTCCCGATCCTCATCTCCCCCTCCGGCGAGGAGATGCATTTCCAGCGTTCGCGCAGCGGCGAAGGGGTTCCCTTCCTGCCGGACGATACGGACTCCATTGATCTGACGCGGAGCTATGGCTGAATCCCCTTTCATTTATGGGCGGTTGAGAAGGGCTTCACCAGCGGCACCAGCGCTGTGACCTTCGACCCCAACGGCAACTGCACGAGAGCGCAGACGGTCACCTTCCTGTGGCGCGCCAACGGCAGCCCTGCCGTGAGCGGTAATTCCGCCTTCCTGGACGTGACCTCTGACGCCTACTATGCGACGGCGGTTGCTTGGGCGGAGAAGAACGGCGTTACCGGTGGTATCGGCAATGGTCTGTTCGGCTCCGGCAACAACTGCACGAGAGCCCAAATCGTGACGTTCCTCTATCGCGCGATGAAGTAACCATGAATAAGAAGGAATGGCAGAGAGAAAAGCAAAAGGACATCGCTTTGTTGGTCGTTGGCCTTGTCGGGACGTTGCTTGGCAGCGTACTGATCTATTACCTATGGTACACCGGCTGGTTCTATCATCTCTCCGTTGAAAGTGCTCTATCCTCATTCGACGAAACGGAGATAGAGGCGTTGTTTGGAGTTGTCCTGCTCCTACAGTTCCTCTCAGCGATGTTCCTTGGCTTCCTGCGAGTGCAGATCGATCTGCGCTGTGAGCGTGAATACCGCGAAAAGCCGCCGGAGCCGCCAGATGAGTCTTCCAGCCTATACGAATGGCCAAATAGCAAGGCCGCTGGCAAAGACCCATAAGCGAACATCAATCTCTGGCAGACTAAGCAATATCTTTCGTTGTCCTAAGACTTGGAGAATGGGCGGCGGCACATCGCCGCCCATTCTTTGGTCAATAGAGTGAAGTAAATGACTACATAAAGACTCGGCACAGGAATTACTCACCTCCAGCCGTGGATAGATAAAAGGCGGCGATGAGCATTCTCATAATGCTTATCGCCGCCTTCTTGTTCATTTTTCCTCTGTCCTGTCGGGAATATCTTTGGCATCAATACAAAGCCGGATATACTTTGCAGCAACCTCTTCGCTCATTCCTGCGAAAAACTGTTTAGCGCAAAGGGGAACCTCTGCTTGCGGTTCATCATGAATCACTTCATCTATACTGATTCCGAGCCTGCGAGCAAACTGCGCAACAGTATCCAGCCGGGGCATTGTCTTTCCGTTTTCCAAATCAGAGATACACCGATTTGTTTTGCCCAGTTCTTCGGCCAAATCGACCTGCCTCAAGCCACATTTACGCCGTGCATCAGATATGGCAATGCCAAAGGCTTTGCTAATGTCACGCACAGATTCACCCCCTCCTTCATTTAGCACTATTTTAATTGGAACCGCGCTTCTAATAAATGCCGTTTCACTTCTAATGATTAGAAAGATAGTACAAATTATCTGCATAACGAAGGTGAAGCAAACCATGAAAAATGAGGTAAGCAAGCTGGAGGGTCACTAAGAAGATCCTTGTATTAGAGGAAAAGAACAGATGCCGTCCAAGCAGCCAAAGGAACTCTGGAAGCATAGCAGTTTATGCCCTGCAACTTGAAGTTCGTTTCTATTCGTGCGAAGGAAACTTCTATTTTCAGGATGATGAATATGTCCCCGATATAGCGGGACAGATAAGGAAAAAGAGAAACGTACAGCATTGTCTGCTGTGCGTTTCTCTTTTGCTTTGTCGGAATTTAGCGAATGAGCGATACCGCTGTCGAAGTCCCCCGTTTCTGAAATTTTCCAAAAAAATCAGAAACGGAGGCGACAAGATGTCGTATACCAATACATATTATCCGGACTATGAAAAAATGTATCCAGGCGTGAAAATCACACCAGAGGTGTTGGCAGCTCTTCGAGCCAGTGACCGGCAGATGCGGCGGTTTGAAAATGAATTGAAAACTGAGCGATTTGAGGCGGACAACGAAAAGCAGGTTGCTCGGTTCATTCCCAGCCGTGAGGATTCCTATGAACGGCTCGTAGAGGAAGACCGTTTGCAGTTTGCTGATGAAAAAATGAGTGTGGAAGATGCGGTGGAGTACAGGGAGATGATCCGGTATCTCTATCAGGCGCTTGCCCAGCTGGAGGTTGCAGAGCAAGCGTTAATTTGTGCGGATTTCTTTTTGATGAAGACCGAAGCAGAATGCGCAAAAGCAGCAGGAATCTCACAGCCGGGGTATCGGAAACGCCGCGACCGCATTTTAAGGAAGCTGAGAAAATCTTTGAAAGAGTGCGCTCCAAAAGATTTTCAAGAAATTTTGGAAAAGTGGTTATAATTTTCGCTTCTTATCGCCTAAGAGAGTGAAGGGGTACAAGCCCTTTTCCCGTCAGAATGCTTGACGGGGCTTGCTCTTTGAAAAACGCCGATACAACAGCGGCTATATCCGGTGACGAATAACATCAGCTGACGGTCCCCTGACGAGGGGGAACAGCGATGCGGCGGGTGCGCCAGAACCACCTGCGCCGGTTTTCCGGCGTAAATGACGGCCAGATGTATAAGGTGCCAAGCGAAACTCACCCAGCCAAAAGCAGGCATGGCAGCCTGTCTTGCAATGATCCCGTCAGCCTATAATGGTACATCCTGTCCAGCCACAGCCGCAAGCA
>OBLF01002178.1_pt1 | contig 13874 bp, 8 predicted proteins | sample 1519231 | NCBI WGS metagenome assembly OBLF01 (sample SAMEA2602895, study PRJEB22501) | metagenome | reverse complement strand
ACATGGAGAATTACTCAAGTGGCTGAAGAGGCGCCCCTGCTAAGGGCGTAGGTCGGGCAACTGGCGCCCGGGTTCAAATCCCGGATTCTCCGCCAAAACATCTAGTTTTTACTAGGTGTTTTTTTATGTGATTAATTATAATAATTAACTGTAGTTAATTTAACAAATTTAGAGATTTAAAAGTTTGTGGATATTATTTCTAACATTAAATTAAGTATTATAATAAAAACTAAATAGATATCTTATATAAATAGATAAGCTTATATTATCATCTATTTATTGTATTTTAGATAGTTATTTATTTAAATATAAAAAGAACAAAAACCTATTTTTTATTTAGTTTAATTTATATAGAAATAAAATAAAAAAATTAAGAAAAATTGTTGACAGAATTAATTATGCTTGCTATAATAAATCTTGTCGTGAGACATGGAGAGATGGTCGAGTTGGTTTAAGGCACCGGTCTTGAAAACCGGCGTACGTGTAAGCGTACCTAGGGTTCGAATCCCTATCTCTCCGCCATTAAAATATTATATATTTTAGAGGGCACATGGAGAATTACTCAAGTGGCTGAAGAGGCGCCCCTGCTAAGGGCGTAGGTCGGGCAACTGGCGCCCGGGTTCAAATCCCGGATTCTCCGCCAAAAACATCTAACAAAAGTTAGATGTTTTTTTGTTGTATAAAAATAAATTTAGCATTAGTTAATGTATTTCATCACAAAAGATTTATTAGTATGTAAATTTAAGTAAAAAACATAAATTAAAAATATTAATAATAAAATTATTCATAGTATAATTAAATTGGAGTGGTGCAATATGTTAAAAGGTGAAAAAATATATTTAAAACTATTAGAAAGAAAAGATGTAAGAATACTAAAGAACATTTGTGATGATGAAAAAGTAAGAAGATACAATACAATATCCAATGAATCTAATAATAGTGAAAATACTAATTTTAGAAAAGCTCTTACTATAATTAATGAAAAGGAAGTTTTAGTTGGATTTATAACGTATAAAGAAAGTAATTACTGTAAAGATGTATATTCTATAGGTATAACAATTGGAAGCAGATATTGGAATCGGGGATATGGACAAGATTCTATAAAATTACTTTTAAGTTATTTATTTAATGACTTAAATGCTGTAAGAGTAGAGTTAGAAGTTATAAGTACTAATATACGGGCAATTACATGCTATAAGAAGTGCGGTTTTTTAGAGGAAGGAATTAAAAAAAGTAAATGTTATATTGATGGAGAGTATGTAGACACAATAATTATGGGAATAATTAAAAATGAATTTATTGAAAATATAGCACAGTAAGAAAGGTGAGGGTATGGAATGAGTATCAGGTTTATTTATGGAAGAGCTGGTATAGGAAAAAGTACATGGTGCATAAATAGTATTGCAGAAAATATAAAAAAAGATGATGAGAATAAACTAATCCTCATAGTACCTGAGCAATATACATTTAATACAGAAAATAGAATCTTAAAATCTATAGGTGAGCCTGCTTTGTTAAGAACTCAAGTATTGAGCTTTAAAAAAATGGCTCATGAGGTTTTTGAAGAGTGTGGAGGACGTGTTAAAGAAATTATAAAAGAGTCAGGAAGAAATATGTTAATTCATAAAGTTCTTAATGAAAAAATTGAATCATTAGAGTATTTTAGAAAAATTTCAAGAGAGCAGGGATTTTATGAAATAGTTTCTGATGTTATATCAGAATTTAAAAAATATAATGTTGAGGTTGATTCTTTACGAAATATTGAGGAAAGCATTCAAGAATCAGATTTATATAATAAAATAAGAGAATTATCGATAATATATGAAGCATTTAATGAAGAAATGAATGAAGGATATATTGATGGTGATGATGAATTAACTTTGCTTGGGAAAAAATTATTAGAGAATGATATATATACTAATTCTGAGGTATGGATTGATGAATTTAGTACTTTTACTCCACAACAGTTAGAGATCATAAGATTACTTGCAAGAAGATGTAAGAGGGTTAACATAACTTTGTGCATGGATAATAGGGATAATTCAAATGGAAATCAAGATATAACGGATGTGTTTAATACTATAAAAAATACAGAAAATAAAATTTTGAAGATAATGAAAGAAAATAATATTTCATATGATAAACCAATTAATCTGAATATGATTAATGTAAATGAAGGATACAATAGATTTAAAAATGCTCCAGAATTGGAGCACATAGAAAAATACTTTTTTACATATCCGTTTAATTCATTTAATGGGAAATGTGAAAATGTGAAGCTATATAAGGCCAATAATATTTATGATGAAATTGAGCGTGTTGCAAAGAGTATAACATCTCTTATAAGAAGTGGAAAATATAGATATAAGGATATATCTGTTGTATGTAGAAACATAGATGACTATGAAAAAATAACATCTGTTATTTTTAAAGATTATGAAATACCATACTTTTTAGATAAGAAATTAGAGTTATTAAATAATCCATTAATAATTCTTATAACATCAGCTTTTGAAATATTGTTTAAAGATTGGTCATATGAAAGTGTGTTTAAATACTTAAAAACAGGTCTTACAGGAATTGAAAATAATTATATAGATGTTTTAGAAAACTTTGTTTTAGAATATGGTGTTAAGGGATATAAATGGACTGTAAAAGAAATTATTTCTGAAAGTTGGTTTAACAACAATGAAGAGTTATCAGAAGAGAAAATATTTATTTCAGAAATAATGGATGAAGTGAGACGTCCGCTTTTAGTTTTTCATAATAAAATTAAAGGAAAACATAAAGTTAGTCATATATGTAAGGCTATTTATGAATTTTTAATCGATATACATGCATTTGAGCGAATAAATGAATGGATTGAAAAATTTGATGAAATTGGATTAGAAGATAAGGTTAAAGAATACAGTCAAGTTGAGGAATCTGTAATAGATATATTAGATCAGGCAGTGGATGTAATGGGAGATAAGGATTTAGATTCGTATGACTTCTTTAAAATATTAAATTCTGGTTTTAATAATGAAGAAATTGGAGTTATTCCAGTGGCTTTAGATCAAGTGAATATTGGTGATGTAGCAAGAATAAAAGGTAGAGATGTTAAGGCATTATATATAGTTGGAGTAAATGATGGAATTTTACCAGCTTCAAAAAAGGAAGAAGGTATATTATCTGATAATGACAGAAATATTCTAAGTGAGATAGGTATAGAATTAGCATCAAATACAAGAAATAAAGTATTTGAAGAACAATTTTTATTATATACAGTATTAACAATAAGCAGCGATTATCTAATGATTTCATATCCTATGGCTGACTTTGAAGGTAAATCATTGAGACCATCAATTGTTATATCACGAATAAAAAAAATACTTCCTAAGCTTGTTGAAGAGAGTGATTTATATGATTTATCAAGTTATAAAGATAAACTAAATAAGGTTATATCACCTATACCTACATTCAACGAACTTATTTTAGCTATGAGAAAGAATTGTGATGAGGAAAATGTTGAAGAATATTGGAGAGAAGTATACAAGTGGTATAAAGATAGTCCAGAATACGAAAACAAAGTAAAGAACATATTTAAAGGTTTGGATTATTCAAATCTGAAAAATCACGTTAATAAAAATAATCTTAGAGAATTATATGCAAATGAAGATGGAAAATTAATGTTCAGTGTTTCTAGATTAGAAAAATATGCGGAGTGTCCTTTTTCATATTTTGTACAATATGGTCTAAAGGCTAAGAATAGAAAGATATATGAATTTACACCTCCTGATTTAGGTTCTTTTGTGCATGATATTTTAGATTTGTTTACAAACAGAGTAAAAAAAGAAGGCATATTATGGTCTGAACTTAACAACGAAAGATGTAAAGAGATAGTATCAAATTTAATAGATATTAGACTTAGTGAACAGACAAATTCAATTTTGAACAGTAGTAAAAGATTTAAGTATCTATCACAAAGATTTAAAAGGGTAATTTCTAAATCAGTAACAGTTATGGCAGAGCAAATTGGAAAAGGTGAATTTGAAGTATTCAAAACTGAATTCGATTTTGGTAACTATAAAACAGGTGAGGCAGTTATGCTTAATTTACAAGATGATGAAAAAGTGTATTTGCAAGGTAGAATAGATAGAATAGACACTCTTGATCTTGATGGGCAGACTTACATTAGAATTATTGATTATAAGACAGGTGCAAAAAAATTTGATTTAAATGAATTATATTATGGTTTACAAATGCAACTGTTAGTTTACTTGGATGCTATTATTAAGAATTCTAAATATATTTTAGAAAAACAGGTTGTCCCAGGAGCAGTATTATATTTTAAAGTAGATGATCCAATTATAAAAAGTAAAAAAGAAATGACAACAGAAGAAGTTGAGACTGAGGTTTTAGAAGAACTTAAGTTGAAAGGACTTGTACTTAAAGATGCAAAGGTAGTTAAAGCTATGGATAGAGATATTGAAGGTTACTCATTAGTAATACCAGCAGCGTTTAAAAAAGATGGTGATTTTAAGTCTACAAGTGATGTTGTAACAGAAGAAGAATTTACACTATTAAGAGAATATGTTAATAGAAAAATGATTTCTTTATGTGAGGATATGTTATGTGGAGATATTAAAATTGAACCAACAAAGCAGGCAAATAGAAGTTACTGTGAGTATTGTAATTTTTCATCAATATGTCAGTTTGATACAAGTATAAAAGATAATAAATATAAGATTGTAGGTAAAAAAAGTAGAACTGAGATATGGGATAATATTAGAAGTGATGTTAAAGGCTCAAAAGAAGATAATTAATAATAGATAAGGCTAAATACGAGATTAAAAGAAATAGAGGAGATATGATGAATGGGTGAAACAAAGTGGACTGATGAGCAGCTAAGTGCAATTAAAACGCGAAATTGTAACCTACTTGTTGCAGCAGCAGCAGGATCAGGTAAAACAGCTGTTTTGGTAGAAAGGATTATAAGAATAATAACTAATAAAGATAATCCAGTTGATATTGATAAGTTATTAGTAGTTACATTTACAAATGCAGCAGCTGCTGAGATGCGTGAAAGAATAGCAGCTGCAATATCAAAGGCTCTTGATAAGGAACCAACATCAAAAAACCTACAAAAGCAGCTTACATTATTAAATAGAGCTAATATAACAACAATGCATTCATTTTGTCTTGATGTAATAAAAAATAATTTTCATAAAATAGATTTAGATCCTTCATTTAGAATTGGTGATCAAACAGAAGGAATTTTAATTAAAGATGAGGTTATAGAGACACTTTTTGAAGAAAAATATGATCAAGAAGATACTGAGTTTACATCATTAGTTGAAGCTTTTAGTACTTATAAAAATGACGATAATTTAAAAGAATTAATAATAAATATGTATAATTTTATAATGTCAGGACCATGGCCTGAAAATTGGCTTAAAGAGAATGCAGAAGCATTTAACATAGAGACAATGGAAAAATTAAATAATAGCAAGTGGGTTTTAGTTTTAAAGAACAGTATAAAAGTTGAAATTGAAGGATATATTAAAATGCTTGAAAAGGCAATAGAAATAATTAATTTAACTGATGGCTTGGAGCCTTATTTAGAAACATTTTCAAATGAACTATATTCTATAAAAAATGCTTATAATTCTATTGATTGTGGTTTAGATGATATTTATAGTTCATTATGTTCAATATCTTTTGGAAGATTAAAATCTATTAAAAAGGATAAAGTTTCAGATGAAAATGTTCAAAATACAGTAAAGAGTATAAGAGATGATATAAAAAAGAAAATATCAGAGTTAATAAACAATACTTTTTCAGTAACTCCAGAAGAAATGCTTATAAATATTAAAGGTGCATATCCTACTATTAAAAAGTTAACAGAGATTGTTTTAGAATTTGGTGAAAAGTTTAGCCAAAAGAAAAAAGAGAAAAATATTCTCGATTTTAATGATTTGGAACACTTGTGTTTAAAAATACTAAGTGATAAAGATGAAAATGGAAATATAATTCCATCTAAGACTGCAATTGAATTTAAAAATTTATTTGATGAAGTTCTTGTAGATGAATATCAGGATTCAAATAATGTTCAAGAAACTATAATAGAACTTGTCTCAAGAAGAAAAGATGAATTTCCTAATGTATTTATGGTTGGAGATGTAAAGCAGAGCATATATAGATTTAGACAGGCAAAACCTGAACTTTTCATGGAGAAATATATTAATTATACATTAGAAGAAAGCAATAATAGAAAGATTCAGCTATATAAGAACTTCAGAAGTCGTAAAGAAGTTATAGATGGAGTTAACTATATATTTAAGGAAATAATGTCTGAGACGGTTGGAGAACTTGAATATACCGATGAGGAAGCTTTAAATTTAGGTGCTTCATATGAAAATTCAGAAGATGAAAATGTAATTTTGGGAGGACCAATAGAGGTTAACATAATAGAAAAAAGCATTGAAGAATCCCATTTAAATAAAGAGAAATTAGATGAAGAAGATTTTGAAAATGAAGAAATTGAAGGAGTTAATCTTGAAGGAAAAATTGTTGCCAAAAGAATTAAAGAATTAATGACCACTACAGGAAATAATGTATTCAAGGTTTTAGACAAAGAAACAGGTGAATATAGGCCTATTAAGTATAAAGACATAGTAATTCTTTTGAGAGCTACAAAGAACTGGTCTGAGAGCCTTTTAGATGAACTTGGTCAAGAAGGAATTCCAGCATATGCAGACACTGGCTCAGGATATTTTGAATCAATTGAAATAAGGACTATAATGTCTTTGTTAAGAGTTATCGATAATCCAATGCAGGATGTTCCTGTTATTGCAGTATTGAAATCTCCAATAATGGGATTTTCGGCAGAGGATTTAAGTATTATAAGACTCAAAAATAAGGAAAAATATTTTTATGAAAATATAGCAGATATTGCCGAGGGGAATATTTGTGACATATCTGAAGAACTCATTACAAGATGTAGGGGCTTTCTTGAAAAGCTTGAAATATGGAGAAATAAAGCCATATATATGCCTATAGATGAGTTTATATGGTATCTATATATGGATACAGCTTATTATGGTTATGTTGGAGCTATGCCAAACGGTGTGTTAAGACAGGCAAACTTAAAAATATTGTTCCAAAGAGCAAAGCAATTTGAACAAACTAGTTTTAAAGGACTATTCAATTTTATTAATTTTATCAATAAGCTTACAAAGTCATCCGGGGATATGGGAAGTGCTAAGATACTTGGTGAGAATGAAGATGTAGTAAGAATAATGAGTATACATAAGAGTAAGGGGTTAGAATTTCCAGTAGTATTTTTATGTGGAACAGGAAAACAGTTTAATTTAATGGATCTTAATAAAAATATACTATATCATGATGAACTTGGATTTGGACCTGATTTTGTTGATCTTGAAAAAAGAGTAAGTATAGGAACAATAGCGAAAGAAGCTATTAAGAAAAAAATGAAGCTGGAAACTTTATCAGAAGAAGTACGAATTCTATATGTTGCATGTACAAGAGCAAAAGAAAAACTTATTATAACTGGAACTGTAAATAATATTCAGAAGAGTATAGAAAAGTGGGTATCTTCAGCTTCGTTAGATTATAATTTAATACTGCCTTCAGAGATATTAAAAGGAAAATCATATTTGGATTGGATTGGTATGTCTTTGTGTCAGCATAATGATGGAAAAGTATTAAGGGAAAAAATAGCTGTATCAAATGAAATATCTAAAGATGATAACTCTAAATGGGATATTAAATTATGGAAGAGAAGCGATATTGTAGTTAATAATGAAGACGGCAAATTAGAAGAAGAAAAAGAAGTAAAATTATCAATATTAGAAGAAGAGTATGATAAAGATGTTTATGGTGAAGTAGATAAGAGATTATCATATAAATATCCATTAAAAGAATCAACTAAATTAAAAAGTAATATTTCAGTTTCTGACTTAAAGAAAAGAAATGCTGAATTTATTGATCAGAATGTTGAGAGCATTAATATTGAAGAAGTTGAATCAAAAAATAAGAGAACAATAATTACACCTAAATTTCTTCAAGAGGAAAAGGGCTTAACTGCAGCGGAGAAAGGTACTGCTGTACATTTTGTTATGAAAAAAATAGATTTAGATAAAGTATCTTCAATACATGAAATTAAGGATCAGATACAGTACCTATATGAAAATGACTTTATTTTAGAAGAGGAAATGAAAGCTGTTAATCCATCTAAAATTTTGAATTTCTTTAAAAGTGATTTGGGTAAAATGATGACTGAACTTCATAAAGAAGGAAAAAAAATATATCGTGAACTTCCTTTTTATACTGAAATAAGTAGTGTAAATATAGATAATACCCTTAGTGAAGAATATGAAAATGAAAAAGTAAGATTACAAGGAATTATAGATTGCTTTTTTGAATATAATGGAGAAAGTATACTGTTAGATTATAAAACTGACTATGTATCTAAGGATAATGAAGCAGAACTACAGAAAAAATATATAAAGCAACTTGATTACTATAGTGATGCGGTATTTAAAATAACAGGAAAAAAAGTATCAAAGAGATACTTATATTCATTTTATTTAGAAAAAGTAATTGAAATATAAAAAACAGCTTAGTTGTTATTTTTTAAATGATAACTAAGCTGTTTGTCTATAACATAATAATAAGTATTTCTAATAGGAATTTATTTTAAATTAGGGTTAAGTAATTTATTTTATAATTACTTTGCTACCTTTAGGAATATTATCATATATCCATTTAGAATCAACAATTGAAAGTCTTATACATCCATGCGATGCTGGTTCACCTAATGTATAATCAACAATTGTAGCTCTATCTTTATCAAATGGAACTGAATGGAAGAGTATATCGCCAACTATTTGGCTCCAATACTTTCCACCTTGATTATATTTATCAGAGAAAAACCAATCCCCCTTTTCTTGAATCACAAATGAACCTTTAGGGGTTTCTTCACCAGATATACCAGTAGAACAAGAAAAGGCTTTTAATAAAGTCCAAGCATCTTGTTTACCTTTATATATATATGTTTTCTGTGATGTCAAATCAACATTTATAAGGTACTGAGTGCTACTTTCAATATTTAGCGAATTTATATTTTCAGGAGATATAGTACTTGTTAAGGCTTGTGAAGAAGCTTCAATAGTAGCAGAAGTTTTATCATAATATTCTTGCTGTTTATCTTTAATTTCAGATATTTTATTTTGAATATCAATGTTATCTTTTATTAAAGAACTATTTTCATCAAGTATAGATATAGCTTTAGTGTAATAATCATTTTCAACTAACTCATCACAATATTCAAATATATTTAGTTTTATATTATTACGTGCTTTATCCATATATTTTAACGAAGAAGTATAATTTAGATCAAGTGAAGATACCTTTTCAAAATAAGATAGTGCATCAGTATAATCTTGTTCAGAAAAACATTTAACACCATTGTCATAGTTAGAACTAGAATCTTTTAATGAATCTATAGAAGATGCTAAATCATATATTTTATCTAAAGATATAATATCATATCTCTTAATTTCATTAAGTTCTAGCAGTATATTTTCATCAGTATTACTTTTGTTATTAATATCGCTGGAAAGCCTTGAAATTTCAGAATTAAAATATAACGTTAAATCATTTTTTAATCTGAATACTTTTAAGGGATTGTACTCCTCCTTTGTAAGTAACAAATTATTAGCTTTATCATAGTCGTAATTACTAAAATAATTTTTGAATTCACTAAGAAGTACATTGTATTTGTGACTTTCAAAAACACATAGAAATGTTATGATTAATAATGATAGAAGAATATATATAAATTTATAATTTTTTTTGCTCATTTTAATATTTATATTAAATCCATTTAATTTTTTCAAATTAATCCCTCCTTAATTAATAGAGACGAATATCTATTAAGAATATTTCTAATATAATAAAATATAATTAAAAGAGTAAGTTAAAACTTTTATCTATAATATTAACAATAAAAGCAAATAATAAACCTTGATATTTCAAGTATTTTCAATATGTTATAATATAGAAAAATGGAATTGTTTAACTAAAGAACATTATTGGAGGATAAAATGAAGGATAATACTGGTTTTTTTAAAAAATTTATGACTTCTGTTTATGATATAAATGTGTTTTCAAAGTATGCTAAAGAGGGAATAATAAAATCAATTATTTATATTCTAATAATCTGTACAGGAGTAGGAATAATAAAGGGAGGAGTTTTAGGATATAAGCTTAATCGTGGTCTTAACATCATTACGCAATATTTACAAACGAATGGAAAAAACATATATATAAAAGATGGATTACTTACTTTAGATTCCAGTATTGCAAATGTTAATAGTGATATATATATATATTCAGATAAAACGATTAATGAAGATATCGATTTTAAAGAAATTTTTTATGATAGTAAGATAGATTTACTAATTTTGAAAGATGGCATAGCATTTAATAATTATGGGAGTATATATGCTCTAAATTATAGTGATATGTTTATGGGAGAAGACATAAACTCAGATAGAATAATATCAGGAGCCAATGTATTTTCAATTGTAATAGTTACAGCAATAATTGTATTGAACATATTTGAAGAGTTAAGAGATTTAGTTTTTAATTATTTAATTATAGTAACAGCAGTATTGTTAATATCTATGTTTATGAAAATGGTTGTAAAATATAAAGCTTTATGGTCACTTGTTATTTATGCATCTACAATGCCTTTAATTATTGTTACTATTCTTAATCTATTAAAACCTAATATTAATTTTGATTTAACCTTTATTGGCGGGACATTTACTTATGTTGTATTAACATTAAAACACATTAAATATGAAATAATACAAAACCTAAGCAGGAGAAAAATTTAGATAAAGAATATATTACAGAAAAATAAGTAAGGATTTATGATAGAAATTTATAAAGCAATAAAAAATATAGGTGTAATTAGAATATTGTTTAAACAGTATTTTAATTACACCTATATTTTAATGTTTTTTACATCTAATTAATTTTGAACAAGTGATTCATGATTAATTGTAGTATTATCTAAAGCTTCTTCAGTTGAAGATTTTTTTTGAACAAAATAGTCAATAATTAATGCTAGTGCACCATCACCAGTTACATTAGTTGCAGTACCGAAACTGTCTTGAGCTGAGTGAAGTGCTATCATTATAGGTTTTTCTATATCTCCAAATCCTAGCATACTTTCTAGCAATCCTAAAGCGGCCATAACTCCACCACCAGGAACACCAGGAGCTGCTACCATTGTTACACCAAGCATTAAGATGAATGGCATCATTAAACCAAAAGTAGGAACCTGCCCTTTCATTAACATAACGCCTATTGATGTTAACACAAGAGTGATTGTATCTCCAGCTAAATGAATAGTAGCACATAATGGAACTACGAAGTTTGCTACTTCTTCAGAAACATTATTTTCTTTTGCAGAAGCTAATGTAACTGGTATTGTTGCAGCAGACGATTGAGTACCAACAGCAGTAAGATATGCTGGAATCATTGTTTTTAATAATTTTAAAGGATTTTCTTTTCTTAGTATACCTGCAATTGAATATTGACATAATAAATATGCAATTTGTAACCCAAACAATACAGCATAAACACTTGCAAAAGATTTTAATGTTGTAAATATTTCACCTGTTAAAGTTAACTTAGCAAATATTGCACCAATATATACTGGAACTAAAGGAATTAATATATTAGAAATAATTTTAGAAATAATTGAACCAAATTCCTCAAATCCTTTTAAAAGTGAGCTATTCTTTATTCTTGAAAGTCCAATTCCAAAAATAAAAGCAAAAACTAATGCTGACATTATATTTAGTATAGCTGGAATTTCTATTGTAAAGTAAGGATCAACATTAACATTTGAATTAGAAGCTAAACTTGCAGTTGTAATTAGCTTAGGTAATATTGCTGAACCTAAGAAAAATGCAACAGTACCAGCTGTAATTGTTGATACATAGGCCAAAATTGTAGTTCCTAAAAGAACTTTTCCTGAATTCTTTCCGAGAGTAGCAATCCCAGGAACTATAAAAGCAATAATTATTAATGGAATTACAAATGATAAGAAACTTCCAAATAATGAACTAAATGTTGAAAATATTCTAACGGGAAAAACTATATTTGTGCTTTTACAAATAAGCCCTAAACCAATTCCCAATATAAGTGCTAAAAAAATACGTTTTATTAAAGATAAATTTTTCAAAATTAAGCCCCCTTTTAACTTAATTTGTACTCTTGTAGAGAACAAATGTCTACCTGATAAATACAAATATACAGTATAAGATATATTTCGTCAATAGTTAACTGTAAAAATTTATTAATTATAGTTATATGTATTTAAAATTAAAAATAATATAATATAAGTAAAGTAATATTTAGGCATTAATTAAAAAGCAATAAAAAATGTATTATAACGTCTTATACAATATGGAAAATTTTCGAAATTAATATTATACAGAGTTGTTAATATGATAACAATGTGATATTATGTATTTATGGTATATGGGAAAAAAAGTAAAAAAGAGGGGCGTTATAATGGAGTTAGTCAAGCAAAACCAACAAGAGAATATAAAAAGAAAACTAAAGACGGAGCTTGAAGGTTTATCAAAAGAAGAAGTTATTGAAAAATATATGGATTTGTATGAAAACAAGATTGCACAGGAAGACTTTATTTTAAATATATCTCATGATTTGAGATCTCCATTAAGTGTAATATTAGGGATATTGCAATGCTATAAAAATGAATATGATGAATTAAAAGCAGAAGAACATATGAATATAGTCAAGAGAAATTGTTATAAGATATTAAAGCTTATTAATAATATAATTGACAGTACAAAATTACAGCAAAGACATTTTAAAATAAATAGACAAAATATAGATATTATAAATTTAATAGAATGGAATATATCTTCAATAGATAAGTATGCAAAAATAAAAAATATATCTTTAGTATTCGATACTAATGTTGAAGAGTGTATTGTTGCGGTTGATATTAGTTCCTTTGATAGAATAATAATGAATTTAATTTCAAATGCAATTAAGTTCTCTAAAGAAAATAGTTGTGTATTTATAAATACATGGAAGGAAGAGAAATATATAACTATTTCTGTAAAAGATGAAGGAATAGGAATACCACAAAATGAACAAAAAACTATTTTTAATAGATTCATTCAATCAACTAAGAATAATAGAAATGAATACTCTGGAAGTGGAATAGGATTAGATCTTGTTTTTAATCTTGTAAAAGCACATGGAGGAGTTGTTGAACTGACAAGTACTGAGGGACTTGGAAGTGAATTTAGAATAAAAATGCCTATAGTTAAAGTTGAGGATAGTATGAAAAAAGATAAACATAGTATGGATTTAAGTAGTAAGGTAGATATTTTTGAAGTAGAATTTTCTGATATATATGTTTAAAAAATTAAAGTTAAATAATAAATTGAAAGTAATCTGTATAAGTAAAATTACTTTCAATTTATAGTGTTTTTATGGAAAAATATATTAATACTTTTTTAAATATGTAAATTATAATCTTGATTATTATTATAGCTTATGATAAGATAAGATTGTTGTAAAAATTTTATATGGAGCGTTAGTTAAACGGATATAACTTACCGCTACGGACGGTACATTGAGGGTTCGATTCCTTCACGCTCTGCCATTTATTTATGGAAAAGGGGCTGTATCAAATTGAAATTTTTTAAATTCAATTTGATACAGCCTATTTTTATAAACGTAAATTTTATTCATGTATATATTTCCAAATATTTTATTTTGAAATAACACAAATAAAGGATAAACATTATTAT
>OBLF01002177.1_pt1 | contig 13879 bp, 18 predicted proteins | sample 1519231 | NCBI WGS metagenome assembly OBLF01 (sample SAMEA2602895, study PRJEB22501) | metagenome | reverse complement strand
CCACGGGGTGGCGGTCGGCCCGGAAGGACTCATCGCGAAAGGGGCTTTGCGCCGCCATGCCTGTGCGATGGCTCGGGCCTCCCTGGCCCGGCGGTGTGCCTGCCGGGCGCGTTCTGCGGCGGCTTCCAGCTCCTCCACGGCATCACTATGCTGCTGGGCCAGCCACGCGGCCTGCAGGGCATCAACGTCGGCCCGGAGCTGAGACACCTGCCGATGCAGTTTTTCAGATCGTTGGCTCATGCGGATTGCCTCCTCTTCTCCTGGGCTGGATTGGGAAAATAGAGATGCAGTTCCTCCGGGGTGGCCCGGCAGATATCCAACACCTGGTACATCTCATCGATCGTCCAAGGCACGCGGCCGCAGAAGCGATGACTGATAGATGCCTCGCAGACTCCCAGCACTTTGGCCAGATCCATTTGACGGATGCCGAGTTGGCGGAGCCGTCCTGATAAGTAGCGGTACATAGTGGTTCTCCTTTCAAAGTCTTTGTGGTGGTTAAGAGGCTTGTTTAGTAATTCTTATCCTACGTTCTGCCCCACTGTAGGGATCATCCGTATTCGCGTCAAATAACTCTTAATCTGCTGGTATTCCATCCCCACATTCAACAATACAGCAATGTGGTTCTCCATGCTGGAAACTGCCGCAATCTCATCTGCGCTCATGTAATCACTAGCAGTTGCTACCTTACTGGCCCCACGCTCTTTCCGGAGCTGTCTGGCCGACTTACCCAGTGCCGTGCGGTAGGCCAAATCCGTATACTGGTTGTACTTGAACTTCTTGTGTGGGCTGTCCGGCAGGGCCTTGATGGCATCCGTCATCCCCAGCCTGATAGGCTTGCGTTCTACCTTGACCGACTTGATGTTCAGTAGCTCTTTCCGCATGGCAAAGAACTGACGAACCAGTTCCTTTTTGAAAGTTCTGACAACATCCGTGTTCCGGAGATAAGTCATTAGCAGAGTAGCCTGCTGTTCATTCAGGTGATAAACCTTTACCATTTGTTGGCCGCCTCGCGTCTGTAAGGGTCTCATTTCAAATGCGACCCTTCCGAACTCTCGGAAGTCTTTTTCATGCTGCTGAATCAGCGATTGGATCGCATGGCGCTTTACTCCCGCGCACTCCGCAATCACCTCAGATGTGGTAAATGGCTCCTGGGTGTTCGGGGTCAAATAAACTAATTCGTTCATGCATCCTCCTATCACTGAGCCCGCACAACACCCATGTAAGCCATAGCGAGCTGCTTCTTCTCATCCGGGAGCCCGTCAAACTCTTTTGCATACTGCTGGGCCTCTGCGGACAACGCATAGATTTCTCTTCCGAGTAAGTAGTCCACAGACACGCCAAAATGATCGGCAACTTTTGCAAGATTTTCTACACTCGGCGACGCAGCTTCCCATCGACGGATGGTCGCATTCGAAAGACCGCAGTCTCGTTCCAGCTTTGTGATATTGGTGTTGTTCTCTTCGCAAAGCTGCTGTATTCGTTGAAATAGCATATTTTCTCTCCTTTCATCCTATTTTCACTTGACAACAATTAGAAAATAAGCTATTATGGTGGCGTAATAAATCCAAACGCAACGGCTACTCATGTTTGTTGGCGCATCCGTAAGTAGCTTATACGCTATTGAATAGCTTACAAGCGAAGTATACCATCTTGTATTGTGCATGTCAATAGCGAATTTGCGAATTTTCAGATAAAATTTGGGGAGGTATTCGCTATGACGCTAATGCAGCGCATCAAGCAATTGTGCGACAGCCATGGAGAAACACTGGCTTCTCTTGAGCGGAAAATGGACTTTGGAAATGGTACTATCCGTAGGTGGGATAATGCAACTCCATCCGGTGACAAACTCGCAAAAGTCGCAGATTTTTTTCATGTATCTGTCGATTACCTTCTTGGAAGAGAGACTAACGAAGAAAACGATAGTAATGTTCCCGATGAAAACTTTACCATTCTGAGCCGTAACGCGAAAAAGCTGTCTCCGGAGAAGCGGAAACAGCTTTTGGATATGGCAAAAGTCATGTTTGAGGAGGAATTTAAAGATTGATCCGTTACCCGAACTACAGGAGAGCCACCAATGCTGCATACGAGATTCTAACGCACAGAGCGTCGTTTTCACTGGCAACAAATGTATTTGCTATCGTTGAGGATTTCTTAGATACCTGCAAATTGCTTACATATAGTCAGGCTTGTTTCTTTTATGACTATACACCGGAAATGCTTTTAGAGGTTAGCGAATTCGGTTTTTCCATTGTAAGCGGAGATAAGCGTGTTATCTTGTACAATGAAGCGATGCCCCTTGGCTCTATTCGCTTTACTATTGCGCATGAAATTGGGCATTTTATACTGAATCACCGTGATGAACATGATTCAGCTGCAGAAAAAGAAGCAAACTGTTTTGCAAGAAATCTACTCTGTCCTATTCCTGTCGCATATGAATTGACTGTAGAATCAGCTCTGGACTATGTCGAGTTGTTTAACATAACGCCCAGAATGGCAACTGTAGCTTTTGCAAAGCAATACGATGACAAAGAGAATATAAATCCCAAAAATTGGGATTTGGTTTCAAAAAAGTTAGAGGCATATATGCTGGGGTCTGTAGACCTTTCTGATTCTCAGTCGTTCCGCGTATCTTGATAATAGTTGGAAACGGGCATGCGGTTAGCTGAAACAAAAAACGCCCCAGGCAAAAGCTCCGGGCGGTGAAATGGAAGAGGTTCTGATATGGAACAGATCTATCAACAACTGGCCGAGTTGGCCCGGCAACACGGTGCCAAGCGGCTGGTGCTGTTCGGCTCACGGGCCAGAGGGGACAATAAGGAACGCAGCGACATTGATCTTGCCGTGTATGGAATGCCGCAGCAGGAGCGGGCAGCTTTCTGGCTGGATGCCGAAGATCTTCCGACGCTGCTGAAGCTGGACATTGTCCACATCATGCCGGGCATGAACCCTAAATTCTTAGAGAACATCGAAAAGGATGGTGTTACCCTGTATGCTGCAGAAAGTTGAAAACTACCAAAACGCATTGAAGCGGCTGGAGGAAGCCATTGCACGCTATCAGGCCTCCACCAGCGATACGCTGTACCGTGATGGCCTGATTCAGCGATTTGAATTCACCTTCGAGCTGGCGTGGAAGTCCCTCAAGGAGTACATGGAGGACCAGGGCATGGTATTGACCATTGTCTCCCCGCGCAGCGTGCTGAAGGAAGCCTATGCCGCCGGCATCATTGACAATCCCGACATCTGGAATGAAGCTGTGGACTCCCGCAATCTGATGTCCCATATTTATGACGAAGAAACCGCCATCTCTATCGCTGACCGTGTTTCCTCCGAATTTATCATCCCACTCACCGCTCTAGCTGAGTTCTACAAGAAAATGGCGCTCTAACTGAGCGAAACGCTGTATAACTGGATGCAACACTATATGACTAGCTATAACCGCAAAAATGGTTGACAAATCCGAAGCAAGGGCATATTATATACAGTACAACAAAGTGACTCTTGTCGCCGCCTGTTGTACTAACAAGCCCTTGGAACAGGTCCCCCACGATAAGGGGAGCGCCAGTTCTAAGGGCTTTAGATTTTATTAGGGAGAGATAACAATGTCAAACACCGCAATTCTTGTTGATGGGGGCTTTTTCCGAAAACGTGCAAAGTTTTTGTGGGACGAGCATACTCCAAAGGAAACCGCTGATGCCCTTATGATATACTGCATGCGCCACTTGAAAGAACACGATAGAACCCACAATTTATATCGGCTCTTCTACTACGACTGCCTTCCAGTCGATAAGCAAATGTATCATCCCCTGACAGGAAAAACCGTCAACATGAAAGTCTCTAAAGAAAGTATCTGGATGCAGTCCTTTTTAGAAGAATTAAAGCAGAAACGTAAAGTCGCACTCCGACTTGGTACATTAGACGTAGGAAATGCGGTATATACTCTCCAATACGATGCCGTAAAGAAAATATGTTCCGGTTCTCTAACAAAAGATACCTTAAAGCCTGAACATTTTGAGCCAACAATCAAACAAAAGGGCGTTGATATGAAGCTTGGTATCGACATTGCATCACTCGCCTACAAAAAACAAGTCGATCAAATAGTTCTTATAGCCGGTGACAGTGACTTTGTCCCTGCGGCGAAACTCGCTCGTCGAGAAGGCATTGATGTAATTCTTGATCCTATGGAAATGAAAATAGGCCATGACCGTGATCTATTTGAACATATTGACGGCTTGCGTAGCTGCGGAAATCCATACCCACGAAAGAAAAGCGTTATCGGAGAAGTAACAAAGTAAAAAACCGCCCTCGGTGTTACCAGCACCGAGGACGGTATCGCGCACAAGCCCCTTAACCACCACAGAAAAGAGAACTAATCAGGCACCACCAAGGCACCACTGCGCCTTTCTATTTTACCACGAAAGGACGCTGGTGGCAAGACAGAAAGGAATGGAATTATGACAGAACGAAAAAATGAAGCCGCATGGGTTGAAAGTCGGAATCGCTGGCAAATCAATGTCCAGGCCAACGGCGTACGGAAAACCTTCACCAGCTCAAAGGCCGGCAAGAAGGGAAAAATCGAAGCGGAGCATAAAGCTGATGAATGGCTCCAGACACAGATCATCGGCGGCAATACCCGCTGCAGCGTTCTGCTTGACCTGTTTCTTGAGCAAAAAAAGCAAACTACCTCGCACACCAACAGTTCCCAGATTGAATACCACATCCGCTATTATATTCGGCCCGTGATTGGCCTGAAGCGTATCGACCGTGTAACCGAAGATGACCTTCAGGCCATAATTGACCGGGCCCACGAAGACGGCAGATACCATAAAACGCTCACCAATATCAGAGCTACAACACAGGCCTTTATCAAATTCTGCCGTAAGAAGAAAGTCACTATCCTCTTCCCCGAAAGTATTGTGATTCCACGGAACGCACCGAAAAAGGAAAAGCATATTGCTGAACCAGAAGATATTCGGAAGCTGTTCACATTCTCCACAACCTACTGGCACATGGCTGAACGGCCTGACTGGTATATTCACGCCTACAGGTTTTCCGTGCTTACCGGTCTGCGCCCGGGAGAGCTGCTCGGTCTCCAATGGTCAGATATTAAAAATGGACGAGTTACGATCCGCCGCTCCATCAATGACGATGGCGAACTCACCGCAGGAAAGAATGAAAATGCCCACCGGACTCTGGCCCTGCAGGGTATCGCCCAGCAGGAGCTTGACGCCCAGCGTGAGATGCTCCGCCGCAGCGCAATCGTGTCCCCTTACATCTTCCCTACTCCGGAATCTGATGCCACCGCTCAGAAACGGTATCGGAACAGCTGGCAGCGGTACTGCAAATATCACGGCCTTACAAAGACGACCCCTTACGAGCTGCGCCACACCTATGTAAGTCTCAATGATGAAATGCCGGACGGCCTGAAGAAAAAGGCCCTCGGCCATTCCAAGAATATGGATACCGAAGGTGTATACGGTCATCTCAAAGCCGGTGATTTGGAGCGTATCGCCCAGTACAGCGATGAGGTTGTAAAAAAGATCATCAATTGAGCAGGTACACACTTAGGTACACACTTTGCGTTCAATAGAGCTAATTTTCCGGTATTGCAGGCAAAGCAAAAACGGGAAAAATAGCGCAATACCAACGAATCTGGAACTAAATTAAATTCAAAAATGGGTTCGACTCCCGCCACTCGGACCAAGTAATGATAATCCGAACACATTATCCAAGTGGGTAGTGTGTTCGGATTTATCATTTCTATTGAGAACATATTATAGCATGTAGACGGCAAGGGCAGGAGCATCTCCGCTCTTGCCTTTTTCTATAAATCAATATATAATTACATAAATCGAATAAAGGAGGAGTATCATGTGAAAAAATCATGGTGGAAAGTCCCTTTATATAGTATAGCCGCCAGTTGGGTATGCTTTCGACTGAAAGTTCACTTCTTAGGGAAATGGGCAATCGTGACTCTGCCTGATGGGAGTATATCAATGGATAATACCCGGTGGATGATTGGGTCCGCTGTTCTTTTTCTTGCAATTGTTTGCACTGGTGGATTCCTCTTATTCCGTAAAATGACACGCAAAGATATTCTCTGCTCCGCTTCTGTATTAGTTGTTTTCAATATTGTGGCTGGTCTAATTGCTTATAGAATACAAGGTATGGCTTCTATGTATTTCGCTGAGTTCACTGATTGGGGCAGTTTCCTTTCTGATTTGTTATTCCCAATCACCCAAAACGCTTGGATTCCTACAGTTATCGGTTGGATTTTACTCCCCTATATTTTCCTCTTGTTTGGCAAGAAAGAAGTTCATACAGATTGATGAAGGGCGGGAGCATCGGTTAAGATGTTCCCGCCTTTGTTATACCTTGTTCTCTTGTTCGGCCTGCTGCTTTGCTTTCCACGCGGCGTACTCCCGCTGTCCGTCCTCGCTCTCAAAGAACGCTTGAATTTCTGGGAGCAGGACACGGGCGAGGGCTTCTACCTCGTGATAGGGAATCCCCGTGCCGTAGTCATTGGTCTTCTTTCTGCGAGGCATGGTATCCCCCCGTTATAGCTGCCCCTCGTCGAACAGGTAGCCTTGAAATACTGTGCCATCTCCGGTGATGAAGCGGCCCCGCGCGTCCTTGGGTATCTGTTCGGCGGCGCTGGTGTTGTCGAGAATAATTTGCGAAAGCACGCTGTCCGCTCTGCCGCAAACACGGAAGTCCATGTTATTTTTAATTTGGCCGGGGAGGACATTTGCGTCTGGCCTTTGCGTGGCAAGAATCAGGTGGATGCCGAACGCCCGCCCCTGCCGTGCAATGGTGGACAGTCTGTTTTCAATTTGCGCCAGCAGCTTCTTCCGCTCGTTGTCGGCCCCGGTCTTGTCTAACATCTCTGCTACCTCGTCACAGGCAAATATGAGCCGTGGGAGCGGCTGTTCCGTAGCAGTGCTGGCTATGAGCTGAGCCGCCCACCTGCGCATTGTACTGCGGCGTCCGGTAGCCGCTGTTGATCCGCACCGCCGCATTGAAACGGGTGCGGATACTCTCCAGCACCATCACCAGCCGGGGCGCTACCAATACCACATCCAACCCATCCCGGCAGGCAAACTCCCGGACCTTGAAATGGGTACTCAAAAGCCTGCCGCCGTCCTTCTCCCTGCTGTAACCATTGATCTCAACCATACTGTACCTCCCTGCTACTCCGGAGCACGCCAGTATCCCGGCCCTCCATAAGTCCGCCCCTTTCACTTGCCAAATTCACATCTCGCCGCCGCAAAATGGAAAGTTGCACATCTCCATGCAGCACGCAGAAAACCGGCAGACCGGGAAATCCCGGTCCGCCGGTTTTTAGAGATGAAAAGCGACGCCTGCACACCGCTTTACACGGTGCCGGTAACGCTCAGGACCGCCGTCCCGGGCCGCACAGCCCAGGTGCCGTCGGTCTGCTGGGCATACATGGCCGCAGGGACCGTGATCTGCCCCGGCAGCGTCCGGAACACGCCGGTGGCGGTATCATAGGTGTAGTTGACACCCGCGCTCCAGACCTCGCCGTTAAAGGTCACAGTGATGGCGCTGAGCTTCGGATTGAAGGTATCCGTCAGCACCACGTTGTCCGCGGCTCCGGCAGCCAGGCTCCCGGAATTTTCGATGACAAAGGTGTAGGTCAGCTGCCCGTTTTCCGAAACCACGCCGGGGCACAGGGCCTTGCTGATGCTCAGGTCCACCCGGGGTTCCATAGTCACGGTGGCGCTGGCCGTCAGGTTCATGCCGCCGCCCACCGCCGTGACGGTGTTGGTGACGGTGGCCTCCACCCCCAGAGGGGCATAGGCGGTAACGGCCGCCTCATAGATCAGCAGCGCGTTGCCCCCAGCAGGAACGCTGATGTTGCTGATGACCAGCGGCGGCCCGGCGGTCACGGTAGGGGCGGTCTGCAAAACGCCGTTGACGTAATAGCGCAGCGAACCCTCCCGGTAGGCCAGCGGATAGACGGTCCCTTCACCGAAGGTGTAGCCGCCCAGATTATCCGTTACCGTCACGCCGGTGACGGCGGTGGTCCCGCTGTTCAGCAGAGACACGGCGTAGGTCACGCTGCTCCGCTGGGTGTAGGTGTCCCGGACGGCGGTCTTGGTCATGGACAGCGTCGCCAGCAGTTCGCCGGTAACGATGTTGGAATCCGTGGTGCCGCCATTATAGGAAAGCGTGGCATAGTTGGTAAAAGTTGCCATGAAGCACACTCCTAAATCAGATTGCGGGGTCTCCCCCATGCAGGATATGCGCCGGGTCCACTGCCGGTGCCTGACCGGGGTTCCCTCTTTATATAAAAGCGCACAGGCCGGCTGACCTGTGCGCTTCTTCTCCATATGCCAATAAAAAAGCACGGCTGTGAAATCCCAGCCGTGCTTTTTGTTTCAAATCTGAAAGAATTCAGATCCTGCTTACTTCTGGAAAGCAGCGACCAGGGACTCAACCTCAGCCTGATCAAAGCCCTTGTCAACGCAGTCCTTCACGAACAGGTCGGCAACGCCGGAGGAAGCATCCTTGAACTCGGCAGCAGCCTCGTCGGTCAGCTCAGTGACGGTGACGCCGGCGTCAGCCCACTTCTGCAGAACTTCCTGATCCTGCTCACGCTCCAGCTTACGCTGATTCTGGGCAGCCTTCTGGCCGCACTCGTCAACGATGGCCTGCAGCTCGGGAGACAGGCTGTTGTACAGGTCGGCGTTCATGGTGAAGAAGATGCAGTCATACACGCCGGTCCAGTAGGTCACATACTTCTGAACCTCAGCGATGGAAGCGCCATCGGCGGTGGGCAGGGGGTTCTCCTGGCCGTCATAAGTACCGGTCTGCAGAGCGGTGAACACCTCGGACCAGTTGGCGTTGGCCCAGTTGGCGCCCCAAGCCTGGTAAGCGTTGTTCAGAACAGAGGAACCAGCCACACGGATCTTCAGGCCCTTCATGTCGGCAACGGACTCGATGGGGTGCTTGCTGTTGGTGGGATGACGGAAGCCGTTCTCAGCGATGCCCAGCAGATGCAGGCCCATGCTCTCAACGACCTCGCCGACAGCCTTACCGGCGTCGCCGTCCAGCTTGGCGTCAACGTCGTCGAAGGAGTCGAACAGGAAGGGCAGAGACACAACGTTCAGGCGCTGGTCAAATGCGGAGTAGATCAGGTTGGAGTGAGCGGACAACTGGGTGGAGCCGTCCATAACAGCCTGGATGCCCTCGGACTGGTTACCGGCAGTCAGCTGGTCGGCAGCGTAGACCTGAACCTCAATGGCACCGCCGGTAGCGTCGCTGACCATCTGGCCGAAGTCACGACCCATGTCAGCCCAGCAGGTGTTCTCGGTAGCGGAGCAGGCATAACGCCAGGTCTGCTTCTCGAAAGTGGTGCCGGATTCGGTGTTGCTGGAGTCGGTGCTGCTGTCAGCGGCGTTGGAATCGCCGCTGCTGGAGCTGCTGCCGCCGCAGGCTGCCAGGGACAGAGCCATGGTCAGAGCCAGAGCAAGTGCAAGAAACTTTTTCATGGTTTTTCCTCCTCAAAATGTTTGAAAATATCTGAACTCCCATGAGCCGGAGACGCTCCCCCGACTCATAAGAGCAACAGATCGAACAGAAATTAGCCCTTCAGGAACACGGTGGAGAAGAAGGGAACGTAGGTGACCACCAGCAGGGTGATAACGCAGGCCAGAATCATGGGCCACACAGCCTTGGACATGGACGCGATGGTGACCTTGGTCTTGTCCTTCAGGCCCTGAAGCTTGTCAGCAACGCCGATAGCCACGAACAGGTTGACACCCACGGGAGGGGTCACCTGGCCGATAGCCAGGTTCACGGTGGACAGCACGCCGAAGTGCACCAGGTTGATGCCCAGCTGCTGTGCCACAGGATACATGATAGGGATAAAGATGTACATGGCGGAGTTGGCGTCCACGAAGCAGCCGGCGATCAGGAAGATCACGTTGACGATCAGCAGGAACACGATCTTGTTGCCTGCGATGTCCAGCAGCAGGCCCTGGGCAGCCTGAGAAATGCCATGGATGGTGCAGATGTAAGCAAACAGAGTGGCAGAACCGATAATCAGCATAATGCCGCCGGTGGTCTTGCCGGAGTCAACCAGCAATTCGCCCATGTCCTTCCACTTGACCTCGCGGTAGATGAACACACCCACGAACAGACCGTAAACCACGGACACGGCAGCGGCTTCCGTCGGGGTGAAGATGCCGCCGTAGATGCCGCCCAGGATGATGACGGGCACCAGGAAGCCCCAAAAGGCAGTACCGAAGGTTCTGGCACGCTGGCCCCAAGAGGCGCGCTCACGGGAAGCGGTCAGGCCCTGCTTACGGACCTCCAGCATAATGATGATGACCAGAGCCAGGCCCATCATGATGCCGGGGAGGATGCCGCCCATGAACATATCACCAACGGAGACGCCGGTGATGGAGGCGTACACAACGAAGGCGATGGAAGGCGGGATAACGATGGCGATGGAGGAAGCCGTTGCCATCATAGCGGAAGCAAAGGGAGCGGAGAATCCGCCGCGGTTGATCATGGCGGGGATCAGGATGATGCCCAGTGCAGCCACGGTAGCCGGGCCGGAACCGGAAATAGCACCGAAGAAGCAAGCCACGATAACGCACACGATGGCAATGCCGCCGCGGCGATGGCCCACACAGTCGTCAATGAAGTTGACCAGACGGGTGGAGATACCGGCCTTTGCCATGATGTTGCCGGACAGAACGAAGAAAGGAATTGCCAGCAGCAGGAACTTGGCCATGCCGTTATAGACGTTGGTAGAGATGACAGTGAAGGGGTCGTGTGCGTAGAGCATAGCCAGAATGGCAGAGCTGCCCAGGCTGACGGCGATGGGGATGTTCAGCAGTAGCATGATAAAGAAGGTGCCGAAAAGGATCAGGTTAATCATCGTTCTTTTCCTCCCCTTCCTCGATCTGGACGCAGGCGGCCTTATTGGTCATCACGTCGATAAAGTACTCGATGGTGTGGATGATGAGCAGAACGGCGCCGATGGGCAGGAAGATGGAGAACACCCACTCAGGCCAGTTCAGAGAATAAGTATGCTTGCCGCTTGCCATCTGGCTGAGCACTTTCTGCCAGCCGGTATACAGCAGAACACCGTAGAACGCGCAGTTGACAACGGTGATGATGGCTACAAAAATTTTCTTGCCCTTGACCTTCAGAAAATCGAAGATCAGGGAGAGGCTGATGAGGCTGCCTTCCCGTGCACATAGAGCACAGCCCATCATGATCATCAGGACGAAGAGGTTGATGACCAGCTCCTCGCTCCATGCGAACTGACTATCAGACGCGTAACGGACAACAACGTTGGCAAAGGTGACCACCGTAACCACCACTGTGATGACGCTCAGGATCACTTTTTCGATCATTGCCAGTCCGTCCATAATTTTCTTATAGACTTTCATTTTACCATTCCCTTCTGTTTTTTCGCCGGCCTTACACATGGCAGACGATGTTCAACAATTGATCCTCTCTCCGGTACGAGCCATCATACCCCCTTTTTCGCCCGAAGTTCAGGAAGTATCAGCGCAGCCAGGAGAATGATGCCTCCCATGGCTGACAACCGGCTGTGGAGCATGGTATCCAACAGGGCCGCAAGCCCCGCCGCAAGCCATAGGACCGCCGCAAACCGGTGTACGCTTTTCCAGAGGTCACCCTCCTGAACCGTTCCGGTGAAGGCGTGCTTGAGCGAGATCACCGCGTCTGCGGGACAATCCCACAGATGGCCGCCCAGAAGCATTATGGCAAGACTGAGGATACAGGACACAGTGAAGGCCAAGGGTAAAACAGCCTCCCCTGCGGCGTATTGAATGATTGCGGTGCTGAGGAAGGTTCCCACAAAGGGGATCCCCCATCGTCCCAACACACGGATCTGTTTGGGCGGCACCTTCATCTGTGCCTGGTGCAGCAGAAGCTGGCCATGAACGATCAGATTCAGCAGACACATCAGGCCCGGGATGGCAAATACCACCGCCCAGCGCGGAAGGGAATCATCCTTGCCGTCCACACCCACCAGGCCGGTGGTCACCAGCTGCGGGATCTGCTCCCACCGCATCATGCCCAGCACAATGGGCATGGCGCAGGCCAGCGTTGTGACCACCATGAGGGCCAAAGCCTTTTCCCGGGAAATGTGCTTGCCGAGGAATCTGATGCCGTCCTCATTGATCTGCTGTTCCAGCGTGGGTTTCTTTTTCCGGACAGCCGACATGAAGATAAGACACTCCTTTCCCTTCTCCCCCGCGGCGCTCACCGCAGGGCAGCAATAATTTTCTAGAGGCAGCCTGCGGCTTGCCCCTGTTGGAGAGCAAGCCGCAGCAATGCCGTGTTATAGTCGCTGCGCTATAACATAATATTGCTTCAGACCCGGCCGACAAATGGCCCAAAGGGCCCATACGGAGCCGGAAACTTACTTGTTGGAGGTGTGGATGGCCCGCTTTTCAGCCTGCAGGGCCGCTTCACGCATGGTCTCGGTGACCGTGGGATGAGAATGGATGGTAGCGATGATCTCGTCCAGAGTCATCTCACCCTCGATGGCCAGAGCGCCCTCACAAATGAGATCGGTGGCACGGGGCCCGATGATGTGCATGCCCAGGATCTCGCCGAACTCCTTGCCGGCGATGATCTTCACGATGCCCTCGCCGCCGTTGAGGATCAGGGCCTTGCCGTTGGCGCTCATGGGGAACTTGCCTACCTTGTAGTCCAGGCCCTGGGCCTTGCACTGCTCTTCGGTCAGGCCCACGGAAGCAGCCTCGGGCTCGATGTACACGCAGGTGGGATTGGTCTTCTCATCGTAATGGGCTTCCTGGCCCATAATGTTCTCAGCGGCAACCTCGCCCATGGCGGAAGCGGTGTGGGCCAGCTGAGCGTGGCCCATGACGCAGTCGCCGATGGCGTACACGCCGGGAACGGAGGTCTCCATCTTGTCGTTGACGATGATCCGGCCCCGGTCATTGTCCAGCTTACCGGCTTCCAGGTTCAGGGAAGCGGTGTTGGCCTTCCGTCCGATGGCCACCAGGACCTTCTCGGCCTCGAAGCTGACAATCTCGCCGGCCTTGTTCTTGCAGACCACCTTGGCGCCCACGGGAGACTCCTCAACGGACTGCACAGGGCATTCCAGGTTGAACTCCATGCCCATCTTCTTCATGTGGGCTACGCCGATCTTGGTCAGGTCGCCGTCCAGCATGGGCAGCATGTGGTCCATGGCTTCCACCACGGTGATCTTGGTGCCGAAGCCAGCGTAAGCGCAGGCCAGTTCCAGACCGATGACGCCGCCGCCGATGACCACCATGGTCTTGGGCAGCTTCTCCAGGGACAGGGCGCCGGTGGAGTCGATGCAGTTGGGGTTCTCCTTCAAGCCGGGGATGGGAGGCTGGCTGTTGACGGAACCGGTAGCCACGATGATGGCATCCGCGGTCATTTCCTCGGTGGTGCCGTCAGCCTTCTTCACAGAGAGCTTCTTCTCACCCACGAAGGTGGCCTCGCCGTCGATCTTCTTGACCTTGTTCATCTTCAGCAGACCGGCAACGCCGCTGGTCAACTTCTTGGAGATGTCGTTCTTGTGGGCGATGACCTGCTGGAAGTTGACCTTCACGCCGTCCACTTCCACGCCGATGTCCTTGCCCTGGTTCTTGATGTCCTCCACCAGTTCAGCGGAGTGCAGCAGGCACTTGGTGGGGATGCAGCCCACGTTCAGGCAGGTGCCGCCCAGATACTGCTTTTCGATCAGGGTGACCTTGGCGCCCAGCTGCGCGGCCCGGATGGCGGCCACATAGCCGCCGGGGCCGCCGCCGATGACGATCACGCTGGATGAGATCGGAAGAGCACACGTCTGAACTCCAGTCACTGACCAATCTCGTAT